>Ga0163154_10001407_pt1 | contig 37292 bp, 37 predicted proteins | sample OliLakLV19MP9P1_FD_148649 | JGI IMG/M metagenome (GOLD analysis project Ga0163154, IMG submission 148649) | Freshwater microbial mat bacterial communities from Lake Vanda, McMurdo Dry Valleys, Antarctica - Oligotrophic Lake LV.19.MP9.P1 | ecosystem: Environmental > Aquatic > Freshwater > Lake >... | reverse complement strand
GGTGAAAACACGTTTAATGATGAGTTATTGACATAATCCTATGAATTTGTTTTCGGTTCTCCATTATGACGAAAGGCACAATAGCCCATGTTTATTTCTACAAAACCGTATATCAAACCCTTACACGATGGTTTCGTGTTGCGTTCTGTCTCTAGCTTCGCGGATATTGACCAATTGGCACGTTTCAATGTTGTTGTTCACGGTGATGATAGCTTAGATACGATGACCCGTGAATTAATCATCAGTCACCCACATACCCGCCCCGAAGAGTGGGTATTCATCGAAAAAGGCGATAAAATCATCGCGTCCCTATGCCTCATTACATGGACATGGCAGTTGGATGGTGTGTTATTAAAATGTGGCGAAATGGGTGTGGTTGGCACATTGCCAGACTATCGTGGGCAAGGACTCATTCGTGAACTCGCACATTATCACCTCGATTTGCTCAATCAGGGTGGTTATCACCTCAGTAATATTCAGGGGATTCCCTATTTTTATCGCCAATTTGGGTATGAATATGCACTCCCCCTAGAAGGTGGATGGCGCTTAGATTTGCACCTTATCCCCGATGATATGCCCAATGATTATACATTTCGGCTCGCCACAGCCCAAGACATTCCCGCTCTCATGCGTTTATATGATACTGCTTCACGCGATTTAGATATTCATGCAGTGCGCGATGAAGCCGTATGGGATTATTTACTCGGTGCATCCACAAAAACGGGCAATGTGAGTGAAACGTGGTGTGTCCTCGATTCACATGATAATATAGCCGCTTATTGGCGCGTTGAGCGTTATGGTTTTGGTACAGGACTCAATATCAATGAAAGTTCAAATTTATCACAGGCACAGGCGATAGCGGTATTGGGGCAAGCCAAGAAAATGGCGATTGAGCGCAGTAAGCCCTATATCAAAATTCACATCCCCCAAGCGCATGTACTCACACAATTGGCGCGTTTTTATGGTGGACACGATAATGGACGCTACGCATGGCAAATGATGATTCCAGATGTGCCACGCCTGCTCACTGCCCTCAAACCCGCATTTGAGCATCGTCTTGCCAACAGTCCATTTGCAAATCTGACACAGACCGTCATTGTGAATTTATATCGGCGTGCTTTTGCGTTAGTTTTTCAGAATGGAGAACTCACGGCGGTCAATTCACTTGGCTATTATGAAGGTGAAAGCAATATTAGCCTACCGCCAGATGCCTTCACACAATTGATATTAGGATACCGAAGCCGTGAGGAACTTCATATCATTTTCCCCGATGTAAGTTGTTGGGGCGTGTCGCAGTTTATAGTGGATATTTTATTCCCGACCATGAAGGGCTTCATTTATCCGATATACTAAGAACAGTCTATTTTTTTATCCGATACTCAACTCAGGAGCAAGATATGAAAACGATTATCCCCGATTTACTCTATAACTTTACCGGACTCATCATTGGGCGTGTATATGCGATTAAAGACCCCGATGGCATCACTCTGATTGATACCGGGATTTCGTTGGCGGGCAAGCGCATCCTCAAGCAATTGGCGGGGGCAGGCTATGCTCCTAATAGCGTGAAGCGCATCCTCATCACCCATGCCCATCCCGACCATATCGGCGGATTGCCCTATCTGGTGGCACAAACAGGCGCAGAGGTCATTTGCTCATCCATCGAAAAACCCGTGATACAAGGTGAAATCCCCATACCGCGCCGTCCTAGTGGGTTGCGCCCCCCCAATACCAAAGCCAAACCCGTCATGGTGGGGCGCACCGTAGACGATGGTGATGTAATACCCGATGTTATGGGTGGGTTGCAAGCCATCCATACAGGTGGTCATGCCCCGGGTCATATCGCCTTTTGGCAACCAGAACGCGAGATTTTATTTTCTGGTGATGTGATATTTAATCTGCGTAAGAAAATGAACTTGCCGTGGAAAATGCTCACGGTAGATATGGAACAAAATAAACTATCGGTCAAAAAATTGGTAACCCTCACCCCCAAGATGATTTGTTTTGGGCATGGCGACCCCGTTACCGAAAATGCGACAGGACTCTTACGTGATTTTGCCAATGCGTTAACCTAAAAACTGTTATAAGGGAAGATAAGGTGCTTGCTAATCTGCCCTTATAGCGCCCACCAACCACCCTCACAAATTGTTTTGGTACTAATGTCCCTAAATCCTGTTACAACCTTCTCGGCCTAACTTGCGTAATAGATGTTATAGAACACATTCAAAAATAGAGGAGAACCGTCATGAGCGAACAACCAAATACCGAAAAAGCAAAACGTACCTTTACCGAAGAAGTTGAAGTCGCAGGCAATCAAGTTATGGGCAAAGTTCAAGAACTTATCCAAAAAGGCAATGTGCGCCGTCTGATTGTGAAATCACAAGAGGGGCGCGTCCTCCTAGACACCCCATTGACTGTGGGTGTCGGTGTGGGCGGTGTGGTTGGATTTTTTGGTGGCATCCCCCTCTTGCTTCTCGCAGGTGCGGCGGCGCTTTTGACCAAAGTGAAAATCGAGGTTGTGCGCGAAGTTGGTGAAGGCGACATCATCGAGAGCAAACAAAAAGTTGATATTAAGGTTGATGAGGAATAATTTTTTCTCATTGGCAAAATAATAAAACAGGGCGCACTCTGGTGAGTATGCCCTGTTTTTATTTTAACGTGAGGCTTGTGTCATATCCGCATCATCGTCATGTGGGGCGGGTTGCGGGATGGGGAAACGGCATCGGCGGATGAATGTCTGTTCACGGCTGATGGTCACAAGGCTAAACCCGGGTTCTGCGCCAATATCGGATGTGGTTTTATCTAGTGTTGGATACGATGAAAATTGCGCCCAGCTACTCGCGGTGCTGGCGTATAAAATGCCATCGCGCACAATATCAATATGCTGATGCACATGCCCAGAAAAAATCCCGCGTATGCGATGTTTGGCGGGTAACAACGCCTCATGAAAATCTGCCCAATTTTTGACCCCCATATAGTCGTCTAACCAAGGAATCCCCACGGGCAATACGTTGTGGTGAGTGGCAATCACCAGTGGACGGTCATCATCGGCACTACAAATATTTTTGAGCCATGAGAGTTGGGTATTGGTAAAATAACCTGCGGGTGGGGTGGCGGGTCCATTGCTATCTACGACCACAAATTGCACCCCATTGACGGTAAACGTATAATGCACCTGCAAAGACGCATCACCTTGTTGGATGAGCATGTTTTGCAAGATACCCGCCGCATCATGATTGCCCGCCACATAATGGATGGGATATTTGAGCTGGCTCAAAATGTCGCGGGCGACAGTATACATTGCTGAGACGGGGTTATAGACCACATCCCCTGTATGCAGGACAAAATCCACCGCATAGGGCAGGGCATTGATGGTCTGTACTAATTCTTTTGCACCCCAATTGGGTGAATAGAGGGCAAAATCACGGCTGTGGTCTGGGTTGGAGTGGATGTGTGTGTCGCTGATATGAATAAATGTTACCAACGGCTCTACCATCGCATTATCCTTTATTTACCGCGTAGGCGTGGGTCAAATACATCACGCAAGCCATCGCCCAATAGGTTAAATCCGAGTACCGTGATGGTGATAGCAATCCCTGGGAATAATACCAAATGCGGTGCATTTTGGAATAAATCGCGTGCATCAGACAGCATTTTGCCCCATTCTGGAATGGGTTCAGATGCCCCAACACCCAAAAACGATAACCCTGCCGTTTCGATAACGGCTGTGCCAATGCCCAATGTGCCTTGCACAATAAGCGGTGTGAGCGCATTGGGTAGGATATGCCAAAAGACAATCCGCAAATGTCCTGCGCCGAGTGCACGTTCTGCGGTGACATATTCTAATTCTTTGAGCGATAACACGCTAGAACGAACAAGCCGTGCATAAACTGGCACTGAAACAATGCCGATGGCTAACATCGCGTTTTCTAAATTTGCACCTTCTCTGAGTGTGACAATGGCAATGGCTAGGAGCAATGACGGAAACGCCAACAATACATCCATAAAGCGCATGGTAATGTCGTCAAACCATCCGCCAGCATATCCACTAAATAAGCCGATGAGTGTGCCAAATAAAATCGCAATGGATACTGATACCAGCCCCACTGTGAGCGAAATGCGCGTGCCATAGACAATACGGCTAAATTGGTCGCGGGAGTTGCGGTCTAGCCCCATATAATGCTCAGAAATATCTTCACATCCCAGCGCATGAATACAAGGCGGACGCTCTGGCAATCTGCCACCAGAGGCTACATATCCCGGTGTATCGCGCATGGATTTGTCGTATGGATAGGGCGCAATAAAATCGGCAAAGAGTGCCACCATCAATAAGAAAAATATGATGAATAGCCCCAGCATAGCGGAGCGATTACTCACCAGCGTTTTGAGTGTCATCACCCATCGTGGACGGGCAATATAGACTTCTTGTGAGAGAGAAATAGGTTTATTGGCTTCTGGAACAGCTTCTTGCATCTGGTATTCCCCTTCTGAGGGTAGATATGGATATTAGCTCAAACGGATACGCGGGTCTAAAAAGCCATATAATAGGTCTACGATGAGGTTGATAAAGACGAAAGAGAACGCCACAACCAGCGTCACCGCTTGAATAACCTGATAATCGCGGGCGGTGATGGCTTCAAAGAGTGTGCGCCCAACCCCCGTGAGTCCAAAGATGGTCTCTGTGAGGACTGCCCCACTGACCAAATAGCCAAAATTTAAGCCGATAATGGTGATAACAGGCAACATCGCATTGCGTAACCCATGTCTGGTGACGATGACTCGTTCTTTGAGTCCTTTGGCGCGTGCTGTGCGGATATAATCTTGGTTGAGCGCATCTACAAGGCTAGAACGTGTCATGCGGGCGATAATTGCCAATGGGATTGTCCCAACAGCGATGGCGGGCAAAATGAGATAGCGCCCCGCCTGAAAGACCAAATCGAAATTGAGCGTGAGAAATCCATTGAGGATATTAAAACGGGATATAAAAATTAAAAATGGGCTTGCCGTCTCTTTTGTTGCCAACCCCCATGACACATAAAAAGGGATGATATTGGTCTGATACCCTGCGGGCAAACTGCCAGATGGGGGCAGATATAAAAAGGTATCTTTGAGGGTGACAGAAAATAATACTTTGAGCATGAGTGCCAGCCAAAAAACAGGCATAGACACCCCCATATTGGCGACAATCATCGTCATCACATCTATGGGTGAATTGCGATAGTACGCGGCGACAATGCCCAATGGCACACCAAACATAATGGCAAAAAGTAGCGCAATCCCCGCGAGTTCAATGGTGGTGGGCAACCGTTCTGCCAGAATATCGGTGACAGGTCTGCCTCGTTGAACAGATTCTCCCAAGTCGCCACGTAGGGCATTGGTGATATACACCACAAACTGCTCTGGGATGGTTTTATCCAGCCCAAGCCGTATGGTGAGGGCTTCACAAACGGCGGGTGTGGCTTTTTCGCCATACATGGCGGTGCAAGGCTCACCCGGTATGGAACGAGCAATCACAAATGTGATAAGAACAATCCCAAATAACACGGGCAACATGAGGATAAGTCGGCGTAACAAAAATTTGGACATAGCGCCTCTATCTGTGATTAATCTATTCATATAGAGACGGCAAAGTTGCCGTCTCTATCCATCAGGAAGGGTGTTGCCACTGCAACACCCTAGTGAATGATTGTGGGTTGTCTTATTCGGTCACTTCTGGGACATTTATGAATGCGCCAAAAATACCAGAGAAGTAAGCGAAACTGCCGATACGCCCAACATGGTATGGATGAGACGCATCCCATTGAACCAAGAAGGAGAGGACAACATCGTTTGCATCGAGGGTGCTACCATCGTGGAACAAGACACCTTCTTTGAGGGTGAAGGTAAATTCGGTGGAATCTTCGTTGAAGGTATATTCAGTTGCCAAGCTGGGAATGAGGTCGGTTGTGCCAGGGGCAAATCCGAGCAACGATTCGGTGAGTTGTTCACAGACGCGCAACGATTCGCCATCGGTTTCATCGGCACAATACAAACCAGCGGGTTCGCCGTTTTGCATCCAGATGAGGATGTCATCGTCTGGGTCTTCGATGATAGAGAACACTTCGTTGCCCAATGGGCTGGCAAGTGCGCCAATGGCACTGGCTTTGAAGGCAACACCAGAAGAACCATGAGCGACAGGAATCATGGGGACATTGTCGCGGAGCAAGGTATTGACTTCGGCATAGATGACGTTACGTTCTGCCAAATCTGCAACTTGGGCGGCGGCAACAAGGCGGGTGGTGATTTCTTCATATTTGTCACCAAATTGTGGGCTTGCACCCGTACCAAAGTGATAGTCGAGGAAATTGGTCGCATCTGGATAGTCTGCGCCCCAGCCCAACAAATAGAAGCCCAATTCGCCAGCATCGGCGCGGTCTAAGAAGGTGCCAGATTCAACCACTTCTACGGTCACATTGATGCCAACTTCGGCAAGTTGAGCGCGAATATCTTCGCCAACAACGCCTGGTGTGGGCAAATAACCGCGCACAACATCACGATAGTTCAGTGTGATTTCGAGTGGCAATTCTAAGCCAGATTCTGCTAACAATTGACGTGCCATGTCTGGATTATACGCAAATGGTTCAACTTCTGGGGTATAGCCCGATGGAATCGAGGGTGGCATAAATACGGTTGCCACTTCAGAACCAGCGGGGTAATAATCGTCCACAATCCGTTGACGGTCAATGGCATAAGCAATGGCTTGGCGCACATTGAGGTTGTCAAAGGGGGCGATGGTGTTGTTGAAGCCAATGTAGAAAATATTTTGTCCTTGGCGGGGGAGCAATTGCAACGCGGAATCGCCTGCAATCACAGAAAAGTCGCCAGGGGCGGGGTTATCAATGCCGTCTACGTTGCCAGATTGTAATTCAATCAGGCGGGCGGCGGCTTCTGCGTTCCAACGGAAGATGAGGGTGGGTTCAATTGCCGCATCGCCATGATAATCATCAAAGCGGGTCATGACAATTTCGCTACCTTGGTTCCATGATTCCAATTTGTATGGACCAGTACCGATAGGGTTTGTGACCATACCCATGCCACCACCGGTGGATTCGATATATTCAGAAGACTGAATTGCAAAGTTGGAGAGTGCAACACGGAGGGGGAATACGCCATCTGGGGCGCAAAGGGTGAATTTCACGGTCAATTCATCCACGGCTTCAATGGACTTGATGATACCACCATAGCTACAATCGGCGGCTTCGGCTTTCATCATGTCGTCTTGTGCGAAGGCAGGCAACGCAAAAACGCCAATGATAAACACCATAAGGCTGAGCAATGCAATACGTTTATTCATAGATGGATTACCTCATTGAGATAGGTTATAAACAAATAGTTTTCCCAAAAGCACAGTTGCTTTAAGACAAGATGAACTCTTGATTAGAGTCTATTTATAACACGTCCAGATTTATTGTGCAAATGCAAATTACGCATCATGACAACCTAGTTGGGCAATTTAGACAATAAATTGTGGGAATGTTATGGAGAAAGTGTAAAATTTATGGAATATTAAAGAAGATATGCCATATAACTCAGTATCATTGTCTAAGAAAAGATAAACGGGTCAAAATAGGAGCGATGATATGTCCAAACACATGTTTTATGGAATTTTGCTGGTTATTGCCTGGACCCTATTGTCTGGAATTTCTGCACAACAACCAACACTCACCTATCGCACTTCATGGATAGGCAACAGTTTTAGTGGGGCAAATGACCAATGGGTACAAAACTTTGTACATGGTATGGTCGTTGATGCAAATGGAACAGTTTATTTGAACAGTTATTGGGATGAAAGTGGGCGCGAGGCAGGGGCGTATCGGGATGGAAAACCACTCAGCTACGCAGGTGAGACACATGGTTGGGGCAAAGGCGGGGGGTTAACTATTGCAATAGATGACAAATATGTCTATATTGCCCAAGAAGTCGGTAACGAAGGCTGGATTGAAGCCCTTAACCGCCCACCGCTTGGATTCTCATGGATAGGTATTACCCGCAGACAAAAAGCTGATATGTCGCAATTAGCACCTTTTGAGGGTGGCATTGATTTAGATGATGAACAAGCCACCAATGGCGATTATCTGCTGGTGGCAACTATCTCCGATGATAGCACAGGTGGGTCGGTGCAAGGCATTGCGGTCAATGATTCGGCATTATATGTCTGCGACACCGCAAACAATCTCATCCATGTTTATGATTCACTCACTTTGCGCCCAATATCGGAATGGGCAGTTCCCTATTGCGATGAAATGGTATTAGATAGTGATGGCTCATTATGGATAATTCATCCCGCACATAATAATATGACTGCCAGCATCCAACAATATACCCCCGATGGCACGCCAACCAATAAAACCATCATAAATCTTGATATACCCACTGCATTGGCATTTGACCCACAAGGGCGTTTATATATTGCAGAAAATGGGCAACGGCAACAAATTTTGATTTATGATGTTGCTCAATCGCCAACTTTTATTGGCACATTTGGGGCAGAAAATGGCATTTATTCAGGCGTAGCGGGGCAGGTTGCCCCGCTCAAATTTTATGACTTACAAGGGGTTGGTGTAGATGAACAAGGGAATATTTATGTGGGCATGGGCAGTGAACAATCTGGAACACACTTACAAAGTTATACACCCAATGGCACATTGCGCTGGGAAATCTATAGCTTATTTTTTGTAGATAGTGTGGGGATTGATGCAACATCCAATGGTGACATCGTTTATGGCAAACATGAGCGCTTCACTCTGGATTATGCCAATACAGAGCCAGGAACAGAAGCCAGTTATGTGGCATATACGCTCAATCCATTCAAATATCCTCATGATATGCGCCTGCAAAATTACCCAACTGATGTCTTTACAAGAAGTATCAATGGAGCGACTTTTTTGTATATGACCGATATGTATAGTAGCTATTTGGCGGTGTATCGGTTTAATTTTGCAACCGATGGCGAGATTGCTATTCCATCGGCATTATTCGTTAAAGAGCCATTTGGGGAAAACTCTATTGCTATAGACGAACCTGCCAGCGCATGGATTTGGCGCGATACCGATGGTGATGGCAATTTTGATACAAATGAATATGATTCACAAACGGGTGAGCAAGATAGTGTATATGCGTGGGGATGGTGGGTAGATAGTGCTGGTACAGTATGGCGTGCTAATCGTGAACAAGGAATTCGTTCCTTTCCGTTGCAAGGCATAGATGCTCATGGCAATCCCATTTATTCGTATCAATCCTCTATCAACGAATCAAATCCCATACCTTTCGATAATATGGGCGATATCAACCGCATTTTTTATTATCCAGAGACCGATACAATGGTTCTAACAGGATATACAACCGATTACCCCAATGAATATGAACACTGGGGCAATATGGGGCGTATCGTTGTGGGTTATGTGGGATGGTCTATCGGCAATCGTACCCCAACATGGCAAATCACCCCACATTGGTCAAATGAAGAACCACCTATCGGCATGGATATAACAGATAATTATCTGTTCTTGGGTTACACCCATCCAGAACCTGCTCATGTGCGCGTCTACGCCAGAGAAAATGGGGCAGAAGTAGGCATCCTTAGTCCCGATGATACAGTTGGAAATTTCAGTGGCTGGTTTGATATTCGCCATCCCATCCGCGCCATTCAGCGCCCCGATGGAGAGTATATTATTTTTGCAGAAGAAGATGGACGAGGGAAAAATATCATCTATCGCTGGAAATCCGAATAATAATCGGTTGTGAGGATAGCATCTATATGTTATCCTCACATCAATAATTCTCGTTAAAAATATCAAGAGAGCTTTTTTGATGAATCACCCATTGCAAGGAATCCGTGTATTAGATTTAACCCGCCTCTTGCCTAGTGGTGTCGCCACTCAAATGTTATCCGATTTGGGCGCAGAGGTCATCAAAATAGAAGACCCCAATGGGGGCGATTATGCCCGTTGGATGGGACCCACCATAGATGATTCGAGTGTGTTTTTTCGGATGAATAACCGCAACAAGCGTAGCCTCATTCTTAATCTTAAATCGGATGAAGGCGCGAGTGTGCTTAAACAATTGGTCAAGCAGGCAGATGTGCTGGTAGAGAGTTTTCGTCCGGGTGTCATGAAAAAATTTGGCTGTGATTATGAATCGCTCAGTATAGAGAATCCTAAACTTATCTATTGTGCCATTTCTGGGTGGGGTGCAACGGGTCCCTATGCCCCATTTGCCAACCACGATATTAATTATGTATCGCTAGCGGGGATTATTGGTGCAATGCAAACCCCACAGGTACTCGGCGGACAAGTTGCCGATTTGGGCGGGGCGTATGTGGCAGTAGCGGGTATCACATCGGCATTATTTCGCCGTGAACGTACAGGTGAAGGGGCATTTGTGGATGTTGGGCTATCAGAAGCGGCACTCCCCTTTTCGTTGTATAACTGGACAGAAGCCGAATCTCTGGGATTTCCCGCAGGCGATGGTGTACTCAGTGGCGGATTGGCGTGCTATCGGGTGTATATGACCCAAGAGGGGCGTGCAGTGGCACTAGGGGCATTGGAAGAAAAATTCTGGCTCAATTTTTGTACCGCCATCAACCGCCCCGATTTGGTCGAATATCATCAACAAATAGACCAGCAAGGCTATTTGCGCCGTGAATTAGAGGAATTATTCGCCCAAAAAACGGCTCCCGAATGGGAAGCATTGCTGGCAAATGCCGATTGTTGCTTTACACTGGTCAAGACACCCGCCGAAATTGGCAATGACCCGCATTATGTGGCGCGGGGTATGTTGGGCAAATTTGATGACGGCACAACATGGATGCGTAGCCCCATTCGTCTAAGCAATAGCGAGCCAGCCATAGAAAATCATGTGCCACACTATGGCGAACATACCCACGCCATTTTGACCGAGATGGGTTTTTCTGAAGCGGATATTCAACGCCTCATAGACCAGAAAGTGGTGAAATAGGCGTGAGTTATGGGTGGATGTAGGAACGCGCTTCTGCGCGTCCACAGGAGTTTTGAACACCCCTGTTCAAAACTTTGAACACCGCCTAATCATAGACCACCATCACCTCATCCACCGACTTTTTGGCAATATTTGGTACACGAGCGCCTTCTGCGGGATACCCCACCGGGATGAGGACAAATGCCCGTTCATTGGGGAGGCGGTTGAGGATGTCGCTCAAAAATGCCATTGGACTGGGTGTATGGGTGAGCGTGGCGAGTCCGGCAAGGTGCAAACTTGCCAACAACATCCCAACCGCAATGCCCACCGATTCGGTGACATAATAATGTCGGTAGGTGGTATTTTCGCCCGTATCGGGATTCATACGAATGCCGTGTGATTGTGCAAAAACGATAATCAGATAGGGCGCATCTTCGATATGTGCTTTCATCCAATCTGTACCAAGTGGTTGCAATACCTCTAGCCACTCTTGCTTCATCCGCCGTTGATAATTTTCTTTTTCTTCGGCTTCTGCCGCCACCCGTATTTTATATTTAAGTTCTTTGTTGCTGACCACCGCAAATGTCCATGGCTGTTGATTTGCCCCAGATGGAGCGGTATTGGCAGTAGCGATGGCATTGCGAATCAGTTCAAATGATACAGGGTCAGATGAAAAATCGCGGACTGTGCGCCGTGTTTTCATGCGCGATAAAAATTCAGCAGAGCGTGTGAGTTGTTCTTCTGGTGTGAGATGCGTAAATTTAAGTAATTGAAAACGTTCCTCACTCATCCGAATCCTCCGCGAGCAAAAAATGTGCCAATAATAATAATAACCATCAATCCAGACCCATAGAGGAGTAAATTGGTATAGTGATTTTCTAATGGATTGACATCTACCACTTCAAACGCATTTTCGTTGGTGGGGTGTTTTTGGAGCAAAAATAGGGGGCTAATAAACCACGCCACGATTAATCCGCCGATTAATCCACCCAGATGCCCCCAATTATCAATCGAAACGCCTCCCTCAAAATTGAATGTGCTGATAATGCCCACCGCAAAATTGAGTCCACCGATGATGAGGAGTTGGCGCATTTGTTGCTTGCCCATCTCGCCCAATAATTTACGGTGTTTGTATAAATAGATATATTGCGCCCCAAAAATGGCGAATATCGCCCCAGACGCGCCGACTGATGTGACCAGTGGCGGGTTTAATATCACACTCAATACAGAGCCAGCTAATCCGCCTAAAAAGTACACTGCCAAAAAGCGTAAATAGCCAAAAAACCGCTCTATGGTCGCGCCGATGATGTAGAGCGAATACATATTGAGTATGACATGGCTGATGCTGGCATGGAGGAACATCGCAGACAATAGACGATGATATTGCCCACCTTGCAAAACTTCACGATGATTATTTGCGCCCCATCGGTAAATATCATTTGCCTGTTGTGGGGTGAGGATATAAAACGCCATGATGAAAATAAAAATATTAATTCCAATAAGCGCATAGGTGATATACGGCTTCACGACCCGAATATGCAATGTCCCCCGTTGTGACCCCTCACTTGGGGGCGGGGTGACGGGTTGTGATGGGATGGATGCTTCTAATGGATGGATACGCTTGGGTTTTGGGGCAGGTGGTTGGTCATTGGTTGGCTGGTCAAACATGAATATGCTTTCTTATCAATAAAATTCTAATTCAGATATGGTATGCTACACATTATAAAACGATACCATAGATAAGGGATTACGACCACATGCCCAATTATGATTATAAATGCCAATCTTGCGGGAATCGGTTTTCATTATTCTATAAAACCTACGCCGATTATGACACTGCCTCAAAAAATTGCCCTAATTGTGGCGGAGAATATTTATCGCGGTTGATAACCCATGTCGCCATTCAACAACCCACCCGCGAATATGGCAAAATGAATTCTCATGAGATGTTGTCGGTGCTACAATCTGGCGATTCGCGCCAAGTTGGGGAGATGTTCACCCAAATTGGTGGTGCAGACCCCCGCTTGGGAGCAGAGTATCACGATACCGCCCAACGCTTGCTCAAAGGCGACAGCATCCAAAATGTAGAGCGCGATTTACAGGCAAAATCCACCCCGCCTAAGTCTGATTTAATGCCGTGATTGCCCGCATGAGAAACATCTGACAACAGGTGTCTATATGATACTGAAAGTCGAGTTGTTCGGTATCTGAATCGTATGCCCCGTCCACGCGCACACTCGGTTGTTGGTCATGTGATGGACAGCGTAACGCCCCAAGTTGTGTTTGTACAAACTGGACGATTTGTGCTTTGGTGTGGTCGAGCATTTGCCCCCGTTCAAATTCATCGAATAGTGGGCTATCGGTCATTTCGCTACTGTCTATGGCGATATTAAAGGTGATTTGAATCACGATAAATTATCCTTGCGGGGTGCTTTTTTCTTTATCGGCGCAGTTTTTTGTTTGGATGATGATTTTGGCGCACGCGGTGGTTCTTTGGGTTGTGGGGGCAAATTGAGATAGGGCATGAGCGCGGTACGAATCCGCAATTGCACCACATCCAAATCGGCATCGGCATCCACCAATAAAAAGCGGTCTGGTTGCGCCAGCATGAGGTCACGATAGCCCGCATACACCCGTTCATGAAACGGCAATGCCATATCGTCTAGGCGGTTATATTCTGCCCCAAACAAGGTGGCTTTGGCACGGCGTTCCAGCGCCTTCTTGGGGGATATATCCAGAAAAATAGTGATGTCTGGCAACAATCCGCCTGTGGCAAAAGTGATGATATGGCGCAGGGTATCTACATTTAAGCCATGACCATATCCCTGATAGGCGTATGTCGAATCTATAAAGCGGTCACATAGCACCACGCCGCCACTTTCGAGATGTGGGGTGATGATTTCTGCCACCAATTGCGCCCGTGATGCACAGAATAGCAATAATTCTGCACGCGGGTGCATATCTTCGCTCTCTTTATTATCGAGCAATACGCCCCGAATTTGGTCGCCAATGGCTGTGCCACCCGGTTCACGAGTGGTCAATACACGATGATTGAGTCCGCGCAAATACTGTGCGGATTGGGCGATTTGCGTGGTCTTGCCACTGCCATCTACGCCTTCAAAGGTGATGAACATGAATTTTTCCTCTATATTTTTAAAACTAAGTTTCGCCAAAAATCATAACATATCCACAACGAGTACACTGATGTACAACATAGGGCAATAATGGCAAAATACTGGACGTATCAAGTCTAGCTAAATATATTCCAGATGCCCCAGCACCGATACCTATTTTTCGAGTCTCATTATGTTGACATATTGGACATTGTTTCAAAAAATGCTTAACTTGATTTTTTAGTTTTTCTTGGCGTTCTTTTTTGCCCTTAAATGGATTGAAATTCATGCTAACCACCCGTGTTTTAATCACGTTCTTCATAGGGCAATTGTGGCGGACGCTCAATAAGAGTATCCGCCACACTACCTAGTCTAATTCTTGGCGAAAAATGCGGATATACCGCAGGGGTTCATCGCCATAACTTTTTGATACCAATTGCGCCCTGCGTGCCATTTGATGTTGCAAACGGCGCACAGACGCATCTTGTGGCAATAGGTCTATGAACGCCTGCCCTGCACGCACTTGCATAATACCAAGTTCTGCCTCGCGCAGGGCTTCACCGAAAGGGTCTAATGTGTCTATTTCTAGCTTGAACACATCAATCAGAAAATTTTCCATCTGACTAACCGTATTCGCCCGCAGGACATAAATAGACATGCCCTTGCGTTCTGCATCCACAATCAATTTCGGTCTGCGCCGATAGTAATTCTTCATCGTCACCACTGCTTCTGCCCCATTGAGGTCGTCTGTGACCATCAACGGCACATGCAGGCGTTTGGCGGCTTGTTGCAGACGGTCACGCGCAATCCCAAACACATACACCTTCAGCGTTTGCAAGGGTGGTGCATCGGCTGGGCGCGAGATGGGCGGTGGCGCATCTAAACTGTCCATCGGGTGCAGATTAGGGCGGTTGCCATAGCCCGTGTTGGGCATGATGACATTGCTGTTTCCGTTCCCATTGCTATTATTTGTATTATTGCTATTGCCCCGTTCCCGCTTTGGTGATTGTTTGCCAATGCGGTCATCGCCACCTGTGCGTTCTGTGCTGATGGGTCGCAACATCTCTGGCAAAATCATTTGGATATGAATATCGCCATCGGCATCGCGGGTACGTAATTCGGCGGGTAATACACGCCCGCGCAAAATGCCATCTACTGAATCTGACACGCTGGTATGCACAATCATGCGGTCACGGGTCTGAATTTCGACCAGTACATCAAAAGTGGGTGGCGCACGCCGTTCTAGCACCGTTTTTTGTGTGCCTCTGCGTCGTGCTTCGTCGTCTGATAGCGTCACCGATTCAATTCCACCAATGAGGTCGGATAGGGTGGGGTTGAGCATCAGATTTTCTAGCGCGTTACCATGTGCCGTGCCAACTAACTGTACACCGCGTTCTGCGATGGTGCGGGCGGCGGTGGCTTCGAGTTCACGCCCAATTTCGTCTATGACGATGACCTCTGGGTTATGATTTTCGACTGCCTCAATCATGACCTCATGTTGTTTTTCTGGGGTATTGACTTGCATCCGCCGAGATTTTCCGACTGCGGGATGAGGCACATCGCCATCACCACCGATTTCGTTGGATGTGTCTACAATCACCACACGTTTGCGCTCTGCCACAACACGCGCCGTCTCGCGGAGCATGGTGGTTTTACCCACCCCTGGCGGACCGAGTAGCAAAATGCTCTGACCCGAATGGATGAGGTCTTCAATAATATCTATCGTGCCATACACAGCACGTCCCACACGGCAGGTTAGACCCACCACCGCGCCCCGCCGATTGCGAATGGCAGAAATACGATGTAGGGTGCGCTCCATGCCTGCACGATTATCGGCATCGAAATTACCAATATTGGCGACAATATCGTCCAAATCTTCGCGGGTGACTTCGCGCTCGGCTAAAACGACTTCTCCATCCACATAGCGGGCAGAAGGAAAGCGTCCCAAATCTAACACAATCTCTAGCAGGCGGTCTATTTCACCGATTTTGTCCAATTTTGTATTGATATAATCGGGCAGAACGCGCTTGAGCTTATCTATATCATCCGTTATTCTTCTCTCCATATTTTCCTTGTAGGGTATGTTCACCAAAAATTTGTATAGTTTCCTCGCCACAAGGCGCTGGAAAACTCGTAGTCACAGGGTCTAAAATCACTTTGAGAGCATATTGCATCCCAAAAGTGAGGCGATGTTGCTTATTACGGACGGTGATATGACGCACCATCACGGCTTGGGTGATGCCTGTTGGCTCAAAGTCCATACGTGAGAGGGCATAATCCATCCATTCTTGATAGCGTCGCACGCGAATATAGACGTTTTGACGTTCCGATTTTGGCAGACGCTGAAAGAGCGCCTCTAGCAAAGCGACCACTTCGTCGCTGGTAATTACTTCAGGGTTGATAAACGGCACAATATAAACACCATATTTGCCTCCAGAAACCACAAAATAGGCTTCGACACGATTATTTTTCTTATAAATCCACCGTTGGGCATCCTCTGGTGTGCAGGGGATGGATTGCATCAGGCTTGGGAGTGTGCGCCCCAATAGCGCATGGACAGAGAGCATGTCGGCATCGGAGGCTTCGTGCAGTTGCATATTGCTCGGTGGCGCAGAAATAGGCAACGGCGGTCTTTTCCACGAGTGTTGACGGGTATATACAGAAAATCCACTGGTACGCATCGTCTCGAATAAGGGCGATAATTCGTTGACTTCGGCAATGAGCATGTGTGCCTCATAGCGCCCCGCCTCTTGTACCATCGCATCTAATAGCGCCAACCACAAGCTATCATCGGTCTCTTGCTCCACTGTGGGCGCAATAAACACGATATGGGCGCTACTGTTATCCGATTTCATGCGAAACTGCCCCACCACCTGCTGGCGGTCGGAACGGGCGATGAGCGTGTGTGTCCCACCGAGTGGACGGAGGACATTGCTCGAAAGCAATACCCCCATCAAGTCGTGTCTGTCGCGCACACAATCGGCTACACTATCGAGTAAGATGGCTTTATCCATCATGCGATAGAGTAGAGGCAAATCTACTAATGTTGCTGGGCGGATGTCTGTATCTCTGTTTGACATAACTATTCTTTATGCTCCCATTCACATTCTAACATTTGTTTGGTCTACTTGACAACCACCGCACGAAAATTTCTTCTAAATAACTAAAACCCCCAAACTATCCAAAAAGATTTGCATATCGCCCCTAATTTGCGATATAGTACAATCATTCATGGTATTATTAGAGAGAGACCGCCTATACTATCTATATAGGGGGATTTTTAATTCATTATAAGGTTGCGGAATAGGAGATGACCGTTGTCTAAGTCACGTACAGAACAACTGGTTGAACGTCTGCGCGATTTACAAGCAAGCTCTGGCGATGTTGAAGCCGCCGCGATTGTAAGCGTAGATGGGTTGAGTATGGCTTCATCGTTACCCGCCGATATTGAAGAAGACCGCGTAAGCGCCATGTCTGCCGCTATGCTATCGCTTGGTGAACGGATTTCATCCGAACTGGGGCGTGGCGCATTGGAACAGGTCATGGTGAAGGGTGAAAATGGCTATGTTATCCTCACCGCTGTTGGGGAAGAGGCTGTTTTGACTGTTTTGGCGCGTAAAGATGCCAAACTTGGGCTAATCTTTCTCGATATCAACCGCTCGGTAGAAGCATTATCAAAACTTGTTTAGCACTACCCCTAGTAGAGAGATGTCGCGGGATTTTGCGCCAAGTCGAAGAATACCGATGGTGGCTGTTTTTCCCGCCGTTATCTTTCTATTGTGAGGATGTCCATCGGAAGGCGATGATATAACCGTGTTAGACTCTAGCGGGCTATTTTACCCTAATCGCTTTGCACGGCTCTTTTTGTTGGCGATGGAGGCAGTGATGGGCGATGCAAGCCTAAATGCCATCTTAAATATGTCTGGCATGGGGGAATTTATTAAAGCCCCACCACCAGATAACATGGCGCGTGAATTTGATTTTGCATCCCTATCGGCTATGAGCCAAAATTTAGAGACGATGTTTGGTGCGCGTGGTGGCAGAAGCATGGCACTCCGCATTGGACGCGAGATGTTCTCTTTGGGGCTAAACAAATTTGGGGCGTTTGCAGGCATGAAAGACCCTGCCTTCATTCAATTGCCCCTAGAAAGTCGGACTGCTATTGGTGTTCAGACCCTTGCGGCAGTTTTTACCAATTTTAGTGACCAAATCTGCGTTGTAAAATCCACCCCAGATGCCTATCTTTTTGAAGTGGAAACTAGCCCTATGGCATGGGGGCGTACCGCAGAACGCCCCGTTTGTCATGCACTTGTTGGCATTTTGCAAGAGGGCTTAAATTGGGCATCCAATGGGCAAGAATATCATGTCCAAGAGATGATATGTCGTGCCAGTGGGGGCGAAGCCTGTGTGTTCAAAATCAATAAAAACCCAATTGGGGGAGTCGTGAATCGTGGATAAACCGCAAATTTTAATTGTCGAAGATGATTTAGACCTATCAGAGATGTTGAGCGCCTATTTTCGCGTTCAAAATTATGAAGTATTGACCGCCGCGTGGGGCAAGGAAGCCCTCGATATCGCCCGTGATAATCATACCGATTTAATTGTACTCGATATTCGCCTACCCGATATAGATGGCTATGAGGTGTGTCGCCAGTTGCGTACCCAACGCCAAACTCAAGATACCCCCATCATCTTCCTCACCGAAAAACGTGACCGTGTAGACAAGTTGCAGGGGCTTGAATTGGGTGTGGTAGATTATATCACCAAGCCGTTTGATATTCAGGAATTGCGTTTGCGTGTTCGTAATGCCATTAGCCGTGTCAATCGGCAGGCCTTGGTGAACCCTGTCACCGATTTGCCAGAAGGTCAGATGGTAGAGGAACGCCTCACAGGGTTGCTCACCAGCACCGATAAATGGACAATTTTACAGATGAGCATCAATAGTTTAGGGCGCTTCCGCGAAATGTATGGCTTTGTGGCGGCGGATGATGTGCTACGCGCTGTGACGTTGATGATTCGCAATGCTGTACGCGAACACGGCGGTGCAGATGATTATATTGGTCATATTGGCGCAGAAGATTTTATCATCGTCACTCAGACGGGTAATGTCAATGAAATCCGTGACCGTATTCAAAAACGGATTGAACAATCACGCGAGTATTTTTATCCGCTCAAAGACCGCGAAAAAGCCCGTGAAGCGATGGAAGCCAATCACCTGCGCCTCAATAGTGGTATTGTCGCCAACACAGAGGGTCCCTTTGAAGATGTGGATGTCCTCAAGAAAAAATTGAGCGCGGCGGTTGTGGCAAATACACCCAAACCGTAACATACCCACCCAGACGGGCGCGAGAAGTTGCGCCTGTCTGATGATAGGATGTGTGTTTGATATATGTTTCGTTGGTCATCTTGACCACCGCCGTAATGCCGTTTATGATAAACACAGAAAAATTGGTCAGTTGGAGTATCCAAGTTTTGAATAATAAACCACCAGAATCACCACAAAAACCGCGTGGCGAAAATCCCAAAGATAATGGACAAAATCAACCACCAACCCCGCCTATCAATAAAAATACACAACGGGTATGGATTGCTGTGGGCGCTGTTACCTTTTTGGCGTTGATGTTGTTCTTGAGTGGGGGCAATCGCCTTGCACAAGATAGTTATCCCATGAATGCCCTTGTTCGTGAGGTGAACGCCGAAAACATCTCATCCATCGTACAAGATGGCAATTCTAATGTCATTATCACCCTCCGCTCTGGCGGAAGTCGGACGATGACCATCCCGCGGGGCACAGATATTGGGCAATTGCTTGGTGAAACGTATAATGTGCCAACCGATAAACTGTTAGTCTCGAATATCAGCTATATTCCTGCCGATGAATCTGGTGTGATTTTGTTTCAAATTCTCATCACGGTAGGTCCAATCATCCTCATCATCTGGGTCATTCTATGGATGCGACGCTCTATGCGTGGGCAACAAGACCAAGCAATGAGCTTTGGGCGCAGCCGGGCGCGGGTAGCACGCGATATGGAACGCCCACAAGTCACATTTAACGATGTGGCGGGGTGTGATGAAGCCAAAGAAGAACTTAAAGAAGTGGTCGAATTTCTGAAAGAACCCGAAAAATTCATCCGACTTGGGGCGCGTGTGCCAAAAGGCGTGTTGATGATCGGACCTCCCGGTACCGGGAAAACCCTCATGGCGCGTGCGGTGGCGGGTGAGGCAGGCGTGCCATTTTTTAGCATTTCTGGCTCTGAATTTGTCGAGATGTTCGTTGGTGTGGGTGCATCGCGGGTGCGTGATTTATTTGACCGCGCCAAAGCCGAAGCGCCTGCGATTATTTTCATTGACGAAATTGATGCGGTTGGTCGGCATCGTGGGGCGGGGTTGGGTGGTGGTCATGATGAACGTGAGCAGACCCTCAATCAAATTTTGGTGGAGATGGACGGGTTTGAGACAGGCACAAATATCATCATTTGCGCCGCCACCAATCGCCCAGACATCCTAGACCCAGCTTTGTTGCGTCCAGGTCGTTTTGACCGCAAGGTCATGATGGATAACCCCGATGTTCGTGGTCGCTTAGACATCCTCAAAGTTCATGCCAAAGGCAAACCGCTTGCCCCTGGTGTGGATTTGGATGCGATTGCGCGGATTACGGCAGGATTCTCTGGGGCAGACCTCGAAAATCTCATCAATGAAGCGGCAATTTTGGCGGCACGGCGTAACCTCAAAACCATCGGCATGGGCGAATTGCAAGAAAGCATGGAGCGCGTGGTGATGGGACCAGAACGTAAATCTCGCGTTTTGACCGACAAGACAAAAAAGACGCTGGCATATCACGAAGCGGGTCACGCGATTTTATTTCATGTACTAGAACATGCCAACGCGGTGCATAAAATCACCATCGTCCCACGCGGACGCTCTGGCGGGTATGTGATGTCGTTGCCCGATGACGAAGAAAATATGCTCACCACCCGCGAACAATTTGAAGACCTGATTGTCGCGGCATTGGGTGGACGTGCCGCCGAAGAAATCGCCCTGCAACAATTTACCACAGGTGCATCGAGCGATTTGCAACAAGCGACACGCACCGCCCGTGCGATGGTCACACAATTTGGCATGAGTGAAAAACTGGGTCCACGCTCCTATGGTGGCAGTGGTCAAACCGTGTTCTTGGGGCGTGAAATTGGCGAACAACGCGACTATAGCGAACATTATGCCGAAGAAATTGACAACGAAGTCAAACGGATTTTGCAGGAATGTTATCAACGCGCCAAAAATATCATCAGTCAATATCGCACCAAATTGGATGAATTGGCGAGTGTGTTGATTGTCGAAGAAACACTCGACCGCGAAGCCTTTGAGCAGATTATGTTGCCACCAACCAATGGTGGGCAAGCCAGCTAAATGGATCATTTTCACCATCAGACAGCCTCTCCCCTGTGGAGGGGCTGTTTTTGGCAACCATAACGATTTATCCCCATGACCGCATCAAAATTCCCTCTTTTTCATTACTTATCCGCGTACATCGCCTGTTTTATACTCGCGCTACTCGCATTTATGCCCGCACTCACCCATAACGGATTGCCCGCAGGGGCAGACATCGCCGCCCACTTTTGGCGTGTGTTTGAACTCAATGAGCAATGGTCAGACGGCGTATTTTATCCCCGTTGGGCGGAGCATTTTTATTATGGGTATGGTGCGCCGACCTTCCAATATACCGCCTCTGGCTTTTATATCGTGGCGGGACTCATTGGCAAATTGCCCTTTGTGGATGATGTGTGGGCGCTCAAACTCACATGGTTCATCGCACTTAATCTCTGTACTTTTGGGATGTATACCTACGCCTCACGCCGTTGGGGGGTGATGGGCGCGTTAGTGAGCGCCACCGCCTTCACCTTTGCGCCCGCCCTTATCGGCAACGAAGCATTGGGGCGGGGGGCATTCCCTGTGATATGGGGCATGGGGTGGCTAATTATGAGCCTTGCGCTATTAGACCGTTATGCCGTCACCAAAAAAGGTGCTGGATGGGCAGTAGTGGCAATTTTTGCCATGTTATGGTCACATAACCTCACGGCAATTTCTGGCGCGGGTGTGATTGGTGCATGGCTTATATTTAATAGCCTATTCAAACGGGCATTCATGCCCTATTTGCGTAGGATGACTATTTTATTCGTCATCGGATGTGCCACCAGCGCCTTTTTCTGGATACCCGTTTTATTAGAACGGGGCTATGTGTCGTTGGATGCCTTCCAATTTAACCCACACATGCAGTATCAGAATCATTTTTATACGATATGGCAATTATTTGGCGGGTTGCAACCATACGACTTTGGGATAAATATTCAACCAGAACGTTTTTCGATTGGCATGGTTACATGGGTGGCGGTTTTGGTCATGGGTGTGTGGGCAACCATGATGACAATAATGCTATCGGCATATTATCGTTATGGTAAGGACATGATATATCATGCCCTTACACCCTCTAACGATGATAACCGTAGGGACGGCATACATGCCGTCCGTGTCGGTGGACGTCCCTACGAAACATTATTTTGGGTGTTTATCAGTAGTGGCACATTGTTTTTAGTCTTGCCACAATCACAATTTCTATGGGATGCCATAGACACCCTACAAACCTTTATATTCCCCGCCCGATTTTTGAATATCACCGCGCTAGGGGTGGCGATGCTCATCGGCGCGGGGATACGGGTTATGCGTTGGCGGTGGATAGGTGCAATCCTTATGGCGTTGCTCATTGTGCAGGGGTGGCATAGCACCGTGATTGATTGGCGCGATGATTTTCCCACACAAGCGACTGCCCGCGACTATCTCTATTATGAATTCCAGACCAACGACCTCGCTACTACATCCGCCAACGAATTTAAGCCCAGAAGCGTGCCAAATATCCCCCCTGCAACAGATTTTTTGGTGGATAGCCTGATGGATGGCGTGCCTGCCATGAGGCTCAATCCTGATGCCTACGGAGATGGGGTGATTTTTACACCCAAAAAAAGCACCGCCGAAGAATATGTCGTAGAAATTTCATCAGAAGTGCCAGTAAGCCTCGAAATTTTTCAATTTTATTTTGTTGGATGGATTGCCACACTGGATAATGTCCCATTAGGCATTTCGGCATCGGGTGATTTTGGATTCATCCGCACCGACATCATACCCGCAGGCGCACATACCCTGCGCCTGATGCGTTCTATGACCAGCCCGCAACAACTCGGCTTCATCGTGAGCCTATGTGCGGTGTTTATCATCGGGGCATGGATGTTTATCGCCAAACGCACCCATAGAGAAACCGATGATTTGTCTGTGGGGACATCAGATAGGTGGACGGCATGTATGCCGTTCCTACAGGATATGCGTTATTTTCTTCTTGCCATCCTCATCACCGCCATCCTCACCCCCTTCATCATGCGTGAAGGCGTGGCATGGGTAGAATCCACGCCGACAGAAGCGAAATTAGCCGACTCCCCGACCTATCAGACTTTTGGAGATATTGCTTTTCTGGGATACGATTTTAGTGAGAGTGAACGTGCTTTTTATTGGTATATACCAGAGGGGCAGACGGTGAATATTTCCATCACAGAAGCCGATAGCTATGGCGAATTGGATGTGGTTAATTATTTCGATGTAAAAGGGGATAACCGACTCGTGCGGTTTGTCCATCGAAACAGGGATGCTTCCATTGGGCAAATCCACGCGACCCTATGGCGATGCACAGAAGGCAATCCGCCCGATTGCCTCCGTGAAGTGTTGGGTGAAATTAGGCTACAGGTGGATTGGTGATATAAATCATCTGCACCACGCCATTGGGATACGATTTCACACTATCCAGCTTCATAGTCTGTGATTGGCTTAAATCTACGCCGTTAAATAACCGAATCCCGCGTCCCAATAGCACAGGCATCACCGAAAGATGATATTCATCTATCAGGTTGTGCGCCATAAATTGTGCCACCACATCACCACCGCCCACCAGCCAAATATCTTTGCTGTGTTCTACCTGCAATTTTGTGACCAAATCGCGCACATCCCCATTAAAAGCATAAATGGCTGGGTCTGGCGGATTGTCTAATGGCTGACGGGTGAGGATATACGATTTTTTGCCCACATACACCCATTCCGTGCTAAATCCCAACACCTGCCGATAGGTGATGCCACCCATCACCACCGCCCCCATGCGGTCATACATGGTTTGATACCCATAATCCTCGTTGGGGATATTAAATCCGTCTAACCACGCCACACTACCATCTTCTGTAGCGATATATCCATCCAGACTGATAGCGATATACAACACAATTTTGGTCACGCACATATCTCCTGTTATCACACAATTTTATTTATGGGGCGGTGGATGCTTTTTCGGTCTCCATACCAATGGATAAGCCCTGAGCGCAATTTGATACAAGCGCGATGATTGTGCCTGTTTCATCGGGGGTGGTATTGAGCAAATACGTCATGCGTGCATAACCCCGATTTTTCACATTTCCCGCTTCGATGAGACGTTTATCGCGTGCCATATACCATGCCCGTACTGCATTAATGGGGTCTGGGGATGATAATAAACGGGTCGTCTGACCAATCCCAAACGGGCGCAAAAAGGTGTATGTCTCTTGTTCGAGGCGGGAGTTTGGATAATCTACCATCCATAAATCGGCATCGCTCACGCAAGAGGTATCTACTGCGACATAAAAAACGCCCCCACAGGCAAATATGCCAACGAATATCATAATCATCACGATAAAGCATCCGCGTGTGGTATAAGTGCTTTCGTGTTGTGCATATTCCATCAAATCACCTACTTCTTAAATTTAAATAATTGTTGGTATCTCTTATAAATGATAGTAAACCAAATCTAATCTAACATACAACTATGGGCTTTATATGGAGATGGTCTATGACCATTGGAACGATTCTCATCTGCAATACGTTTATACGATAAGTGTTGTTCAAAATTAGTCAAGGAGACCCTCTTATGAAATCCCGTTTATGGCTCTTTATCGTGTGCGCCGTTTTGATGCTCGGCGTATTTCCCACATTTGCACAGACAGATATTATTGTGCCACCGCGTGGTGTATTCACCGACCCTGAATGGCTCAAAATTGATTATCAACGGATTGGGGTGCGTATAGATAACCAAATCGCTACCACCAATATTGATATGCAATTCACCAACGAGGGACCCGGACTCGCAGAAGGCACATTTTTATTTCCATTGCCACAAGGGGCGACTGTCTCTGAATTGGTGATGTATATCAACGGAGTCGCCATTGAAGCGCGGGTGTTGCCTGCCGATGATGCACGGGCTGTCTATAACGAAATTGTCCGCCAATACCTAGACCCCGCCTTGCTAGAATATATTGGCACAAGTGCCATTCAAGCCAATGTCTTCCCCATTCCTCCATCCGAATCGCGCCGTATCGAAATTAGCTATACACAGGTGCTAGAGGTGGATAACGGTTTAATTCATTATGTTTTCCCCATGAATACCAATACCATCACCCCACGCCCCATCGAGCAGATGAGTATCTCGGTGGATGTGGTGAGCAATGACACCATTAGCAACATCTATTCACCCTCGCATCGGGTGGCGGTGATACGTGGTGAAGATGATAAGACTTTCCGTGCCAGTTGGGAAGCCAATGCGGTTCTTTCTGGTGGCGATGATTTTAGCCTGTATTATGCGGTTGCCAACGATACGATTAGCGTGAATTTGCTCACCTATCGGGAAAGTGCCAATGAGGACGGTTTCTTTATGCTCCTCATGCAACCCCCTCTTAGCACACCGCCAGACCAAGTATTGCCCAAAGATGTAATTATCGTCCTCGACCAATCGGGCAGTATGGACGGCGTAAAATGGGAACAAGCCACCCAAGCGACCAGTTATGTGTTGGATAATCTAAATCCGCAAGACCGTTTTAATGTGGTGGTATTTAGCAGTGGTGTGCGCGTCTATGGCGACAAATTGCAATCCGTTGCCGATGCCCCAGATGCCTCTGCATGGGTGAATGGATTATTCCCAGAAGGTGGTACGAATATCGAATTGGCGTTGTCTACGGCGTTGTCATTGGTCGAGTCGGACCGTGCCACCACGATCCTCTTTTTGACCGATGGTTTGGCGACAGAAGGCATTACCTTCACTGATGATATTCTCGCAAGTTTATCTGAACAATCACGCGCCAATACCCGTATTTTTACCTTTGGCGTTGGCGATGATGTGGATACGCTCCTGCTCGATAGCATCGCCCGCGATTTTCGTGGTACAACGGGCTATGTACGCCCATCGGAACGGGTAGACGAAGAGGTGGCTAGTTTATATACCAAAATTAGCGCCCCTGTTTTGACCGATGTCACACTCGATTTTGGTAATGCGCGGATTGAATTGCTCTATCCTGCATCGCTATCCGATTTATTTGCGGGCGAACAAATCACGCTGGTGGGGCGCTATCGTGATGGGATGGATAACCTAACTATCACCCTAAGCGGGTTGGTCGGCGGGGTGCAGACGCAATATACTTATGACGGACTCAATTTGCGCCAAAACGCAGGCGGTGAACCCTTTATCGCACGGCTATGGGCGACACGGCGCATTGGCGAATTGCTCAATACGATTCGGCTCAATGGCGAAAATCCAGAATTGGTGCAGAGCATCGTGAGTTTGAGCGTGCGCTATGGCATTATCACCCCCTATACCAGCTTTTTGATTGATGAGAGCGATATTCTCACACAAGGCGGTATGGACAGAGCAGAGGCAGAATTGGGCGAGGCGGCGCTGGACTTTAGCACCAATAATACCGGGTCTCGTGCGGTGGATGATGCCGATATGATGAATAACATGAATATGGCAGAAGCACCCGCTCCGATGATCGCTATGCCAACCCAACAACAGGGCGCTGGCAGTCAATTGGGGAATACACAGCCAGCCGATGAATTTGCCCCTAACCAAAATGCCATCACTGCGGTGGCGGGCAAGACCTTCATCAATCTAAGCGGTATATGGAACGATACGACCTTCCAACCCGATACAATGGAGACGATACAAGTCGAATTTTTGAGTGATGCTTATTTTGACCTACTCGCAGACATGCCAGAACTCGCGGAATATTTTGCACTCGGCGATGCGGTGATTGTGGTCATTGAGGGTGTCGCCTACGAGGTCGTGCCGATGGAGGCATAAAGCAGAGTTTAAGGTGAACGAAAAAAGCAGGGTAAGTACCCTGCTTTTGTCTGTATTTATAAAAAAGATTCTGGGCTAGATAGGCTTTAGCACACGGTCGGTACGCAATTTTTTCGTCAAGATGATGATACCATCGCTATAGACCTCTTGCACCGATTCACGCCATGCGGGGATTTTTATATCCTTTACATCGGTCATTTCGTAGCCCGCTTCCAAGAACGATTTGCCGAGTTCGTTGGCGGTGCTGTTGGATAAAAAGACAAAGCTCACCTCACTTTGCAATTCTTTAGAGGCGTCTTCTATCCGTTGGGCGAGGGCATAAACCGTCTGTGGGCGTTCTGGGATGGCATCTATATAAATTTCATCCACACGGGTGATGAGGTTTTCTACTTGCCACCCAACAACGGCGATAATCCGCCCGTTGTTTTCTGCCAGCATATAACTTTTCTGACCAAAATTCATCATCACATCGGCACGGCTGATATTTTTGCCAGTGGCGCGTGATAAATATCCCGCAATCAATTCCGCATTGTTGGGCATACCGCGCTTGACCAATATTGTCCCTAGTGGGGATGTGACTGGTTTTGGGGCGGTGGGTTGTGGTGTAGGGGATGGCGCACTCGCAGGTTTGGGGCTGGTGGCGCTAGATTGAGGCGCAGAGGCGGGTTTTGGTGTTGGCACAGGGGTGGGTGCTGGCGCAACATTCATCGGAATGGCGTTCCATGCGATTTGAACCTGTTTCCATGTTTCTTCAAGATTGCTGTCATTGTGGATGACCACACTAGCAGATTTGAGTTTTTCTTTTTGCGAATTTTGCGAGAGAATACGTTGCTTGGCTTCATCTTCGCTCATTTTACGTTTCTGGATAAGGCGGACATATTGTGATTTTGGCTGGGCATCTACCACCCAAATGGCATTACACGCCTTGCCCAAATCGCCCTCGACCAATTTAATGGCTTCTATGACGACAATCGGTTGTTTGGCACGGCTCACCAACGTGTTGATGGCTTGCCCCACCACAGGATGCACAATCGCCTCGAGTTTGGCGAGCAGGGCAGGATTGCCAAAGACCATATTGCCCAACATCCCCCGATTGATGCTTTTATCGGGGTTTAAGATGACTTGTCCAAATGTTTCGATAATTGGTCTATAGGCAGGCGCACCAGGAGACATCGCCTGATGGGTTAAGCCGTCTGCATCTACAGTGTATGCACCTAAATGTTGCAACATCTGTCTTACGACACTTTTGCCTACGGCGATATTCCCCGTGAGACCAATCACATACTTATTTCCAAAACGACTCACGGTGCCACCTCCCCGAAACTGTTATGATAAATGTGGTTTGTATCCATAAAAACATCTCTATGCTTTAATTGTCTGTATAAGTGTATCTCATTTTATCAAATTGCACCAACAATAATCCAACGTTTGAGATAACAATTTATTCGGAATTTTGCCTATAGAGGCGTAAAACCCGCTATATTACTCAGCATGACGAAAATAATGCGCTAATTCTACGAGTGCCTCTGGCATATTTGCCCGACCAAACCCCATCCGAAAATGCTTATCCCCCAAAAAGAAGCAAGTGCTAGGCAAAAGCATCACGCCCCGCGTATGGATTAAATCAACACAAAATGCCTCGCTATTTACATCAAAATTGAGGCGCGGAAATGCCACCGACCCCGCATGTGGGCGATGCCATTCAAAGAGATGGGCGTGACGGGCAAAAAAATCATCGAGTAGGGTCATATTATTTTTGATAATCCCCAAATTGCGTTGCACGATTTTTTCGCGGTGGCGCAAGGCAATGAAGCGCAGAAATTCGCTAGGGGCGCTATTGCAGATGGTCGTATAATCTTTGAATTGCGCCATTTGCCCATAACGGGCTTGATTGCGTGTGGCTATCCACCCAATCCGTAATCCCGCCAAGCCATACGTTTTGCTCATGACACCCAACGACACCCCCAATTCATAGGCATCACAGGCGGCAGGCAAACGGTCTTTCTCATCATGCTCTAATCCGCGATAGACCTCATCGCAGAAGAGTTCAATCCCCCGCGCCCGCAAAATGCTGATGAGCGCCATGTATTTTTCGTGGGACATCAGATAGCCAGTGGGGTTATGTGGGGTGTTGATGACCACCGCACGGGTATTGGGGCGGCTGTTGGTTTCTAGCCAATTCAAATCTAAATCCCACCCCTGCGATTCATCTGCCATCCAAAAAGACACCTCACAACCATTGCTACGGGCAATTTCGTATAACGACTGATAACCAGGAGCATGAACGATAATATGGTCGCCCTGTGCCGACTGCCGTGTTCATATAGGCAAAAATCGCCTCTTCTGCGCCAGAAAACACTAAAATTTGGGCGGGGGAGACTGTTTGATAGAGTGTGGTGATTTCTGTTCGCAATTCTGGCGCACCTTCATACTCGGTATAGCCAAGCCATACCTCGCCAAAGGCTTTTGGTGCATCTGCATCCAACGCCAACAGGTCGTTGATGCTCATAGATTGACAATCGGAACTGCCGAGTAAATATTTGGTGCTAAATTCATACGGCACAAAAAATCGTTCTAGCTCAAATGGGGGGATTTTCATCTATATCAAACCGTTCTACCCGCTTATGTGGGTTAAGTCCTAATAATGCCATTCAAAAAACACTCGTCTTGTATAATAAAAATTGTCGCTTCTATTTATTGGATATGCGGGGATAACACCCCTAAATTCACAGAAAACGAAAACCATTTATGACCACGCAGGTTCGCGCCATAGGCGCATTGCCACAAAGAAGCCTTGTAGACCGCGCTCCTTTCTTCTATGGCTGGGTGATTTGGATTGCCGCAACGGTTGGTATCGTTGCGTCTGCCCCTGCACAAGCCTTTAGCTATTCGTTGTTCATTGACCATTATATAACCGATTTTGCTATTGACCGTCAAACTGTCTCTGGATTATTTGGTTTAGGGACATTTATTGCCGCGCTCACCCTCACATGGGTTGGTCGGCAAATAGACAGGCGTGGTAGTCGGCTAGTGGGGTTTGTGGTAGGGATTTTATTTGTTTTTGCGCTGATGTCATCGGCATTGGTGATGGGACCGTTCACACTTTTGCTTAATTTTATCGCCATGCGGACATTGGGGCATGGTGCGATGATATTGGTCGGAACAACCGCACTTGGCAAATGGTGGCGGGTCAAACGGGGCTGGGTGATTGGGCTGGCATTGGTGGTCTTTGCCCTATTTCAAACCGAATATTTGCACCTGCTCCAACAGATGATAGATAGTGTGGGTTGGCGTTGGACATGGGTGATTTTGTCGGGGATGGTTGCCGTCTCATTTTTACCCCTGTGGTGGGGGTTAATGCGTGACCGCCCAGAGCAATTTGGCTTGTTGCCAGATGCGACACCTGTTATGAGTCCAGAGGCAATGATGACCACCGCCGAATTATTCCCTGTGTCGGCAGAAGACAATTGGACATTGCAAGAGGCACGGCGCTTGCCCATTTTTTGGGTGTTTGTCATCGGCAGATTTTTCTCTGCGGCGTGGGGGTCTGGTTTAGTCTTACACCAAGTCTCGATTTTTGGCGCACAAGGTCATTCGCCCGCTACATTTGCTTCTGCCTATGGCTTGCTGGCGATTGTCAATGCGTTTACGACATTGGTGGTGGGGCGTACTATCCGCAGATTCCGCCTTAGTTGGATGATGTGCCTTCAGATTGCGCTGATGATAACCACGCTCACACTCGCTATGACCATGCGTGAAATGTGGATGGTGTGGGCGTATGCGGTGATATTTGGCATCGTGTTTGCGCTTGGTGGGATTTTGGATAACAACATTTGGGCAGAGATGTTTGGGCGTGAGCATTTGGGTGCGATACGCGGATTCACCGCCACCTTCCTGATTTTTGGTTCATCGAGTGGTCCCTGGATTTTTGGTTGGACATACGACCTGTTCGGCGGATACGACTTTATCTTGCTATTTGGCATCGTATTGGGTATTTTGCCGATGATATTGGGCATGACCATCAACAAACCCCGCGCCCATTATCCACAGGGGAAATAAAATCTCCGAATGATAAATCTTCCATAAAACCGATAGAGTTGTGTGGTGGCTTACCAGACTATGGTAAACCACCACATATTTTTATGTTCAAGTATTGCCGATTTTCGTAAAGTTCATTTCCCAATTTTTTTCCCATGTTAGCCCATCATCGGATGAAAAGAATTGCTCCCAACGTGGTTGTGTATTGATCATCGTCCACACAAAGCGCACGATGATTGGTTTGCCATTCCATATATCATTACCTTCAAATATGCCAACCCCATCCTTAAAATTCCCGATGACCGGTGGTTGCATCACGCCATCACGATAACCCACCCAATAAATAGACCATTGTTGTATCTCTCGGTTAAAGAAGCGTAGTGACATCCCAATGGGCGTACCATCTAGGGCAATCATCTGGTCTGTATTCCCAACCCCACCAAGCGCGGGTAGACACGTTTGTGTCGCTTCAAATGTTTCCCATTCAAGATTGCCTTGTAATTGCTTGCTGAGTTTGTGATTCTCAACGTGCCAACTGCCGAATAAAAAATCAAAGTCGTGTGATATATCGTTTTCTATGGCTTCTTGTGACATGGGGTGTTTTCCTTCTGATGTGAAATCCAGTTCAATAGCTTCATTATCCTCTTGAACGAGGCTATAATCAGTCCTTATTCAAATGAGTTTCGCTATTGGGATTACGTTTTAATAAAGGCTGGTTTTTATGTATAGTCCAACAACCCGTTTACTGACCGTATTAGAAATTTTGCAGTCAACCTCTGGTGTTAGCGGACCTGAATTGGCAAAGAAGCTAGAGGTAGATGTTCGGAGTGTACGCCGTTATATCACGATGCTACGCGATATGGGAATTCCCGTTGAGAGTGAAACAGGTCGCTTTGGTAATTATTATTTACGATCCGGTTTTCGGTTGCCACCACTGATGTTCACAAATGGCGAAATTCTGGCAGTTATGTTGGGCTTGGTGGCAGTACGACAACTTGGTATGTCGCGTATCATAATGATTGAAAGTGCGACCACGAAAATTGAGCGTGTACTGCCTGATGAACTGCGTGAACAAGCATGTGCATTGCAAAGGTCTTTAACCTTGAATATCCCAATTTCGGAAGCATCACCCGATGAGATAATTAGTATCATGAGTATTGCCACCTATCAGCACCGGCAGGTATGGCTTACATATCAAGCGAGTAATCGTGATACAACCGCACGGGTAATAGACCCCTATGGCGTGGTCTATCATAATGGGTTCTGGTATGGTGTTGGATATTGCCATTTACGCGCAGATTTGCGGATATTTCGTTTAGAGCGTGTGGCAAAAATCAAATTGCTAGAAACATCTTTTATAGCCCCACCAAATTTTGATGCACTCGACTATTTGCTCACAAAGATTTCCATGTTGCCAGATGTTTGGCTTGTGCAAGTCTTGCTAAAAACGAGCCTGCAAAAAGTACAGCATATTTCGCGGGCAGTGGGTGTTTTTGAGGATGTTGACGGCGGGGTTTTACTGACCATGCGTGCCGAGAGTTTAGCATGGGTGGCGCGTTTTTTAGTCGGTCTTGAATGTCCGATAACGGTGATAAAGCCTTTTGAATTGCGGGAAGAATTGCGACAACTCGCTCATACCATCTTGATGATGGCAGAAGAATATAATCCACAGGGGAAATAAATCACCAGCCAAGCGTATAGCCAAGCGCACCTAATATTGCGGTGAGTAAGCCATAGCCGATTTCCTGAAAACCGATGATAGGGGCGCGACGCGGTTTGCGATAATCTGATAACCCAATCACGGCGCGTCCCAACAGTATGACCATCGCCAGCACACCCAAATAGGGCATGGCGCGTGGAATCGCAAACCCGATGACCATCACCACCGCTAACACATGTACCAGCCATACGGGTTTTTGTTGGATGATATTTCCCCGTTCCAAGCGCAACCGCGCCCGTACATACAAAATGGATGGAATGATGCGCCCCATTAAAAATAGCCATAACACCAATGCGGGTATAAACGCCCATCCGCCCAAAAGGGCAATCATGGGGGCGATTGCGCCGAGTACGATTGCACCGCATATCTCTGGTGCTAATTTTCGGCTTTGATTTTTGGCATCGTGCCACAATTGAACGAGCGCAAATGGGAGTGCCAGCAATAGGGGGAGCAAAAAGGTTTTATCTGCCACAAAAAATAATAACAACGCAAAGGGGATAATTGCCAACGCCCCATACCCCAGCGCAAAATGTTCCGCCAAAATGGTGCGTGGGGGACGGTTGCCCTTGATGCGGTCTTTGATGACAATTTTGAGGGGTTGATGAATCAGAAATATCCCAAATGCGCTCAATGCCAAGAGAATCCCCGCGCCAGAAAATGCCACCAATAACCCTAAAATGATGGGTTCAATCAAAAAGCCCCAGCCACCATGTTCGGCGGGAAGTGCCACAGAACGCATCACTTTGCGTTGATTGGGATTGGCTTTGGCGCTGGTCATATCATGCTCCTCATGGTTATTGGAGAATACTAGCCTATTTTAGCAAAAAATCGGGGTTAATTTGCCCCATAAAACCGCTATAATTTATAACCATTCTGTTATGATTATAAGGGGAATTTACCTTTGGCAATCCTCAAACCTGATGAACTGAATATCATCAGCCACAGTGAAGACCAAACCCGCCGTTATGGGGCAAAATTGGGCATGTTATTGCGTGCAGGCGATATCGTCTGCCTATCGGGGGATATGGGCGCAGGAAAAACGGTGTTCACCAGTGGCATCGGCTTAGGATGGGGGTCACAATACCCCGTCACCAGCCCAACCTTTAACCTTGTGCATGAGCATCGGCGCGAAAAAGACCGCCAACGCTTGTATCATTTGGATTGTTATCGGCTCAATAGCCCCAGAGAATCGGTCTCGATTGGCATGGATGATTTGCTCGATGGCACAGGTATTCTTATCATCGAATGGGCAGAACGTGTCGAAAGTGTCCTGCCAGAACAACGCCTATGGATTGAACTCCGCGCCCTAGACGAAAGACGACGCAATATCATCTTTGAAGGCAATAATCCGCGTTACCTCGACCTTATCAGACAATTTCGTGAAGCCACCTTTGGGGCATAACTATGCTATTAGCTATTGATACCGCCACCCGTTATATCAGCATTGCTTTGCATAATGGCGATTCCGTCCTTATGGAACAAACATGGCAAAGTGATAATCAACACACCGTTCAACTTGCACCTGCCATTGCCCAATTATTTCACTTATGCGAAACATCTCCCGCAGACCTCACCGCGCTTGCCGTTAGCATTGGACCTGGGTCATATACAGGTCTGCGAATTGGTGTGGCGTTGGCAAAAGGCATGGCTGGGGCGCATCAATTGCCCCTTGTCGGGATGAGTACACTCGACCTACTTGCGTATTCGCACGCGCAACATCAAGCCAATACGGGTTTGGTGGCGGTGGTGCAGGCGGGGCGTGGGCGTGTGATTGTTAACAGCTATCGATGGAAAAAAGGGCATTGGCAAAGCCATGCTAATCCGCGCCTCATGACATGGGAAGCGTTGATAGATACTCTGGATGGCGCGGCAATCATCACAGGTGAAATTAATGCCTATGGGCGTGAAATTTTGGATAAAGCCATTGCCGATGGCAAACAAATTAGCCTATCCACACCCGCCACACGCCTGCGCCGTGCAGGATTTTTGGCAGATTATGCGTGGGAACAATTGCGCCACACAGAAGATAAATCGGTTTTTAATTCTGCCCAATTAGCCCCGCTTTATATGCAGGATGAATCTGCCTAATGAGTGCCGTTTTACGTTATATGACCCTCACAGATATTCGGGAAGTGGCTGTGATTGACCGCCTATCGTTTAAGCCTGCATGGTCTGAACAATCGTATGCGTATGAGGTGGGCAAAGCCCCCAGTAGCCATATGCTGGTGATGCAGATGATATTGGATGCTAGTGCGGGATGGCGACGCTTTGTGCGCCCATTTTCTTCTAGCATTGGCGGAAAAATTTTGGGATATGCGGGGATGTGGATGATTGCCGATGAAGCCCATATTAGCACCATTGCCTCACATCCCGATGAACGGGGCAAAGGCATTGGTGAGGCGATTCTTGCCACGCTTGTTCACAAAGCGCTTTTGTCGCAATCATCGTATATGGTGCTAGAAGTGCGGGTGAGCAATGTCGTCGCACAAAATTTGTATCACAAATATGAATTTGTGATAGCAGACAGACGCGCCAATTATTACCACGATAACCGTGAGGATGCGTTTGATATGCGCCTCGATTTATCTGACCCACAACGTAATTCCCGCCTAGAAGAACGGTATCATGGCGTTGTGCAAAAAATGAAATTTGTAGACCATTTTAGCAATGCCCCGCGCCCACCTATCACAGAATCGTAGAGGAGAAATTCACATGACCAATCATTTACTCGTTACCACCGACTGGTTAGCCGACCATCTCACCGACCCCACTATTCGGATTGTAGATATTCGTGGGCGGGTATTATCTCCCACCGAGCCACACCCTCATTATTATGCTCACCGAGAAGCATACGACATCAGTCATTTGCCAAATGCCGTGTTTGTAGATTGGGTACACGATATTACCGACCCCGATAGTCCCAACGCGGGGCATATCGCCAAGCCACAGGCGTTTGCCGATTTTATGGGGAAATTGGGCATAGATGAGCATATCCTTGTCGTGGCTTATGATGATTTTGGTGGGATTTTTGCCGCCCGTTTGTGGTGGGCGCTAAATTATTATGGTCATGCGGGTGTGGTAGTTATGGACGGTGGCTGGCAAAAGTGGATAGCGGAAAATCGCCCTATCACCGCAGAATTGCCCGTTATCGCGCCAAAAATATTTACCCCCAAGCCGAATGATGCCTTACGCCTGACCATTGAGCAGGTGCAAGCAGGGATAGATGGCGACAATTTGTCTTTGATAGATGTTCGCACACCCGCCGAATATGAGGGTAAAGCCTCGCGTGCCAAACGCTTTGGACATATCCCCACCGCCAAAAATTTGCCCCGCAATGACCTCATTCGTGCCGATAATACCATGTTGCCTGTAGATGAATTGCGACTCAAATTTGCCGATATGGGTATCACTGCCGATGGCGCGGGTGTTGGGTTGTATTGCAATGGCGGGGTATCTGCCAGTTATGGTTTATTGGCGATGCGCGTGGCAGGATTCACAGGCGGGGCGGTATTCGATGGCTCATGGAAAGAATGGGGCAATGATGTGGAGAAGCCGATAGCGTAGGGGATTAATTATGGGGTTAAGAATGATTATCTAACGTGAATTATGGATAAGCATATTCGCATTTATCCCCACCCCCCTCCCCACAGGGGTTTCACTCCACGACACATGTAATAGAGGGGTGAAAAGTGCGATATATCAGGTCAAATCTATCATGTGCTTGCCCTTCGGCGGGCGTTGAACCACCCGTCTGTACCACTAAAACCCCGTGAACGGGGTTGTTTTGCCTATTTTCATCACAAAAAATTAGTGTATCGTAGGGGCATGACATGTCATGCCCGATTTTTACGGTTGGTTGCGGGGGGTTTGCCATGGCAAACCCGTACATCATGCCTATCTGATCCTAAAAATCGGCAGACCAACCCCATTTATGGGGCTTTGGTCATATACGCAGGTGGTTCACCGCCTGCCATATCTACGCAAAATCATCAAAACAACTACGGACAAGCCTAGAAGCGCGTCCGTACAAGCCCCCTCTCCAATTTTTTGGGGAGGGGGTTGGGGGTGGGGTCAAAACGCTTATTCAAAAAATTAACCGAATGTTACTTTAGAGACTGGTGAATATAATTTTATCATTGTCTGTCTATCCTATTATACGTCTTATGTGAAATGAAATGTGCAAAATTGGGCAATTTGCCTCGCCTATGGCTCAAAGCCATAGGCTATTCGACTTTGAAGCCCACTGAAGGGGCTA
>Ga0163154_10001404_pt1 | contig 37320 bp, 35 predicted proteins | sample OliLakLV19MP9P1_FD_148649 | JGI IMG/M metagenome (GOLD analysis project Ga0163154, IMG submission 148649) | Freshwater microbial mat bacterial communities from Lake Vanda, McMurdo Dry Valleys, Antarctica - Oligotrophic Lake LV.19.MP9.P1 | ecosystem: Environmental > Aquatic > Freshwater > Lake >... | reverse complement strand
ACTAAATACATGTGCACCCGATACCTTGCCATCTTGGGCTCTGTCGTTCGCAGGTCCTCTGCGGGATCCGCTTCAAACACGCGGTCAATCCCCTGCTTTGCCCATTCCACGCCCGCGCACGCTGCCCCGAAGTAGATCCGCAGGATGCACATGGGGCGCTTTGTCATCCGATGTCAATGCAGGCAATCTGGGCGCCCATGGATTGGGTGAGGCGCCTTTTGAGGGGGGAGAGGGTTGGGTGAGCAAGGGTTGGGTCGGAGGCGAGCAGACGCTCTGCGGCGGAACGGGCAATGGGGATCATGGCGGAGTCACGAATGAGATCGGCCACTTTGAGCGGGGGGAGGCCACTTTGTTCGGTTCCGAAAATGTTGCCTGGACCACGGCGCTTCAAATCCTCTTCGGCTATACGGAATCCGTCTCCAGTAGATTCCATGATTTTCAAGCGCTGGACAGTATCTTCCTGGGTCAAGTCTGCGACGAGGATACAATACGACTTATTAGGACCGCGACCTACCCGCCCACGCAACTGATGAAGCTGGGAAAGGCCGAATCGTTCCGCGTTTTCGATTAACATTATACTGGCATTGGGAACATCGACTCCAACCTCAACCACGGTTGTCGCGACCAAGACCTGTATATCCCCGTTACGAAATTGGGTCATGACCTGGTTTTTCTCGTCGCTCTTCATACGACCGTGCAATAACCCCACCTGATGCGGAGCGAGCGCTTTGGTTATTTTTTCAAGTTCCGAAAGCACCGCTTTGACGGGCAACTTCTCCGACTCGTCGATCAGGGGATAGACAATAAAAGCTTGGCGCCCGGCTTTAACTTCTTTCTTAATAAAGTCAAAAATCTGCGGCAACTTTTCCGAACCCCTGAGTGCGGTCACAATCTCTCCCCGGCCCTGTGGCAGTTCGTGAAGGAAGGATACATCCAAGTCCCCGTAGAGCGTCATGGATAAGGTGCGCGGAATAGGAGTGGCCGTCATGATCAGAATATCGGGGGCGATCGCTTTACTCGTGAGTGCGGCCCGTTGACTCACCCCAAACTTGTGTTGTTCATCAATCACGATGAGACCCAGCCGGTCGTAGGCGCGGTTATCTTGGAACAAGGCATGAGTTCCTACGAATATCTGCGGGGTACCTAATTCATCGTTAGAGAGCAGTTGAGCCTGCCCCTCCTCATTCTTTTTTTTGCCTCGTCCACCAACTGTTTTACGTGACCCCGTCAGCAAGTGAACTTTCACGTTAAGCGGGGTAAACCACTTCAGTAAGGTTCCATAATGTTGTTCAGCTAGAATTTCCGTTGGTGCCATGAGTGCTCCTTGATATCCCGCCTCAAGGACTTGGAGTAAAGCATGAGCAGCGACGACCGTTTTACCCGATCCTACGTCACCCTGCAGAAGGCGATTCATTGGATGAGAACTTCGCAGATCTTGCTCGATTTCAGAAATCACTCGCTTCTGTGAAACAGTCAGTTCGTAGGGTAAGGCCTTTATAAAATGTTCAGTCATGAGGCGACTCGGAACACGCGGAGTTTTGACGACTTTTGACAAATGACGACGGCGCAGGCCAATCACCATACCCATTAAGAAAAACTCATTATAGGCCAACCGCGAACGCGCGCGTTCAAGCGCCTCAAAGGACTCGGGGAAGTGAATGTTTTTTACAGCCTCAGCCAGGGGGAGAGTATCGTAACATGAAGTCCTGTAAGCCTTCGGAATATAATCCTCGAGCGTGTCCCCGTAAGAATCGAGCAAATGAAAAATCAAAGTCCGCAGGACCCTTGCTGAAATCTTATCCGAAGCCGGGTGGATAGGAGTGATCCGGCTGAGATGAATCAAATCCTCGTCATCCGTCTCCATCTTTTCGTAATCGGGATGATCCATCACCATGCGTTGCCCGCTGAGTTTGACCTTCCCGAAAAACACAAAGGAATCGCCCGGAGTAAAGAATCGATTAAAATAAGGCACGTTAAACCAGCGCATGGACATTTTCGCAGGTGAGGAGTCTTTGACCACGACCTCCAGGATTGACCGACGCCCGCGCAATCTAATTAGGCGCACGCCTTCCACAATGACCTTAACCGACACTTGATCTCCCACGCGGAGCTTATCGATTGTCAGGAACGCCGATCTGTCTTCATACCGGCGCGGGACATGGTAAAGCAGTTCCTCAATAGTATGGATTCCCATGGCGTTGAGCGCCTTGGCTCTTTGCTCCCCGCACCCATGCGCGAAGGTCACAGGATCGATCAATGGATCAGTGACCGGTTGTTTCACGCACGTCCAAGATCAGAAGTTGAATGGATCTTCGGCCATTAAATTCCTCCCATTGAGGAACAAACGCGATATCAACAAATCCATGAGGAACCGGACTTTGACCCCAGTTAAAACAAATTCCATCAATCGAACCCGACCCACGTGAGAAAGAGAATTTCAGATGATTTTTCCCGACAATGTTGGGGGTCCGCGCCAAGGCCACGTTTTTACAATAAAAAACCGGGGATGGATTACTTTTCCCGAAAGGCTCCAATCGCGTGAGTTCTTCGAGTAAAGCAGGAGTGACCTCATCGAGAGAGAGTTGGACGTCTACCTTTAACCTATGCACCAAGTCGTCCTGATTTAACAACGCCCGCGCGCACACGTTTATCCCTCGGCGAAAATCATCAATTGCCCCAGCCGTAATTGAAATCCCAGCCGCCATCGGGTGACCTCCAAATTTCACGAGGTGCACGGAACACGTCTCCAAAGCCGTTACAATGTTAAATCCATCGATGCTCCGACAACTCCCCTTGCCCTGCCCGTCTTTATCAAACCCGATCACAATCGCAGGTCGCGCCGTAACTCTCATAATCCGAGATGCCACAATCCCGACAACCCCGATGTGCCAATCTGGACGTGAGAGAACGATAACAAAATCACGGTCAGGATCATATTGGGTGGAGAGTGCATCAAGCGCTTCTTGATAAATCCTTTTTTCGATCGCCTGCCGCGAACTATTATGGTCGTTTAGACTTTGCGCAAGGAAAGCCGCCTTTTCGTTATCATCTGCCAACAAGAGTTCAAGCGATTCCATAGCGCTTTCCAAACGGCCCGAGGCATTAAGTCTCGGCCCAATTCTAAACCCCACATCATCTGAACTGAACGGAGGTTTAATGGCGCTGACTCGAATTAAATGACGCAGCCCTAAGTTCTCGGATTGCTCCAGCGTTTTAAGGCCCGCTTTAACGAAAATACGGTTTTCTTTAATAAGAGGAACAAGGTCGGCGACAGTTCCCAACGCAACCAAATCGAGGAAGCTCCTGAGATCTGGCAGGGCGGACTGAGACGTCCCTGCACTTATGAGTTTTTTTAAAAGAGCATGAACGAGCTTAAAGCATAACCCCACCGTGCAAAAATAAGTAGCGTCAGCGCCGGTATTCGCGACCTTTGGATTTACAAGCGCAACGGCCGCAGGAAGTGACTGTGCCGGTTCATGGTGATCGATGATGATGACCCTAGCCCCCAGTTCATTGATCCAAGCGACTTCCGAAACAGAACTCGTTCCGCAATCCACCGCAATGACAACCTGGGGCTGGTACTCTTCCCAACACCTTTTAAGCGCTTCGAGGTTAAGACCATAACCTTCTTCCATGCGGTGGGGTAAAAACGGATGAACCTGCCCACCCAGCCTCGAAAGCACTTGGACAAGGAGGGCTGTGGACGTCACGCCGTCGACATCGTAATCACCAAAAACAACCATCTTCTTTTTCTGAACGATCGCCGAATGAATCTCCTCAACCGCAGCTGTCATACCTGGGAGCAAAAAAGGATCCGTCAGTTGTTTCAGTCTGGGATCAAGGAAATCGTCCATTTCTTCACGCGACCCAAACCTGACGCACGGGAACGGTGAATCCGGATTCCTCAATAAACGCGACCTTTTCGCCCGATTCGCGGTACACCCATTTAAGTAGAGGACGTTGGGTCACAGGAGAAAGTGCTCTTTATTTCCGACGCCTAAACCAAACAATAAAACCCGTAACCCCAATGATGAGCGGCAGCCCTAAAAGCACGAACGTCAAAAGAATCAACCTTTGTTGGGGGGAAAGGGTCAGACGGTACTGTTCGACAGGAGTGGGCGAAATTCCGATGAGCTCATTACGTTTAATCATCCAATTTAAGGAGTTAAAGAGAAAATCTTTATTCGGTTGGTTTTGGGTCATTTGATTAGCGAGAAAAAGAGTAGAACCCACAACAATGATTTTTGAACCCTTCACATCCACACCCGTACCTGGCATAGCACCGGATTCGATAGCAATCGCGACCCCGTGCGGGCCCTTCATGATATCCTTGTCATCGGGTCGGGTCTTTTCATCAATGGGACCTAACTCGCCCCAATACCCCTCTTCAGCACTTAAAATAACGGTTGGGGTGGGTTGCGGCACAATTTCAGGGGCCGGAGGCTGAAGAGAAAGTGTACGAGTGGTAGTGAACACAGGACTGACATTCAATTCATTCATCCTCTTTACAATCGGATGACCACCCTCAGTTTTAGTGTAAACAAGATAGGTCATATTCCCATCGGAGAGATGCGTTAACAAAATGTCGTTTTGAAGTTTAACGCCGTATGAGCCGATTAGTTTTTCAAGTCCAGTACGAACCCGAGGTTGCAAGGTGATAAAGAGGTTCCCTTGTTTCTTTAAGTACGCCTCGATTGCAGCCACTTCATTTGCTTGAAATTCAGCTTCCGGCCCAAGGATCAACAGCACATCACAATCATCGGGGATTTGCGATTGTGCCTGAAGTTTGAGCGGTTGAAGGGAGAAGTTATTAAGCTTAAAAAAGTCGTTTAGACGAGAATACCCGGCCAACCCAGAACTCTGCAGCGAAATTTCTCCATGGCCCATGAGAACATAAGCTTTCACTGGCTTTGAACTCGTCACAGTCAAGAGTGCGGAAGTGAAATATTGTTCCCCCTTAAACCCTGTCATATCGTAATTCTGCCCAAAGACCCCTGAAGCACTACGTACAGGCAAGTCCGTGGCATTCACAATCTGCCGCGAATCGCCGCGCTCAAAAATAATGACACCCGCTTGTTCCTCGGGATTAAAGCGATATTTGGTCACCATTTCCGAAACTTTTCCCAGATCGCGATCACGGTCTACAATCTGCAATTTAATATGATCCGAATGCGCATCATATTGTTTGAGCATTTCTTCCACACGCATGAAAAGCTCGTTGCTTGTATTAAACACGACAATGACTTTTACATCTTCTTTTAAGTTCTTAAGTAAGGTCAACGTTTGGTCACTCAACACCGTTTTTTTACTCTTAAAGTCCCAAGAGATTTGTTTCTTTTTACTCACCCAATTCGCCGGGTTAAAATAATCCGGATGGCGCATAGCGAGATAGTTTATTGCCACCAGAATGGCAAACAACAGAACGATCTGTAAAATGGCATTAGACTTTTCGGCAACAGCCCGCCGTGGTTTGACGGGGTTCGCCTCACCTTTTTTATCGTCGTTAGTATTTGGGAGATCTTCGGCCATAAAATTATTTCCACTTCCGTGATTCAAGCATTCTTACCGTCCAGAACAGGAAAAAATAAGTCGCCGTCACATAAAAAATCAAAGGCTGGACCCCAATAATCGCCCGCTGAAATTGTTTCAAATGATCAAAAATTGAAATGTAACTAAGCCCCTCGGCCAGAGGCCCGCTATAAACAAACCCTTTGATCCATTCAGGTATAATCAAATAAACGAACACGAACACGAATGTCAGCACAGCGGCAATGATCTGATTGCGCGTCACTGAAGAAGCGAGAATACCGAACCCGATCATCACACTGGCATTAAGGACCACGCCAAAAAAACTGCAAAAGAGTGGGCTAAACTCCACCCCTGCCGAAGCTCCGACAAGAAACCGCAGTGCGAGCCCATAAAAAATGGAGGGCACCCAAACGATCGCGTAGACCGCAAGCCCCGCAAAGAATTTGGAGAGGACAATCTGCCAATCTGTCACAGGAGCCGTGACCAACATTTCAAGTGTCCCGGTCTTCTTTTCTTCCGCCAGCAGTCGCATGGAAATAACCGCGGGTAAAATGAGTGCGGGTAACCAGAACATGTTAAAAAACCACGTCGTCACTGGAGCTTCACGCTCGCCATTGGCCATATCCAACACCAACAGCACAAATGTCCAACCTAACAACATCATCAACAATCCACCGACGACATAAATAATCGGCGAAAAGAAAAAGGAAGCCAACTCCCTCTTAAACATCGTCCAAAAGCTTCTCATAATTCCTCATCCTCCTGCGTCAATTGGACAAACACGTCTTCCAAGGTTCTCCTTGGTTGGGACAATTCTAAAATAGTCCACTTACCGTCCACAACCTTCCTAAAAATATGCTCCCGCACGTCGATATTACCTGGGGTAAAAACGAGCACTTCAACAAGGTTCCCATTGGCAGTCGTGCGGACTTCACGAACATCGCTGATGGACTCCAACGCTTTTTTCATTTCCTGTTCGGGGCCTCGGATTACCACTTTGACTTGGTTCAATGAACTCGCGTTACTCAACAGGTTCGCGGGTGTATCGGAAGCGAGAATTTTGCCTTTATTAATGATAAGAACCCTAGAACAAGTCATTTCGACTTCTGGCAAAATATGAGTGCTCAACAATACCGTGTGCTTTTTGCCGAGGTCTTTAATCAAATCCCGGACTTGGCGAATCTGATTAGGATCAAGCCCGATGGTGGGCTCGTCAAGGATCACAAGGTCAGGCTCATGCACAATAGCATCCGCGAGACCTACGCGCTGGCGGTATCCTTTTGAAAGGTGACCGATCATTTTGGTTTCAACATCTTTCAAGGAAGTCAGGACTTTCACTTCTTCAACCCTCTCCTTCACTTTACGTCGAGGCACGCCTTTGAGGTTAGCCCTATAGCGCAGGTACTCCGTCACACGCATATCCGGATAGAGAGGCACGTTCTCCGGCAAGTACCCAATGCGCTTACGCACTTCAAGGGAATCCTGCGTAACGTCAAACCCTGCGACGGAGGCAGTCCCACTTGTGGGCGGCACAAAACAGGACAGAATTTTCATTGTAGTGCTTTTTCCTGCTCCGTTGGGACCAAGGAACCCGACAACTTCTCCGGCACCTACTTCAAAACTCAAATTGTTAATGGCCGTGACCCCTGAATAGCTTTTGGTCAGGTTCTCGACTTTAATCATAGACAGGTACTCCTAAGGATTTACGGATGACGTTACAAGCTAGGAAATCTAACAAAAAATTAGCGGGTCTTGATTGTGGCCTCAGCGGTCCTTTGCAGGACGGCGTTTGCCGCCACTTGCTGGAGGAAAACAACCGCTAACTTAATGTTCGCGCCTCCTTTAACAGGCCCTAGCAAATCTTCAAAGTCATCGATTTTACGGGCGTCCTTTCCATCTATCTTAACAAGGACCATGCCGCGTTTAATTCCGACTTTCGCCGCTGGGGAATCAGCCTCAACATCCGATATAATCAGGCCATCGTTTAAATTATAACCATTCTGACGTGCTGACGTCGGGTTGAGCTCTTGCACGGTGATTCCCAACTTTGACTTGGCAAGCTTTGCGCCTGCAGGGGTCGTATAAGGTTTAAGTGTCACAAGCACCGACTGCGGGCCCTTGGCCCGATTTACCGTGAACTTGACTTGGTCTCCCGCTTTTTTTGTCAGGAGATACCCTTGCATTTGCACAAGCGACGAAAACGGTTTGTCGTCCACATTCAGGATATGTTCACCTTTGACAAATAACCCATCCGCAGGACTTCCGGGCTCTACATTCCTGATTTCTATCCCACTCTTGGAACTGGCAAACAATAACCCTAGGGAAACTTTATTTCGTTTTTCGAGACTTAAAAACTTAGAAAGAGTATCGGTAATTTTGTTTACAGGGATCGCAAATCCAATCCCTTGCCCACGCGCCAAAACCAAGACGTTCACGCCAATGAGTCGCCCGTTCAAATCCACAAGCGCCCCTCCGCTATTTCCCGGATTAATGGCGGCATCCGTCTGCAACAACTCTTCGTATTCCTTGCCTTCCACTCGCACATCCCGTCCCTTCGAACTTAATATGCCTTTCGTAACTGAATTGGGTAGCCCGAACGGATTCCCCAAAGCAAGAACCGTCTGGCCCAGCAACAAATCCTCTGGATTAGCTAGACCGATAGCAGGGAGCGGAGATTTAGGTGTAATTTTTAAGAGCGCCAAGTCGTTCCGCTCGTCACCGATTAAGAATTCGGCCGGATAGGTATCCCCGTTTGAGAGCACAACCTGAATAGGACTTTGCACGCGCCGAATGTTGTGTTGGTTTGTGACAATATACCCTTCTTGATCGACGATAACTCCCGAGCCCTTGATTTGTTCCAGTTTTTTTTGAAGGAACATGGGGGAAGGTTGGTACATGCCATAAAAGTTTTTAAACGTCTCAGCGAACGGGTCGTTGTTCTGGATGACCTCATCCTGAGTGAGAATACTCACCACCGACGGCAAAGCTTTCTGAACCGCACGCACCACTGGATCTTGGGCGTTATCGTATTCCTGGGCCTGTAAAAGGAATAAAGACATTCCTGTTAAAATTAATAAAATTGTAAACTTTTTTCTGTTCATAACTGGTTTTATTGCTTACGGGTCATTGCGTGAGCACTCCACCAAAGGAGGTTGTTTAAATATGTCTAACAAAACCTATAGCGCAGTAAAGCAGGACGTGCTTGCTAACACCGGGGAAGATCAAAAGTTGCAAGAAGTCATTGGTCTCGTTTCTGAGCGATTGATTCAATACATCTGGCACAAACAAATGCTGCGTTCTCCGCTCCTTTCTCTGGATGGGCAGACAATTGAGGTCATTCAGCCTGGGTTCTGGAATAAAGAGGCCGGACCGGATTTCACAAGGGCGGTCTTACGCATCGACGGCGTGGAGTTTACCGGCGATGTTGAAATCCATATCAAAGCTGAAGATTGGATGGGCCATGGGCACGACCTAGACAGACGGTACGACGGAGTGATCTTGCATGTGGCACTCATAAAAGGGGTTCGTGATTACTTTACGAAAACAACCGAGAACCGTTTGGTGCCAATGGTCTTGATCGCTCAACAACTGGTGAGTCCCCTTATTGATATCTACGACGACTTTGATGACAGCGGTTTCACTGACGAGGTTAAAGTTATCCCCGGCCGGTGTTCGTTACCCATGGCCGGCATGGCAACGCAAGACATAAACGATATCCTAGAGGTCGCCGGCACCGAACGATTTATCCTAAAAGCCCGTCGGTTAAATCGAATGCTCAATCGTGCCGGAAAAACACAAGCCCTTTGGGAATGTCTGCTTGAAGCGCTTGGCTATAAAAGCAATAAAACAGCGTTCAAATCATTGGCACGCTTTGCACCACATCACGAACTTGAGAACCTGCCTATTTCCCATCGACACGCCCTCTTAATGGGTGTCGCGGGTTTTCTTCCTGCGGGAACTTTAGATACCATTCCTAGTGCAAATCGCAGTTACGTGAAGGACTTGTGGGATGTGTGGTGGAAGTACCGAGGCGGTTATGAAGATAAAATGATATCGCTCAAATCTTGGAAACTCAGTGGCCTCCGCCCAATTAACCATCCGCAGCGTAGAATAAGCGCGGCTGCCAAACTCGTGCCGGTCGTTGAGCGTATATTGAAGGAACTTGGACGAAGGGAGGGCGTGTTTTCACTAGATAAAATAAAGCAACCGACCCTGGAAGATGAATTTTGGAGTTATCATTATACATTTACAAGCGCCCCCTCCCCAAAGGCATTGGCGATTATTGGGCCCGGTCGGTGGAGGGACATCCAGATCAACGTTTTGTTGCCCATGGCTTACGCAATAGCCGAAACAGATAAGCGGCGCGATGAGGTTATCCAATCTTTAAAAGGACTCCCGGCTGGCGAAGTCAATACAGTGGTCCGGACGGCTTCTTACCGACTCCGCGTGCCCCCACGCTGCCTCAACAAAGCTATTCGCCAACAGGGTCTGCATCAAGTCTTCCATGACTTTTGTCTCACTGACAAAACAGGATGCGAAAAATGCCTTTTCCCGGAACTTATAAAACGCTGGACGCAAACGAATGTGAGGGAGGGCGGCATAGGATAACTCAGTAGCGTGGACACGAATTTTTCCAAAAAATAAAAGCTGATTCGCGCTCAAAATTCGTTCATAGTACGCCCACTAAATAGAGGGGCAAACAATGTCAAAAGATACAGGGAATAATATAACACTCAAAGCCGCTGAAGATTTACTTCATTTTTTGTACGGGCCGGATCTGCATGGGTGCCCTACGACACCGGATAAAATTGTACCTTTTATTCAGCAATCCTGCTCGACGGCAGCTCAGGTCAATGCCCAGGTTAATGATGTGCTTGTCACGGTCCTCCAAGGTATAAAGGACATCTCCACCCCTCCGAAGGCTGACGATGTCGCGGACCCCACAAGACTGATCAAAGTCATGACTGAACGTTGCGATTCGATTTTGGAAATTTCGAGTAACGCGCTCAACATGATTGAAAACATCAAGGGCCAAGCCCTACCAGAGGTTTAGGTCAGAGCTGAACTACGCCCCTAAACCGGCTTAGGTACTGCTGCAATGAGTCTTTTGGTGTACTCGTGCGTCGGGTTCGAATAAAGCTGTTCAGCCGAAGCGGTTTCGACAAGTTTTCCATGATGCATGACAACGACTTGGTCACTGATATGCTCCACCACGGCCATGTCATGGGCAATAAACAAATAGGTTAAACCCATTTGATCCTGCAAATCCTGAAGTAAATTGATGATCGATGCTTGCACGGAAACGTCTAGAGCACTTACGGCTTCGTCGCACACAATAAACTCCGGCTCCACAGCAAGCGCACGCGCAATTCCAATACGCTGACGTTGCCCCCCGCTGAACTCATGCGGATATCTAAAAATATGATCTCGCTTAAGTCCGACCTTAGACATGAGTTCTTCAATGCGTGTAAGTCGTTCCTCGCGACTCATGCCACGAAAATGGATTTCCAACGCTTCCCCAATGATTTTGGCTATTGTCAGCCTTGGATTAAGGGAACCAAACGGGTCCTGAAAAATCATCTGCATGCGGCGACGCAGCGGGCGAAAGTTACCCTCATTCATTGCGGTCACATCCACCCCATCGAAAAGAACCTGTCCTTCGGTCACGGGGACAAGCTTTAAAAGTGCCCGTCCAACAGTTGTTTTGCCGCTGCCACTTTCACCGACTAATCCAACCGTTGTTCCCTTTTCAATGGAAAATGACACGTCATCAACCGCCTTGATATTCCCACGAACAGAACCAAGCACTCCGCCTTTAATCGGAAAGTAGACTTTCAAATTCTTAATTTCAACTAGTGCCATTTCAATTCTCCTATAAAATTATAGAACTAAAAATTTATCCCGCGTTATTCTGGTCCAGTAAGCATGCCATGTGCTTGTTTAAGTGTCTATGAAAGAGACTGAAAAAACACATGGAACACAAGGCAAGATCAGTGTCGGAGACAAAGGACTTGGCCTGACCACCGAGGCGGTCATCGAACGTCGAGCAAAGGAAATCGCCCTCTCTGACGGTCGCAACCCTGAAGCCGAAGTGAACCAAAAAGACTTCGCTCAAGCAGAACGCGAGTTGTTGGATGTCGATGCCGATGATTCTAACCCTGAAATTATTGCTGGAAGGCCTTTTGACGGATCACCTGTCCCTTCTTCTGGAACCAGAAAGCCTTCTGTCGGCCCAGAGGATGAATCGGCGCAACCCGAGAAACTCGTCCAACAGGGGCTCGATGAAGCTTTGCACGACGAGATGATCGAAGGCGGCAAACGCACCCGCCAAGATGCGGATTTGGATAAATAATAAAAAGCCGGCTGGTGCATTTCCGACAACGAATTACGAAAGTTGCAATCTACTGATCGGCAACCTCAAGGCTTTTAGTTTGGATGTTCAAAATGCCCCAAAGGCCAGAGTTGGCATCGAATGCTAACCTTGCGACAGCCGTGTTTTTTTCTTCATCAAACCCCAACAGGGTTGCGACATGGTTCGGGACTTGACCGAAACCCCGCTGAGTTGATTTCGTTTTGCAACCTTGGCCACTGGATGGCCATTTGAAAGGGAGGCTTTGGGCCTGGGAGCGGTGCTGTAATGTTTGTCGTTGGCATAGACGAAAGTGGCTGGCACCCCTGCTGGGGTGCGCTTCATGTTGATTTGGTGATCCGGTGGTGTCACTTCGCTCAACCACCGGCTACATGCTTTCATGCCTCCGGCATATGAAACACGGAAGGTCCGTGTCTGCGTTTCATGAATGTGCCTAGGATGAAGATCATGGCGGCATCCGATGTCCACATCATCGAAGCCGGAGTCCTCCCAGCTTGTAGCCCTAAGGTGGTAATTGTTTATCCCGGTAGGTACGACCGAATCATCGAAGCCAGAGTCCTTCCAGCTTGTAGCCCTAAGGTGGTAATTGTTTATCCCGGCAGGTTACAACCCAATCATCGAAGCCGGAGTCCTCCCAGCTTGTAGCCCTAAGGTGGTAATTGTTTATCCCGGCAGGTTACAACCCAATCATCGAAGCCGGAGTCCTCCCAGCTTGTAGCCCTAAGGTGGTAATTGTTTATCCCGGCAGGTTACAACCCAATCATCGAAGCCGGAGTCTTCCCAGCTTGTAGCCGGTGGTTGAGCGAGGTACGAGCGACACCACCGGACCGCAGCCCTCACGACGGACGCATCCCAGAGGGATGCCAGCAACGGCCGCTTCAATCCAAATACCGTTCGATTTCTGCAATCTGTCTATGCCCAAAAGGCAATGTCGCTCGCTCGAATAAGTCAAAACTAAAAAGTCCGCCTCTCTTGCGAGAAGCGGACAAATAACTTCAGATAATAAAACTAATGATTATTTGTGATAGTGTTTTTCCACAACACGATCCGAAGAACCACCGCGAGTTGCAGCGATCAACAAAGCAAGCCCCGCAATAACAGCAACGCCAATGAGGATGGGCACATAAGGCACATTCTGCGCATCTGTTTCTGTGACTTTAGTGACGGAAGTTTTCACTCCGTCGACGGCACTACCAGAGCTTTCACTCTGAGCCATCAGGCTTCCTGAACCGGTTACTGATAAGAGAGCAACCGCACAAACTAACTGTTTAATGAATTTCATAACTACAATCTCCTTTCGATCTCCTAGAGCTTATGACGTGCCATGAAATAAAAGTGCGATTCTTTAATCGCATTCATTAAACTAAAGCAACCACTGCCCCCGAAAATCAGGAGCCCAAAACTTTGAGAGCTTCAAAATATTTTTGCGCCTGATCGGGCGTGGCCTCACCCCGTTGCACTTTAAACTTAAACGTTGAAATATTGTCTTCGAGATCCGCAAGTTTAACTGAGCGTGCGAGCAAGTTTTGTTTTAAGCGTTCAATATAGTCACGATAAGGAACTTCGGCATCATGAGTGAGAAGTTGAACAGCTTCTATGATGTCGTCAGGGATTCCTTCCTGCTTAAGGGTATCGATGGCTAAATGCGATTTCTCAAAAAGATCGTGAAGTAACGCCGTAGTCTGTTCCTCGGCTGTATTCACCCGTTGCATAACGCGTATCAGATGAAAGAGGAAGGGCTTGCCTGTCTTATCTGTTTGACCAGCGTGCCCCATTATTGCGATCGCGAAAGCCCGATCAATGAGCGCGTTTCCAGAAAGCCTATTAGACATCGATTACTTTTACGTGGGCTCTGTTGACTTGAGATGGATTCAGATTGTTTAGCCCTTCTCGTAAAAGTTTAACGTTCTTTAAATTGGATTTCCAAAAAGCATCAGCAATGTCACCGGCCACTGGAACGATACCAATGACAAGGTCTATAACGAGGTTGGTCGCCATTCGAACAATGGTGGCCTGGGGCAATCCCCAACGAGTCGCGAGCATGATGATATACGCAGAAAACAAGGCGGCAATTGCGTCACCTAATCCCGGAATCAATCCAAGAATAGGATCCAAACCAATTTTAAATTTTGTACCTGGAATCGTTATGCAGGCATCAAGAATATTGGCTATTTTCTCAGCCTGTTGCAGCGTGGCTTCACGGTTTTCAGGTTCAACCTGAGGATAAACTTCGGGACGTGTTGTCATTATTGAATAATGTAAATGACATTAAGAAAACTTCTAATGGTTTTTTAAGTTTTTCTGCCATATAAACTTTTTATGGCCCACCCCCTTGACGACGAGTTAAAATCCGATCTTAAATTACTCGCTTTGGAGCTTAAGAATTTACGTCACGCCGTCGTGAACTCCCTCGGTGCGGTTTATAATATTTCAGAACTTGCACAACGAAATCCCGTTCATGTGGACAAGCTTTGCACCATGGTCCAAGAAAAAAATCCTGAAGTTCTGGACCGTATCCGCCTTTTTTCGGAATCTTTTCAAACATTTGCCCATAAAGCGGGCGTGACCGACTTTAACGTGGATTCAATATAAAGCTGTGGCAGGCTTTTTACCTCACGATGTGCCGGAATCGTTCAAGAGCAGCCGTCCATTGGTCTTTTTCCTCTGGTTGAAATACCTTCACTTCAAAAGAGTTCTTCACAATAGATCGCAATTCCTCGTGTGATTTAATATCCCCAAGTGCCAGAGCCTGGATCAAAATATTACCAATGGCCGTGGCCTCGACTGGTCCGGCAAGCACAGGCAATTGTAAGGCATTGGCGGTAAACTGTACCAGCAACTCGTTTTTACTGCCGCCTCCTACCACGTGTAGTCGTTTAATTTTACGTTTTGTCAATTGCTGCATTTTCTCAAGGGTAACCCGATAAAACAACGCCAGGCTTTCCATCGCACATCGCAGGATTTCCCCATGCGATTGCGGGATCCCTTGGCCGGTGTGCCGACAAAAATCCTGTATTTTCGATGGCATACTGTCGGGCTTATTAAACGATTCGTCATTCGGATTTATCAATGGCCCAAAGGCAGGAGCGGCAGCGGCCAACTGAGTCAAAGTTGCATAATCGTACTCTGTCCCTTCTTTGGCCCATTGCCTGCGGCATTCCTGGATGAGCCAAAGTCCGACAATATTTTTCAAGAATCGTGTGGTCCCGCCCAACCCTTGTTCGTTTGTGAAGTTGGCTTCAAGACACTCAGGTTTGACCAATGGTTTTTGGAGTTCCACCCCCATCAATGACCATGTTCCCGATGACAGATAGGCCCAATCATTCCCTTCCCCCGGAATAGCCGCGACGGCCGCTCCTGTGTCATGAGAGCAGGTGGCTATCACTTTCGCCCCACGCAATCCAAGTTCATCCGCAATGGAGGGGAGAACTTCCCCTAATACGGACCCAGAGGGTATAACTTCAGGGAACACGTGCTTTGGAATTTTGAATTTATTAATTATTTTCCAAGCCCATTCCTTTTTCCGCGGATTGTAAAGTTGTGTGGTACTGGCCAAAGATTCCTCCGCCTTTACGACGCCACTAAAAAGGTAGTTTATGTAATCACCCATGCATAAGAAATGATCCGCAGCTTTCAACAACGCGGCATCCTCAGTCACATGAGCATGCATCTGAAACAGGGTGTTGAGCGTCATGAATTGAATGCCGGTCTCCTTAAAAATGGTCTCACGAGGCACAACCGCAAACGCCCGGTCAAACCCACCGTCGGTCCGGCTGTCACGATAATTAAAGGGCGCGGTTAACATAGGCTCATTTTTTCTCAGCAGCACATAATCCACTCCCCAAGAATCCGCACTCAACCCGGCCACAGTAATCCCACGCTTGGTCACCAAGGCCGCACCCTTCTTGAGTTCGTCATAAATCCTCAACACATCCCAGCGCAAGGTGCTATTGACCCGAATGGGACTGTTCGGAAATCGATGGATCTCCTCAAGAGCCACCTTGCCGTTGTCGAGTGTTCCCAACATGACACGGCCACTTTCGGCGCCGAGGTCCATTCCGAGGTAAAATTTCGCGCTCATAGGAAAAATAGAAGAAGTTCGAGTAATTTGTTAAACTATTGCGAGACGACCCTCAATCTTTTTGTTGTTTTAGCCTCTCAAGACTTGTCACGGGAGTATCGATCAGTCTATGTTTAATCCAGCTCAACCGGACAGGTGGCAGAGTGGTCGATTGCGGCGGTCTTGAAAACCGTTGAGCCCGTAAGGGTTCCGGGGGTTCGAATCCCTCCCTGTCCGCCATTTTGTATATCGGCCATTATTGGCCTTTCGTAGTAACAGCTTCCTTGGTGCGCCTAGAATCTCCGGCCCAGCCGCCCTCCCAATACATTCCGCATATTAGCAAAGCCCCCTACCCGACCGGCGAGTAATGCATTACCTCTAGAGGCTACACGATTGTTTGAGGTCACCCACATGGGGTTTTTTCGACGTTAGAGCCACTGTTTTCCACACTTGGCACGCATTAGGCTAAATATGGATTAGGTGGAATCTATGAATATAATGCTTCGATTTTGTTTAGCGGTTGTAAGTGCTTCATTCTATTATTTGTATATCTTCTGGGAACCAGAAGAATCAATGATCGCTGGGTTGCCACAAATGGTCCTAAATATTGCGTAGCCCTCCATCATGGCACAAGCTCAGCTATATAAGGATATATGTCACTTTTCATCTTAGCTCTCATAACATTACTGGTTGCAGAAGTTTTCGTTTGGTTGCATTCAACTTCCGAAGAAGTCCACAAACGTCGCCGGTCTTAAACCGGTGACGAGGGTTTTATTTAAAAAATCGTTGCACAAAACTTTTGTTTCGATACATTGATCGGTTCTTGACCGTGACCCTATCGTCTAGCCCGGTTAGGACACCTCCCTTTCACGGAAGTAACACGGGTTCGAATCCCGTTAGGGTCACCATATTTATAACTGCTTTGCTCGCAATAACTTCAGAGTCTTCTCTGCTTTCAAAGACTATCCCGCATAACACTGTGGCATAACAAATCCACCTCGATTCAGCATCGTTCAAGCAGTGTTTTTTCGGGCTGTTTTTGACAAGGGACAATTTCCCAGAATTACTCGGACAGAATTGAGGTATTCCTCCCACTGAGTTTCCCCGGAAGAAGACAAGAAAAGAATGTTGGACGTTCTTGGACGAACTTACCCGAGGCCATTGCGGCCAAGAATCCGTCAATTTCTTTATACCGAATAGGAAATGCACCCTTAAACCCCTATTTTTCAAGCTTAAAAAGCCTGAACGCACTCATTGTTCCGTATGCAATTTCCGGATTCGCGACTGATATTTGTTTCAGATAATCACTGCCAAGGTATGAGGAGTATGTGATTAAGAAGCCCGTGCCCTTGTTTGGATATATCACATAATTTTCAACTTTATCCGCATTACCAAACTTGCAAACAATAGAAACCATATCATCACTGCGGTGTATTACCGTGCCGCCATAGCTTTTATCCTCCCGTTGCTCAGCGTCCTTACCATAAGTCAGGCTAATTTGGGCATCCTTGCTATTTTCCGGAATGAAAACATGCAATACGGTGTTATTTGGAAATGAGTCTTCGGAAGGCATGCCCTTTGGCTTTGCGGGAGATAGGTCAAATTCGAGCACCAGTACCGAACTTGAAAAAAATCGAGAACTGTTCTGCTCCAAATAATGGGCTCGTTACCAAAAGTAGAAGTACGATGACTAATTTCATAAAAATTTACTCCATATAGTTTTAGTTGGCGGTGGAATTAGGCACTCCTAATTACTCGTCCTGTTTCTTCACTTTATTGCCTTCAATGATTTTTAGAATTTCCTTACTCCTCTGCTGCGCTAGCAGTGTCACTTCACGGCCAAGACGATGTTCCATACTGTTACGATTTCCAACGGCTTTCTTTTCTCCTGATACCGCCGCAAGGATGAACCAAGCCAGACCTTCTATTTCATCTTTAGGCACGCCTTCGCCTTTGGCGTACTTAAGACCGAGATTAAATTGTGCGGATGCATTCCCTTGTTCTGCGGCTTTGCGATACCATTTGACGGCTTCCACCGAGTCCTTGGGTACGCCGAAGGCGAAGGCGTACATAGCACCGAGATAAAATTGTGCGGATGCATTCCCTTGTTCTGCGGCTTTGCGATACCATTTGACGGCTTCCACCGAGTCCTTGGGTACGCCTTCGCCTTTGGCGTACTTAAGACCGAGATTAAATTGTGCGGATGCATTCCCTTGTTCTGCGGCTTTGCGATACCATTTGACGGCTTCCACCGAGTCCTTGGGTACGCCTTCGCCTTTGGCGTACATAACACCGAGATTAAGTTGTGCGGATGCATTCCCTTGTTCTGCGGCTTTGAGAAACCATTTGACGGCTTCCACCGAGTCCTTGGGTACGCCTTCGCCTTTGGCGTACATAACACCGAGATTAAATTGTGCGAATGCATTCCCTTGTTCTGCGGCTTTGAGATACCATTTGACGGCTTCCACCGAGTCCTTGGGTACGCCGAAGGCGAAGGCGTACATAGCACCGAGATAAAATTGTGCGACTGCATTCCCTTGCTCGGCGGCTTTGAGAAACCATTTGACGGCTTCCACCGAGTCCTTGGGTACGCCTTCGCCTTTGGCGTACTTAACACCGAGAGTATATTGTGCGACTGCATCCCCTTGCTCGGCTAATTTCTTTGTTTCAGCAAAATCGAGACCCCATACGAGGGGCATCCCAAAGAAAAGATTGATCAATATTACAAAGATAAGTTTCAACTTAATCATGAGTGGGATAGATAGTTTACGCCCTGTTGCGCCGTTCACGATGCGGGACTATTGACGCCTTAATAGGGCGTGTCAAAGAATGCCAAAGTACATACCGAACTCAAGCTTTTAAGGGCGAATATTCGCCGCCAACGGTGCGACATCAAAATGACTCAAGAAAAGATGGCTGAACTGACTGACTTGAATATCAGGACAATTCAGAAAATTGAGGCTGGGGAAATCAATATCCTTGTCACCACCCTCAGACGAATCCATCAGGCTTTAGGCTGTCCTTGGGACCGGTTGTTGTGACCCGGCAAACCCATTCTGATGACTCTCTCTAATTGAGTCGGATCGCCAGTGAATGGCTCTGCCTCCGCTTATCTCTCACTCAAAAGGCCATTTCTGCTTACTAAATTCGTCACACGCTCTTCGTTCCAAGAACCATGCCGCCGCCTTCCAATCCTTCAAAGCGGCGTCCATAATGCAGTTTACGGCTCGCTGGATGGCTATGGCTTGAGCCCCCTCGACTTGTTCGGAAAACTCGGAATTGGTCTTCCGCCACTCGTTGAAGGTGTCGAAGTGGATACCGGCTATGGCACAGGCGGACTTGTACGGCATTCCACTTTCGATGGCTTGCAAGAGCGCCGCCGTCCGGTCAGGGGTCCGCTTGGTTGGGCGTCCACCTCCACTTTTCTCACAGACCTCAGTTTCATCATTCATGGCTCTTTCCTTTCTACTCCCCTCTAATTTCATCAATTAACTCCGCCCACCCCCTGTCAGGTGGTAATGGGTGGCGGTTTTGGGTACAGCTTATCGGGTTTTGAGGGGTATTTCCTTGTGGTGGTTTTGGGTACAGCTTAACCGGCGGAATGATATCAGCCTTGACCTGCAGGGGCAGTCCAACCTCACGGGCTTTGGCAATAATCCTCTCCTCTACGGTCCCAACCTGATCAGCAGGTAGGATGGCATAAATGGCATCGTGGTGAGGCACTAATACACTGGCGAAATCCAGTAGGCCAAGACATGCACTGTTCACAATATCCGCAACAGTGCCTTGAACGCGCCAGTTCATAACTTTTCCGGCGTGAAGTCGGTCCCCTTTTTGAGCTGCGATGCTTCGACCGATAACAGTTGTGACGCTTCTATTCTTGTGAGATTCGGCAAAAAGCCTTGCTTTGTAAAGGGCGAGACGGTGAACGTAATCATCCAAGACGGCTTTGGCGGCGTCTGGCCAATGTGCGAAACATGCCAGTGTGTCACTGCAATAGGAAAGGGAGTTAATTGCTTTTTTGGCCTCATTTCGAGGACGGTTTGTGCTGTCCATATACTGCCGATAAAGGTCACGCTCCTGCGGGATCTTCAAGAGGTGTTTTATGATAGACGGCTCAGCCTGTTTGATGTCCGCGTGGATGAGCACTTGACCGTGTTGCAAACCGACCTTCAATCCAGCCAAACGCTCCTCGCATTTTTTGCCTTGGATATTAGGTTTCGATGAACACACTCTGCCGGTATGGCCAACAGTCCAACAGGGTCGGATCTCGTTTTCACCGAAGCGAAACGCCCTTTCAGATAACGCTCTTGCCAAGACGTGTGCATCATCATCACCCTGCATTGACGCCACCTTGAGTTCGTCAAGAGTTCGTCGGCGGATACGTGTGGCTTGCTTCCTAGACTTGATGGGGCTCCCAATAACGAGTTCAATCAATCCTTCCGCCCGTAATTCGAGTAAGGCAGCTTTCACACTCTTGACATCAATGCTCGCTTCCTCCGACAGTTCCCTATATCCGGCATACACAGGCTTGCAGAGTCCGATCCTGCTACGTTCTAGCCAACGGATCCCCGCGTACATGTGCTTCGCTTTTGCGGAGAGCGAATAGGTTTTGCGGACAAAAGATTCCATGCTGTCAGCCATTTCGGATTGGTAGCCCATGGTTGCTCCTTTGGCCGTCGAGTACGGCATTGGTGTGTTGAAACGCACGGCGAGAAACATATGGTTTGCCTTTTCTGGTCGTCCTACAGACGGCGCAGCAGTTGCCAATATGGCCGGATGAGAGAGGAAGAAATACAGTCTTGGTCACATGCTGGCAACGATGGCAGTGGTCGGATTCAGGAAGTTCGACTATTCCCACGGTGGTTGCACTCATAATTCCTCCAAGTTGAGTTGGCACACCTGCTCAACCGTGGCCTTGATACCATCAAGAATGTTGACGATGTCGCGCTTGCGTTTGGCTTTTCTCAAACGCTTTGCCATGAGTTTAATAAGTTCAGCCTCGTGTGAGAGGCGCAGTCGAAGCTTCCGCCGCTCAAGAGCCTGAAATCCCGGTATGCGCTTCTTCATAACTCCCCACCTTCCATTTGCTCCATTAGGAAGTCGCGGACGGATTGTAGGTAAATCAGCCTCCGGCCTGTCGTTTTACCGGGTTCGCGCAGCAAGACGGACTTGATCCGCCCATCCCTGATGTATGAGAAGAGCTTGGTTCTGCCCAAGCCGAAGAGCCTACATGCATCATCGATGCTGGCGAACTCCGGCGAGAGTTCCGCGCACCTCCCGGCGCGGACGGGGGCCATGGTTTGGCCTGTTTGTTCGAGTCCTAGTGGATTCATATGGCTATCATGCCATAGCGAATGCTCTATATCGGGGAGTGGGTTTGAAGACTACTTGCCCCAGTTTTTGGCAATAATAAGATCTACTGTTTTTCCATCAATGACTTCGAGCTTTTTTACAATCCGAAGCCCCTGTTTTAAGCCTAATAATTGACGTGTCTTTTTGATGTTTTCCTTGGTTGTTTTGTCAGTATCCAAATCTTTGCCAAGTACTTGCCCGCAAAACTCTTCAATAGCAGAATCCGTCCAAAAGCATAACGGGGGATATCCGTTTGAAATGAAGTATTTATTCAAATATGCAATATCTTTAGAATATTTTTTGGGCAGATAGGATTTAACCTCCCCACCTATCCAACCGGTTATAAGTATGGTTGCTAAGGAATTGCCGATTTTTCCCATTTGATAAAATGACGGCTTGCGTCTCATCGCATCACTAAGTCGTTTAAAAAATTGCCAGTCACACGCCTGATAACGGTCCAACAATTCATTCAGGGCTTCCTTACTCATAGGAACAGAATCTTGACTCACACCATTCAATAAGACATCCGACTGAGTCCACTTACTGATCGGTTTCCTAAACTCATTATGGAAGGTATTCTTTCCGACTTTATCAATAGCAAGCCGTACAGAATCCTTTATTTCCGGTGTAACAATAAGCTTTATATTATGCAGTTTTTTTTGATTCATTGACTCATCCATTCGTCACATCCGGCAGTCTGGAAATGGCCTTGCGGGCATCATCGACACTGAGATGGGTGTAGACGCGTGAGACTGCCGCCGACTCATGGCCGATGATTTCACGAGCAAGAGCATCTGATACACCTGCCGACTTGAGGAAAGTTACGGCGGAATGCCTGAGACTGTGGAAGCTTATTTCACTGGTCTCTCTTCGACTAGCGCGACCGGCTCTTGAACGCTGATGACTGACAGGCAAAGCCAAACCGGCATCCACTAGCAAGCCTCGAAACTGATTGCTCAACGTGGAAACACGGCCCTGCGTCGAGACAGTTTCAAAAGCATTCGGAAACAAGGGGGCATCCATCTTTTCCGTCGGGGGCAGACTTGCGACATAATCCATTAGTGGTGATGCCAAGGGCAGGACTTGCCGCCGTCCTGTTTTCTGCGTCACAATAGCAACCTCTCCTTTTTCCGTGCTAATCTGTTGCCATGTCAACCTGACAAGGTCGCCAAGCCGTTGCCCCGTGTAGAGGCCAAAGAGGATGAGGCCCTGCCATTCCTGATCTGCCAGCGCCAACAGTTTCTTGATTTCAGCCACTGTCAGTTCCCGGCGGCGGGTTTCTCCCTGTCGCCTGATAATTCGCACCATGGCGGCGGGGTTTGTCGTGGTGATGCCCTGCCGGAGGGCTTCCCCGAAGCATACCCGGAGAATCTTGAGCATGATATTGACGGATGCGGGGGAAAGCCGCTTGGCTGTCTGATCCCTCCATTTGACAATTTCTACGGATTGAACGGCGGCGATATTCCGCCCTACTCGCGCCCCGTAAAAATCAAGGAAGGATTCCACAGTGCCACTATAACGCGTTAAGGAGCTTTCTGAGACTTCCAGACTCTTGACCTGCAACCAATGCTCGCACCACTCCTTAACAGTGGACATTGGCAGATCATCAGCATTCGCCCCCGCAAATATGTCAGCGACCGTGCGGCTGATGATTTCCCGTGCTTGGTCTGCATTCAACAAACCCTTCCTGCCCTTCTCCGCCGCTTGTGCCCAAGCCGTGCATATTTTTTCTGCCTCTTTCTTATTGGCAGTGAGGGTGGAGCGAAAGCATCTCTTTCCCTTAGAATCCGTGAAAGCACAGAACCAATGCGGCTTGCCGGGCTGTTTATGCAGTGATGCCATATCTTGGCATAACACACTCGCATAACATTCACCCTCATTCAAGGTTATTCATCTACGTTCATTTCACGCAACTTATGACTTATTTATAGACGAAATTGTAAACACGGGTTCGAATCCCGTTAGGGTCACCATATTTTTCGGCTGAGCGCATTCTAAGTCGGCCAGGCGAGTCGCCTAAAATCCATCTAGCCTATGTTGCCTGCGCGAACCCCTTTAATGGTGCAATGTCGGTTCGTTAGCCAGTTTTTGAGCCAGCATGAGCGCTGCTCGTGAGCGGTTTAAAATATACAAATGCACTCCTGGCGCTCCCCCAGCGATAAGCCCTTTGATTTGACTCAACGCCCAATCAATTCCGGCATCTTCCGCTGCTATAGGATCATCACCAGCCCGCTCTAAGTTGCTAATTAATTCTTCTGGCAAACTCGCCCCACACATCTGGGTGAAACGCTTAACCTGGCTTAATGAAACGACCGGCATCAATCCAGGTAGTATCGGTACGTTTATGCCAAGGGCTCGAGTCTTTTTCACGAATTCAAAATAGAGCGCATTTGAAAAAAACAATTGGGTCGTTATAAAGTGAGCCCCTTGATCAACCTTAACCTTTAAATTTTTAAGGTCTTGGACTGGATCAGCACACTCTGGGTGTTTTTCGGGATATCCCCCCACACCCATGCAGATATCTGGATAAGTAGATTTAATCAGTGCCACCAGATCGCTGGCATATCTCAGCCCATCCCGACATGGGATAAAATCAGTTTGCCCTTGGGGTGCGTCACCACGCAGAGTCATGATGTTGCGGAACCCTTCTGAGTGTATTTCCGCAATGATGTCTTTGAGTTGATCCCGAGTACTCCCCACGCACGTCAAATGAGGCATGACGGTGTAACCCAAATCTTTTCGAAGAAGCCGTGAAACCTGCATGGTTTTTAATTGAGTGCTCCCACCTGCCCCATAGGTCACCGAGACAAAGTCTGGTGCGATAACCTTGAGACTCAATGCAATGTCCTTCAGCTTCTCCACCCCTTCATCGTTTTTAGGCGGAAAGAATTCCAACGAGAAAACAGGGCGCTTATGACGAAGGAGATCGGAAATTTGAATATCGGGGACCATACGAAAATTAAAGGCGAGGTTTCGCTTTTGTCGATGCAAAGATATTACTTACTCTTTCAAGTGCAAGAGTTCCAAATCACTATCTTCAGAAGCCAATTTCTCAAACGTCCTATCTCTCTTGATCGCCTCACGCAGCAACCGACGCGCTTCGTCAATATTACCAAGCGTACATTCGTAACACGCCATGTTGTAATAAAAGACAGGTTTAGCCTTCAACCCCTTTGGCCCTTTTTTCAGAATTTCCCGCGCCTCTTGGGTTCGTTTTAATTCATGCAACACATAAGCGTGCTGAATGAAACTCTCGGGAAGCTCAGGATACACCTTGCATAGGGTTTCAGTGTAATCGAAGGCTTCTGCGTATCGTTTCAAGTGTATGTAAACGTCGGCTTTAATTGATAAAACAAGAGGATTTTTCTGTTCATCCAACGTGAATTCATCCACCACGACCAAGGCGGAATGGATCATTCCCAGCTCGATGTATCCTTGGGCATAAGAGACTTTTTTCTGAATCAATAAAGACGTATTCATTTTCTTGGGATGACGAGCTCCCACGACTACACTAGATCGTCAGTGGGAAAAGTCGTTCTTAAAACTTACCATGAATAGAAACAGAAACCCGTTGTTGATCTTCCCGAATACGATTTAAAATCTCCGATTCCGATATATTCTGTATGTCGAACGTAGCGGAAACGTCTTTAGTCAATGTCATCAAATGACCATAACCCAAAGTCATGCGCTCGCTATTGTTAATGGACCCAAAATCTCCTCTTGTTGCGCTGGTTTCGAAACTCCCGGTTACGAATACATTTAACGATTCGTTCAACGGGCGGGTCAGGCGTGAGTTTAAAGATTTGCTTTCAATTTCAGGTCCAAAAAAGTCTGTAAAACTCGTTTTATAGAGAGACCCCACACTTATGGTCATATCTGGCAACTTCCAATTCACCTGAGATTCTATGTTCGGTTCGTAAGTTGAATTTTCCGAAACAATCGACTTCTTCTGAAGGAGAAAAGGGGAGAAAACGATGTTCACTGGAATAGATGAAAATTTATGAGAAACCGAAGTTAAATATTCGTTTCTGGATTCAACCATTATCTCATCCAATGTGTGATCGGTTTGGGAGGCTGAAGCGGTAAGATTATACCTTTCGACAGGTTTATATGACGTGGATATCCCTGCGGTCTTGCTATAACCCGTCCTTATAAAATCTGAGGCAAGTTGCTCAGATACTCTATAATAGGGGCTCATCTTTAACGTACCTGATAAATCCCAGTCCATTTTAAAAAGGGTTTCACGAGTAACCGGTCCAAGGTTCGAAGAATTGGGTGTTACTTCAGGTTTAAGCATCACTTGTTGAGTCAGAGTCGCCTCATCGGACAAAAGGTAGTTGAGATTAAGGTCCACTTTTTTGCCAATGCTAGGATCTAAAACATAACCCACGGAGGCGCGCTCTCCTTGAATAATTTTCCCAGAAATAACATCTTGGGCATGAAGTCCAAGGTTCATCAGGATTAAAAGATTGGTTAACAACAATCGACACCGCATAAACCAATTTTAAACGTCGACTAGCGCGTGTCAACTGCCGGAAAGTGTTAGTTTCTGCGACAAAACCTCTAACACTTTCGCTTTGACCTCAGCCAGTGTACCCTGGGGCCGTGCCCCCGAGGCAGCGGGATGCCCACCACCCCCGAAAAGGGCGGCAATTTCATTCACGTTGTATTTCACGGAATCCTTTGATCGAAAACTAAGGCGTACGCGGGATTCAGGTTCCTCTTCAAAAAGAACAGCTATGCACACTGAATCAATGCTCCTGACGAGATCAATAAAATTCTCATTATCAACGTTCTGTGCTCCCGATCGCCCGTACATTTCTCGGAATATGGATAAACATCCCACGCGGCCTTCTTCAAAAAATTCAATCGTCGGAAATACTTCCTTTAACAACAGAAGACGTCTCATCGGAAAACTCTCGTACAACTGCTGGTTAAGCTTCCCCACATTGACGCCCAACTCAATTAAGTCTGCAATGATCCGCATCGTCTTAGCCGTTGTGTTCGGATACTGAAACGAGCCGGTGTCGGTAGAGATCGCCGCATATAAACAGACAGCCACTTCGCGGGTCAGAGGAAAACCGGCTTCCTGAATCAATTCGAATAATATTTGTCCCGTGGCTGGCGAAGTTAAATCAATGTAATTAAAATCTCCAAATCCCTCATTACTCGCATGATGATCAATATTGATCAAAACAGGTTGTGTTGGGGCGTCCGTTTTAAGATTTAAAACTTTTAAGCGCGCTTCACCCAGTCTCTCGTAATTTGCGCAGTCCAAACTAATAACCACTTCAAAAGACTGAGGTTCCTCCGGCGGACGTTGAATCAACTCAAACTGTGGAAAAAAATTAAATTTTTCAGGACATCCATCCGAGTTCCATATTGTCACTTTCTTTCCTGCGCCAATGAGAGCGATGCCAAGAGCTAGCTCGGACCCCAAAGCATCTGCGTCAGGCCGAATGTGGCTTAAAATAAGAAAAGAATTGTACCCTTTCAGGGTATCTGAAATCTCACGAAGGCTGGTTGTTTTCATCTTCGTCAGATTCGGGTTCGGCTAAACCTATATCGTCCAAGATTTGCAATACTCGAACTCCTCGTTCAATGGATGTATCGAGGACAAATTTTAAATGAGGTGTGTACTTAATGACCACGTCCTTGCTCATCAGCGCTTGAATCTTGCTGCGATTACCCATGAGCGCCTTTAAAGCTTCATGTTCGGCAGATGCATCCTTGCCAATTACCCCAAAATACACGGTCGCATTTTTAAGATCAGGACTGACCTTAACATCGGACACAGTAATCAATCCCTTTTCGAAAGTGAGCTCTTTCCGGATGATTTCACTAATCGAACGTTTTAATAGTTCGTTGACTCTGACCATGCGATTTTTCATGACGCGTGACCTTTATTGTTCAGGGATTTAACTCCTCTGAACAATTTATAGTTTTTGAGCAACTTTCTCAATCTGGAAACATTGAATGATATCCCCAGCTTGGAATTCGTGAAAATGATCAAGGCGCAATCCACACTCAACTCCAGAACGAACTTCACCGACGTTATCTTGGAATCGGCGTAAAGTGCTAATATAACCTTCGTAAATAACCAGTTTCTTGCGGAGCAAACGGGCTTTGGCTGATTTAATGATACGTCCATCAGTGACGACGCAACCCGCAACACTTCCACCCTTGGAAAGATCAAAAATCTGTTTCACCTGAGCATGCCCAACCACCGCATCCTTAAGCTCAGGATCAAGCATCCCAACCATCGCTTCTTCCACCTGCTGGAAGAGTTCGTAAATGATATTAAAAAGCTTAATGCTGACCTTTTCGCGCTTGGATGTTTCTGCAGCGCCTTGGTCAACTTTAACATTGAACCCCACCACGATCGCGTTGGAGGCGCTCGCCAAAAGCACGTCAGTTTCTGTGATAGGCCCCACAGCGGTATGCATGATATTTAAAGTAATTTTATCGCTCGTGATCTTTTCAAGCGAAGCCACAATGGCTTCAGCGGAACCTTTCACGTCGCATTTAAGAACGAGATTAAGCACTTTTTTCTGAGCCGACGCCAAAGTATCAAAAAGATTTTCGAATGTGACTTTTTGCGGAGCTTCCAACTTGCCTAGACGCATTTCTGTCTCGCGAGTTTCCGAGGTTATCCGCGCGATCTTTTCGTTTGCTACTACCGTAAATTCTGCTCCGGCTTCAGGCACTCCAGAAAGACCAATAATTTTCGCAGGAGTTGAAGGACCCGCTTCTTTAATATTTTTACCCTTGTCATCTATGAGAGCTTTTATTTTTGCCCAATGTGGCCCGATCACAAGACAATCACCCAATCGTAAAGTACCCGCACGCACAATAACAGTGGCAGTTGGACCGCGGCCCTGTTCAACCTGCGCTTCAATTACATTGCCTTTAGCAGGTTCGTCCGGGTTAGACTTCAGTTCTAGCACTTCAGATTGCAAAATAATGGTATCAAGTAATTGATCGATTCCGATTTTTTTAGTCGCTGACACTTCACACATTAACGTGTCGCCACCCCACTCTTCAGCCACAAGACCATGCTCTTGAAGTTGTTGCTTTGCGCGCATCACGTTTGCTGAAGGAAGATCGATTTTGTTGATCGCCACAATAATGGAAACTTTAGCAGCTTTGGCATGGCTGATAGCCTCTTTCGTTTGAGGCATGATCCCGTCGTCCGCCGCTACCACAAGGACCACCACATCAGTGACATTCGCACCGCGTGCACGCATCGCTGTGAAGGCTTCGTGGCCGGGAGTATCGAGGAAAGTAATTTTGTGGTCTTTAACCGGAACAGAATACGCACCAATGTGCTGAGTAATTCCCCCCGCTTCACCAACTGCGACTCGGGCTTTACGAATAGCATCCATTAAAGACGTTTTACCATGGTCCACATGACCCATAAACGTCACCACAGGAGACCTAGGAATAATCTCAATCTTTTTAACTTCTTTAACCTTTTCGACAGGCTTAGGAGCTTCTTCCTTTTTCTGAACCTCAACCTTTTTGCGTTTCTCTACGCCAAATTCAAAACCGTGTTTCTCGCACACCTTACGCGCTGTAGCCTCATCAATGGCCGCATTGATGTTTGAAAAGATATTGAGCTCCATCAAATCGTGAATTAAGACGAAAGGCTTCAACTTCATCTTATTTGCTAAGTCCTTGACGATAATAGGACCTTTAATATGGATGTAATTTCCTTCTACTCCACTCTCAGCTTCAACGGAGAGCACCGCAGATTCGTTAGCCACCGCTTGGGAAGCTTTTTCCGCTTCAGGATGGTTATCTACTGGTGACGGGGTCAGTTCGGACGTTTGAGTGGAAGGTGTGTTCACAACGGGTTGCGGTTCTACAGGATCAATTTTATTTTGAGGAGCAGTATTTTTGGAATCATCTATCTTTTTTGGAGCTTCAGCAGTATTAGTTACTTCTGGTGCAGGAGCAGAAACCGCAATCTCAGTCACATTTAGATCGGGTTGCGATGCTGAAGTTTCAGAAGTGGCAGTGTCTTTTTTCGCCCGCGGTTTTTTATCTGTTCCAACAGCATCAGCTGAGGGAGTTGCAGGCTTTGATTTTGGAGCGGAAGCAGAAGACGATTTAGGAACTGTTTTCTTTGGCTTTTTATCAGAATTACTTTCGTCTTTTACTACTTTAACCGCCATACCTACATACTTTCTCAATATATTTATTTTGTCTGCACTAGCGCAAGAGCCTGTGCACGAATCGTCTTTGCGTCTTCTTCACTCAAGCCCGCATTTTCAACAATATCTGACTCTTCCGCTGAAGCCAAATCTTCAGCCCCGCGGAAACCCGCCTTCACTAATGCTTGAGCCATTTCAGTATTAATCTTTAATGACCCCGATAATAATTCAACAGCATGCGCGACCTGCTGCTCAAATGATACCTTAAGCGGGATTTCTTTCTCGATATCAATCTGCCATCCGACTAACTTTGAAGTCAGGCGTGCATTTTGCCCCCGTTTACCAATAGCCAATGAAAGTTGTGTTTCGTCAACTCGGATCAACACCCGCTTTTCCTTCTCCTGAAGCTCAATTGATTTAAATTTCGCAGGCTTTAATGCTTCCGCAACAAATTCCTTTGTATTTGAACTATACCGAATGATATCAATTTTCTCGTTGTTCAACTCGCGGACGATGTTTTTAACCCGCGCCCCGCGGATCCCAATACAAGCTCCCACTGGATCAATTTTTTCGTCCTTGGAATAAACGGCAATCTTCGTGCGAAACCCGGCTTCACGTGCAATCGCCTTGATTTCAATAGTCTTATCGTTGATCTCCGAAACTTCTAACTCAAACAAACGTCTAACAAAATTAGGATGTGACCGGGAAAGAATAATTTCTGGACCGCGCACCGAATGATTCTCAACGGCGACAACGTAAGCACGAATGCGATCGCCAATATTATAATCCTCAGTGGGCACACGCTCATTCTGTGGCATCACAGCCTCAAATTTTCCAAGATCCACAAGCACATCAGAACGTTCAAAACGTCGCACGGTACCGGAAACAATATCACCGGTGCGATCTTTAAACTCCGTATAGATCATTTCCTTTTCGATCTGACGAATCCTCTGCATCATGGCTTGTTTAGCTGTCTGACTCGCAATACGACCAAAGTCAGCAGGAGTAACCTCAATATCCATTTCCTGGCCCAGCTCAGCGGCCGGGTTGATACGCTTAGCGGATCCCAAAGCAATTTCACCGTTTGGATTTTTCACACGTTCTACGACAATGAGCTTAGCCATTGCCTTGATATCACCCGTCTTACGATCAATATCGATTCGCAATTCACGAGCAGGACCAATGCTTTTTTTAGAAGCCGATAAAAGGGCGCTCTCTATCGCTTCAATCAAAACCTCGCGGTCGATCCCTTTTTCTTTTTCTAAGTAATTTAAGCCTGTAATTAATTCACTGTTCATAACAACCGCTCCTCGTAGAGAAACAAAAAAGTGGGTTCTTTTGGAAGCCCACTTTTCGCAAAACGAATGGATATAATATCCTTTATATTTATCGAGTCAATAGCAACTTAAACTTCTTTTACTGTGCAGGAAAATGAATTGAAATCTCGGACCATACTTCAGGTTTTAACATGATCCGCTCTTTCAAACCTTGCAAGTGCAAATAACTCATTCCAGTTGTGACCTGAATCTGACTGATCTTCTGCAGGTTAACCATGTAATACTTGCTCGGAGACTCAGGAATTCTTGGAAACTGATTCTCCGGAAAAAACACTTTAAGTCTTTCTAACTCCGTTACCGGGACCATCAGCTTTTCCGATTGGTCTTCCATCATTAAGTAACCAAATGGACCAGTCACTTGCACAGCGACCAAGCTCTCTAAATTAATAATGAGCTCGGTCTTCTCGTTCTGAGTAATGCGTAAAAATTTCATTTATCTCAAATCAGGCGCCTGCGGGAGCTTCTTGCAAGCCGGGTGGCAGCAACCCTTTGTTTTCTTTCTCAACAACGACCGGCTTTTCAACGACCGGAGTTCGCACAGGACGAGAAGGAGGATTGGACATCTTACCCGTCTCGATAAGATCCTTTATCTGGGCTCCATCAAGGGTTTCATATTCTAATAGTGCCTGCGCAATGGCCTCAAGCTGCGAGCGATGAGCCTCAATAATATCCGTCGCACGTTTATAGGCCTCATCAATGATCCGTTTAATCTGAGCGTCGATATTTTCAGCCGTCTTTTCACTATATTCCCGACCTTTCGACATGTCCCGACCCAAAAAGACGTACTCGGAATCATCGCCAAATTTGATCATCCCAAGCTCGCTCATTCCCCAATCGCACACCATCTTACGTGCGAGGTGTGTAGCTTGATGAATGTCGCCTGAGGCTCCGTTTGAAATGTCGCCTGTGTAAAACTGCTCGGCTATCCGGCCTGCCATTGTCACGGCCAACAAGTCTAGAGCCTCTTTTTGTTGCATCGAATACTTATCGCCTTCGGGCAAATACATTGTCGCGCCTAAATAAGGTCCGCGCGGAATAATAGTTACTTTATGCAAAGGATGCGTGTGCGTTAGCAATACGTTAACAAGGGCATGTCCTGCTTCATGCCAAGCCGTACCATGCTTTTCCTTTTCGCTCATCGCCATACTCCGGCGTTCACGCCCCCAGCGTACTTTATCACGAGCCTCTTCTAATTCGACATTAGTAACCCACTTTTTTGCATACTTAGCAGCCAACAAAGCGGCTTCATTGACCAAGTTAGCCAATTCCGCCCCAGAAAACCCAGGGGTTCCTTTGGCTATCACACTTAAATCTACGTTATCAGCCAACTTAATTTTCTTCACGTGTACGCGGAGAATTTCTTCGCGCCCTTTAACATCAGGCAACGTCACATGCACTTCCCGATCAAAACGACCTGGGCGCAATAAAGCGGGGTCAAGAACGTCTTTACGATTTGTCGCTGCAATAATGATCACACCTTCTTGGGTATCAAATCCGTCCATTTCAACGAGCAACGCATTCAATGTTTGTTCACGTTCGTCGTGTCCCCCGCCCATACCGGCACCCCGATGACGTCCAACGGCATCGATTTCATCGATAAAAATCAAACAAGGCGCATTCTTTTTACCCTGTTCAAACATGTCCCGCACACGACTGGCTCCGACGCCCACGAACATTTCGACAAAGTCAGAACCGCTAATACTAAAGAAAGGCACGTCAGCTTCTCCCGCAATGGCTTTTGCCAGCAATGTCTTTCCTGTTCCCGGAGGCCCCACCATAAGAATGCCCTTGGGTATGCGTCCACCTAGATTTTGAAAACGTTTTGGATCCTTTAGGAAATCCACAATTTCGGTCACTTCTTCCTTGGCTTCTTCAATCCCAGCGACATCTTTGAAGGTCAGTTGGTTCTTGTCCCGAGTAAGCATTTTGGCTTTGCTCTTCCCAAAACTAAAGGCTCCTTTGCTGGCCATTTTAAACTGTCTCGCAAAAAGAAACCAAATGACCAAGAAAAACAGGGCCACAGGCAATATACTATAGAGGATGTTATTAAACGTATTATTGTGCGGAACGACTTCAATATTGCGAATCCCGTTTTTGTTTAAAAACACTTCAAGCCAAGGATTAAGCTGGAGATCAACGAACGTTTTTCCTGATTTGGTTTCGGCCCCAACAAGGTATTGATACTCCAACCATGACATTCCAGACCCGCTATTGTCCCTGATGATCTTTACATTCTTAATTTTAGTGGGCGTTCCATCTTTCGGGGCCACAAGCTCAAGAAATTCGGGGCTGTAGGAGATCACGTCCGCTTTTTTCATCGGAAATTTACTGATTTGGGTGATCAATCCGATCGAGACGAGGATCAGGACGAAAATTACAATCCCGCGCCAGTGAAATTGAGGACCCTGGTTTTGATTATTATTATCATCATCATCGTCGTTATTATTATTATTTTTACGGGGGAATTTTGGTGAATTCTGCTTTTCCGACATAGTTTCCTTTCAAATTGATAAAAAAGTCAGGCCCAAGCTAACATAGCCCACATTCCATTGCAAACGGTTCTTGGACTCATTAATTATTGTCCTAAATTTACCATTTTGTCGCTTAAAACGCACCAGTTTTACTTTTTGTGTAAAACAAATTAAAAACAGCTTGGCCCAACCCTTCTCACGTAACCTCTTTATTGACCTATGCCTTAAACCCGAGCCTGAATGGCATGAATGAAGCTCAAAGGTACATCGAAACAAAATACCAATTGAAAGGGTAAAGATATGAAAAAATTAGTTCTAGGACTGGGCTTGGTCGCGGCCTGCTTGAGTGGATCTTTGACGGATGCTTCGGCTACAGTGTTTGTTAAACACAATTCCAAAGCCATATTGACCGACTCAACTCCAAGTCAAGCCACATACTGGGATCGGGTGCGCGGACAATCTGACGATACGCAAATAGTTTACACAACTGGCCATCGATATTCCAATGCACATTTGGCGTCAATGAGCGATGAAGCCCGTATGCGCTACTGCCGCCATCATGGGATCACTTACCGTGATGGATACCGCCATACTGGACGTTCTTGGTCCGAAGTGGTCTCAGACATGGATAACCGTTTGTTCAATAACGATCGCACGGTCGTCAGGTCACGCACTTATACCAGTAACGATTCAATAATCAGGTAATCTGATTTTTAAAACATAAGTTTTAATACGAAATAAAGCCGACTCGGTAACACGAGTCGGCTTTTTTGTTGATCTTCCTCGACGGCTCGGCTCGTTCCTACTATATTCCCGCGTTTTTAATCCATACCCCTATGCATTCATTCCATTACAAAAATAACGAACTCCATTGCGAGGACATTGCCTTAACACATTTGGCCAAAAAGTTTGGCTCACCTCTCTACGTTTACTCGAAATCAACGATTATAAATCATTACAAGAAACTGGATAAAGCCTTGTCAGGGGTTGACCATCAAGTGTGTTTTGCGATGAAAGCCAATTCAAACTTGGCCGTTCTAAAAATAATTGCTGAACTGGGTGGCGGTTTCGACGTGGTAAGTGCGGGAGAAATTTTTCGTGTGGAAAAAGCCGGTGGCGACCTTTCGAAGTGCGTCTTTGCCGGTGTTGGAAAAACTTCAGTGGAGATTGAATACGCACTTAAGAAAAAAATTAGTTGTTTTAATATTGAAAGTGAACCCGAACTTGAACGGATTAATGTCGTCGCAAAAAAATTGGGCTTAAAGGCTAGGGTCGCCGTCCGGGTTAATCCAAACGTCGAAGCGGGTGGACACAAAAAAATATCCACGGGTACATACGAAAACAAGTTTGGGATTGCCTTTGAAAAAATTCGAAGCGTGTACGCGAGAGCTGCCAAACTCAAAAATATAGAGATCTACGGACTCCAAATGCATATCGGCTCGCGCATTCCGGTGATCACACCTTACCTTGAAGCCGTAAAAAAAATCATTCCGCTGGTCATTGAGTTCAAGAAAAAATACCCGACCTTTAAAACTTTCGATATCGGGGGCGGCATAGAAATCGTCTATAATAATGCGCTCGAGAGTGGCTCGAGTCGATGGTGGGACTCAACCGACGCTCGGAAGTTCCTAACCCCAGCGGTCTATGCAAAGGAATTGGTTCCGCTTCTCAAACCTATTGGCGTAAAGATTATTATTGAGCCGGGTCGCTTTATTGTGGGCAATGCCGGCGTCCTACTTACAAATGTTGAGTACGTCAAAAAAACGGGATCAAAAAACTTTGTAATTGTCGACGCCGCCATGAACGACCTTATTCGTCCCGCCCTTTACGAGAGCTACCACGAGATTGTCCCCGTTCAGAAAAAAGCGAGGGGCAAATTTACAGCTGATATCGTGGGACCTGTTTGTGAGAGTGGTGATTGTTTTGCGCATGATCGAGCGATTTCAAAAGTAGGCGAAAACGATTTGTTAGCCATAATGAGTGCCGGGGCCTACGGCTTCGTCATGGCGGGCAATTACAATTCACGCCCCCTTCCTGCGGAAATTCTAGTAGATGGAAAAAAAGTTTCAGTCATCCGTTCGCGCCAAACGTTCGAAGATTTAATTGCGGGCGAAACTCTCAAGAACTAATCAGAATGAAATTCGATAAATCAAAAATTATGCCGAGTGTTTTAGCACTCTTCTTCGGCGGCCTAATGGCTTATTACATCTTTAATTCTATCGCCACAGAAAGCCTAAACCTAATCGGGATATTGTTTACAGGGCTTTTAAGTTTGTATTTTGCCATGCAAGCATTCAAAGGGAAACCCGCACCTGAGGCGACATCCACATCACCTCAACCGATTGGAGTCTCCCCTCTCCTACGTGCTTTATCACTCGTCGTCGGGCTCATCGCACTGGCTGCTGCGATACCCAGCTCAGCACAGCCCATTATTGTAGTGATCGGTTATTTGGTAATCGCAACCGGAGTGTTCATTCCCCATCTCCTTACTCAAAGAGTCAGTTGCGGTTTAATGTTCTTCTTCGGTATAGCCGTTTTGCTGTAAGGATTTCTTCGCTCAGACTACTTAGCCCAGTTATCGGCTTCCAAAGCCAACTCCTCTTTGCCTGCTTCTCTTAGAATCGCGGCCGCTTGCAGAGCCAGTGCGCGGCTGGCATCATCCTTTTTCGTTGCGTCCCACCCTGTATGGGCTATGGCCTGCCAACTCAGACTCTTGCCCTGCATTTCCTTGTTACCCAATTGAGCAAAGAGTTTTGCGCTTTCGGCAAATAGTTTTGTGGCCTTTGGCCATTGATCTCCTGGATGATCATCAGATGTAAAAACTATGGCTAACTGATACAGTGCATCAGCTTGACCTGCAATATCCCCCGCTTCTGCGCGAAGCCGGGCAGCTTCGGTGTAAAGCTCGTCAACCTTAACCCAATCCCCTTTACGCTTGATTCGTTCGTTGGGTTTGCGGAAGCCTGCTTCTAAAATTAAACTGCGCGCTTGTTCAACCTTAAGTCCCGCCGTACCGTAGGCCTTAGCAGAATCTGATACCAACGATATTGCCTCAGTCCAGTCTCCAGTTTGTGGCACCGCGCAAAGCGCCTGATTCTGGAGCATATTCCCCTCACGCTCAGGAAGTTTCAAGTCCCTCGCGATGGCAGCCGCCTGTTGGTAGTTGGCTCTTGCTTTTGCATTATCTTCTAACTCGTCCACGCCAAAGACAATGGCCCAACTATGTAATAACCCAAGCAAACCCAACCACTCGATTTTTACGCGTGGCTCCTGCCGCTCATATCCTTCCGTTAACTCCTTTTCGACGGCAATAAGGAGGCTCCGCCTCTTCTCCATATCCCGTTGTTCCGGTGGTAGCATCGTACTCCACAACTCGCTCTGGTAATATTTCAGAATGGGCTGGTTCACAGGGCTGCTTTCTATCAACTCTCTAGCACGCACATAACCGACAACTTTTTGTTGATCAGTCGATTTACTCTTGTTCACGTATCTGGAAAAAATAACTCCATAAATTTGTTTGCCGGTCATTCCTTCGAACGTCCCTTCAACTTCCTGCCAAGCCTTTATTGCGGTTTGTTCAGGATCCAACTTACCCAGGGCATCGCTCTGCCAGAGAATAATCATGCGCGCGGCAGCCTGAATACTCCCGGCAGCCGCTGCTTTTTGTACGAGGGCATCCTGCTCGGGCCCGGGGGCCGCTTGCGCCTGCTTAAATAAAGCCTCTCCCGAGGCCGACTCAACTGCACCTAAATGCGTCGCCAAAAGACACATTACAACCAGAAATATCCACAAAGACCGTGTGTGATGGACAACACGCACACCCATAAAACCGAGGCAGTTTATCATGACTCAGTCTCTCAAAACACAACGATTAAACAAGGACGAAGGTCGAAACCTATTACCTAAGAAATTATGGATCGGAACTTCTCTAGTGTAGTCCGTCATAAGTGACGTAACTTATCAAATGTCGCCCGGACCGCGTTATTTCGATGATGTCAATTGCAGGTGCAATCTTTTGGCGCAACCCCTTTGGGGTTGTGCG
>Ga0163154_10001402_pt1 | contig 37349 bp, 39 predicted proteins | sample OliLakLV19MP9P1_FD_148649 | JGI IMG/M metagenome (GOLD analysis project Ga0163154, IMG submission 148649) | Freshwater microbial mat bacterial communities from Lake Vanda, McMurdo Dry Valleys, Antarctica - Oligotrophic Lake LV.19.MP9.P1 | ecosystem: Environmental > Aquatic > Freshwater > Lake >... | reverse complement strand
GGTTTTACCGTCATTTTTTAGAATCAAAATTAACGCCCGCTGTCGAACATGAGGGCAATCGTTAGCGTAAAGCTCTCGTTGCAGGATTTGCTTTTCTTCTGAGGAAAGGAAGCTTTTACTAAGCATGGTTGTAACATTTTTGGACATTGAATAATTCCAGTATAACGCATTTTAAATGCTTGTCAGCTTAGACAGGCCAGTATTGAACGAGCTTGGTTTGCCATCTCTCGCTTCTTTGATAACTGCAAAAAGCAAACCCCCGGCAAGAAAGGTTATCCACAGTTCAAGAAGAATACTCGGTCAGTGGAATATAAAACTACTGGATGGAAATTATCTGATGACCGTAAACGGATAACCCTCACCGATAAAAATAATGCAGGCTGTTTTAGGCTAATCGGCACGAGAAACTTAAATTTCTATTTAGTAGAGCAAATTAAAAGAGTACGGATAGTCCGTCGGGCAGATGACTATTATGTGCAATTCTGTATAGATATAGAACGGTCAGAACCTCAGCCAGAGACCGGCACAGCAGTCGGTATTGATTTGGGACTGCTACATTTCTATACCGATAGTGAGGGTAGAACAGTAGAGAATCTCCGTCATTTGCGTAAAGCAGAGAAAGCCTTGAAGCGTCAATCTGTCATGGTGAATTGATATTTGCAGGAATTTTTATTCCGGCAAGATTAGCTATCTTCAGAGCCAATGGTTTGAAATCCCCATAGGTATTATGTGCTGCGTAACTGTGACTACCAATAGCCCCATCAGCAGGTTTGAGATGAAACATCGGCTTATGGGCTGCTTGAGCCATGGGCATGAGGCTTTGGTAATTTTTCAATAGTGCTAGGCAATGAATATCTTGAGCAGTAGATAAAGTATTCTTAACAGACTCGTTTAGTACTTCTTGGCGATAAACCCTGGGGGCTTCAGAAATCCAGCGTCCGTAGGCCCTAGCCGGTCGGTCCCAACGAACAGAGTATTGTAAAACAATGTAGCCGATGGGTCGCATACTCCCCGTCGGTAGGCGTAAGTCTTCAGCAAAAGATTTCCTCAACCTTTCCTCCCACCCTCCGCGCCAACGTCGGAGGGCGGGGCCTAAATTGCGTAACCCTTGGATAGAGAAGATATCTGGAGCCAGAGGTACGACCACATAATCTGCGGCAATAAATGCTGCTCTATTAATTGCCCCTAAGTTAGGTCCCAAATCCATAAGGATTACGTCTGCTTCCTGCGTACTAGCTGCTTTCTGTAAAACTCTCCACAACGCCGACATGACGCGAAAAGCTCGCTCGTCACTATCCAAACATTTAGGCCAATTCTCAGAAAGCTGATCCTCAAAACTTGAGAGTTGTAAATCTCCCGGAATTAAAATTAAGTTGTCTTCAATTTTTTGAATTATTGGCTCTACCACATCACCGACTCCCCTTTTAAGCGGTTCAATACTTCTAAAAATAGTGGTCGGGAGACTATTGTCACTCTCGATTAACTCTTCCAGGGCATCTTCTTCGAGAAAAGCTGCCGTAAGATTAGCCTGCGGGTCTAAGTCTGCGGCTACTACCGAAACACCCAAATCACAAAACATCCAGGCAATATGGTACACCAGGGAGGTCTTACCCACACCGCCCTTATTGTTGAAGAATGCAATGGTCGTAACAGCCACTATGCTTTCCTCACAACGATAAGGATATAGGAATCTTCAACAGTAAATTCAAAGGGAGGATTACCATTCTTCTTGAGTTTACTGTTTGCAGTTGGTAGACCAAGACCAAATTTCTGAACATAACCCAGGTTTTTCATCGCCTCAGCTAAGTGGGGATTGCGGTAATCTGTCACTCCAGACTGTCCAAAATTATAGCGGTTTACCTGACCGTAGGGACCGCCTGGGCTCAGTATTTCAATACGGTCGCTAAACCAGTTAATCCTAATGGGTGCGTTGGTGCCATCATACATACGATGCATAACAGCATTTCTTGCTAACTGTTGCAGAGCTTCTAGGGGATAGTCGGGGTATCTTATTTCCATGGTCTATGTTGTAAAGTCAATAGCAGTGGAAATATTAATTTTTAGAACCTCATCTAGAGAATGTAATAACTCAGATAGAGGACCATCAATTCTTTTATTGTCTTTAATTGGATCGGTGAGTTGTTGACCTTCAAAACGGAGGAATTCAATATATGCTCCTGGGAAAAATTGTAGTGGATCACTCCCAATGGTCAGGATACCTAAAACCGTTGGCTGAGCATCATCAATAGTGGCAAAACGTAAAGAAGTTAGCTGCTGTTCTACAGAACGGTGGTTTTCTTGAAGAGTTTCTTCCGCTATGGCCAAAGCTAAATAAGTCCTCTGAAAAAATTCTAAATCTAAATCGTCCAAACTAGCCGCTGCGATAGGTTGCAGGTCAAAAGGTAAATCCTTTGACTTGCGTTTCTCAGCTAAACGCTGCTCCTCCTGGGCAGAAGCAATCCCTTGGCGGGGACCGACCATAACCCATACCTGACCTTTATATCTAACGGGAGGAGCATCAGCAGGCTGCACAATTACTACCGCTAAATCACAATTGCCAATGGTTCTTTTTTGAACCAAAGTAGCGGGAATGGGAAGTATGTGTCCATCCGAGCGGATAGCAGAAAGATTTTGTAAGAGCTGGTCTGTAATAACTAAATTGGTACAGCTACCATTGTCATTAGCTCCAATAAAAAGGACACCGGGCTTCTTATGATTAGGTAGATCATTACAAAAGGCACAGATAGCTTGACAGATTTTTTCTTTATCGGATATGGAGGATTTGCGCTCAGTCCAATCGGCTTCGATATCTTGCAGAAGGGCTTCTAGTTCGTCATCAGTCATGGAAATTAACCTCCGCAACTTGAAAAACTCGTTGTTCATCAAATAGTAGCACTCCTCAATTTCCTACAGACTAGGAGTAGGATGAAATAGACCAGAAACTACAACCGATGACTAACGCCAAACTCCGTACCTTCTCGGGTATTCAACCCACCGGACAGCTACATCTCGGGAACTACCTGGGGGCCATCCGCAACTGGGTCCAGACCCAAGCTAAGTACGACAACTACTTCTGTGTCGTGGACCTCCACGCCATCACCGCCCCCCATGACCCCGCCGAGTTGCGGGCCGCCACTCGCGCTGTTGCCGCTCTATATCTCGCCTGTGGTGTGGATCTGGACTACGCTACGGTCTTTGTGCAGTCCCACGTCCCGGCCCACAGTCAGTTGGCTTGGCTCCTGATGACCCAAACGCCCCTCAACTGGCTAGAAAGTATGACCCAGTACAAAGAAAAGAGTCTCCGCCAAGGCGAGAATGTGGGCGCGGGTCTCCTCAATTACCCGGCCTTGATGGCGGCTGATATCCTGCTCTACCAACCCCACGGCGTACCCGTCGGGGCCGACCAAAAAGAACATATTGAAGTCACCCGTGACCTGGCTCGTCGTTTCAATGACCGCTACGGCCCGACCTTTCGCCTTCCTGAACCCTGGATTCAACCCGAGGGCGCACGGGTGATGAGCCTGACGGACGGTACTAAGAAGATGTCCAAGTCCGACCCCTCCGACTTGAGCCGCATCAGCTTACTGGATACGCCCAAGGAAATCGAGAAAAAAATTAAACGCGCCAAAACCGACCCCCAACTCGGTCTGAGCCTCGATCTCGACCGCCCCGAATCCACCAACCTGCTTACTATTTACGCGCTGCTGACCCATCAAGAACCGAGCCAAGTGGCAGCAGAGTTTGCTACCAGCGGTTACGGACCCTTTAAAGCGCGACTCAGTGAAGCTGCTATTAATTTCTTGGCCCCGATGCAGACTCGTTACCGTGAACTGACCCAGGAAGTGGGCTATTTAGAGACTGTTCTGAAAACCGGGGCTGAACGCGCCCGCGTCGTTGCCCACCAGACTCTCACCATCGCCAGTCATAACCTGGGGTTATTACCCCCCACCTGAGACCAAATCCTGGCAAAATAAGGACAAAAATCGAGGAGTCCCATGTCCACCACCGACCAACCCTATCTCGACTTAATTGAACAACTCCTGGTCTGCCCCAACGGTGAGGAGTTGGGCATCTTCCGGGCGAATTTGCCGCTATTGGACCAACGGTGGCGACAGTTGGCCTTGGCGCGGGCTGACCAACTGGCTGAGAGCGGGGATACCAACCAATCTGCCTACCTACACCGGATTGTAGACCTCTGGCAGAATCTAAACCGGACTGAGACTGAGGGCTAGACCGCGCTAAAGCGGCTGAGACCCCCGTATGTTATAGTTGAGGCTGGATCACAAGCTTTATAACTGGCTAGTCTCCTAGCGCGTTTTAGCTGCATTTTAACCATTGGAGCTTTTCACCATGACCCAGGACCAAACCAATCCCGGCACATCAGTAGAGAGTGGCTACGGTGCCGAACAGATTCAGGTATTGGAGGGGTTAGAGGCGGTGCGGGTCCGACCAGGGATGTACATTGGCGGGACGGACCAAGCGGCTCTGCACCACTGTCTTTACGAGATTGTAGACAACTCCGTGGACGAAGCCCTCGCCGGCTACTGCACTGAGATCTACATCACCCTGCATCAAGACGGGTCCACCACTGTCGAGGACAACGGACGCGGTATCCCCACAGGGATCGTTGAGAAAACGGGCTTGAGTGGCGTGGAGACGGTTTTCAGTATTTTGCACTCTGGGGGTAAATTTGGCGGTGGTGGCTATAAGGTCTCCGGGGGCCTGCACGGGGTCGGGGCCTCCTGTGTCAATGCAGTCTCTGAGCGGATGCCTGTGGAAGTTTACCGCGATGGCAAAGTTCATTTCATTGAGTTTCGCGGCTATAACCCCGGCGGCAGTGTTGGTGCTCCCCTTGCGCCTCTGAAAGTAATCGGCACGACCAAAAAACGCGGTACTAAAGTCACGTTTTATCCCGATCCGCGCATTTTCAAAGATACGGTTAACGAAACCCAGGTCCCCCAGATTGACTTAGATACCGTCATGGTCCGTCTGCGCGAAATGTCCTTTCTCAATCGTGGTCTCAAAATTATCCTCCTGGATGAACGGTTAGCAGAGGGCACACCCAATCGTTACCAGGAGTTCCATTACGCGGGTGGAATCGCAAGCTATGTAGAATTTCTCAACAACTTGCGGACTGCCCTACACCCGGTTATTTACTTTGAGAATACCCGCGATGAAGTGCAAGTAGAAGTGGCCCTACAGTACACCGATGCTTACAGTGATTCGGTCTATGCCTATGCCAACAATATCGGCAACCCCGACGGCGGCACTCACCTGACCGGGTTCCGTAATGCTTTGACTAGGGTAATTAATGACTATGCCCGTAAGGGTAACTTGATCAAGGAATCTGAAGAGAACTTCAGCGGCGACGATGTGCGCGAGGGGCTGACCGCCATCATCTCCGTCAAGGTCCGCAACCCTCAATTTGAGAGCCAAACTAAGGTCAAGCTCCTTAATAACGAAGTCCAGGGTGCTGTTCAAGGCGTCCTGGGTGAGAACCTACTGGACTGGCTAGAGCGCAACCCCAAAGTCGCCAAAGACATCATCGCCAAAGCTCTCAATGCCCGGAACGCCCGCGAAGCCGCCCGCAAAGCCCGTGAACTGGTCCGCCGCAAATCCGCCCTCGAATCTGGCTCTCTCCCTGGTAAACTCGCCGACTGCTCCGAACGCGACCCCGCTCGCTCCGAAGTATTTCTCGTCGAGGGCGATAGCGCGGGAGGCTCAGCGAAACAAGGACGGGACCGCCGTTTCCAGGCAATCTTGCCCTTACGCGGGAAGATCCTCAATATTGAACGGGCCGATGACCGCCGGATCTATAACAACACTGAGATCCAGGCAATGATTACCGGGTTGGGGTTGGGGCTGAAGTCTGAAGAATTTGAGATGAGTAAGTTACGCTATCACCGCGTTATCTTGATGACTGACGCGGACGTGGACGGGGCACACATCCGCACATTGTTATTGACATTTTTCTATCGGTACAAGCGGGCTTTAATTGAGCAGGGTTATATCTACATTGCTCAGCCGCCTCTGTACAAGATTAAGATTGGCGGGGGTCGCAACATTGAGACTCGTTACTGTTACAGTGATGCTGAGCGCGATGTTATCCTCCAGGGGTTACGAGCTAATACCAAGACGGAGATGCAACGCTTCAAAGGTCTAGGCGAGATGCAACCGGAGGAGCTATGGGATACCACCATGAACCCCGCCACCCGTTCTTTAAAGCGTGTCATCATTGAGGATGCGGCTGACGCAGACCGGACCTTCACAATCCTGATGGGCGACCGAGTTGAGCCGCGCCGTGAATTCATCGAGACCTACGGCACTCGCTTGATCAACTTAAAACAGTTGGATATTTAACCCCAAAAATGTGGGGAGATAAGCTGTTAGATAAAATCCGCTATCTACAGTCTTATATGTGTCAGGAAATAAGTTACATGCATGGGTTAGAGAGGCTACGAAGAAAACCTCCTTTCCGGATTGTCAAGAGAGTCGTGTGTCAACTGCATAAACCTTTGTTACAACATTCAACACTTGTGCATGAACTACCCCACCGCATAGGTAGATGGGGTTTCTAAATCCCCATCTACCTTGCCTTGAGATTTTTGACGCTTCTTCGCCCCAAGTTGCCTTATGCTTCCGCAATTGGTAGAGCTTGGCGACTCTGCGCCTGAGAGGACAGTTCCTGGCCCCTTTACCCAAATCAAATTGACTTGAGCAGCATTTACATCTCTGTCTTGGGTATGACCGCACTTCGGGTTAGAGCAGATATGCACTCTATCTTTGAGCGTTTTAGGCGTGAGTTCCCAGCATTTGGCACAACGCTGAGACGGTTTGAGCTGACGAGTTGGAGACTCCACATAGAAGCCCCCTGCCTCAGCCAACTTGTACTCAAGCATTTTGCTAATCATGCTAAAACCCACTTCCAGCATGGAGCGGTTTAGCCCAGTTTTCTGAGCTTTGCGTTTCCCTTGCTTGGCTTTGCTGGTCATCCCTTTGACATTGAGCTGTTCGCCGGCAACTAGGCTATTACTGCTGACAGGGGTCCGGTACCGGACCCCTTATGTTGCTGGTGGTTTTGTGCAACCAATCCTCACGCTGTCGGGTAACTTTGCGTTGTAAACAGATTTACGTTTCTGCAACGCTTGCCACCGTCATGAGGCTTTGATCTTTTTGTTACGGTGGGGCGCACGTTTGCGGCGTAGCTTTTGGCCTGCTGCTTTGACTTTGCGCTGCCCCTCTTTGAGAAACTCAGGCTTTGCGATTTGCTCTCCAGTGGAAAGTGTGATCGCTTCCTTGCAACCCAAATCAATACCTACGGCACCTTCACCAGTAGACCGGACGGGATCACCGTTGACGGTAATCGAGGCATACCACTTCCTATGGCGAAGAATCATCGTACAGGTTGTGGTTCAACGGTGAACCCGAGCATGTGCATCTATTGGTAGACCTTCACCCTGACAACAATATTTCAGTTTTGGTATCGTCACTGAAATCAGCGTCTAGCAGGATTCTTCGGCAAGAATTCAAAGCAGAAATAGATAAAGTTTATTGGGGTCAAGCTAAGCTGTGGCATGACTCAAAATGCATTGTTTCTTGTGGTGGTGCGCCATTGGAAGTCGTGAAAGAGTACATACAGAATCAGTCGGGTGGTAGACCTTGATTAGCTGTGGAGCGAAGCGGAGCAGCCGCGCTATCCATCCCCACCGTGTAGACGGATGGGGAATTCCGCTAAATTAGTTAATGAAAGGGCTAGAGCTTGAACAAATCCGTCGAGTCTAGCCGTCCAGTCGCGAAACTCTTTAGCATGGAGTAAAGACCTAGTAGGAGCCAAGGCCATGACGATTACCAATCCGCTTTGCCTCGTGAATGAATTCGGGCAGAGTTTCTGGCTTGATGACCTGCGCCGGGACTTGATTACTTCCGGCGAACTCAAACGGCTTATTGAAGAGGATTGCGTCCGGGGTCTGACCTCCAACCCGACGATCTTCCAAAAAGCCATCATGGGTAGCACGGATTACGACGAGCAGATCCGGCAACTCAATGCCCAGCAAAAATCCGTGGAAGAAGTCTATGAAGGTCTGGTCTTGGATGACATCCGGGCAGCGGCGGACCTGTTTTACCCGCTCTATATAGATAGTCAGGGCGGGGATGGGTACGTGAGCATTGAGGTCTCGCCCCGCTTGGCCTACGATACCGAGGGCACGATCCAAGAGGCGATGCGGTTTTGGAAGGTGATTGACCGCCCTAACATCATGATTAAAATCCCTGCCACCCATCAGGGCGTTCCGGCGGTGGAACGGGTGATTAGCGAGGGGATCAACGTCAATGTGACCCTAATTTTTAGTTTGGAGCGGTACCAAGCCGTCGTGGATGCCTACCTCAAGGGCCTCCGCACGCTCCAAGCCAAGGGCGGGGATGTGTCCAAAGTCGCGTCGGTGGCGAGTTTCTTTGTCTCACGGGTAGATGTGGCGATTGATAAGCTGCTTGAGGAAAAAATCGCAGCGGGGGCTGAGGTCCAGGGGCTACTAGGGAAAGCTGCCATCGCCAACGCTGCCTTGGCCTATGAAATCTGGGAAGGTGTTTTCGGCGGGGAGCGTTTTGCCGACCTCAAGGCTCTAGGGGCCAAGTCCCAGCGGCTGTTGTGGGCGAGTACGGGCACCAAGAACCCCAACTATCGGGATGTCCTCTACGTCGAGGAGTTGATTGGGGTGGAAACCGTGGACACCCTCCCGCCTGCTACCCTCAAAGCCTTCAAAGACCATGGCGTGGCCCGCGCTACCCTCGTCAGCCAAACCGCCCAGGCCCACGCGACAAGCACGGGACTCCAGGCGGCTGGGATTGATATGCAGGCTGTTACTCAGCAGCTAGAGGATGAAGGCGTGAAGTCCTTTAGTGCGTCCTTTGAGGACCTGATCAACAGCCTCGCGGCTAAACGGGAAGTCGTGTCGGTTTAATAGACCGTCATCAGGGGTGGGGGACTCGTCTCCACCCTTACCGCATTGAGTTCGTTAATTGCATTGACAATCGCGGCGGGTTCGTACTCCTGGATGAAGTGGTCCGCTGTCATGCTCACCCGGGAACCGACGACCTTCTCAGCGGGCCAACGGGCCAAGAAGTTCTCTAGGTAAGGGTAGATGAAGTCCCCGGTGTCGGAGCGCGTGCAGTAGCTCACCCCCTCGACTACGGTTTCCTGGGTCCCCTCGGGGCAGGGCAGGGCGGCGTTGGGATTGGGTTTGAGCGCACCTAGCCAGCGGTCTTGATGCCCGTAGAGTAGATAGATGGGTTTGTCAGTCAACAAACTCAAGTTCTGCTCGGTCTCGGTCATGAAGGCAGTGGCCTCAACGATACTCCGCGCAAAGATGGAAGTGGGCGTAGCGACGGTCGGGTTGAGGGGCAGTCGCGTTTTGGGATTGATAAAGGGACTCCAGTAGGCATTGCGGATTGTCTCGTAAATAGGACTCCCACTACCCCCATAGATAACCGCTAACATCTTGCCCGTCTCGCGGGGCGTGAAGGCCGTGTTAATCACGTAGTCCTGATTAAGCTGATTCCACACGGACCAGTCGCGCATGCTGAAATAGTTACCGGGTTCTACCGCGTCAATCGGCCAAGCCCAGGTGCTCATCACCAATAGGTTCTTGACCCGCTCCGGGAGATGGCCCGCCGCGCCTAAACCAATCGGCCCGCCCCAGTCCTGGACTACTAATGTCAGGTCTTTCAGGTCGAGCAATTGAATAAAATCTTCCAGGACTGCTGTATGTTCAGCCGGGGTGTAGCCGAAGTCCGTCAAGCTGGGCTTGTCCGAGAGACCGAAACCGTAATGGTCGATCGCAATGACCCGGTAGTTCTGGGCAATCAATTCACGGGCAATATCGCGGTACAAAAACGACCAAGTCGGGTTGCCATGAACTAATAACACCGTCCCACGGGGGGCGGTTGTGATTTGTTCGTCGAAATAATGGTAATTCCCGAAGCCCAGTTGGGCACAACGGTGAGTAAATGGGTACTGGACCGCATCGTAGGTGAATGCGGGCCGCCACTGAGTTACACAATTGCCGTTAGTCAAAGGAACCTCCGCTTGAACAAGGTTATTACTCACTAGCCAGAGGGCCAAAAGCCCAAGTGCGAGTCTGGTCGCCTCTTTCAATCGGGGGAATTTAAGTTGATAATCTTGAGACTTTTTCAGACTCATTACACATCTGCCTATTAGTACGTGAGTTTTATAGTAATAGTTTTTTTTATTTATCTGAATATAGGATATAGCTTAATTTTTTTTACGCGAATTGAAAGAAAAACTCAATTCTTTCCCGGACTTCTAAAAACAGTTTAAAACCCTAAGTTGACTACGGGAACAACGTAAAGTGTAGGGCTAACGCCCTAGGTACAAGCCCAAAGACATTCCTAAAGAAGGTTTTAGGGCCTTGAGAGGCCATACACACAACATTTTATAAAGAACATGCAAATTAGATCGCTATGGGATTAACTATCAAAACCTAGCTTTTCTTTGAATTTTTCTAGTTCATCACGATGTGCTTTGACATGAATTTTCGTGGTCTGGGGTCCAGGAACTAGTTGTAGTTTAACTACCTCGGGCCGCATTGCTCTTTTCCTATAAAAAACCCCAGCCATTGGACTCAGACTAAGTAACAGGAACCACCAAGCTCCTCCCTGGGGTACAAGCACCGTCAAGACCAAAGCAACACTCCCGAGACCCGCCAGAGCCAAGACCGTCAAAAACACCATCAGAAATCCACTCGGTTTGACAATGCCCTGATAGGTCACTACAGAACCAGACGCCATGGGTTGATAGGCTCTTTGGGCAAAGTAATGGTCAAACTGTTCGCGGAGGAGTTCGGGAGCGACTTCACTGGTAAAAGTTGCCTGCTGGGTACGGTCCTTCACCGAAGCCCGGATGAAGAAGAACAGACCAATCGCAATCAGCACCGTCAAAAATAAACTGGAGTATAACGAAAGCTCTGTACCCATCGCCCACCGCCGCCTACACTCCTTCAATGATACAAATTATTAAGAAACTTAAGGATGGCTCAAGCGCACACGACGACGGCTGCTAAGGCTGCCAAACTGCGGTCTCGGTAGGCCACATAGCGTTGGAGTTTATTGCGGACCTTTGGTTCAAGGTCAGGCATAATCCCAAAGTTTGGTGGCATCGGTTGGAAGTGCTTGACCGGAGCCCTAGTAATGTAGTGGACCAAGGCTCCTGCCATCATCACCGGGGGCAACGTCAGGGGCGGTTCACCCAAGACCAAACGAGCGGCATTAGTCCCCGCCAACCAACCGCCCATAACGGCTGCCGTATAGCCCTCAGTGCCGACTAATTGCCCACAGGCCAAGAGGTTCTCGCGCTTACGAAATTGCAGCGTGGACCGCAGCAGATAGGGGGAGGCCAAGAATGTATTGCGGTGCATGACACCCAGCCGCACAAAACTAGCTTCTTGCAAGCCCGGAATCATCCTAAAAACCCGCTGCTGCTCGCCCCACTTGAGATTGGTCTGGAAACCGACAAGATTCCACAGGCGGCCTCCCCCATCCTCAGCCCGGAGTTGGACCACCGCAAAGGGCCGTTCTCCAGTGCGTGGGTCGAGCAGTCCCACAGGTTTCAGGGGGCCAAAGCGGAGAGCATCAAAGCCACGACGGGCAATCTCCTCAACAGGTAGACAGCCTTCAAAAAACTTGCGCTCGGCTTCTTCATATTCCTTGAGCGGGGCTTGTTCAGCGTTGACGAGCGCGGTCCAAAAATCTCGGTACTCCGCCTCGGTCATGGGGCAGTTTAGATAGGCAGCTTCGCCCCGGTCATAGCGGGAGGCCAGATAAGCTCGGTTCCGGTCAATCGTCTCCCCTTCCACAATCGGACTCGCCGCATCAAAAAAGCTTAAATATTGCTCTCCCGTGAAAGCGAGTAAGTCCTGAGCCAAGGGCGCACTAGTCAACGGTCCAGTTGCTAGGACCACAATCCCCGTCGTCGGGAGTTCCGTCACTTCAGCCCGGACCAGGGTAATCAAGGGATGGTCACGGATCAGTGCAGTCAGGTGAGCCCCAAATAAAACCCGGTCTACCGCCAAGGCTCCCCCAGCCGGCACCGCGAAACGGTCTGCTGTCTGGATCACTAGGGACCCCAAGTGGCGGAGTTCCTCTTTTAAAAGACCCGGAGCGCGGTCTGTTACTAACGCCCCAAAAGAATTTGAACAGACCAGTTCAGCGAGTTGGTCTGTGTGGTGGGCAGGACTAGTTTGGTGGGGACGCATCTCATAGAGTGTGACGGGGATGCCCCGTCGGGCAATCTGCCATGCACACTCGGTCCCCGCCAAACCGCCGCCGATAACCTGGACAGAATTCATCAGTAGGTACTAGTTTTCGTAGACGCGGCACTCATCAGCCTCGGGATTGATGTCGCAATACTTTTCGAGGGAGGTCTGGCTGGGCTCTTGGGCTTTTTGGTGTGAGGCGGCAGCTTGGAGCTCTTCCACGGCATCCCAGGCAACGGCGCATTCTTTAGAGCCATCACCCTTGATCTCGCACACTTCCCGAGCTTCAGCAAGTTCTTGTTCAATCAGCTTTTTCAAATCAGCCATGGTGTTTCCTTACTGGCAATATTACTTATTGTACGTCAAGGGCATCGGCTCTCACCTGGGCTGGGGGACACGCTCACCTTAAAAAAGGTGGAAGGTCAAGCCCGCCGGTTTTGGGTAGGCGTTGAGTCGGGCGGAGCGGAATGACTTTGGCGGCGGGCGGCAACAGGGCTAAGGCGGCTTTGAGTTGGAGGATGTGCCGTTCAAGGAGGATGACCCGTTCTTGGGCCTGTTGGTGGCGGGTCTGGTCTTGGGCGTGGGCTTCCTGGAGTTGGACTAGTTGTTGTTGGGTCTCCAGGAGTTGACGGTCCAAGGGTGCGTATTCAATCAGGCGGTTCTCCGCTTGCAGGGCGCGGGTCTGCCAAGTCTCTACCTGTTCCTGGCGTAGGTTCACTTGTTGTTGGTACGCCCTGAGTTGCTGGGTGAGTTGGGCTTGGGCCGTGAGTTGGGCTTTGAGGTCCTGATTGAGTTGCTGGGCTTCCTCAAGCTGGAGTTGGGCTTCGAGGGTTTCTTCGACCTGTTGTTCGTACTGCTGTTGCCAGTCTGGAAGGGCAGGGGCTGGCTCGGCGGGTTTATTCTCGCGGGGTTTGCGTTGCATCAGGGTTTGGGGACGAGGTGTTTAAGTTCGGCGCGGAAACCACTGGCCTGGAGGCCCTTGACCGTAGCTTGGGCATCGTTGACGCGAAACTGGGGACCCAGGCGGACCAGACATTGCCGTTGCCGATGCTGAATCCGCGCCACCACGGGGATATGACCGCCCTCTTCGCGTTGGTTGGCCTTGAGGATGTTGCGAATCCGGTCTTGCTGGGCGATGTTCTGGGCATCAGGCAGGTCCAGTTCTACCACCACTAGCGAAACCTGTTCCACGGGTTCGCAATCCATGATGACCAGTTGACTGCGGTCATCGCGGCGGTCTAGTCGCCCCCAGAGGACCAAGCGGCGGTCCACCACCAAAACGCCTTGAATGCGTTCATAGATCTTGGGAAAAACCACCGCCTCAGCCGAACCCGTCAAGTCTTCCAGGAACAGGACCGCCATCCGTTCGCCCTTTTTAGTGGTCACGGCCTTAATCTCAGTTAAAAGGGCTAGGACACTGAGGGTTAGTTCCTCGGACTGTTCATTGAGACTGGCGAGTGGGGTAGGCGCAAGATAGGTAGCCTGTTCTTTCAGGTCCTTGAGGGGATGGTCGGAGACGTAAAATCCCAGCAGTTCTTTTTCGTACTTCAACTTCTCCTGGGGTTCAAAGTCGGGCACCTTGGGACCCTGGGGCACCCGGCTAAAGTCGTTACCCTTGGTCGGTACATCAAATAAATTAAACTGCCCGACTGCCCGCTCCTTGACCCGGTCAGCGGCCCAAGCTAACACTGCATCTAGATCCATTAACAGTTGATTGCGGTTAGTGAGTAGGCTATCCAATGCTCCTGCTTTAATCAGGGCTTCCAGTGCTCGTTTGTTAGCAGAAGGTAGACGGCTACAGAGATCGCCTAGGGAAGTGAAGGAGCCGTTGGCCCCGCGCTCCTGTAGAACCTCGTCCACAACGCCCTCACCGACATTTTTAACCGCCCCCAAGCCAAAAAGAATCTGATTGCCCGCTGGGGTGAAATCACTGTCAGAGCGGTTGATATCCGGCGGCTGAATGACAAGGTTCATGTTCATACAGTCGGCTAGATATTTTTGCGCCTTGTCCTGGTCGCCTTTGACAGAACTCAACAAAGAGGCCATGTACTCAACTGGATAATTAGCTTTGAGGTAGGCGGTTTGATAGGTAATGAACCCGTAGGCAATCGAGTGGGACTTGTTAAAACAGTATTCAGCAAAGACGACCATCTGTTCAAATAAATCGTCAGCAATTTCGGAACGGATGCCATTTTTACAAGCCCCGTCAATAAATTGGCTGCGGTGTTTCTCCATCTCTTCTTTCTTCTTTTTACCCATGGCGCGACGTAATAGATCGGCTTGTCCTAGGGAATACCCCCCTAAGTCTTGAGCAATCCGCATAATTTGTTCTTGATAGAGGATTGTGGCGTAGGTATCTTTAAGAATCGGTTTAAGTTCAGGACAAGCGTATTGGATCTTACTGGCATCGTGCTTACGGGCGATGAAGTTCGGGATCATGCCGGAGTCGAGGGGACCAGGGCGGTAGAGAGCCAGGATCGCACCGATGTCGTCCATACAGGAGGGTTTGAGGTCTTTGACAATCTGCTTCATCCCTGAGGATTCTAACTGGAAAATACCGGAAAGTTCACCATCGCCCAGGAGTTTATAGGTTTTCTCATCAGCGATGGAGATGTTATCAAGATTGAGGGTAATCCGGCGGGTTTTGGTAATTAAGTTGAGGGTCTGCTGGATCATCGTCAGGTTACGCAAACCCAGAAAGTCCATCTTCAGTAACCCCAGGTCCGCGATATCCTCCATGTAATACTGGGTGATAACTTGACCTTCTTTATTACGTTGCAGAGGGACAATCTCATCCAGGGGATCACGGGAGATGACGACCCCGGCGGCGTGGACCCCATAGGTTTTGTTGGTATTCTCTAGTCGAAGGGCGAGGTCTACCCATTTCTTTACTCTAGGGTCTGACTCATAGGCTTGTTTGAATTCCGGGGACGGGGTTTCGGCGGAGACCATAACTTTGAGCTTAGCGGGCTTCCCCCGAAAGACCGGAATCCACTTCGCCATCCGGTCAGATTCGGCGTAGGGAATATCCATCACCCGTGCTACATCCTTGAGAACGGCCTTGGAGGTCAGCCGGTTAAAGGTAATAATCTGGGCGACGTGGTGACTCCCATATTTCGCGGTGACGTAATCAATAATCTCCACCCGGCGGTCAATACAGAAGTCCGTATCAATATCTGGCATAGACTTGCGTTCGGGGTTGAGGAAGCGTTCAAAAAGTAAATCATATTGCACGGGGTCAATATTGGTAATCCGTAGGGCGTAGGCAACTAGGGAACCCGCCGCCGAACCCCGGCCCGGTCCCACAGGAATTAGTTTTTCACGGGCAAAACGGATGTAATCCCAGACGACGAGGAAGTAATTGGAGAAGCCCATCTTCTCAATCATTTCTAATTCGTAATGGAGCCGGACCCGGTACTTCTCCTGACCTTCTTCATCAATCTTGCGTTCCTGGAAACGTTCGCGTAATCCCTGGTGAGTCAGGGTTTTTAGGTAACTGTCCGCCGTCTGACTAGCGGGGACCGGGAAGTTGGGCATCCGCGCCTCCCCGAATAACTCCTGGTAATAGGTCTCTACTTTTTGTGAGACTTCGAGGGTATTGCTAATCGCTTCTTGAATAATGTCGTCGTCGAGGTGGTCCCGGAACATCAAGGCCATCTGCTCAGCCGATTTTAGGTATTCCGTGCCCGTGTAACGTAACCGCTTTTCTTCCGTCAAAAGTTTCCCGGTCTGAATACAGAGCAGGGCATCGTGGGCATCCACATCGTCTTGACAGGTGAAGTGGGAATCGTTGGTGGCAATCAGTTTAATGCCGAGTTCACGGGCCAATCCGACGAGAACCACATTTACTATCCGGTCTTCCCGACTACCGTGGTCTTGGAGTTCGAGGTAAAAATCCGCCCCAAAATGTTCTTGGTACCAAATCGCAATCTCGCGGGCCTTGTCTGGACGGCCTTGGAGGATGGCCTGGGGGATTTCACCCCCTAAACAGGCCGAGGTTACAATCAGTCCCGCCCGGTGCTGAGCTAGGAGTTTTTTGGAAATACAGGGCCGCTTGAAGATTCCTTTGCCTGCTTCGCCATGGAGGTGGGAACCTGTGACGAGCTTGACTAGATTTTTGTAACCCTGGATGTTCTTCGCCAAGATTACTTGGTGGTAGCGGGGGACGCGGGTGGTCCCGGCTTTCCAAGCAGCGGTCTCGGTGTCGGCGTTGACGATGTAGCCCTCGACCCCGACGATGGGCTTGATCCCGGCTTTACGACAGAGCTTAATCAGTTCAATCGCCCCGTACATCACCCCATGGTCGGTCAAGGCGAGTCCCGGCATCCCCAGTTGACGGGCCTGCTCGACGAGTTGGGGCAGTTGGCTCGCCCCATCAAGGAGGGAATATTCACTGTGGACGTGGAGACCAACAAAACTCATGGGGCTGCCGTTTGATTCCATACACTATATAGGCTGGTAAAAAAGTACGGTAGCCCGTCTGAAACACTATTCCTGTCAAGGGGTGGGCTCTAGATTCCCAGCTATGCCCTCAGCAAAACCCCGCTACTAGAAAATTTTTGTAACTTTAGATACTTTTCACTGAGAATCCACCCAGAATAGAAGGATAGTTCAGGAGTGCGGCATGGTGATGGAGAACGCGCAGTTAGGGTTTATCTGCCCCTCGGCGATGGCTTGCTCTTACCTTGACCAAGCAGCCCAGGCCTTGAAGCTTTCCCCCGATGTCGTCGAAATTCTATCGGCTCCGCGCAAGGTGCTAACGGTCTCTTTACCCGTGCGGATGGACTCAGGCCGGGTCCGCGTCTTCGTTGGCTATCGGGTCCAGCACTGTGATGTGTTGGGACCGTTCAAGGGCGGGGTGCGCTACCATCCCCACGTGGCGTTGAACGAGGTTGCGACCTTGGCAATGTTGATGACCTGGAAATGTGCCCTCTTGGGTCTCCCCTACGGCGGGGCCAAGGGCGGGATCACGGTTGATCCGCGCAGTTTATCCGTGGGCGAGTTGGAGCGGTTGACCCGTCGTTATACCAGTGAACTGATTAAAAATATTGGTCCCCAAGTGGATATCCCGGCCCCGGATATGGGCACGTCCGCCCGTGAGATGGCCTGGATCATGGACACTTATTCCAGCCAGCAGGGTCATGCCGTGCCGGGGGTCGTGACCGGGAAGCCCCTCAGTATCGGCGGTTCCTTGGGTCGTGAACAGGCGACGGGCCGGGGGGTGATGCTCGTGGTTCAGGAAGCTCTCCAGCGGGCGGGACGAACCTTAAACGGGGTCCCAGTTGTCGTCCAGGGTTTCGGGAATGTGGGTGCCACCGCTGCGTTGTTACTTGAGGCTGCCGGGGCTAAGGTTATTGCCGTGAGCGATAGTCAAGGCGGCTATTACCGGGCGGAAGGGCTGGACATCGAAGCTCTACTCACCTACCAACGGGAACACCGCACCCTAAAGGGCTACCCCGCCCACCAACTCACTAACCGTGGACTGTTGACCCTACCCTGTACAGTCTTGATCCCAGCCGCCTTAGAGGATCAAATTGACGTCGAACTCGCGCCACTCATCCAGGCTGAGTGGGTAATCGAGGGCGCGAATGGTCCGGTGACAGCGGCGGCGGACGCGATGCTACAGGCGCGGGGTGTGACGGTCATCCCGGATATCTTGGCGAATGCGGGGGGCGTTTTGGTCAGCTATCTAGAATGGGTCCAGGGTCTCTCATACCTCTTCTGGGATGAGCCCAAGGTCAACACCGAGTTGGAGAAATTCCTTAGACGGGCCTACGACCAAGTGGCAACCCTAGCCCAGGCCCAAGGCGTTTCGTTGCGGTTGGCGGCTTACATTCTTGGCGTGGGCCGGGTGGCGGCGGCTTTACAGGCACGGGGGCTATACCCGTAGTCCGTGCTATGCACCTGAGGAGGATATGGGCTTCTTGCTTTCCAGGGAGCCCAACCCTTGTGTGAACTCTCTGTAGTTATAGAAATTTTCTTTATGAGCTTAAATTTTAGAGCGTCGGCTTTCGTATTATGCTCATCCTCCTTAAGAAAATTTTCGGGCAAAAATCGTCCTAAAGGATGGGATTCTAAACCTATGGCAAAGAGTAGTCTCAAGGGACCATGCCGTGAACAAGCCCAAGGTTCGGTCACCTCGACGCACCAATTCACGTTCATTATGTGAATCCGAACCCTTGCTTAGAAAATCAATCAATGAGAGCAGTAAAATGGTGAAACTGAATCAGATAACGGGAGGTATCGGCAATCGGACTAGATTAGACGGTTTGGACTTGGACGGGTAAGGCTGGGGGCAGACTAGGAGCGGCCTGGGCGGTTTTTTTATCACCGCAGGAAGTGAGGAGCAAGGCCGTCAGGGGGAGGAACACTGACCCGCTAACAACATGAGTCTGCATTGGCTTTCCCTTCCACAAAGCGTTTTCAGTCTATCGCACGGACCTCGTTAGACCTGTAGAACTATCCATTCCCGTTACTTTTTACGTCAATTCGCCTGTTGATTGGACTCACGCGCCCAACAACCCTGGTCCGTAGATTTACGGAAATCTCCATAAAAAAACTCGGTGCGGGGGGTTGGAGGAGCACCGAGGAGGTTGATATGTAGGTATATGTTAGCGGATAGACCGGGCTAAGTCAACAAATCCTCCGTGTTTTCCGCTAGGTAGCTATCGTACTAGTACCGGGGTACGGTGGGGTCAATCTGGTCGGACCAAGCGAGGATACCACCCTTGACGTTGGTACCCTGGATGCCCTTTTCAGCCAGCAGTTGGAGGGCTTTGCTAGAGCGCATCCCGGACTTACAGTGGACCCACACTTCGCCGTTTTGGGCGAGCTCACGAACTTTCTCAATACCCAGTCCCTGCTCAATGTCGCCTAGGGGCACGAGGGTGGAGCCAGGGATATGAGCAATCTCGTACTCGTGGGGGTTACGGACATCAATCAGGACGATATTGCCCTGTTGGAGCCGTTGTTGGAGTTCCTGGACCGTGCCTTCCTGGAGCGTGGGCGGGGCTTCGGGTTGGGCGGGGATGCCGCAGAATTCTTGGTAATCAATCAGTGCGGTAATTGTCGGATTGGGTCCACAGATAGGACATTCGGGATTCTTGCGGAGCTTGAGTTCCCGGAACTTCATCGCCCAAGCGTCGTACAACAGCAGACGACCGGAGAGGGTGGGTGCGTCGCCCAGGATAATTTTCACCGCTTCCGTAGCTTGGATCACACCAATCACGCCCGGTAGAATACCCAAGACCCCGCCCTCGGCGCAACTAGGCACGAGTCCCGGCGGCGGCGGCTCGGGGTAGAGGCAACGGTAACAGGGTCCCTCTTGGTGATTGAAAACTGTCGCCTGTCCCTCAAACCGGAAAATTGAGCCGTAGACATTGGGTTTGCCCAACAGCACACAGGTGTCATTGACTAGATAGCGGGTCGGGAAGTTGTCCGTGCCGTCAATAATAAGGTCGTAGTCCTGGGCAATGGTCAGGGCGTTCTCGGAGGTCAAGGCCGTCTCGTGGATATCCACTTGGAGGAACGGGTTAAGCTCTAACAGACGGTGTTGGGCTGAAGCAACCTTAGGCTTGCCAATCCAAGAAGTGCCGTGGATGATCTGCCGTTGCAAATTAGAGGCATCCACCACATCAAAGTCCACCAAGCCAATCCGCCCAATCCCCGCCGCCGCCAGATAGAGAGCCAGGGGCGAACCGAGTCCTCCCGTCCCTACACACAGAACTGAGGCCGCCTTAAGCCGTTTCTGGCCTGCCAAACCCACCTCGGGCAAGATGAGGTGCCGGGAATAACGTTCGTATTCCTCGGGCAGGAGTTGAATACTGTCTAGGTCTGGGTTGAGCATGGTTCATCTCCCCCCGGCAATCGAGGGTACGATACTGACGATATCGCTGGGCTGAACGGGAGTCTGGTCCTTCTGGAGATGCCGGATGTCCTCGTCGTTGAGGTACACATTCACAAAATTGCGGAGGGTGCCCTCGGCGGTGTAGAGATGCTTTTTCAAGTCCCCGTACTGCGTCAACTGAGCCAACACTTCCCCGATGGTCGTGCCCTCAAGCTCTAGGGCCTCTTGGTTCCCGGTGTAACGCCGTAGGGGCGTTGGAATAATTACTTTGACCATGCGACCTCCTGAATGTCCAGTATCCCGACCGAGATTTAGGGGAATGAATTCATTCTAACAAAGATCCAACTCCAGTTTAGGAGAGCCTGAGGAGCTAGGGACGGTGAGACATCCTAGGAGACATTTCCCTTAGTGTCGTGAACCTAGCCCAGTCATACCCTCGTCAGTGCCAGTCGGGACCAGACGGTGCGCCTGAGCGTCATTTATAGTTATAGATACACCGATAAGCTGCGCTGTGTTGAACTACTTGAAACTAACTGAAGTAGGAACCGCTCTGGGTATTGTCTTGCCCGAGGAATTGTTGGTGCGTCTTAAGGTAGGACAGGGCGATGTCGTGTTTATCACTGAGACCCCCAGTGGCTACCTCTTGACCCCCTACGACCCAGAGGTAGAAGAGCAACTCAAGATAGGCCGCGCTTTCATGGATGAATATCAGGAGACGTTCCGCGCCTTGGCGCAGTGACTCCTCCCCGTTGGCTCAACAAGAAAGCTCTAATCCTGCTCCATACCGAAAGTTTAGTTGAGCATGGTGGACTAGAGGGTCTGCGGGATGAGGGACTGCTAGAATCCGCCTTAGCCCGACCGCAAAACCTACTTGCTTATCAGAAAGTCACAGACCCGGCTCAACTTGCGGCGGCTTACGGGGTAGGGATTGTACGAAATCACCCCTTTATTGATGGCAATAAGCGGGTTGCCTTCTTGAGCGTGGGCGTATTCCTAAGATTGAATAGTCATCGTCTAGTGGTTGGTAAGGTTGAAGCTACTCAAGTGATGCTCGACTTGGCGGTTGGGGAATTGTCTGAAGAAGCTTTTACGCGGTGGCTCCAACAACACTTGACCCTGGGAGTATACACACTTACTTAATCAGGACTTACGCAAGGGCCATAGAAATAGAGGGACGTTTAAGCTCTTGGATGAGCCAGTAGTCAAGCATGCCGTATTTTAACTGATCCAGGACTTACGCAGACCCAGAGAGGGGAGGTAAAGTAGGAGGGCAGTTGTACAGGGCTACCTCATGAGCTTTATTAAACTCGACGACTGCCAATACCGGTTAACTGCCCAGCTCAACTAGACCCTGACCTATGTAGCGGACCATCTCCAGACTTTTAGGCACGATACCCTTAACCACTATCTCAGCCATGAACCGATGACCCCGCACTTACGCTGGGCTAAGGTCAAACACGTTATTCAGCCTTGTGAGCAAGCCTACCTTAGCTTTGATGTACCGTCTTAGATAAGCGTGATGCGACCTCGATTGAACTCACCCGCCGACAGGATCGTGGTAGTGCCCATGGGGTTATCCGACGTTGGCAAGTGGCGGAGTTTCACGGCGAAATCAAACCCCTGACGGGGCTTGAAGCGTGTCAGTGTCGCCAGGAGCGTAGGGACATCTTGATCCCGAAACTCAATAAAAATTACCCTCAAAAAGAAACCCCCTACGCCAAAACTGGGCTAGGGGGCTACTTGGTGACTAGCGAGTAGCGGACAACTGTTTCTTGGGTGGGGTGAGGCGGGTGAGAAGGACTTTAGTGGCTTGTTTGTATTGCGGGTCCTTGGGGGTGGCGATGTCTTCGGGTTTGAGGGTTTTGAGGATTTTTTCGGGGATGGTCACGGTGTAGTCGGGCTTGATCCCTTTTTTGTGGATGTCCTTGCCCGAGGGGGTTTTGTAGTGGGCAATCGTGACAGCGAGTCCCGAGCGGTCGGAGAGTTCGTGGACCGATTGCACAAGACCCTTGCCAAAGGTCGTGGTCCCGACGAGGACAGCGCGGCGGTTGTCTTGCAGAGAACCCGCTAGAATTTCGCTAGCACTAGCGGAACCGCCGTTGACTAAGACGACCACGGGTTTATCCGTGAGCCGCGTCCCGCTAGCCCGCAACTCTTCCACCACGCCGGTACGGTCAGCAGTGGAGACGACGAGTTCGCGATTGAGGAAGATGCTGGCGATATCAGTACTAGCGGAGAGTAAACCACCCGGATTGAAGCGGAGGTCCAACACGAAACCATCTACTTTTTTCCCGAGTAAGCTGTTTACCGCGTCGCGCATCTCGCGGGGCGCATTACCCGTGAACTGGCTCAGGGAAATATAGCCAATATTTTGACCTTTTTCTTTTTTGACCGAGGCGCGGACGGAGCGAATCGGGATGACGGCGCGGGTAAGCGTGACCTCAAAGACTTTGGCAGCGCGGCGGACCGTCAAAACTACCGGCGTGCCTTCTTTGCCCCGGATACGGGAGACGGAATCTTCGCGGCCCACGCCTTTTGTGGAGATCCCATCAATAGCTTGGATGATGTCCTGGGGTTGGAGGCCCGCTTTGAAGGCTGGGGTGTCGGGGACTGGGGCGACGACGAGGAGTTCTTTGGTTTTTTTGTCCACATCCACCGAGAGCCCCACCCCGGTCAATTCACCGGAGGTTTCCACCTGCATACTGGCGTACTGTTTGGGGTCCATGAAACGGGTGTAGGGGTCGTTGAGTTCCTTGAGCATGGTGCGGACGGCACGATAGGCTTCTTCTTTGGTGGCATAGTCCTTAGAAAGATACTCGCGTCGGGTCTCTAGCCAGTCGCGCTTGTTATAGCCTGTGTCCACATAGTCCCGGTTGATGACTTGCCAGACTTCATCCACGATATGTTTGGGACTGTTCTCAAAATTAGCCCAACTCGGCGCAATGGGCTGACCGACGACAAAGGCACAACCCAGCAAGAAGACGGCTAGGCCACTGGCGAAAACGCGACGCTTGTTCATAGGACAGGATCGGTCCTGAAACGGTAACGTTAATGTAACACAGGGCCTTAGAATTGGCGGCTAGTCCTAACTTTTACCTCTCTCCTAGGGTAGATACTTGTTTCAACAAAACAGCGGTGGCGCGGACGTACTGGGGGTCACGGCTGGTGGCCCGGTCAATGGTTTTGGGTGCGGTCGTCACGGCATAGTCGGGCTGGAGTCCCTGGCGGTGAATATCGCGGCCCGCTGGCGTTTTATAGTGCTGGATCGTGACGGCGAGCCCCGAACGGTCCGATAGCTCATAGACTGCTTGCACTAGACCTTTGCCGAAGGTTTTGGTCCCGACCAGCGTAGCGCGTTGGTGGTCCTGGAGTGCCCCGGCGAGGATCTCACTAGCACTAGCGGAGCCTTCATTGACCAAGAGGACCAAGGGTTTAGCGGTCAACCGATTCCCGCTGGCCCTGAGCTCGCGCCGGATGCCCTTGCGGTTGACCGTAGAGACGACGATTTCACGGTCCAAAAAAATACTGGCAATCAGCCGACTCGACTCCACCAACCCGCCGGGATTGTCCCTGAGGTCCAGCAAAAAACCGTCCACGCCCCGGTCCAACAGCCCCTGCACAGCTTGACGCAACTGTTGGGGGGCATTGCCGTTGAAATCGCGCAGACTTAGATAGCCCACTGTCTGGCCCTGGGCCTTGCGCCAACTGGAACGGACGGTGGCAATCGTAATCGCTTCACGGGTCAAGGTTACATCAAAAGTTTGCTCAGCGCGGCGGACGGTGAGGGTCACTTGGGTTCCGATTTGGCCCCGGATCTGGGTGCTGGCCTGTTCGCGGGTGGGTGTGCCGTCTACAGCTTGGACGATATCTTCGATCTGGAGGCCTGCCTTAGCCGCTGGAGAACCGGGGGTGACGGCGACGATCTTGGGCTCTTGGTTCGTGGGGGCCATCACCGTAATCCCGACCCCGCCATACTCCCCAGCGACTGAGACCCGCGAGTTGGTGTACTGTTTGGGTTCCATGAAGCGGGTGTAGGGGTCGTTGAGGCCCTTGAGCATCTGGCGGATGGCGGTATAGGCGGCCTCGGGGGTGGCGTAATCACGGGCGAGATAGGTTTCGCGGACCTTGAGCCAGTCCTTTTTATCATCCACAAAATAGGTATTGACGGTCTGCCAGACCTCATCCACCAATTGCTTGGGCGTATCCTCAAAGCCGGCAGGGGCCGGGGCGATCCAGACGAGGGCCGGGAGCAAGAGTAACGGAATTACCGGGAAGCGCATCGGCGGGGTCCGCGAGGTAACGCTAATTTACCACAGGCTTTTTAGCTTGTGGGCTAGCTAGTCATGGCGGACGGATTGACCTAGGATCAGGGGGAATTTTGCGGGTAACTCTCCATGCGACGTTTTATTTTTGGCTTGGCGGTCTTGGCCCTAGTGGGTTGTAGTACCACCCCGCCCGCCTCCACCATCTCCACCGCCCAAGCCCAAGCCCCGGCTCAAACCACCGAACCCGACTTGACCAAGGGACTCGCCACCTATGCCAAAAAAGCACGGGTCAATCTCACCACCACCCAGGGCCTGATTGTCCTCGAAGTGGACGGCGAAAACGCGCCTATCTCCGCCGGGAACTTCTTGGACTTGGTAAAGCGGGGTTTTTACGATGGCTTGACCTTCCACCGAGTCGTGCCCAACTTCGTCATCCAGGGCGGAGACCCCAAGGGCGACGGTACGGGCGGATTTGTGGACCCCGTGACCAAACGGGAGCGGACGATTCCTTTAGAGATCAAACTCGATAAAGCCCAGACCCCGACCTACGGCAAGGTCGCCAGCCCCGTCCAAGGCAGTGCTCCCCCGGTCCTCAAACACCAACGCGGTGCCCTCGCCTGGGCCAGGAGCCAAGACCCCAACTCGGCTTCGTCCCAGTTCTACATCACGGTGGCGGATGTGAACAGTCTGGACGGGAGCTATGCAGTTTTCGGTAAAGTGGTCGAGGGCATTGAAGTGGTGGACAAGATCGTGGCAGCCAACAGCGATGAACAGGTCCCCACGGATAAACGGACCAAAATTGTCAAGGCCACGGTTCAGTGAGCAAGGTGGTGGTGACGGGCCTGGGTCTCGTGACGGGACTCGGGCACACCACCCCGACTTGGCAGGGACTCTTGAGGGGGCAAGTCTCCTCGGGGGGGGTGGCGGATTTGCCCAAGGACCACCGCAGTCCGGCGTTAGCGGCTAAAGCGGCGCAACTTGCTCTAGTAGACAGTGGTTTAAATTTGCCCCAGCCCGAATTAGGGATTGTTTTTGGCACTAGTCGCGGGCAATTGGGCGACCTAGAGCGGTACCGACAGACGGGGCTTCCGAGTTGGCTGGACGCGCAGGCCAGTGGCGGGGCTTTAGCCGTCGCGCAAGCTTTGGGGAGCGGGAATCTCTATGGGGTCCCGGCTTTGGCCTGTTCCTCGGGGGCTTGGGCGGTGGGCTGGGGGCTGCGTTTAATCCAGTGGGGCTACTGTGGGCGGGTCCTCTGTGGAGCCAGTGATGCACCCCGCACCCCCTTGGGCGAAGTGGGTTTCCGGCAGATGGGGTTACAGGCGACAACCCCCTATCTGCAACCTTTTAATGCCCTCGCCACCGGGTTAGTGCTGGGCGAGGGGGCGGCGGCGTTGGTGCTGGAGCGGGCGGACTGGGCACGGGCTAGAGGGGCAAGGGTTTATGGGGCAGTGACGGGCTTTGGGCATACCAATGATGCTTGGCATCCCTGTACCCCAGACCCGGCGGGGACTCAGGCCTTGCGGGCGGTCGGGCTGTGTCTTGAGGAAATGGGTATCGCTCAAACCGCCGTAGATTACCTCAACACCCACGGCACGGGGACTCGACTCAATGATGCGGGAGAATATCGGCTAATCCAACGGGCCTACGGGCCTGGGGTCTGGGTGGGGGCAACGAAAGGGGCGACCGGGCACTGTCTGGGGGCCACCGGAGCGATGGAAGCGGCTTTTTGTCTATTGGCTCTTTATCATCAATACCTACCTGCCAGTCCCGGCTTGGGGACGGGGTATGATTTAAATTTCGTACGCTCCAGTCAACTGCAACCCCTGACCTACGCAGTCAGCCATAGTTTCGGGTTTGGCGGTCAAAATGTCGTGTTAGGGTTTCAACGCGATGACAATTAGGGTCGTGATTTTGGCGGCGGGGAAGGGGACACGGATGCGCTCAGCCCTACCCAAGGTTCTGCAACGGGTGATGGGCCGTACATTATTAGGTCATGTGCTAAACGCGGTGGCGGGATTGGGTGAGGTGACGGTGATTGTCGGTCACGGGGCACAGACCGTCCAAGCCGCTTTTCAAGACCAACCGCTGACCTGGGTCCACCAACTTGACCAACGGGGTACGGGCCACGCCCTCCAACAGTTACTCGTGCCCTGGCGGGATTACCAGGGTCAGGTCTTGGTGGTTAATGGGGACGCGCCCCTCCTGTTACCCGAGACGCTAGCGCGGCTTTTGGCGGTCTCTGGTCCGGCCCTCTTGGTGGCTGAGGTCCCAGAGCCGACGGGTTACGGACGGGTTTTTTGTGAGGGGACCCAGGTGCAGGCGATTGTCGAGGAAAAAGAAGGTACGCCCACCCAGCGGCTCCACCGTTTGGTAAATGCGGGGGCCTACAGTTTCCCTTGGTCTGATTTGGTGCCCCGTCTAGAACAGTTGACCTGTAACAATCGGCAGCGCGAATATTACCTGACCGATGTCTTTCAGGGTTGGGCGGGGGTGACGGCAGTTTTGGCGACGGACCCCCAGGAAGTCTTTGGGGTGAACGACCGCCGCCAACTCAGTCAGGTCGGACAAGTCCTCAATCGGCGGGTTCTTGATTATTGGCTAGATGCGGGTGTCCAGATTGTTGACCCCGCTAGCACGACGATTGAAAGCACGGTCCAACTCGCCCCGGATGTCACGATTGAACCGGGCACCCATCTCAAGGGGGCCACCACCATTGCCCAGGGTGCCAGACTCGGCCCTGGTTCGCTAATTGAACATAGTACGGTCGGGGTCAATTCCGAAGTGTTGTACTCTGTGGTCCGGGACACCCAGCTTGGTACGGGGGTCATCGTCGGTCCCTACGCCCATTTACGGGGCCAGACCGTGATTGGCGACTACTGCCGGATTGGGAACTTTGTCGAGCTTAAACATACCCAGATGGGCAACCATACCGCCTGTGCCCACCTTAGTTATCTCGGGGATAGCACCGTCGGCAACCGAGTGAACATCGGAGCCGGGACGATTACCGCCAATTACGACGGGCGCGACAAACATCAGACCACGATTGCGGATGGAGTGAAAACTGGCTCCCACACGGTTCTCATTGCGCCTGTGCAGGTGGGTGAAAATAGCACTATTGCCGCTGGGTCCACCATCTCTGAAGACGTACCTCCCGCAACCCTCGCCATTGCCCGCGCTCGGCAAGTCAATAAACCGGGCTGGAAACCTCAGTGGGAGCGTGATTCACAGGGGTAGGGTCAACTGTTCAATGGGAGGTGGTTGGGCACTGGGGAAGGGATATTCTGGTAATTTCAATTTATGCTTGAGTAACGTTGCCGTCCCCGGTGAGAAACCCTGGAAGTGATTATCCACCAACACCCAGGCTCGGACCCCCCGTTCAGCCAACCGTTGTAAGGACCCGGCCCACGTCGTCAACGCCTGGTCGCGGTCGATTTGAAGATGGGTGAACTGAGTCAATCCGCCTTCTTTTTGTCCCATAATCCGCACATACACCCAGTCCTTAACCTGTTCTAGCCAGGGCGTACTCAAGTCCGTACTGAGCCAAGGCGTTTCCCCCAGGGTCCAAGCGACGTTGTACCGCGCTAATAGCTCCTGCGTCTGGGGATTGAGCCATTGGGGGTCCCGAAACTCAATCGCAAAGGGCAAGTCAGGTAGATGGGGTAAAAAACGACTCAGGACCGGGGTCTCGGCAATCCCAAAAGAAGGCGGCAACTGGATCAGGATGGCGGCGAGTCGGGGACCGAGAAGTTGCGCTCGTTCACAAAAAGTTAGCAAAGTTTCCCGGCCCCGCCGTAGACGGGCTTCATGGGTCAAGGCACGGGGGAGCTTGAGGGTGAAACGGAAGTCTGGGGTGGTCTGGTCGCGCCATTGTTCCACCACCGCAGCGGAGGGGATGGCATAAAACGTGCTGTCCACTTCTACCAGATTAAAAGTTTGACTGTAGGCGGTGAGTTCCTGGGCCGGGGGGAGGTGGGCCGGGTAGAACGGTTGTACACCGGGTTTACGCCAGTCGGGGTACCGCCAGCCCTGACAACCGACGCGGATCATGGCTGACGCTGACTCACCTCAGCCGAAACCCCCCAGGCGGCGGCGAGTTCCGGCGAGAAGTTGATGCGGTAGCCTTGAGTATCTACATGGTAGTCCCAGGCGCGGATTTGGTAGGTACGGATGCCCCGTTGGTAAAAAGGGTCCTCTTGCAGGATGGTTTCTAGGGTCTCCTCACGGTCAGAACGCATGATACAGAGACCATCATCGAACTGCCCTTGGGCATTGAGGTAAGGACCCGCCAACACAAACAAACCCTGGGGGATGTACTTGAGCATCCACTGGATATGCTCCCCAGCAAATTCCATGACCTCAGCTTCTCGCCCTAGGACACAGGTCATCTGCACTACGAAATACTTATCCACGGCTTCGGTCCATTGCTGCTCCAGCTTATCCTGCTCCAGCGCGGGAACGGGAGCGGCCCGCCCGAGGCCGGGGGCTACGCTCACCGGCTGGGGTCTCCTCAGGCACGACTTGCAGCAGGTAGACCATCCACCCGGAGACGACTGAGATACAGTCCTGAGCAAGACAGATGAGCCCCTGTTGTTCAAGTTCCTGTTTGCGTTGGTCGCGGGCGGCGCGGGCTTCCGTCTCTTCTTCGTAATCCTTTTCTAAAAAAATCTCAATCTTCGGCTCCATGTTTTCCTGCTTGCGCTACGAACTTGAATGAGATAGCAATCTAGCGTAACCCAGGAAGTGTTCCGGTCCCTAGTTGCCGCCGACCTTTAGGCTAATGAGCCTTGACCATGACCTAGACAAACGACGCTTCTCCGCTAGCTCGTTCTCTAAAACGGACCCTAAACTTAAAGCTAAACTAGAAATTACGTTGCTAGTTGGTTAAGCCATGTCTACCTCTGAATTGGTGCCTGTGCGTTTCATGGACCCGAAGGGACAGCCGACTGAAGCCCAAACGGTTTCTAAAGTTGTCAAAACCGATGCTCAATGGCAAGCCCAGCTAAATCCTGAACAGTACCGGATCGCTCGTAACAAAGGGACCGAACGGGCTTTTTGTGGGTTATTTAATGACAACAAAAAACAGGGTGTATATACCTGTCTATGCTGTGATTTACCCCTCTTTAGTTCCCTGGCGAAATTTGACTCAGGCACGGGCTGGCCCAGTTTCTTTCAGCCCTTTGCAGCCGAGAATGTACACAATGAAGTTGACCTCTCTCATGGTATGCGCCGAGTTGAAATCCTTTGTGCCCGATGTGATGCCCATTTGGGGCATATGTTTGAAGATGGTCCCCGGCCTACAGGATTGCGCTACTGTCTAAATTCCGAATCCCTAACGTTTCAGCAAATTTGAAATCTGCTACCCCCGACCACGATGGGAACTTCAAAAAGCTCCTCACCACCTTCTTCGTCGAGTTTGTGGACCTCTTCTTTCCGCAGATTCGCGCCGCTCTCGTCCCCGAGTCCGTCGAGTTTCTGACCCAGGAATTCTTCCTCGACCCCCTAATTGAGTTTCCTGGTCGGACGGTCCGAGGAAGTGGTGCAACTCAACCGCTTGAACTGGCGCGACTACCTCAACTATCCCGACCCAGTCGCCTGTGCATTGATGGCGAAGATGCAGATTGCCCATGAGTACCGCACCCAAGTACGACAACTTCCCCTCTCGCAACTCGAACAACTGAGCGAAGACTTCCTTGATTTCACGGCTCCTACTGACCGAAAAAATGGGATACAAGCCCCGTCCTTCTAGGACGGCTTTTTCTTAGATTTCAAGCTTCTAATCAACTCTCTCAATACATCCGTCTTTGTTCTGCCAACGCTATTACAGTAATTCTCAAGGATTTCAAACTCAAAATCCTCAATCCTAAAATCTAATCGTTTCTTCATGAAGTAATCCGGTTATTTGCTGTACAATGGTAGCATGAAAGCAAGATACCAGTGCCGATTCTACCCAACAGACCAACAGCGACAGAGCTTAGCTCAGTTGTTTGGTTGTGTGCGCGTGGTTTGGAATGATGCACTGGCTATTTGCAAAACCTCGGCGAAGTTGCCCAAGTCCGGGGCTCTCCAAAAGATGGTCATTACTCAGGCAAAGAAAACCGATGAAAGGGTGTGGCTGTCGAGTGTTTCTAATATCCCATTGCAACAGTCGGTTGCAGACTTAGGGATTGCCTATCAAAACTTTTTTAACGCTCGAAACGGTAAGCGGAAAGGCTCGAAGATGGGACTACCGTAAGGATTCAGATGCTTGGAAGAGGTAAAAGCGAAGGAAAGGCAAAACCCTTACGTACTGTAGCTTGTAGGGCTTGGCATAAAAAGGTCATGACTGAGCGTTGCTGACGACGGCAGGTTTGAATCACACTCAATAAGTCTGCCGTGTGTTGGAAGTTCTCCATCGAACGTGACCCGCCCGTCACCTTACGCTTAGTTACGGCAAGTCGTATTGCCCGTTCCGCAGCATTGTTATCCGGTGGGATTTCTGGGTGACTTAAGAAGTACCACTATTGATGGTCTTGGTTGCGTAAGTTCTTAAGTAGCCTGTGACCATCGGCTCCCCCTGTTGACCACCACGTCGTGACGGCCTGCGTCATGTGTTCTCTAAAGTCTTTTGCCCAATCTTGCCAACGTTCTAGATTGCAGTCCTTTTGCCACTGCTCATCCTGACTAAACGCCTCACGGATTAACGTGATAAAGATTTGGGCAATTTGAGGTTGTTCCCAACGACCAAACTTGTAAAGTTTCTGGAAATGCCGTAACAAGTGCGCTAGGCATTTTTGCTGGGAAGCTACCGCATAAATCGCTAAGCAATCAGTTGGCAGTTTGGTTTGGGATCATTGTGGGGGACGGGTTGTAACTTTACGGAATTCTTTACAATGCTTTACACATTTACAAATATTCAAACTCAACCCTAATTTTTTTTTGTACTCTTACATAAGGTGAATGTTCAATTTTAGGGGGCTTCGATGAGCTTTTTATCCCTCCACGGTGTGATGGTCTTGCTCTCCATGGTCGCGTCTTTGGCGGGCTTGATGCTGGTCTCGCGGGATGCGGGTCTAGAGGACAACAAATATTTACTGCTCAGCATGACTTTTGGTTGCTGGCTGGTCTACTGTCTGGCCTGGACTCTGTTGCGGATTACCCCGCCGGAGTTTGAACAGATCATCTCCTCCTTGCGGTTCACCGTGGGTATTTCCTACTTGTTCACCTTTACCTGCATCGTCTCGCTGCCCCTCTACGCGGTTACCGTGCCCGCCGAGTAAGGATGTCAGAATGGCGGTATGAGGGACACGATTGCCGCCATTGCTACACCGCTCGTGCCTGAACAGGGGAGTGTGGCGATTGTCCGACTCTCTGGGCCTGAGGCGCAAGCCATTGCTACCCAACTTTTTTGCCCGCCCCGTCCGGTTATCTGGGAGTCCCACCGCATTTATTACGGACACATTCAGGACCGGGGGCGGGTGGTGGATGAAATCCTGCTGCTCTGGATGCAGGCACCGCGTTCATTTACCCGTGAGGATGTGGTGGAGTTCCATGGTCACGGGGGCGTGGTGGTGATTCAGGAGATTTTGCGGTTGTGTCTGGAGCGGGGGGCGCGGTTGGCGCAACCGGGAGAGTTTACGCTGCGGGCTTTTTTGAATGGGCGGTTGGACTTGACCCAGGCGGAGAGTGTGGCCCAACTGGTCTCCAGCCGTTCACCCCAGGCGGCGCATTTGGCCTTGGCGGGTTTGACGGGGAAGCTGGCAAAACCAATTCAGAGGCTACGGACACAATGTCTTGGGGTCTTGGCGGAGCTTGAGGCCCGGATTGACTTTGAGGAGGACTTGCCGCCTCTGGACCTGCTGCTTATCGAAACAACCCTGGCGCAGGTTGAAACCACGGTTCATCAACTCCTGGCGACCGCCGACCAAGGTGAACTCCTCCGCACAGGCATCAAAATCGCCATCGTCGGTCGCCCCAACGTGGGGAAATCGAGTCTCCTCAACTGCTGGAGTCAGCGCGAACGAGCGATTGTCTCCGCGTTCCCCGGTACGACTCGTGATGTGGTGGATGTGGAATTGATGGTGCGGGGGATGCCCGTAATAGTGCTAGATACGGCTGGGATTCGTGAGACGAGCGAGATGGTGGAGGGGATTGGGATTGAGCGTTCCCGGCAAGCCATGGCCCAGGCGGATTTGGTACTCTTGGTCATCGAGGCTACCCAGCCTTGGACTGCCCAGGACCAAGCCATCTACCAGGAAATCGAACGGCCCTGCTTGATAGTAGTCAATAAAACCGACCTCGCTGCTCCGCCCCCGGACCTCCCCGCGCCCAATCTCTCTTTCTCAGCCCTCAAAGGCGCAGGTATCCCCGACCTAGAAGCTGCCGTGTGGCAACAGGTGAGCGGCGGTCTGACGGGAAGTAACGTGAATGTCGCCATTAATCAACGGCAAAAACAAGCCCTAATCCGTGTCCAGCAGAGTCTCCAACGATTTAGAGAGACCCAACGGGCAGGGTTGCCCTTGGACTTTTGGAGTATTGACCTGCGCGAAGCCATTAGCGCACTCTCGGAAATCACCGGCGACGGGGTAACAGAGTCCATTCTGGATAATATCTTTAGCCGTTTCTGCATCGGGAAATGAGAGGAGAATTGTTTTAGCTGGTCTTCTCTAACGCGAATGCTAGGTAATGTGAGTTTTAAAGTGACTGGAATTAAGTGGTGAAACTGTCACTTACGTTGATTTCATAGTTAATCCGTAGAAAACCTGATTTTCGTGCTCTATCCTAAATTCTTTCTATTGCTGTTTAGCAATTTTATTGTGACTGGAATCATTTAAAAGCCTTTCACTGTCAGGATTTGAGGGATTTAGATAGACAAACTAACTTTAATTCTACGTAATAAAGACTATCTCAAGGAATTAAGTACATTTTAGGATTGATAGGTTTAGGGCCGTGTGTGATCTTATTAGAGCTCAAATTATATTGCATAAGTCACTTACTTCCCCCCAAAAATCTGTTATCCACTCAGGAGCTTTATCATGTCCGGTAATTTTCGATTGCTGTTGTTAATGTCTGCTTTACTCTTGCCGGGGGCTGTCTTGGCTCAAGCTAAAGTTGCGCCTGTTCCCCCCGAACCCATCACACCCAGAGTCCTTCCTGCTCCACCCGAGGAGCCCGATACCTCCCCACGGTCCTTCCAGCTTTTCCGAGAGGTCCAACCCCTGGCGACCACCCTCTCGCCCCCAGTCACCATCAATTACGCTGGCAGTAGCAATGCTCTAAGCGTCACCACCACGGGGACGGGTAAAGCGGGTTACTTCCGCGTCAACAATCCCTCTAACGCCAATAACGGGTTTTACATCACCAGTAACGGTACGGCTTCGTCCATCTTTGCGGAGAGTACCGGCACAGGGACAGGGAATGGTATTTTCGCCAAGAGCATCAACGGCAACGGTGTCGGTGGGTCTAGCACCAACAGGTACGGGGTCTCGGGAGTCAGCACTAACACCACTGGGGTCTATGGTTCTGGTTATGGTGGAGTATATGGTAACGCTACGGGGACCTTTGGCTACGGGGTTACGGGCGCAAGCCCCTACCTTGGGGTCTATGGTAGCGGTGCGACCTACGGAGTTTACGGGGTAAGCAGCGATACCGGGGTCTATGGCTCCAGCAGTGGGGACTATGGGGTCTACGGTTATAGTAGTTTGAACAGTGGTAACGGGGTCTACGGTTTTGCTCCCGGCAACTTAGCTAATGGCGTTGTGGGTGAGGCCAATGGGAGTTCCGGTTGGGGGATCTGGGGTATAAGTACCGATGGCTTCGCGGGTGTCTTCAGTGGGGATGTCTCGGTCCTCGGTACCCTTAGCAAGTCAGCCGGTTCCTTTAAGATTGACCATCCTGTGGACCCAGCCCGCAAATATCTCTCGCACTCCTTTGTGGAGAGCCCAGACATGATGAACATCTACAACGGCAACACCACCTTGGATGAGAACGGGGAAGCCTGGGTCGAGTTACCGGGCTACTTCCAAAAACTCAACAGTGATTACCGTTACCAGTTGACCTCTATTGGTGGCTTCGCGCCGGTCTATGTGGCGGTGGAAATCGAAGGCAACCGTTTTAAGGTTGCTGGGGGCAAAGCGGGTCTAAAGGTCTCCTGGTCTGTCACCGGAGTGCGCCAAGACCCCTATGCCCAAAAGAACCGCATCGTCGTGGAGGAGAACAAATCCCCCACTGAAGTCGGCTACTACCTCAACCCCAAAGCCTACGGTCTACCTGTGAGTCAAGGCATGGAAGCTCTGCGGATGATCCAACTCAAGGACGTAGCCACCAAGCCCTAAAGTCCCTAGTCCCCCTTTGCTGTAGAGACGCAGAATTCTGCGTCTCTATAATGCCTTAGCCACAAGTCTGGAAAACTCACTGGTGTTGAAGCTTCTACAACTTTTCTGTAGCTTTTGCGGCCCGGTTTACCTACTTTTGCTTACGCCATGTTCAAGGGTGGTCCCGCAACTGTATAGGACAGTGGAGCTGGAGACGGGCGAGGTCAGGGAACTGGAAACGGTGTTGTTTTTGGCGGAGTAATAGGCCCTGGGTCTCAGCCGCCTGTAGGGCTTGGGCCACCTGGGAACGGTTGGACTTGAGGACTAGGGCTAGATGACTCTGGGTGAGGGGGAAAGGGAGACGGCAACTCCCGTCGGGCTGGCTCTCACCACCGTAGCGAGCGCAGTAGAGCAAAAAACCAAAAAGCCGTTCCTCTAAGCCACGTAAGTTAGTCAAGGCCAAGAGGACTTCCATGTGGGCCAAGCGTTGACTGAGGGCCTGGGTAATGAGGGGGGTAGCGGTCTCAAGACGACTGAGTTCAGCCGGACCCAAGGGGTAGAGGACCCAAACTGCCGGGTTGCGTTGGATAAAGACCTGTCCTGGCAGGACTAACCCGCCCCAGAGTGTATCCCTGTTGACCATCGGGCAAGTCGCTAGGAGATGACCCTGCCGACAGCGGTAGAGACCAGGCGGTAAGTGTAGTTGGCTACCCCGGCGGGCACGAAAGAGGAGCATTCCCGCCGTGAGGGACTGGAACATAAGGAAATGTGGGTGGGACTTAATCCTTGTTAGGCCCACACGCCCCCAAAATTAAGGGTGAAGTGAAAATTAACCCCCGCCACGAGGGAGGTTCATAAGAATGTCATGATGGACTTAGTTTCCCAGGGCGGCTTGCTGTGAATACCTTTACCTCCCTCGTCCTTTGTCTGGGTCTGTGCGCTAGCGGTGCTGTCCTAGCCCAGCGTGCTGAGTACGACTTTAGCGGTAGTAACCAGAGTGGGCGGGATTTCTCTAAACAGAACTTGACACGCTACAAGTTCAATCGTGCCACGCTCAAACGGGCTAAATTTCACGACTCCAAGCTCACCGCTGCCATTTTCAGTGGGGCCGACCTTACGGGGGCCGACTTGTCACGGGCGGACCTGACTGGGGCGACCCTGGACCGCAGCAAAGTAATTGATGTCAAGATGGATGGCGCGATCCTGGTGGATATCCTCGGTTTGGGCGCGAACTTCAAGGGAGTCTCCATCAAAGGGGCTGATTTCACCGATGCCATCCTGGATAGAGCTACGGTGACGCAACTCTGTAAAACCGCCACCGGGATCAATCCCGTCACCAAGCGCGAGACCCGCAAAAGCCTCAACTGTCCGAGAAATTAATTGATCCCTGCTGCTCCGGCTGACTTTCGTTCCGGTTTCGTCGCCCTCATCGGTCGGCCCAATGTGGGTAAGTCCACCCTGCTCAACCGCTTATTGGGCGAAAAAATTGCCATTACCTCCCCAGTGGCCCAGACTACCCGCCACGCGATCCGGGGCGTTTTGACCCGTCCGACGAGCCAAATTATTTTTATTGATACCCCCGGTATTCACAAACCGCGCCACAAACTCGGGGAAGCCCTGGTCAATACGGCCCGTCAGACCATGGCCCAGGTGGATGTGGTAGTTTTTGTTGCCGATGGCAGCGAACCGACGGGAGCGGGGGACCGACTGATTGCCACTACCCTTTTGCCGGTGGCTCCCGTAGTCCTAGTCCTCAACAAACTCGACTGCACTAGCCTAGACTACAGCGCGAGCTACCACGAGTTGTGGCCCGAACCGCCCCTGACTTTTCGATTGTCAGCCCAGCGCGGGGACGGATTAGGGGAATTTTTGACCGGGCTGGAGCAACAGTTACCCCTGGGACCCTACTACTATCCGCCCGACAGTCTGACGGACCAGACCGAACGCCTGTTGTGCGCTGAATTTATTCGCGAACAAATTCTCCTGGCGACTCAAGAAGAAGTACCCCATGCCGTGGCGGTGGGGATTGAGGCGATGGAGGAACTGTCCCGGCTGACCCGCATCCGGGCGGTAATTTACGTAGAGCGCGATTCCCAGAAGGGGATCTTGATTGGTAAGGGCGGCGAACGGCTCAAGGGGATCAGCACCCAGGCGCGGCTGGCGATGGAAGAGATGCTCCAGACCAAGGTTTATCTCGAAGTTTTTGTCAAAGTAGCGGCGCACTGGCGGCAGAACCCGCGTCTACTCAAAGAACTATATCCGCAATGACCCAACTCGTCCCATTTCGCACCAGCCCATAACGGACGGTGTATCGCTTCTGGTAGGAGCGCGCACGGTTGAGCTTGGCCCCCTCAAAAAACTGGGCCTGTTCCTGGATCTGGACGGTGGCTATGCCTCCTGCTCCCTGGGGCTCCACCTTGAGGACCCGCACTTCCTTGAGGTCATACTGCCAGTAACTCTTAGCGCGGGCCATCGCTTGAGCACGTTTAGTCCACTGCTCGGTCTGGCTGGGGCTGAGGGCAGTGGCTAGTTGGGAAGTGTCGTGAGTTTTGCCTAGAGCCAGTTGTTTCGCCTGTTGCCAAGTGGTGATGACTTTTTGTGCCGTGGTTAGGTCTAGACCCGACGGCGAAGTGATGAGCGGGGGTTTCGGGGTGACAGCAACCGGTGCCGGACGGGCGGGAGC
>Ga0163154_10001401_pt1 | contig 37362 bp, 25 predicted proteins | sample OliLakLV19MP9P1_FD_148649 | JGI IMG/M metagenome (GOLD analysis project Ga0163154, IMG submission 148649) | Freshwater microbial mat bacterial communities from Lake Vanda, McMurdo Dry Valleys, Antarctica - Oligotrophic Lake LV.19.MP9.P1 | ecosystem: Environmental > Aquatic > Freshwater > Lake >... | reverse complement strand
GCGACGAGCACGTTCGCTCAGTGTATCACGCAGCAATTCGAACTTCTCGCGGAGCACCTTCTCTGTATCCATGCCGATACCATCGGCAGAGGGGCGCCGCTTGATGACTTGTTTTTAAACGAACCCTTAGAGGGACTCTCTTGGATCACCGAACTGGGCTCGCCCGCAATCAAGCGACTCGTTGAATGCGGAGAAGTATCGCAGTCCCTTTTCGACGAATCCAACCTGGCCGAGATCACTTGCGCCGACTTCCCCGGCGAACGCCTGATGGTCTGTCGCAATCCGCAGTTCGAGATCGAGATCAGTGACGATTCACTGCGGTGTTCTCGGAAAGTCGACAAGATTCGCGCAGAGGCTGCGCTCGATGGGATCTATGTCGTTCGGACCAACGTTCCATCTGAGCAAATGAGCGCGAACGACACCGTAAAGACGTACAAGTCACTGTCCGCCGTCGAGCAAGCGTTTCGCAGCATGAAGACCGTCGACTGGAGAATCCGTCCAATCTTTGGCTGGAAGGATGAGCGAGTCAAAGCGCACGTGCTGCTCTGCATGCTCGCCTACTATGTCGAGTGGCACATGCGCCAGCGACTCGCGCCACTCCTTTTCGACGACCACGAGTTTGAGGACGGCGCTGCGACGCATAGGTCGGCGGTGGACAAAGCGGAGCGCTCGCACGCAGCCAAGCAGAAGGCCGCGCTGAAGACAACAGAGGATGGCTACGTCGTCGAGAGCTTCCGAAGCCTCCTGGCCATGCTTGGGACAATCGTCAAGAACTGGCTCCGCCCGCCTGGGTCGAGCGCCGAGCCGATCACGCTGACGACGAAGCCAAACGAGCATCAACAGCGCGTCCTCACCTTGCTGGACGTTGCGATCGACGCGCAGCCACGAACGTGCTCTCGTGGATCGCGCGTAAGCCCATGACCAGAATGGAATTACGCCGCGCCCCTCTCTGGAACTTCCGACTAGGCGATGCGCCTGACGGGTCAGCGCTGCCGCAGCTCACTCGTATTGCGAGGGACCGGCGCGGCAACACCGTTGCCGCTCGACCGCGGCACGATTATGACCTCGCGCTCTCGAGCGCCCATCGGCGCGGCGGACCCAACGGGAGCGTGCACCTCGGTGATCTCGATCCGGATCAGCCGCGAGCGCATCCAGCGCACCGCGAACGTGTCGCGCAGCGCGCGCAAGGCGCGGTTGCGGATGCCGTATTTGCTCTGTCCCGCGATGCGCGGGTGGTGCGAGACGCCGACCTCGACGACGGAGAAACCGTGCATGCGTAGCAGCGTCGGCAGGAAGCGGTGCATGCCCTCGAAGAAAGGCAGCGCGCGCACCGCGTCCGCGCGGAACACCTTGAGCGAGCAACCCGTGTCGCGGATCTGATCACCCGTGAGGCGGTTCCTGACGCCGTTGGCGATCCTGGAGCTCAAGCGTCGGACCCATGAGTCGTGCCGCTGCATGCGATAGCCCACTGCGGCGTCGTGCGCGCCGAGCGCCGCGACGAGGCGCGGGATGTCGGCCGGGTCGTTCTGCAGGTCCGCGTCGAGGGTCGCGATCAGCTCGCCCGCCGCGGCGATGGCGGCGGGCATCCACGCCGCCATCGCCGCGGTCTGGCCGCGGTTCCGCGTGAAGAAGACGCCGCGCACACGCGGGTCGCGCTCGTGCAGCGCGCGGATGATCGCGGCCGAGCCGTCGCGGCTGCCGTCGTCGACGAGCACGAGCTCGAAGCTCCGACCGGCGAGCGCTGCGGCGACCTGCTCGTAGAGCGGCTCGAGGTTCTGCTCCTCGTCGTAGACGGGCGCGACGAGCGAAAGCTCGGGCCGCGGCTCGACGTTCGGTCGTAGCTCACGGAGCTCGTTCGCGACGTAGTGGCGGGGCTCGGCTCTGGACACGGGTCGCCTCTCCTTCGGGCGGAAACGGCGGAGGGCGCGCGCGCTCCCCGTGGCCATAGTCTCGGCGCCCATCGGGTGAACTTCCACCCTCTGAGGCTCGATTCCCGCCGCTGGCCAGGCCGCCAGGCGGACAGGTCCCGATCCACGAGGCCGCTGCAAGTGGAGGGCTTCGGCAGCGAACGGGAACGACGTGATAACCTCGGAGCGCTCGAGCAACGTCGGAGGTCCACCAATGAGCGGAATCACCAAGATCACCTACGTCATCGTCTTCGTGCGCGACATGGCGCGCGCGACCGCGTTCTACCGCGACGCCGTTGGGCTCCGACTCCGCGCAGAGAGCGCCCATTGGACCGAGTTCGAGCTCGAGGGCACGACCCTCGCGCTGCACTCCTCCGAGGAGCTCCCCCCGTCGCCCAAGCCGCTCGCCGATCCGGGCCAGAAGAAGGGCGTCGCGCAGGAGATCGTGTTCCACGCGAGCGATCCGTTCGCCGTGCGCGCGACGCTCCTCGCGCGCGGCGTCGTCGTTGCGGCGCCCAAGCTCGTGCACGAGGCCGGCCCGACGATGGTAGGGGTGTCGTGTCTCTTCGAGGACCCCGACGGCAACACCCTGAGCGTCTACGGCATCGTCCCCCGCGCGGCGTTGGAGGCGGCGTTGCGCTGAGCATCGGCGGGTTTCGCCCGCCGATGCTCAGCCCCTGCGCGTTTCGCCCGTCACTCGCAGAACGTAACGCGGAGGCCGTTCGAGAGGTTGTAGCCCGCGCCGCCCGGTATCGAGTCGCGGAACCAAGTCTGGAAGCGCCAGGTCTCGCCCGCATCGATCAGCGTCGAGACGGGGGCCGCATTGAAGTTCAGCGCGAAGTTCGACAGGCCGCCCGAGATCGGCGCGACGCCGAGGCGCGTGATCGTCCCACTGAGGCACAGGAAGCCGTCGCCGAGCACGGACTGACCGGCCGAGGGCGCCATGATGAACAGCGCGAAGCCCGTGTTCGGGAGGTTCGTGCTGCGCAGGACGAAGTTGTTCGCCCCGATGGAGAGGCCGCCCGTGCGCGTGATGGCCGCGCCCACGCCCGTCGAGTTGGTGGCGCCCACACAATAGTTCGCCGACGAGCTGGCCGAGATCGTGAACGGACCGTAGCGCCGATAAGCGCCCCAGTTGCCGGACCGGTCGACCGCGCGCAAATGCACGTAGTACGGCTGCGTGTCGGCCGTCAGCGTCGTGTTGTAGCTCGTGACGACGCCGAGGTTCGCAATGGCGAGCAAGAGTGGCGTCGGGTCGTGGTTCACCGCGATCTGATAACCAGCGAGCCCCGAAAGGTTATCCGTGGCGGCGGTCCAGTTGACCTGCAGCGCCGTGTTGCACCGCACGCTGCCGACGGGATGGTTCGTGGTCATTACGCCCGGCAAGCTCGGGTCCGTGCCATCGACGTAGACGGTGCGGGCCGAGACGGGCGAGCCCGCGTTGTCCGACTCCATCGAGACCTGCCACGACTTCTGGCCCTCGGTGGCCCAGCGTCCGGTCCAGCGCACGTTGCGCGCCGCGCCGCCGCGGATGTTCCCGAGGGTCACTTGGTCGCCATCGCTCGGGTTGTCCATGAGGTCCGAGACTCGCCCGTCCTCGAGCGTCGTCTCGGCCGAGAGGAGCGTGCCGGTCATCGCGCTGTCGAGGTGCACCGCCGAAGCGATGTACGAGGGGCAGTTGACGGTGGCCGTCATCTGGACGACTTCGTTCGGCCGCACGTAGACCTCGTCGACCGCTGTCGCCAGCGTCGCGGCCGGTGTCGTGTCGCCGTACGTCACGACCACGGCCACGCCGACGCGCACCGTGTTCAGGAGCGTCGCGGGGATGTCCTCGGGATAGATCTTGATGCGCCAGTCATCGGCCGCGGGGTTCGTGATGATGCGCGTCTCCGCGTTGTCGCGGGAGGACCGGTGCGCGGTGTACTCGCCCGAGTTCCCGGCTGCGGTGAATGGCGCGCGGTCGATGTACATGTCGACGTTGTTGACGAGCGCCGCTGAGGCGCCCGACGACGCCGCGCGCTCGTGGTAGAGCATCACGAAGGAGACCTGCGTCGCGTTCGCGCCGATCGAGAAGTCGAGCTCTGCGTGCGCGCTGCTGCTAGTCATGTCGAACTGCCAGAAGTGGAGCGCCTGGCTGCCCATGTTGTGGGCCTTGAGCGCCTCGACGCGACCGGCGCCGTACGTATTGTGGTGCCCCGTGCTCGAGGTGCTCGGAGCGGACAGCGCGACGCCGCCCTTGGTCATCGCGGACGCCATCAATACCGCGCCCAGGACCGACGGCCGGTAGCGCAGGAACGAGTAATGGTCGACGAGCTGCGCGGCGAGGCCCGTGACGTGCGGCGCGGCCATGCTCGTGCCGGACTTCTCGGAGTAGCCCGTGCTGGAGTTCGCGTCGACGGAGTCGATCCAGCGGCCCGGCGCGACGACGTTCGGCTTCCAACGGTCGTCACCCGTCGGGCCGCGGCTGGAGCTCGTCCAGATCGTGCCCGGGAGTATCCCGCTGCCTGCGTTGTAATCGACGACGCTGCCGACCGTGAACACGTTCTTCGCCGCTGCCTGGCGGCGGAGCGTGCTGCCGCCCGAGCCTTCGTTGCCCGCGGCGAAGACGTGCATCTGACCAAAGCTCCAGATGTCGTTGTCGAGCTCGCGGCAGTCGGACTCCGTACCGACCCATACCGCGCCCGTCGTGCCCCACGAGTGGTTGATCACGTGCGGGCGCGGGGTGATGTTGCCTTGGCCGTCGTCGACCTGCTGGCTGAAGCGGTCGAGAATGTCGGCCATCGACGCGCCGCCCCAGTTACCGAAGTCGTTGAAGATCTTGACGTTGAAGACGCGCAGGCTGCGCGTGCTGCCGAGGCCCGGCGCGACGCCGTCGAGGCTGCGATCGACGTCGGCCTTGCCGAAGATCGTGCCCGCGACGTGGCTTCCGTGCTCGTCGAGGTCGGTCCACGCGCCGCCGCTCGTGCTGGAGAGGTCCCAGCCCCAGCCCCAGATGTGGTTCAGGCCGCTGTGGCCCGTATCGATGCCCGAATCGGCCTCGCCGATGACCGCGGCGCTGTTCGTGCCGCCATCCCAGCTCACCCGCGTGAGGTCCGCGTGGATGAGCGGCGTCGACTCGTCGTGCGACGTGGTCGGCGTGCCCTCGGCCTCGATGAACTGCACGAAGTCCAGCCCGACGAGCGCTTCGAGCTCGGCGCGCGACGCGCTCGCACGGAACGAGTCCGAGCGCGGGCTGTAGAGCTCGATTTCGAGACCCAACTCCTCCAACGCGCGCTCCTGCCAGCCGTTCGTGCGCCAACGCCCGTGCGGGTCCTGCCAGTCTGCGGGCAGCGCCTCGGGGCCCTCGGGCGAAGTGAGCGCCACAGCGCCGAAGGGGCGCTTGACCGACAAATCGCTCAGGTCCGACTCGAACACGTTGACGACGATGTGGAAGACGTCCTGCGCGTTGTCGGCCAGCTCGGCGGTCAGCGCCGGGTGCACTTTCTGCCAGGACTCTGCGAGGCCGATCCAGCGCACGAACTCCAGCGACGAGAGGCCCGCGAGCGAGCCCTCTCGGAGCGCGATCCGCACGCAGTTGTGGGGGTGATGGCCCAGGACGCGCGCGCCGAGCGCCTCGAGCGCGGCGACCCGCGCCGCGGTGATGCGCTGCTCGAACATCACGAAAGCGTACGTCTCCGGCGCGGGCCTGCCGTCGCCTCCGAGGCCTGCGAAACGCGCGACGAGCGCCGGGTCGATGCGCTCCCCCGCCGCCGGCGTGTAACGCCCGGCCGCGAAACCGAGGAAGTGCGGGTCGCCGCTCGCCGGGCCGACGTAGACGTCGCCCTCGGCGCCGTCCTGCCAGCGCTCGGCGCGGGGCAACGGCGCGCCGTCGACGTGCTCCGTGATCGGGACCCAGCGGACCGCGCCGCCCGTCAGGTCTTGGCCAGCGTTACCGGGCGTCGCCTCGGCCTGGCGCAGCTCGGTCGGAGGGACGGACGCACGCCGCGGGGCGTGCGCGTCCTGGGTCGCGGCTGGCGCGGCGAGCGCAGTGAACGCGAGCGCTGCGAAGGCGCTCGAGGCGCGGGTGCGCGGGTCGATCCAAGAATGGGAGGGGCGCATGGGAACCGGTGGCATCGTGAAAAAGGGGGTGGCGGCTGAGCTCGACGAACCCCACGCGGGGCGCCTGACGCTCGGGCCTAGGTTGTTCCAAACGTCGCGCGCGCAGCATGTCACGCGCCTTGTGTGCGAATCGGTGAGATCCGCCGCGGGTCGCAGAGCGAGGCACTGGCGAGGCGCGACTGACGGATGTGCCTGATCGAGCAAGTCACCGACGTCGTCGCGCGCGCCGCTGCCGTGTGCCCCGCGGCCTGGCGCGTCTTCGAGTAGATTGGGCGCCATGCGACTCGCACGATTGACCCAACCCTTGGTGCGCGTGAACGGTGAGCTCCAGCCCGCGAGCTGGGACCGGGCCCTCGATTGCGCCGCGGCGGGCATCTCGAAGGCCGTGGGGGCCCACGGCCCCGCGACCTTCGGCATCTTCAGCTGCTCGAAGGCGACCAATGAGGTCAACTACGCGGCGCAGAAATTTGTCCGCGCGACCATCGGGTCCAACAACATCGATAGCTGCAACCGGACATGACACGCGCCTAGCGTCGTCGGTCTGGCGACAGTCTTCGGAGCTGGTGGAGGCACCTCCTCGTACCGCGAGGTCGAGGAGGCGGACGTGTTGTTGCTGTGGGGTTCGAACGCGCGCGACACGCACCCGATCTTCTTCCACCACGTGCTGAAGGCGGTGAAGCGCGGCGCCACGCTCTTCGTCGTCGATCCGCGGCGTACGGCGACGGCCGATTGGGCCGAGGCGCACGTGCCGGTGGCCGTCGGCGGCGACATCGCGCTCGCCAATGGGATCGCGCGCGTGATCATCGAGGAGGGCCTCGCGCACCAGGAGTTCATCGGGCGCGCGACGTGCGACTTCGAGGCCTTCCGTGCGCACGTGCTCTCGATCTCGCTCGACGACGCTGCGCGCGACAGCGGCGTGCCCGTTGACCTCATTCGCCGCGTAGCGCGTGCGTTCGCGCGCGCGCCGAAAGCGATGATCTGCTGGACACTCGGCATCACCGAGCACCACAACGCCGTCGACAACGTGCTCTCGTTGATCAACCTGGGCCTGTTGACGGGCCACGTCGGGCGTTGGGGCAGCGGATTGAATCCACTGCGCGGCCAGAACAATGTGCAAGGTGGCGGCGACTCCGGCGCGTTGCCGCACAAGCTGCCGGGCTTCCAGGACGTCGAGGACGACGAGATCCGCGGCCGCTACGACCGACTGTGGGGGCGCCCCGTCCCGCCCAAGAAGGGCTTGAACCTGACCGAGATGTTCGAGGCGATGGAGCACGGCGAGCTGCGCGCGCTCTACGTCATCGGCGAGAACCCCGCACAGAGCGAGGCGGACGGCACACGGTCCAAGCGGCTGTTGCGCGGCCTCGACTTCATCGTCGTGCAGGACATCTTCCGCACACCGACCGCGGAGCTCGCCGACGTCGTGCTGCCCGCTTCCGCCAGCTTCTGCGAGGCCGAGGGTACGGTCACGAACAGCGAGCGACGTGTGCAACGTGTGCGCCGCGCCATCGCGCCGCCCGGTGAGGCGCGCGACGACGTCGAGATCATCGGTGCGCTCTCGCAGCGCCTCGGCTACGACCTCGGCCTGCGGTCGTCGCAGCAGGCGTGGGACGAGCTGCGGCTCCTGAGCCCCATGCACCACGGCATGAGCTACGAGCGCCTCGAGGCCCTCGGCGGGATCCAATGGCCATGCCCCGACGAGTCACACCTGGGCACTCCCTTCCTGCACGGACGCCTCTGGGAGGACCCCGTGCGCGGGCCGCGCGCGCCGTTCCACGTCACGCATCACTCGCCCCCGTTCGAGGCGCTCGACGACGAGTATCCGCTGCGGCTCACGACGGGCCGGCGCCTCGATTCGTACAACACGGGCGTGCAGTCCGGCGGCTTCCAGAGCCCACTGCGGCGCGGCGAGACCATCGACCTCTCACCACCCGACGCCCGTAGATTGCAAGTCGACGACGGCGAGCCCGTGCGTGTCGTCTCGCGCCGCGGGACGGTCGTCGCGCCCGCGCGCATCGACCCGGGCCTCAGCGCCGGCCTCGTCTTCATGACGTTCCACTTTCCCGACCAGGTCGACACGAACCTGCTCACCATCGACGCCACCGACCCCAAGTCGGGCACGGCGGAGTTCAAGGCTGCGGCCGTCCGCGTGGAGAAGCTGTAAGCTCTCGTCCCGGATGGACCTCAAGCACCTCGTCGCAGAACCGACGGACGCGGAGCGCGTCGCGATCGATACCGCGCTCGCCGCCGCCGATGACGGTGAGAAGGACCGAGGATCCGAGCTCCAGCTCGGCCATGGGGCTCCGAACCGGCGCGAGGCCTTGGCCCGGCGCACATTGCTATTGCCAGCGTTGTTGGCCGCGCAGGCGCGCGCGGGCTTCGTTTCCGAGGGCGCCCTCGCATACATCTGTCGCCGCCTCGGCGTGCCGCCGGCCGAGGCGTGGGGCGTCGCGACGTTCTATGCGTTGCTCGCGCTCGCCGAGCGCCCGCGCGCGTTTGCGCACGTGTGCGACGACATCGCCTGCGCCGCCCGCGGCGCCGAGCGCCTGTGCGCGGAGCTCCAGGCGAAACACGGCCCCGCTGCGGGCAGCGCCCACCGTGCCGAGCCCCACGCGCCGCGCCCCGCGACCTCCGCGGGCTGGGCCCGCTCGCCCTGCCTCGGGCTCTGCGACCAGGCGCCGGCCGCGCTGGTGACGCTCGCGGGCGAAACACCCGTCGAGCAGGGCTTCGGCGCCGCCGACATCGCGCGCATCGAGCGCGCGCTGCGCGGCGAGCCGATCGAGCCTGCGCGCTACGCGCTCGAAGCCACTGGCCCGCGCCGACTGCTCGCGCGCGCCGGTCGCGTCGACCCGACGAGCCTCGCGGCGTTCCGCGCGCACGGCGGCTACACGGCCCTCGCGCGCGCGCTCCAGCTCGGCCCCGACGGCGTGTTGAAGGAGCTCGAGCGCTCGAAGCTCGTCGGCCGCGGCGGCGCCGCATTCCCCACGGGCCGCAAGTGGGAGGCCGTCGCGCGCGCGACGACGAGCCCGCGCTACATCGTCTGCAACGCCGACGAGTCCGAGCCAGGCACCTTCAAGGACCGCGTCCTGCTGCAAGAGGATCCGTTCGGGCTGATCGAGGCGATGACGATCGCGGGCTTTGCGACGGGCGCCGAGCACGGCTACATCTACGTGCGCGGCGAATATCCGCTCGCGGCCGCGCGCTTGACGCACGCGCTCGATGCTGCGCGCGCGGATGGCTGGCTCGGTCCTGCGACGGCCGCGCGGCCCTTCAACTTCGACATCGAGCTGCGCCGCGGCGCGGGCGCGTACATCTGCGGCGAGGAGACCGCGCTGTGCGCCTCGATCGAGGGCCTGCGCGGCGAGCCGCGCACAAAACCCCCGTTCCCGGTGCATTCGGGCTTGTTCGGCAAGCCCACGGTGATCAACAACGTCGAGACGCTGATCGCGGTGCTGGACATCGTGCGCGACGGCGCGGCCGAATACGCGTCGGTCGGCACCGCGGGCTCGCCCGGCACGAAGCTCTTCTGCCTCAGCGGCCGCGTGCTGCGGCCAGGTGTGTACGAGGTGCCGTTTGGCACCACGCTCGGGCAAGTCATCGAACTGGCTGGCGGCGTCCCCGAGGGCCGCGCGGTGCGCGGCGTGCTGCTCGGCGGCGCCGCCGGAGTGTTCGTCGGCCCGGACAAGCTCTCGCTGCCGCTGTCCTTCGAGGCCGCGCGCGCGGCGAGCGTCACGTTGGGCTCGGGTGTCGTGTTCGTGCTCGATGACACGCTCGAGGTCGGCCCGCTCCTGCAGCGCATCGCGGCCTTCTTCCGCGACGAATCGTGCGGACAATGTGTGCCCTGCCGCGTCGGCACGGTGCGCCAGGAGGAGCTGCTCGCGCGCCTCGTCAGCGGTGAGCACCTCGGGGGCATCGCCGCCGAGCGCGCGCTGCTCGCGGAGCTCGGCCAAGCCATGCGCGACGCATCGATTTGCGGCCTCGGCCAGACCGCGTCCAGCGCGATCGAGGCCGCCCTCGTCCAGCTGGATCCATTCAAGCGAGGTCCGTCGTGAGCCCAGAGCGCCCTGTGATCAATCTCGTCGTCGATGACCATCCGGTGGCCGTCCAGGAAGGCGCGACGGTGCTCGATGCGTGCCGCGCGCTCGCGATCGACACTCCGACGTTCTGTTGGGCCGAGAACCTCACGCCGGTCAACGTGTGTCGCATCTGCGTGGTCGAGCTCGAGGGCGCGCGCACGTTGATCCCCGCGTGCTCGCGCAAGGCTGAGGACGGGATGCGCATCCGCACCGACTCCGAGCGTGTTCGCCTGTCGCGCAAGCTCGTGCTCGAGCTGTTGGGCTCATCGGTCGACATGTCGCTCGCGAAGGATTTCGCGCCGCTCGCCGAGCGCTACGACGCACACCCCGAGCGCTTCGGCCCGCGCAGCGTGCGCGCGCGCGCCGGCGAGCGCGAGGCGGCGCACCCAGGTCACCACCACGTCGGCGACGGCCAACACGCGGCGCACGTCGGACAGCCGAAGAAGGTCGACAACCCGCTGTTCGTGCGCGATTACGAGCGCTGCATGCTGTGTTACAAGTGCGTCCAGGCGTGCGGCTCCGACGCGCAGAACACGTTCGCGATCGCGATCGCCGGCAGGGGCTTCGATGCGCGCATCGCGACCGAGCTCGAGATTCCGCTACCCGACTCCGCCTGTGTGTTCTGCGGGAACTGCGTCGGCGTGTGCCCGACGGGGGCCTTGATGTTCAAGGCCGAATCGGACCTGCGCGAGCGCGGGACGTGGGACGAGGCGAAGCAGACCGAGACGGAGACGATCTGCTCGTACTGCGGCGTCGGCTGCCAGCTCACGCTCAGGGTGCAGGACAACCAGATCGTGCGCGTGACGTCGCCGTCCGACCACTCGGTCACCGCTGGCCACCTGTGCGTGAAGGGCCGCTTCGGCTGGGCGTTCGTCGCGGACGAGCCGAAGGGGCAGTAGGCAAAATTGCCGGTAGGCGAATTCGCCAGTAGGCAACCTGCCAGTAGGCAAAGTTGCCAGTAACCTCGAGCGATGTTCCGCTCCAGTGCCCCGGTGGCCGCCCTCGACTTCCACGACCACAAGTCCGAGCTGGCCGAGGTCAGTGCCAGAAGACCGAGTGGAAGAGGATGGACGCCGACACAGAGCGCTATGGTCGGAAATGGTGCATCGCGTCGGTGGGCGCAGCAGGGGCAGTGAGTATGCTCGATCCCGCTCGCGCGAGGTTCGTTTGGGGCGCGATGCGGCGATCTCGAACGTCCTACGTTGGGTCGACCGACGTTGAACAATCGCCGTGACGAGCACTCAAGCAGCTACACCGTCGGCATGAATGGCGGCATGCAGACGATGGTGACACCGATCCAGAGCGCGACAACCGTCGCGAGGCCAGTCGCCCGTTCACCGGCGGCCTGTAGTACGAACAGCGCGCCGATGGGGACGAGGCTCGCGGGAACGGACAGATACCCTACGAGCGTCACATAGCCCCGGGCACGGAACGCAGCGACGCCGACCGGATCCTGCATCGCGTACTGTACGGGTCCCTGCGAGCCCGCGCCTCCGACGACGGAGACGAGCGCCATACCGATCCAGATCGTCGCGGCGACAGCAGCGGTCATTGCGTAGAGGCGAAGATGCACTCGGCGCTCCGGAGCGGTCGAACGGAACGCGCAGTACACGCTGGTGCCGAGCGCGCAGCCAGAGACCACCGCGATGGGGAAAATGAGCGAACCGGGGATGGACATGGCCGACGGGCTCCACTATGCAGATCTCCGACTGTACCGGCAATGGGTCGCGCCGACGCCGAGCCAGGGCACGTTGGCTTCAGCGCAGCACGCTCACATAGCCACCGATCAGCGACACCAGCGCGACGAGCTCCTGCACGCCGTCGACGTCGACGGGCAGACGTTCCACGCGGGGCGCCACACGCCGTAGGCCCTCCGCTGCGCGAACACGCCGTCGCCGAGCCCCGAGAGGATCACGAGCGACTCGCTCCAGCCTGTCGCGAGCGCGAGGTCGAGGAGGCCATCGCCATCGAGGTCCCCGACACCGATCCGGTCTACCACGTCGCTCGCTTCGAACGGCGGCCTCGCGAGCAACACGCCGGCGCCATCGTTCATCAGGGCCTGCAGCGTCCCGTCCCCCACGTTCCGCACCACGACGTCGAGCCATCCGTCCCGATCCCAGTCGCCGACGGCGAGACCGCTCGGGTCCACGCCGACGGACACTGCGACTCGTGCGCGGACGGATGGCTCGACGTCGCCGGAGTACACCGTCACGGTCCCAGCCAGAGCCTCCGCCGCGACGATGTCCAGAGCGCCGTCGCGATCCAGATCGACGAGCGCGACGTCGCGCGCCAGCACGCTGCCACCGACACGCGCCGGTGCGCGGAACCCGCCGACGCCGTCGTTCAGGCAGACCGCGAGCCCGAATTCACTCGCGAGCACGAGGTCCTCGCGCCCGTCGCCATCGAGGTCAGCGTGCGCTGCACGCGTGGCGTCGCGCACGCCGACGTGCTGCACGAGCGGCGCGTAGGTGAACCCGCCGAGCGCTCGGCGCACGCCGATCGCTCCGGCTTGCCAAGGGCTGCGCAGCAGAGAGACGAGGTCACGCTGCTGATCACCGTCGACGTCGATGACGAGCACCTGGAGCACGTCCCTCCCGACCGTGAGGTACGGCACGGCGACCTCGAGGTGGGTGCCACGGTTCTCCAACACAAACGCGTGTACAGGTCCCCCGCCACGAAATCGCCGTCGCCGTCCCCGTCGAGGTCGCCTTGCCCGACCTCCTTGGGCTGCGGGAACGTGTAGTGGTGCTCGTCCTCGGCTATATCGAGGCCCGGTCCCATACTGCGCACGCCGACCGCTTCCCCTTGCTGCTTCGGCAGCACGAGCTCGGGCCAGCCGTCGCTGTCGAGGTCCGCGAGCCGCGCTTCGCCGCTGGGTCGGACGAGCGCGCGGGACGCCAATGCGTGTAGCGTGCCCCCGCGGTTCTCCATGAAGGTGAACGCGCCCGCGGTCCCGATGCCGGCGAAGTCGAGGTCCCCGTCGCGATCGATGTCCTCCGCCGGCGCGATGACCGCAGCGAAGGGGAGGCTCTGCGGCGCCAAGAACCCGCCAGCGCCATCGCCGCGGTGGAGCGCCGAGGAGCCTCCCGATGCGAAGTTGGCGCCGCTCGAGACCGTGCGCAGCAGCGCGTCGAGCGCTCCGTCGCCGTCGACGTCCGCCAGGTGCACGCCGCTGACGTGAGCCGCCGTCGTGGGCCCCGCGCTCGCCGTCCATGCTCCGAGGCCGTCGTTGAGCAGCACGGTCGTGATGGGCGTCAGGGCGCCGAACGGTGCATGGTCCACGAGGAGCGCGTCGACGTCCTGGTCGCCGTCGAGGTCTCCGACCGCGAGGGCGACGGGGAGGTGCCCTGCGATCCCGAGGTGGCGATCGATCACACCGAACTGCAGCGCGCCGAGGTTCCCGAGCGAGACGACCTCGCTCGGCGCTGGCACGGCGCCGTTCAGCACGGCGATCAGGTCGAGCGCTCCGTCACCATCGAGGTCGACGCATCGCTCGTCGGGCCCCCGGGCAGCGGCACGCTCGCCAGGTCGAGCGCGCGTCGTAAAACGCCAGCCTGCGTCGCCTGCAGCGCGCCGAGCGGATCGCGCATGAACGGCGCCGCGAGGCAGAGCGTCCCCGCGGTGCCGGCGTGGCCGGGCAAGAACGCTGCGTCGCGGCCGAACAGGAACAACCCGATGGCGCCGGGGGGGAGGCCGTCACAGCGGAGCTCGAGGTGATCGAGGGTCACGTCGACGCTCCCCGACGCGGACAGGCGCGCGGGCGCGCCCGTCGAGTTCGCCACGGCGGGGCAATACGAGCTGCCGAGCTGCGCCAATGCGCTGGCGGGCCCAGCGAGCACGATGGACAACGCGGCGAGCACGAGGGACAACGCGGCGAGCATGGAGGCCGAGCGAGCGAGGGTGGTAGGCATGACGAAGGATGGTGTACCGCGCACCGCCGAAGCGCGCGCCGCCAAAGCGTGCTCTTCCGTGTGCATTCACACTGCGCCGAGCGGGGGCGCACGGAGGCGTGCGCGCTGTCGCTCGCCTCGGACCAGCGGGCCGCTCGCAGGATGGGCCCCAGCGTGACCGTGCGTCCCCGTTCCACGTCGGCGCTCCAACAGTGGTGCGGCCCGAGAGGACCCGCCCGCCGCGCGGATTCAGGGAACCAAGCCGGATCGGCGTGCGTCCACTCTCCTTGGCGGGCCGCAGGTGCTGACGATCCGGGGCTAGCTCGCCTGCCCCGTCCGAGGCGACCGCGGCCCGCATTCCTCTCCCCGCGCGTACGGCCCCCAGGGGAGCGCGCTCGGCGCGGACACGCACCTGCACTGCGCTGCATGGCGGCGCCCGCGGTCGCTGGTCCAGGCGACTTCGTCGGCTGACGGTTCACAGCCCGCGCGCGACACCGCATCCTGGGCGCGATGCCCTGGGTCGCCACCGTCACGATCGGTCTCGCCGCCGCGCTCCTGTTCGGCTTGATCGCCCGCCGCATCGGCCTCTCGCCAATCGTCGGGTACGTGGTCGCGGGCGTCGCCGTCGGTCCGTACACGCCGGGCTTCGTCGGCGACGCCAAGCTGGCGGGTCAGATCGCCGAGGTCGGCGTGATCCTGCTGATGTTCGGGGTCGGGCTTTCCTTTTCGCTGAAGGACCTCCTGGCCGTACGGCACGTGGCGGTGCCCGGCGCACTCCTCGCCAGCAGCGTCGCGATGGCGCTGGGGACGGCAGTGGGGAGGCTCGCAGGGTTCGAGCCCTCCGCGGCGCTCATCTTCGGCCTCTGCTTCACCTCCGCGAGCACGGTCGTGATCGTGCGCGGCATGATCGAGCTCGATCTCTTGAGCTCGGCCGCAGGGCGCATCGCGGTCGGCTGGTCAGTCGTCGAGGACCTGATCCTCGTCGTGGTGATCGTCGTCCTGCCAGCGCTCGCCGCGGGCGGGGCGGGTGAAGACTCGGGCTCGCTCGTGCTCGCCATCGGTGGGGCGCTCGGACGGGTCGCAATGTTGGCGATCATCGTATTCGCGGTCGGTCCGCTCGTCGTCCCGCGCTTGCTCGCGCTCGTCGCGCACGCGCAGTCGCGGGAGCTCTTCACGCTGGCGGTGCTCGTGTTGGCGATGGGGATGGCGTTCCTCGCGTCCGAGGTGTTCGGCGCCTCCGTGGCGCTGGGCGCGTTCTTCGGCGGGATGGTCGTCGGCCAGTCTGACTCGAGCCACCAGGCCGCCGCGGACGCGCTGCCGCTGCGCGACGCGTTCGCCGTGCTGTTCTTCGTCGCGGTCGGCATGTTGTTCGACCCGCTGTTCGTGCTGCAGGAGCCACTGCTCGTCGTCGCTGCGCTGGGCGTGGTGCTCATCGCGAAGCCTGCCGCCGCGCTCGCGGTGCTGCTCTGGCGCGGTTACTCATTGCGCCCTTCCCTCGCCGTATCCGCGGGCCTGGCGCAGGTCAGCGAGTTCGCCTTCGTGCTCGCTGGCCTCGCGCTTACGACCGAGGCGATGCCGGAGATGGGGCGCGACATCGTGCTGTCCAGCGTCCTCCTGAGCATCACCGCGAGCCCCGTGTTGTTCCGCGTCACCGGGCCGATCGAGCGCTGGCTCGCGGCTCGCGGGCCGGTCGCGCGCTTCGTCGCGCGGCGCAGCGGGGCGCTCTCGGCGCTGCGACTCGATGAGGCAGCGGGCCTCGCCGGTCACGTCGTGCTCGTCGGGCACGGGCGCGTGGGCAGCGTCCTCGCCGGGTTCCTGCGCCAACGCGCCGTCCCGTTCATCGTGATCGACCAGGACCGGGCGCGGATCGAAGAGCTGCAAGTCACCGGCGTCAACGCCGTCTATGGCGACGCCAGCAGCCCCGTGCTGCTCGATCACGCCGGGATCGCGCGGGCGGCTCTGTTGCTGGTCACGACGCCGGATCCCGTCGCGACGCGCCTCTTGGTCGAGCACGCGCACCGCGTGAACCCGGACCTGCATGTCGTGAGTCGCGTGCATGACGCGGCGACGCGCGACCTCTTGCATCGGTTCCCGCGCACACAAGGTGTGCACGGCGAGCTCGAGCTCGCTTACGCGATGGCGCGTCTGTTGCTGCAACGCTTCGGTGTCAGCGCGATCGAGGCCGAGGCCTCGGTGATCGACGCGCGGCGCGGGCACGGTGCACCGGGGCTCGCGAACACACGGATCGTCGAGGTACACGTGCCCGCCGGCAGCAAGGTCATCGGTCGGCGGCTGTCGGAGCTCGGCCTCCCGCGCGGCGCACTCGTCGTCACGATCGCGCGCCACGGCGAGTTCGTCGTGCCGAACGGAGAATCGACGCTCGCGGAGCAGGACTCGCTCTTGGTGCTCGCCGATCACGAGGCCGCGCGTAGCATCGAGCGGATCGTGGGGGAGACGGTCGAGGCCGCTGACCAGCCCGCGGGTACGACCTGATCGACCCCCTCGCGCCGCGGGGAGCACAAACGGCGCGCTCGCCCCGAGGTCGGGTGCCCGTCCGTGGTCGAATCGGAATCTTCGCTCCCGGTGCAACGCGTTCGTGTGCTCGGGAGAGTCCAACCCGATGACCCCCCCGACCCTGCCCGCCGACCCGGCGAGCCGCGCCTTCCGGCGCTTCCGGGCGATCGGCGACCCCGCCGCCGTGACCGAGGTGTTCGACCTCGTCGGGGGGGAGCTGTACGCGCTCGCGGCGCACCTCGTGCGCGACACGGGCGAGGCCGAGGACGTCGTCCAGGAGACGTTCCTCGTCGCGCTCGCCCGCGCGCGGCGCTTCGACGAGCGGCGTGCCGCGACACCTTGGCTCGTCGGGATCCTCGTCAAGGAGGCCGCCAAGGTCCGTCGGCGCCGCGCGCGCCATGCCCACGTGGATGACCTCCGACGCCCCGAGTCCGAGCAGCCGCTCGCCGCGCTGCTGACGGGTGAGGTGCGCGTCGTCGTCCAGCGCGCGCTCGCGAGCGTGCCGCCGCTCTACCGCGAGGTGCTGCGGCCGGTCCTCGAGGACGGGGTGGCGCCCGGCGCGCTGGCGGCGGAGCTCGGGCGCGCGCCGGGGACCGTGCGCGCGCAACTGCACCGCGGCCTCGAGCTCCTCCGCAAGGCGCTGCCGCGCACTCTCGCGCCGGCCGTCGTCGGAGCGCTCGCGCTCCAGCTCGGCGCAGGGCGCGGCCTGGCCGCCGTGCGTGCCGATGTCGCACGCCGCGCCGCGCTCGAAGGTCCAGCGCTCGCGCTTGCCAGCGCGAGCGTCGTCATCATCCCCGCTTTGCCGTGGATCGGCGCCCTCGTCATGAGCACCAAAACCATCACTGCCGCGCTCGCTATCGCTGCCCTCGGGGTCGTCGGGTTTGTCGCCTCTGGAGGCGATGGCGCGCTGTCGCTCGAGCGGGTCACACCAGAGACGATCGTCGCGCTCGACGAGGTCGTCACGCACGCGCCGCTCGCAGGCGCGGAGGCACCTCTGGAGCGCACGGACGCGAGCGTGGCCGCCGTCATCGCCACGCCCGACGAGCCCGCGGCAGCGACGGAGGAGGTACCCGCGCAACGTGTCGTGTTGCGGGGCACGATCACCGGCACCCGTGCAGGCAATGGCGCGGGGCTCGAGCTGCTGATCCGCTCCGGCGCCCCTGCGCGAGTCCTGCGCACCGAGCCCGTGTCGGGCGACGGCCCGTTTGTCGTCGACCTCACTCTGGACCTGCCCCAGTTCGACCCCCGTTCCGGCAACGTGTCCCAGCGCATCTCGGTCCTCCTGCTGGGCGCTGGTCATGTCGAATCGGGCGGCTGGGCGCGGCTCGTCGACGAGGGGCGCGCCGGAGAGACCACGCTGTCGATCGACATCATGGCGCGGCCGATTCTGATGACTCTGCGCGGCAGAGTCAAAGCGGAATCCGGCGCGAGCATCAATCGTGCGCACCTCGTCGAGTTCGTGGCTGCGGGCACCACGCGCGACGACGCAACCTCGGTCTTGCCCGCCACGCGTGTCGACGGCGAGGGGCGCTTCACCTTGGAGCTCACCGTCACCGGCCCCGGCACGCTCGTCGTCGCGGCGCAGAGCGAGGGTGTGCTGCACGTCGCGATCCCCGCCGACGCGTCAGGGGACGTTGACCTCGGCACGCTCGTGCTGTCCCGCGGCGCCGTGATCGCGGGGCGCGCGATGGGGCGCACGGGCGCGTTGCCGAAGGGGTCGTACGTCCTCGCGCGCGCGCCGTTTGCGCCCGCCGCGTGGAACGAGCGCGCGTTGGGGCTGCAGGCCACGGACGGCCATGTGCACTTCGAGGAGACCCGTGCGAACGTCGCCGAGGACGGCGTGTTCGAGCTCGCGGGCCTCGAGCCGGGCCTCACGTACGAGGTCGTGCTCGTGCCAGCGCGCGTCGAGGGTCTCCTGGCGCGGATGCTGTCTGCGGCGCCGCCTGGCGTCGAGGTGACTGCGCCCGCCAGCGGCATCGCGCTCGAGTTGTCGCTCGCCGCGGTCCACGTCGTCGTACGGAGCGCGGGTGCGCCGGTCGAGCGCGCGCAGCTCGACTTGGTCCTTCCCGATGGTGACCCGCGGGAATCGGTTCCGGAGCCGCTGCGGCGTAGCGACGTCCTGGAGACCCGGCGGGGCGAGGCCGTCGTGCTCGTCGCCACGGACGCCGTCACGACATTGCGCGTTTCTGCTCCGTCCCATGAGCCTGTCGACGTCGCCATCGACCCCGCGGCGTTAGCAGTCGAGCGCGGCGAGCTGCTCGGGCCGCTCGTCGTCGAAGTCGGCGCAGAGATCGCCCCCGCCGTTGTCGAGTGGCGGCTGGACTACGCTGGCCCCGGCACCCTCGACGGCGTACAGCTTGCGCTCCGGCTGATCGAGTCCGACGGGAGCACGACGGTCCTCGGGCCTGTGCCGGTGTCCCTGGGCGTGGCGCGCTTCGAGCGCGCCCCGATCGGTCGGTACCTCTCCATGCCGATCCTGGTGTTCCCGCCGACGGTCGCGTTGACGGACCTCCCGCTCGCGCTCGAGACGTTCGCCGGGCAGGACGTGACGACGCGCGCCGGCGAGGTGACCATCGTCGAAGCGACGGTCGCGCTCGGCGGGCGGATCGAGCTTTCGCTCCTCGGCCGCAATCCGGCGCTCCCCGCGCCGCAGGCGATGCTGATCGAGCGCGGCGGCAACGAGGTCCTGCCGGCGCTCCTCGCGCCCGACGGGACGGGCCACCGGATCGCCCCGGGGCTCGACGGGGACGGCTCGTTCCTCTTGCAGCGCGCCTTGCCCCCGGGGGAATACACGCTGCGGGTCGAGGGCGAGGGGTACACACGCGCCGAGCAGCCCGTGACCGTGCGAATGGGGGAGACGACGCGGGTCACCATGTCGCTCGAGCTCGAGCACTGAACGTGCCCAAACGGCGCGAAATCCCCGCGAAACGTGAGTGACGCACCAGTTGCCTGGCGCACGTCGAGGTGTGCGTAACGCCTGGGTCCACGTCCTGCTCGCGGCGCTCGGCGACCTGATCGTCGCCTATTTCGTACTGGACCGTCCCCCGCGCGACGCGGGGGACGCGCTCGTCGGCGCGGCGGAGGAGGAGCCTCTCGCGCCGCTGTCCCGCGCGGAGGCCGTGCTCCTGCCGCCGAGCGCGCGGCTCGACGAGCCCCACGCGGACTCGGGCGCCCGTTCCAGCAGGGCGCGGGTCGAGGTCGAGCCCGCGGGCGAAGTGGCGCACACCGAGGCGCCTCCCGCACCGGAGCCAGAGGCCCCGAGCAGCCCTCCCCGACCGCAGTCCGAGGAGGCGCTCTTCGTCCTGCGCGTCTTGGTGCGCGCGGAGGGGGGCGACGTCCCCTCGCAGTGGGAGGACGCGACGGTCACGGCGCGCTTCTCCGGCACGGACGCCGACTTCACCGTCTCGACGCCGATCAGCCGCACTGCCGTGATCGAGGTCCCACTGAAGGGCGCGAGCTCGGTCCCGGGCGCGTGTGACGTCGTCGCCTCGCACCCGGGGTATTGCCTCCATCGATCGACCCTGGACCTCTCGCAGCTGCGCAGCGAGGGACGCGACGCGGAGGATCGCGTCAGGATCGGCATGCAGCACTTCGTCATGCTCCGGCGTTATGTCGCGCGCGTCACGGGGCAGACGTACGACGCCGAGCACGCCGCGCTCGTCGCGTTCTCTGACGTGCGGCTGCCCGAGCCGATGGAGATCGTCGACATCTGCACCGTGAGCGGCGGGACCTATTCGCTCCGCGCGCCGTCGACAGGGGAGTGGCTCGTCGTCGCGTTGCGACGCGACTCGCACCCGACGTAGGCGCTCATCGATGTCCCGCGGCACCTGGAGACGGGGAAGATCGGCGAGCACCTCGTGACGTGCAAGCTGCGCACGCTCGACACGCAGCTGCGCGTCGACGCGATCGTGCCCATTGGGTACGACTCAGTGGGCCTCGCGGTCGTGCTCGTACCGGCCAACGAACGGACCGTCGCACTCGCTCGCGAGCGCAGAGCCGCGTCGGGGCGGAAGTCATTGAGCGCATTACCCGCGCTCTCGTGGCACCACACGTCCGCTGGCGCACCAGGGGGCGAGACGTGGGGCATCGACCTGCGCCACCAGGAGCCGCAGTCGGAGCGCCGTGACTCGATCGTGTGGCTGAGCGTTGCCACGACCCTCGATGCGTTGGGTGGCGCGATCGTGCGAGGCGGCGCTACGGGCCCTGGGCTCGTGCAAGTGCAGGACCCGTTCGACAAGGGCAGCTGGGAGACCGGGGAGCTGCGCGACTTCGCCCCTCTCGACGCGACGAGCGTGGCCCCGCCCGTCGCGCGCCTCGACGTGCGCGCCTTCGACACCGAGGGCCCGCTCGCGGGGGGCAAGGCCCACGTCGATTGGCTCAGAGGCCGGCGCGCGTTGCGCAGCGATCGGGAGGCCAGAATCGCGACCGGAGCGCAGCCCAGCGGCTTCGAGGCGGACGCGATGTTGGACGCGGCGGGGTGTGCCGCGCTCTTCGTGCCGAGCCTCGAGGCACTCACCGTCAGCGTGCTCGACAGGGGAGGTGCCCGATCGGCGGTCCGGCGCTTGAACGCGCCGGGCCCGGCTGGGGCGTTCTCGGTGACTCTGACCTTCGACCCGCGCGAGCCAGCGAGCCCCGTCGACGGCGCCGGCAAGTCAGGTCGAGCTGGGCGCTAACCTCACCAGGACCAATTACCGCTGGATCGGTCACTCGACACCGAGTCACTGATTGCGCGCAGGGCGCGCATCGCTCTCGACGTCCGGCACTCCGGCACTCCGGCACTCCGGCACTCCGGCATTCCGGCATTCCGGCATTCCGGCATTCCGGCATTCCGGCATTCCGGCATTCCGTCTCGGGTCGAGACGGAGGTGTGCCGCCGACACCACGGAGATCGCCGCCGCCGGTCTTCGACCGTCGGCGGCGAAATGCGCCGTCCTGCGTCGCGGGCGACTCGTCCAACCACGACTTCGAGCCTAAGTGTGGCCAGCGGTCACACACATTGCATCGCCCCGCGCTACCTTTTGGGCCTCTGCTCCGAGCCGCGCGGAACTTCCCACGCCGTCGCTTCGTCTCGTCGCAGGGACACTCCACCTATGAACTCGACCTCCCTTCGGCGCAGCGCCGCCGCGACCTCCTTCATCGCGACCGCGTGCGTGTTCACCGGCGTCGCCCTCGCCCACGACGACGACCCCAAGATCCTGCACAAGCTGCCGCCCGTCCCGGGCAGCGGCTTCGCGCGCGGCCTCGCACCTGGCCAGGCGTTGCCCGGCGGCGGCACCAACACCCAGTTCAGCGGCGGTGGAGGCACGAACTTTCCCGCGCTGAACGTCACGTTGCGCTCGTGGTTGACCCTCGGTGACCTCGGGGGAGCGAACTCGGGCAACGACATCTGGGGCTACGTCTCGCCGAGTGGGCGCGAGTACGCGATCATCGGCACGTCGAACGGCGTCAATGTCGTCGAGGTGACCAACCCCGACCTGCCGTCGATCATCGCGACGATCGCTGGGCCGAACAGCCTCTGGCGTGACATCCGCACCTACCAGGACCGCGCATACGTCGTCAGCGAGGGCGGCGATGGCATCCAGGTGCTCAACCTGAGCAACGTCGACGGCGGCGTCGTCACGCTCATGGGCACAGTGACGACGGGCGGCGCGTCCGCGACGCACAACGTCTCGGTCGATCTCGACAGCGGTTTCCTGTACCGCTGCGGCGGCAGCAGCAACGGCCTCCGGATCTATGACCTGGCCGACCCGTCGAACCCGGTGTACGTCACCTCGTGGAACGACCGCTACGTGCACGACGCGCAGATCGTGACCTACACGACCGGTCCGCACGCGGGCAAGCAGATCGCGTACTGCTGCGCGGGCTTCAACGGTGGCTGGACCGAGCCGACACTGTCGATCGTCGACGTCACGAACAAGCAGAACCTGCTGGTGCTCGCGCACATCGCCTACCCTGGCCGTGCTTACAGCCACCAGGGGTGGCTGTCCGAGGACCGCACGCTGTTCTATCTCGGTGATGAGCTGGACGAGAACGGCTCGATCATGACGACGACCCACGTGTTCGACGTGGCGAACCCGACGAACGCCACGTACGTTGGCCTCTTCACGAACAGCCAGGTGTCGATCGGCCACAACATGTTCACGGCGCACGGGCTCCTGTTCCAGGCGAACTACACGAGCGGCCTCCGTATCTATGACGCCGCATCGAACCCGTTGACGCCGACCGAGGTCGCGTACTTCGACTCCGCGCCGACGTCCACAGCGGCGACGTTCAACGGCATGTGGGGCTGCTACCCATACCTCCCGAGCGGCACGATCATCTGCAGCGACCTCGAGCGCGGCCTCTTCGTCGTGACGTACGACCCGCCTCCCGGCACTTCGTACTGCGTCGCGAACCCGAACTCCAGCGGCGGGCCCGCCACGGTCGAGGGCCTCGGCACGAACCGGATCGCGAACAACGATCTGGAGGTCGTCGCCTCGTCCCTGCCGCTCAATTCGAACGGTTACTTCGTGGTGTCGGCGACCCAGGGTTTCATCGCCAACCCCGGCGGTAGCCAGGGCAACCTGTGCCTCGGCGGCTCGTTCGGGCGCTACATCGCGCAGACCGGCAACTCCGGCGCCTCGGGTGTCCTCAGAGTCGACGTCGATGTCAACGCCGTGCCCCAACCGAACGGCAACGCGGTCGTGCAGTCCGGCGAGACCTGGAACTTCCAGTGCTGGTACCGCGACGCGAACCCAGGCGTGACCTCGAACTTCTCACCCGGGTACTCGGTGCACTTCCAGTAGCATCTCGGCCAGCGAGTCGTGCGGGGCGGAGCAGCGCGGGCGCTGCTCCGCCCCGCGCCATTGCGCACATCGTCACCGAGCCCCAGCATGTCGAAGCACTTCACCCGCGAAGACCTCGTCCGTTTGAAGCACCTGCGGAGCGTCCTGCTCTCGATCGAGGAGCGCGTCCCCGGCACATCCGCGCCGCGGTATTGGGGCTTCGACCAGGACCTCGAGCTGTACGATCGGACCTTCGCGGAGCGCATCGGCTGGAAGTGGCGCGCAGTGTTGGCGGAGCTCGCACGGCGTGGCTTCGTCGTCCCTGACAGCGGTGTGCTCGACTACGGCTGCGGCACCGGCGTCGCGGCGCGCGAGTGGCTCGCGAGCGACGTCGGCGCGAGTCACTTGACCGCGAAGGCGCGTGTGCGCCTCTGGGACCGCGACTCCGGCGCGCGCGCATTCGCGAAGGCGCGTGTCCTCCGCGACCACCCGAAGGCCAAGGTCGACGAGCTCGTCCGCGCGCCCAGCCCGCGCGACCTCGAGGGCCAGGTGCTGCTCGTCAGCCACGTCCTGGACGAGCTCGTCGAGGGCCAAGTCGACGAGCTCATCGCGCTCGCGCGCCACGCTGCAGCGGTCGTGTGGGTCGAGCCCGGCAGCCGCATCACGTCGCGCCGCCTGTCCGAGGCGCGCGACCGCTTGCTCGACGATTTCGGCGTCATCGCGCCGTGCACCCACTCCGAGCGCTGCGGCGCGCTGCGCCTCGACCCCGAGCGTTCGTGGTGCCACTTCTTCGGCGAGCCCGCGCCCGAGGCGTTCACCGAGGGGCGCTGGGCAGAGTTCGGCCGAGAGCTCGGCATCGACCTGCGCAGTCTGCCGTACTCGTTCGTCGCGCTCGCGCGCAAGGGCGCCGAGGTCGCGACCACGGTCGCGCCGGGCACCGTGCGCCTCCTCGGTCGGCCGCGGATGCAGCGCGGCCGCGCGCTGATCGACACCTGCGCAGCGGAGGGTGTGCGCGAAGAGATCCTGCTGCAGCGCCTCGACAAGACGCTCTTCAAAGCGCTCGACCGTGAGCATGTCGAGACGATCGTCGTCGAGCGTGAAGGCGACGCCATCGTCGCTGCGCGGCGAGAATGAGCGCGCCGCCCGTCGTCGTGGTCATTGGCGCTGGCGTGATCGGTCTGACGACCGCGCTCGAGCTGCTGCAGCGCGGCGCCAAGGTCGTCATCCGGACCCGCGACACGATCGACGCCACGACGTCCGCCGTAGCTGCCGCGGTCTGGTACCCCTTCCTCGCGGAGCCGCGCCAGCGCGTGCTGGACTGGAGCCGCACGACGTACGAGGTGCTCGCGCGCGAGGCACGCCACGAGCCCTCCTCCGGCGTGCGCATCGAGCGTTTTGTCGAGGTATTCAGCGTGCCCGACCCCGACGTCTGGTGGGCGAGCGCCGTACCCGGGCTGCGGTTCCTGCCCCGCAGCGAGGTGCCCACGGGATTTCGCGCTGCAATCGAGGTCGACGTCCCTGTCGCCGACACGCGGCGCTATCTACCGCGCTTGCTCGAACGCGTGCGCGCGCTTGGCGGCGAGCTGCACGTGCGCGCCGTCGAATCGTTGGCGGAGCTCGCCGAGGTGTCCGGCAGCGCGCCGAGCGCAATCGTCAACTGCACAGGCCTCGGCGCGCGCGAGCTGTGCGGCGACACGAGCCTCGTACCGATCCGCGGACAGGTGCTCGTCGCGCGCGGCCTCGCACTGTCCCACGGAGTGCTCGACGAGACGGTCCCGAGCCCCATCTACGCGATCCCGCGCGGCGACGAGCTGATCCTCGGCGGCACTGCGCAACACGGGGATAGTCGGAGCGCGCCGGACGAGCGCGACACCGAGGCGATCCTCGCGGGTCTGGCGCGGCACCTCCCGAATCTCACCCCTCGGCACGTCGTCGCAGCCAGGGTGGGCCTGCGCCCATGGCGACCTGCGATCCGTCTCGAGCGCGAGCCACGTGCGGGCGGACCACTTCTCGTGCACAACTACGGGCACGGCGGTTCGGGTTACACCGTCGCGTGGGGCTGCGCGCGCGAGGCAGCGGAGCTCGCGCTCGGTACGGCCTCGTGACCGTGCTGCTCGGCCTCGCCACTCTGCGCGGGGCGAGTCGCAGCGAGACACCGCGCCACCGCGGCCCGATGGCCTGGATGGCGCGTTGCACTACCGCGCTCTTGGCTCGGCGAGTAGGTTGGGTGGAGGCCCTCGACGGCGCCCAACCGTCGCGACGCGTCCCGTTCCGTTCCACGCGGCCATCCCCTCACTCGCAACCCTACTGCACCCCACTCTCCCATGCGCATGACCCTCGTTCCGATCCTGGCGCTCGTCGTCGCTCCCACAGCGTCAGCACAGCTCCTCGTGCCCGAGAGCACGAACGACGACGTGATGATGTTCGACGCGTTCGACGGCTCGTTGATCAGCTTGCAGTACCTCGACATGAACATCTCGACGGGTGCCACGCCCAGCACGCCGCAAGAGCTCATCTTCGCGCCCAATGGCGACATTCTGATCTCGGACCAGGTCGCCAATCGCGTGTTCCGCTACTCGAACGACGGCTCGACTTACATCGGCGAGACGACGACGCCGCTTTCGAACGTCCGAGGGATCGAGTCCGCCTACGGTTCCATCTGGGTGGCCAACGCAGGCACGTCTGGCGGCGCGCCAGGCAACGCGATCGTGCAGCTCGACCTCGGCTTGAACCTCGTGCAGGTCTTCCCGCTGGCGTTCGCGCCCTGGGACCTGCAGATCGACCGCCGCGGCGGCGTCGATGGGCTCCTTGTCACCGACCTCTCGGGTCACAACATCCAGTTCTTCGACCCGGCCAACCCGGCCACGACGCTGATGGTGCATGACTCCGATGGCGTCACCGGCATCGATTTCCCGCAGTACATGCGGTTCCGTGAATCGAACGGGAACCTGCTCGTCGCGGGCTTCTCGCCGCCCTCGGGCGTGTACGAGTACGAGCCGGTTACGGGCAACCAGCTCAACTTCGTGGACACGGTCGGGCTCTTCAATATCGGAGGCCTCCGTAGTGTGCACGAGCTCGGCAACGGCAACCTGCTGATCTCGGGGCCCGGCGTGCATGTGTACGACCCCATTGTCGGGACCTTGTCGACGATCGTCCCGGTCGTCGCTGCGCGCGCGATCACGAAGGTCACGGGCGCCTCGATCGGGACGAACTACTGCGCCGCGGCCGTCAACTCGACCGGCAGCGCCGCGTCGATGTCGGCCTCGGGCAGCGCCGCGGTCGCGTCGAACAACCTCGTGCTCGCGGCAGGCAACCTGCCGTTGAACGCGTTCGGCTTCTTCCTGACGAGTCTCGCGCAGGGCTTCATCGCGAACCCGGGCGGCAGCCAGGGCAACCTCTGCCTCAGCGGCTCGATCGGGCGCTACGTTGGCTTTGGCCAGGTGCAGAACTCGGGCGCGGCAGGCGCGATCTCGCTGGCGGTGGACTTGACGCAACACCCGACGCCGAGCGGTTTTGTGTCCGTGCAAGTCGGTGAGACCTGGAACTTCACGGCGTGGTACCGCGACTCGTTCGGCGGCAGCGCGACGTCGAACTTCGCAGACGGGCTCGAGATCTCGTTCAACTGATGTGGATGGGGACCGTGTCGACCCCTGGTCGACACGGTCGCGCGACGAGCGCCGCGAGTGTCGCCGGTCACGGCTTCACACGGGGCGCTCGCGCGTCGGATCTGGGTGCTGGCGCAGGTCCGTCAGCGGGCCAGGAATTTCACCGTCTCGGCGACGCTCGTGTACCCGACCGCACGCTTCAGGACGTTGCCGTCCGCGTCGAGCAGCAGTAACGTCGGGTAACCCTGCACTTCATAGCGTTTGACGAGCTCGCGCTCGGCGTCGCCATCGAGCTTGACGGCGACGACCCCGCGCGCCGCAGCCACCACGTCCGCCGCGGTGTACACGAGCTGATCCATCTCCTTGCACGGGCCGCACCAGGTCGTCACGAAGTCGACGAAGATCAGTTTGCCCTCGAGCTGCGCCTCGGCGAGCGCCGCCGCGAGGTCGTGGCCGAACGCCAGCGGCGCCTCGGCGCGCGTCGCCTCCCGGTCGGGCTTCAGTCGATCAGCGCGCGCGAGTTCCTCCGCCTCCGTGGTCCCCGGGTCGAATTGCTCCAGCGACAGCGAGAGGCCGTCGGGCGAGAGAGTCACGACGCGGAACGCGCGGCCGTCGAGCCACGCGTGCTGCCCGAGCGCGCGTGTGCCCGTCACATAGAGCGCCTCACGCTCGCGCGCGAGCAGCCACACGTCGCGCTGGTCGAAGACCCCGTCCTGGCGCAGCTCCGAGAGGAAGACGTAGGCCGGTGCGTCGTCCAATACGAATGTGCCTTCGCGCCACCCGCGCCGCGACCAACGCAACGTCGGGGGCGCGTCGGGCTCCAACGGGTCCTCCACGAACCAGAGCGCCATCGGGTAGGCGATTCGCGGGCCACCGTCGACGCCGGACCGCACCTGGACGGTCGCTTGGAAGCTGGACCACCACTTCCCGCGCTGCTCGCGCGGTTGGGCCGTGAAGAGCTCGCTGCGCTCGAACGCGCCGTTGCGGTCGCAGTCGACGGACATTTGCTCGACGCGCCGCGACTCCTGCGCGCGCGTGAGCAGCACCAACACCGGCGGCGCTCCGGGAGGGCCCAGCGCGAATTCGCCGACGAAGAGGTCGCCATACGCCGAGAGTGGCACCGACTCGCCCTTCGGGCTCCAGCGCGGCCCTGCGCCCTCGCCAGGCTCGCAGGCCGTGAGCAGAACCTCGATCGCCTCATGGGGCAACGGGTCTTGCGCCAGCACGGCGAGCAGCAGCGGCATCAGCATGCCCCCAATATAGGCCGCGCCGCGCGGGCCAGGGCCTGGCGCCGCCAGTCCCCCGCTATCCTCTCCGGCCCCATGGACAGCATTCTCGTGCCGGTGTGGACCGTGTTCCGCGTCCGGGACTTCCGGGCGCTGCTCGTCTGCAACGTACTGCTCGGGCTCACTTATTCGTTCGTAGCGCCATTCCTGTCCATGTGGGGGACGCTCGAGGTCGGGATGAGCCCCGTCCGATTCGGCGTCTTCATGACGATCACTTCCGCCGTGGCGATCGCGGTCAGCACGTGGCTCGCGCGCTGGTCGGACACGCGCTACTCGCGTAAGGCGATGCTCGTGATCGGTGGCGCGACGGGCGTCCTCGGTTACGTCGGCTACGCGTTTGTGCGCGACTTCGTGTGGCTGACGCTGATCGGCTCGTTCCTCTTGGGGTTCTCGTCGATCACGTTCTCGCAGCTATTCGCGCTCGTCCGCGACGTCGTCAACGCCAGTGACGAGGTCCCCGCGCACGAGCTGCCGCTCTACGTCAACGTCTTCCGCCTCTTCTTTGCGCTCTCCTGGACCGTCGGACCGGCGCTGGCCGCGTGGGTGATGAACGCGTATTCGTTCGAGGGCACGTTCCTGGTCGCGGCGCTGTGTTTCCTGCTGTTCACACTCTTCGTGCAGTTCGCGGTGCGCGCGGTGCCGCCGACCGCGGCCACGCGCGCAGCGGCGCTGGCTCTGCCGCTGCGGGTCGCGCTCCTGCGCCCCGTCGTGCTGGCGCACTTCGTAGGCTTCGCGCTGTTCTTCGCCTGCTCGACGATGGGGATGATGAACCTGCCGCTGTTGATCCTCAACACCCTCGGCGGCGAGGAGCACCAGGTCGGGATCGCCTACAGCGTCGCGCCCGTGTTCGAGCTGCCGTTCCTGTTCTACCTGGGGCTGCTCGCGACGCGCATCGACCACGCCCGGATGATTCGCGCGTCGCTGATATTGGCGGTCGTGTTCTACGGCCTGCTGGCGCAAGTTGGAGCTCCATGGCACGTTTACGTGCTGCAGGTCCTCTCCGCTGCGATCGTCGCCGTGACGTCCGGCGTCGCGATCACGTTCTTCCAGAATTTCCTGCCCGAACAGGCCGGCACGGCGACGAACCTGTACTCGAACGCGACGCGGATCGGCGCGACCGGCGGCTACCTGCTGTTCGGCTATCTCGTCGCCGAGGGCGGCCACCGCGCGGTCTTCGTCGTCTGCGCCCTTTTCTGCGCGTTGGCGCTCTTGTTGCTGCTGGCCTTTCGGCCGCCGCAATCAGCGGGTAATCGTCGCCAGCACCTCGGGAGTACGGTCGGCCCGCTCGACCATCGCGATGAACCTCGCGACCTCGGGCGTGTCGAAGCGCGCGACCTCGGCGACCCAGCGCGGTGACACCGATTGGTACAGGAGGCGCGCCTCGACGGTCAGCTCCACGTCGCTCGGGGCAGCGAACGTGTAGCGCACCCTGTCGCGTCCTGATTCGAAGTTGGCGTCGCCATCGACGCCGTGGGGCTTCGTCGCAGCCGCGTCAGGGTGGTCGGGCCGCCAGCCGAAGGGCAGGATGCGGTCGTCGACGTACCAGCTGGCGCCCTGCATCAGGGTGTGGGTGGGAGCGCCCTCGCTGTCGGCGATCACGGCGCGATAGCGCGCGACCTCGTCACCGCGGGTGATGACGTCGCGGTGCGGCTCGACTGGGCCGCCGGCGACTTCCGTGGGCAGGACCGCGCCGTCGGGCCCGACGATGCGCCCGGTCTCGTCGCAGTGACCCGACGAGAAGATTACCGCGCCCGCGCGGTCACGGACGGTCACCTCCAGCCACATGCGGCGGCTCGGGTGCCCGGTCGGCAGCTTGTGACCCGTGCGGTTCGTGACCGTTACCTCGAAGGAGAGCGCGCCATCCGTGCGCTGGAACGGGGTCACCGCGAGCGCCGCCGTGCGCTCGCCGAGCTGCTCGCGTGTCGCTGCGATCGTCGCGTCGAAGGCCTCGCGCGGCGCTTGCACGCCGAGCGCTTCGGCGTTGTCGCGCAGCATCGAGAGCATGAATGTGTTGCCTCCGACGAGGAGGTGACGCCCGAACGGCGTGCGCGGCTCGATGAACGGGAAGTCCGTGCCCGGCGGGTTGTGCGCGAGGCGCGTGCTGATCACCGCACCGTCGACGTCCTTCTTCGGCATGTGGCACTCTTGGCAGGTCCGCGCGACGGGGCTCGGTCGCATCAAGACGCTGCCGTCGGGGCCCTCGTTCGAGTACATCGAATTGCGCCACTCGAGGTAGGGCGTCTGCTCGTGGAACGTGGTCTCGGTCGGCGTGCCGTCCTCGGCGAGCGGGTGCGTGATCAGCGTGTGACAGCTGCCACAGAGCGCCGAGCGCATGACGTGGTCGCCGTGCGCCGGCGTGAAGCCGGTGTGCATGCGCATCGGCCCCGGCACGGGATCCGCGTGGGGCCCGAAGAGGCGCCGCCACGGATCGAGCTCGAAGCCCGCGCTGTATGAGGCCGGCGTGCCGAGGCCGTCGGGAGCGATGCCGTGGCAGATCGTGCACGACACGCCGTCGCGCGCGAGGTCGCCCAGCGCCTCGCCACACTCGAGCGCGTGCAGCGGGTCGCCCGTGCCATGGTCCGAGAGCCCGGCGCGCTCCGCGAGCGGCGTGTGGCACTTCATGCACTCGCTGGCGATCAGGTCCTTGGCGTTCGGCGCCGCCGCCATCTCGGCGGACATCACGGCGCGCCAGAACGGGTCGCGCGCCGAGTTCGCCATCATCGTCGACTGCCACAGGTCGAACGGCGCGATCGAGCGACCGGCGCTGTCACGCATCGCGGTCGCGCGGTCGCTCGTCGAGTGGCAGAGCGCGCACGCATCAGAGGTCCGTACGCCCGCGCCGGGCGGCGCATCGTCCTGGGCCTCTGTCGCCGTCGGGGACGCTGGGACGAGGCCGCTCGACACGACGATGCAAGGGCCACACAGGGTCACTACCAAAGTGTAGAACCGGATACGCATGTCCAAAGGTGAACACAGGAGACCGTTGAGTGGGAGTCCGATCCCGCACATGTCTCGAGAACGAGACGGCCGCGGCAGATCGTCGCTCGACGGCCGTCACCGCGGCCCTATCGCTCGCCGCGGCAGCTCCGCGCGAGATCACCGCAACAAGACTGAGACCCCGTTCGTGAAGTTCGACGTCGCGGCGCCGCCGATGGCGGCGCAGGAAGAAACCGAACGCGTTGAGCGGCAGCGACTGCGATGAGGCGCAGGTTGTTCTGCGAGACGAGCGGGCTGTCCTGGACGCGGATCCTTCCCGACGCCCCGGTGGAGTTCGTGGCGCCGGCTGAGCAATAAGCTTGCCCGATGTCGAGGCCCCGCACGTTTGCCGCGAGAATCGCGTCGCCCGCGTTGCGATTCGACCGGTACCGAAACGTGATCGCTCGAGGTGTCGACCCGCGGTGCCGAGGTGAACGATGGCGAGCGCACCCGCTTGGCTGACGAGCGTATACGGCGCGAGGATCGGCGCGACCGGCATCCCAGCTGTGAAGTCGAGGGCGCGGTCGGAGCTCGAGCAGTTGCCGTTGTCGGCGGTGTTGCGGTTGCCCAAACGGACAATGTCGAAGGTGCCCGCTGCGGTGCCCGGCAACGGTTGATACCGCGTCGCTAGTAAGAGAGTCAGGCCTCAGCCCGCCCCTGGGAGGGGTTCCGGCCCGCTTTGCTGGAACCAGGTCACGGATGGAGTTGAAAGCCCGCCGCAGCCGCCACCCTGCCCGCGCGCGAGAGGTGGTTCGTGAGCGTCCAAGGGTGGGCCTGCGTGTGCCCCGCACGGCGCGCCCGCGAGTGACGCGGGACGATGATTCAACTCCATTCGTGACCTGGTTCCCTCAGCGGAACCAGGTCACGGATGGAGTTGAAAGCCCGCCGGAGCCGCCACCATCCCCGCGCGCAAGTGGAGCGTTTGTGAGCGCCCACGGGTGAGCGTGCGCTCCGCACGGCGCACCCACGAGTGACGTGGGACGAGGTTTCAACTCCATCCTTGACCTGGTTCCCGCTGCGCGACGAGCGCGCGGTGGTGGCCCACGTAGGAGCCACCGACGCACGTGGATCACACGCCGTCAGCGTCCCTCGGCAGAACCTGACGCCAGCCGGGCGCCGGACCCGCTTTCATGCGCATGGGGCGGCGCTCGAGCCGGTGGGGAACTCAGGCCAAGATCGGCCGAATCAGCTGTCCGTGCACGTCCGTCAGCCGGAAGTCGCGTCCCGCGAAGCGCGCGGTCAGCCGCTCGTGGTCGATCCCGAGCAGGTGCAGGATCGTCGCGTTGAGGTCGTGGATCGAGACACCATCTTTGACGATGTTGTAAGAGAAGTCGTCTGTCTCGCCATACACCTGCCCGGCCTTCACGCCCGCGCCCGCGAGCCAGAGGGGGAAGCAGCGCGGGTGGTGGTCGCGCCCGTAGTTCTCCTTCGTCAGCGTGCCCTGGCAATACACCGTGCGCCCGAACTCGCCCCCCCAGATCACGAGCGTGTCCTCCAAGAGGCCCTTGCGCTTGAGGTCCTGGATCAGCCCATAACACGGCTGGTCGACGTCGAGGCAGTTGATGCCGTGGTCCGACGGTAGGTCGCCGTGTTGGTCCCAGTCGCGGTGGAAGATCTGCACGAACCGCACGTCGCGCTCGACGAGGCGTCGCGCCATGAGGCACGACGCGGCGAACGTGCCCGCGACCTTCGCCTCCGGTCCGTAGAGGTCGAGCACGTCCTGCGGCTCGTCCGAGAGGTCGACGAGCGCGGGCACCGTGGCTTGCATGCGGAACGCCATCTCGTACTGCTCGATGCGCGCGCGGATCTCGGGGTCGCCGACCTCCTCTGCACGCTTCGTGTTCAGCTCGGCGAGCGCGTCCAACGTCGTGCGGCGGGTCGCGCGCTCGACGCCGTTCGGGTCCTTCAGGAACAGCACCGGGTCGCCAGCTGCGCGCAGCGCGACGCCCTGGTGGTCGCTCGGCAAGAAGCCCGAGCCCCACAGCCGCTGATAGATCGCCTGCGCGTCCCGGCGGACCTTGATCTTCGGCGTCATCACGACGAAGCTCGGCAGGTCGCGGTTCATGCTGCCGAGGCCATAGGAGAGCCACGCGCCGAAGCTCGGGCGGCCTGGTTGCTCGTGACCCGTCTGCATGAAGGTGATCGCTGGATCGTGATTGATCGCGTCCGTGTGCACCGCGCGCAGCACACACAGGTCGTCGACCATCTTGCCGGTCCACGGGAGCGTGTCGCAGACCTCCGTGCCACATTCACCTCGCCGCTGGAAGTCCCACTTCGACGGCGCGATGGGGAAGCTCGCCTGGCCCGAGGACATCGTCGTCAGGCGCTGGCCCCTGCGGATCGAATCGGGCAGCTCCGTGCCATAGAGGTCGCGCAGCTTCGGCTTCCAATCCCAAGTCTCGAACTGGCTGGGAGCGCCGGACATGCACAGGTAGATCACGCGCTTCGCCTTGGGCGCGAAGTGCGGCACGCCGGGTAGCCCGCCGAAGCGGACCGCCTCGCCGTCGGCGCGCCTGAGCGAGTTGGCCAATGCAGAGGGCCCGGAGAGCGACGCGAGCGCGGCGGCGCCGATACCGACCGTCGAACCGCGCAGGAACGCGCGCCGCGTCGCGGTGAGAGCGAGGTCGTCGATGCGGTTCAGATGGTCGGTAGTGGAATTGTGCATCGTCAGTTGCGCACGAGGACTTCGTCGAGGTTCAGAACCGTGCTGGCGAGCATCGTCCAAGCGGCCAGCTCCGCTGCGCCGAGGCCGCCCGCCAGGGGCTCGCCCGGAATGTCGAGGTCTCCGACCTCCAAGAGCGCTTGCGCCCGCGCGGGCGCTGACTCGAACTCCGCGCGCAGCGCCACCAGCGTCCGCGACAGCACCTCGAGCTCCGCCGCGTCGGGAGTGCGCCCGACCGCGAGGCGGAAGAGGCGCAGGGCGCGCTGCGCGTCACCTTCGCTTGCGCACGTCAGGACCCGCGCAGCCAGGAATCGCGCGGCCTCGACGTACGTCGTCTCGTTCAGCGCCGCGAGCGCTTGCAGCGGTGTGTTCGTGCGCTCGCGCTCCAGCGTGCAGGACTCGCGCGAGGGCGCGTCGAACGTCGTCAATACCGGGGGCGGCGCCGTGCGCTTCCAGAACGTGTAGAGGCTGCGGCGGTGCAGGTGCTCGCGCGGGCCCTGGGTGTACCGCGCGGTGTTGCTGCCGGTGTAGGCGACGGCCTCCCAGATCCCGACTGGTTGATACGGCCGTACACCTGGGCCGCCCATCGTCTGGTCCAGGAGCTCGGCGACGAAGAGGGCTTGGTCGCGCAACACCTCCGCGTCCAGCCGGATGCGCGGCGCGCGCGCCAGCAGCTTGTTGCGCGGGTCGAGCTCGAGTGCGCGGGCGTCGATGTGCGCGCGCTGGCGGTACGTCGCCGTGGTGACGAGCGCGCGGTGCAGCGCCTTCACGTCCCAGCCATTCTCGACGAAGTCGACGGCGAGCCAATCCAACAGCTCCGGATGCGTCGGGAACTGGCCCTGTGCGCCAAAGTCCTCGGGTGTCGTGACGAGGCCGCGACCGAAGAAGTGCTGCCACGCGCGGTTCACTGTGACACGCGCCGTCAACGGGTTCGCCGGGTCGACGAGCCAGCGCGCCAGCGAGAGGCGGTTCCGCGGCGCGTCGGCGGGCAGAGGCGATAGAGCCGCGGGGACGTTCGCCGTTACGACCTCGCCCAGCTTATCGTACGCGCCGCGCAACAGGATGTGCGCGGGGCGCGGGGTGGGCAGGTCGCGCGAGACCATCGTCGTCGGCAACGCGGCCTCCGCGTTCGTGAGCTCCATTGCCTTGGCCGTGCGCGCGTCGGCGAGCACGATCCACTCGGGCGCGTGGTCGGCCCGGAAAGTGCGCCGGAGCAGAGCGCGGCCGGCATCGCTCCGGCGTGCGGGCGCTTGCGCCAAGGTCAGCGTGACGTCGGGCGCCTCTGCGAACGGTGGCATGCGCTCGGTCCGGAACTGGAAGGCGAACCCGCCGCCGTGGTTCGAGACCTCGACGAACAGCTCGTTGATCCCGGGCCGCAGCTCGAACTCGATGCGGTCCGAGTCCGCCGCGACCGCGCGCGCCGCGGGGTTGTCGTGCACGAGCGTGCCGTTCACCCAGACCTGCACGCTGTCATCGCTGCCGAGCATCGCGACCGCGTGGCGCGCAACATCGCTCCAGAGGTAGCGGACGAGCGCCATCGAGCCCACGGCCTCGGGGAACATGTGCACTTCGCCGTCGGTCCAGCTCGGCTCGGGCGTCCACGCGACGTCACCGGCGAAGAGGTCGAGGCGTCCGAGCGAGGCCTCCAGCGCGAGCACCCGGTCGCGCGCCGTCAGCACCTTCGAGTCCGGGAAGAACGCGCGGTGCCAGACACCTACGCCGACACCAGCGCCGCCACCACCGTTTGGGGGTTCGGCGTCGAGCACCGGCGTGACATCGAGCGCGAACCGGAAGCGGGCCAGCCCGTGCTGCTCGTGCGCGGACTCGAAGGCGAGGCGCACGCGGAGCTCCGTGCCCGCGACGAAGCCGAAGGGCGCGCGCGGCGTGACCTCCGCGTGTCGCGCGCCGTCGACGCCGAGGCCCGCCCAGCCAGTGTTCGGGTCCAGGTCGAGGATCGCCGCGACCGGGTACGCGTCCTGCGAGAACGACGCGACGGCGGCGCTCAGGTCGACGCGCCGGAAGTCGTCGCTGCCCGCGGGCGCGACCGCCAACTCGAGCGTCGAGAGCACGAAGTTCTGATTCGCCGCGCGGCCGGGCAGGCGCGCTTCGACCGAGGGCAAGAGCGCCTCGAGCCGCAGGCGCTCGATGGCGCCCGGCGGCGCGAAGCCGCGCAGCTCGTAGACGGTCTTGGCCGGGTTCGCGCCGCCCGCGTGCACCGCGCCGTCGCGCTCGAGCGTGAGCTCCGCGCCATTGGTCGCCGTCGCGACCTCGGGCAGCCACGTCAGCCACCGCCGAGCCAGCGCGTCGCCGCGCTCGTCGGCCCAGCGCGCCTCGCGCGCGTCCAGCGCGGGGTTCGGCGCAGTGAGCTCTCCGTCGAGCTGCGCGAGCCCCGCGCTCAATCCCGCGAGGCGCGTTCGATCCGCCTCGGTCGGGACCTGCAGGAACGGCCGCGGGTTCGGGATGTTCTGGTCGCTCGCCTCTTCCGCGAGTGAGTTGAAGAACGCGTATAGCTGGTAGTAGTCGCGCTGCGAGAACGGGTCGTACTTGTGGTCGTGACACTGCGCGCAGCCCATCGTCACGCCGAGCCAGATCGACGAGGTCGTGTCGACCCGGTCCTTGGCGTAGATCGTGAGGTATTCCTCGGCGATCATGCCGCCCTCCGCACTCGTCGGATTGCAGCGATTGAAGCCCGACGCGATGAGTTGATCCTGTGTCGGCTCCGGCAACAAATCGCCCGCGAGCTGCCAGACCGTGAAGTCGTCGAACGGCAGGTTCTCGTTGAACGCACGGACGACCCAGTCGCGGTACGGCCACATCGAGCGCACGTTGTCGAGGTGCAGGCCATGAGTGTCGCCGTAGCGCGCTGCGTCGAGCCAGATGCGCCCCATGTGCTCGCCGTAGCGCGGCGAAGCGAGGAGGCGATCGACGGCGCGCTCGTATGCGCCGTCCTCCTTGTCGGCAAGGAATTGGTCGAGCTCCTCGAGCGTCGGCGGCAACCCCGTGAGGTCCAACGTCACTCGGCGCAACAGCGTCTCGCGGTCGGCCTCGGCCGACGGTGAGAGGCCGCGCTGCACGAGCGCCGCGCGCACGAAGCGGTCGATCTCGCACGCGCCGTCGACCTGCGGCGCCGCTGGCTTGGTTGGGGCGACGAACGCCCAATGCGCCTCCCATTGCGCGCCCTCCTCGATCCAGCGCTTCAGCGTCGCGACCTGCGTCTCATTCAGCGGCTTGCCGAACTTCGATGGCGGCATCACGTCGCCAGCGAGTTCGGGCGCCAGGCGGTAGGCGAGCTCGCTCTCGTCGAGCTTGCCGGGCACGACCGCGTGCCCGCCCGTCGGCAGGGCTGCCAGAGCACCCTCGGGGGTGTCGAGCCGGAGCCCGCCCGAGCGCTTGGCCTCATCGGGTCCGTGGCACGCGAAGCAGTGCTCCGACAGGATCGGCCGTACGTCGCGGGCGAAGTCGACCTGCGCGGCCGCCAGCTGCGGGCCGCAGAGCGCGGCGAGCGTGAGGGAGAGGAGAGGCCCTGCCATGTCCAGCATCCTACCTCGGTTCCGCCGCGCCCCGGAGGTGGGGTCGCAGGTTGGAAC
>Ga0163154_10001400_pt1 | contig 37363 bp, 23 predicted proteins | sample OliLakLV19MP9P1_FD_148649 | JGI IMG/M metagenome (GOLD analysis project Ga0163154, IMG submission 148649) | Freshwater microbial mat bacterial communities from Lake Vanda, McMurdo Dry Valleys, Antarctica - Oligotrophic Lake LV.19.MP9.P1 | ecosystem: Environmental > Aquatic > Freshwater > Lake >... | reverse complement strand
CTTCAATTAACATCATCATTTTACTGATAGTAGTATCCTGGGATTTTATATTAAGAAGGCCTAAATCCAAATCAGGGAGATTTTTACGGTTATTTTCCATAATACTAAAATTAATTATGGCGGCAAGTTACAACAAGGTTTTGACAAAACTATCATTTAAATAGCTAGAAAAGCTGATACAATAGTTTGAAGCTGTGAAACTTATAAATTTAACCGCCATATTTTATTTTAGTATAATGGTATCCTGAATGACTAATTTGGAGAAAAATTCCAGTGGAGAGTAAAATAAAATACCTTTATAAAATCCTTGATAGCTATCGGCTCCGTTCTGGTTCTGACTTGTTACTACTGCTTTGAGTTAAATACTATTTCAGATAAAAAAGTTTAGTTCTAACGATATTAATAAAAACACCATGAGCACCAGATATAAATTTATTGACAATGAAGCAGTGTATTTTACCACGACAACAGCAGCAGCATGGACGGATATTTTTACAAGAGAAATATACAAAGCAATCCTGCTGGATAGCATCCGTCATTGCCAGCAAAGCCAGGGTTTAAAAATACATGCCTGCCTCCCCGACTAAGTCATTTCCGTTCGACTGGGTCATCCGGGCGGGCAGTCTGGGGTGTTAATGAACAATCCCGCCCGGATGACCGGTCGTACGGGCATTTGCTTACCATTTGTAGTTGTAAGGACATATTTTGTGATTGAAAGGACGCAATATAAAAAGCTTTACTGCCATGTAATTAATTGATGCAGTAATCAATAATTCAAAGGAAAGCACGAAAGAATACCTGCTACATAATTTTGCAAGGGAAGGTAAAAAAAGTAGCAGTAATTTTAAACATAAGTTTTGGGAGCATGAAAATCACCCGGCATTATTGAACAGTTCAGAAATGTATAACCAGCGTTTAAATTATCTTCCTGCCCGACAAGCCATTCAGGCGGGCATTTTAACCCTGTAACAGCAGGCTTTGTAGCAGAGCCGTGGCATTGGATATATAGCAGTGATGCAACTGATTATTTTACAGAAAAAAGGGCTGCTGGATATTGTAATTTTGGATGGTTTTTAGGATCCGAGATTAGTAACAGGGAAGACACAGGACGGAGTCCTGCGCCTGTGGGAAAAGGAGGACTTGATATGCCTCCTTTTTTTTATTTATACTGCTGTTGTAATTACGATAGACGGTTTAGCAATATTGCCAGAGCGATAATTTTTCTCCCTTTTTTATGGTACAAATTATTATCAGCATTATTATACATATTATAATAGCATTGTAAAACGAACAATCCTATTTTTATCGATCTTAAAAAGCCTGCTTGAAAACCCCGCCAGTCATGGCATCCCGGAATGGAAGGGGGAACAGCATTAGCAAAAATAATTTTTGGTGACGTAAACCCGTCTGGAAAACTACCCATGACTTTACCAAAATTGCTTAAGGATTGTCCCATTTATCATTTTGGTGCCAGCGACCAAAGTGTAATTGACCTTGAGTATAAAGAAGGGCTATTTGTTGGATACCGGTATTATGATAAATACAAAATTGAGCCACAATTTGCATTTGGTTATGGCTTATCTTAGACTACATTTAAGTATGATAATCTTACAACCACAAAGAAAAAAGATACGGTTTTAGTGCAGCTTACAATTAAAAATACCGGTAAAGTTGCTGGAGCAGAAGTGATTCAGGTATATGTAAATCAACAAAAAAAAGTTTTATTAACACGGCCAGCTAAAAAGCTAAACGCATTTCAAAAAGTATTTTTAAAAGCGGGGGAAAGCAGGCAGGTTCAGCTTACATTAACAAACGAAGCTTTTAAATATTATGATGACAATAAGGAAGTCTGGGTTGCAGAGCCTGGAGTATTTACCATACAAGCGGGAAGCAGTTCTGGAGATATAAAACTGCAGTCGAAATAAACAGGAAACGCAAATCTGGTTTTGAACCTATCCGCCATACATTAAAATTTCACAAAAATTTTAATGATAAGCATTACAAGTGACTAATAAAGTATTTGACCGAAAAATTACGGCGGTTGCGCCGAAATAAAACAATTGAAAAAATCTATGTCGGCATGTGGTAAATCCGACAATGCGTTTTGGGCATGCCAATACAAAACCCCATTATGCCGATAATTGATTATCTTAAAAATAAATGTTATGCTCGGCGTAATTTTATGTGGCGGACAAAGTAGCAGGATGGGAACTGATAAAGGCCTCATAAAGTTACATGCCAACACGTGGGCACAAACTGCTGCAGATAAAATGTTGTTGCTTCAATTGAATGTGGTTTTATCTGTAAACGCCACCCAATTCAACGAATATTTATCTGTTTTTTTGGAGCCCCAATTAATAAGGGATCATGATGATTTGCAAGTGAGAGGTCCGCTTGCAGGGATATTGAGCGTGCATTTGCAATACCCGAAAGAAGATTTATTTGTGTTGGCCTGTGATATGCCATTAATGGAAACCATTATACTGAAACACCTATTGATGGCATACCAGGAGTACCCATTAAACGGAGCGTATGTTTTTTTAAATGAGGGGCAACCGGAGCCACTGTGTGCCATCTACACTGCAAAAGCATTATCCTGTATTGTAGATTTGTTAAAGGCAAATCAACTGCCTAAACATAGTATGAAATTTATGCTGGAGCATATACAAACTTTCACTATTTCATTGAATGATGATCAAAAAAAATTTTTTCGCAACTTCAATGCACCCGCTGAATTAAACGGGTTGTGATAGCAACTTACTGCTATCAACTTTTACAAAATCTTCCTTTGGCGCTTCACATAATTCACAGCAATAAGTTGCTGGTAAATTTTCAAATAAAGTACCGGGTAAAATTCCATTTTCAGGTTCACCTGTTTTATCATCATACACCGACAGGCAATGATTGCATTGGTGAAGCCAGGAGGCTTTCAAAATTTTTTCAGCCGTCTCATTTTTTGCAATTAAAATTTGGGGGGATAAGGATGGAAGGGTTTGGTGGTAGTTATAAAATGATATGATAGCCCGTCTTAATTGCTCCGCTAACAAAAATTTAAAATTTCCTTTACTAAAAATGGTTCCTGTTCTTTCGTTGGGATTAAAGTTTTTGGAGCATAAAATATCATACACAGGAAAAAGTCCAATTCCTGCAATAGTAATGGATGGCCTTTTTCTTACCAGTATGCTGCTAAATACTTCGCTCTTTTTTCTTGTTTTTATTCCGATGCAAATTCCAAATGTCCTGGTATCATCAAAATGAAGTCCTTTCAATAAATAATTCTTCAAATCAAGGCCCTCTTTACAATTATCTTCTACCTGAAAGTTCAGTTCATTTGCTGCATGGCGCACATTAATCTGGTGTTTTGCCAGCAAACTATTCCAATATACCCGATCTTTTTCTTCAATATTCTTTATGATGATAGTTTTCCATGGAGTGGAACAGAGTTGGCCAATTTTTGTTTGCAAACACAACTGGCAAAGCTCTTGTAAAAAACTTACCGGATACATTTCATCCCTTCGGTAAACACCTAGCCAAAATTTATCCTGGTAACGGTTTAATCCTTCGTAATAGGGCAAATTAAATGCCGGTAGTTTTGCAGGCATATCAGCAGTTTTGGTGATATAGTTTTCACTTCTTATCAATTTTAAAAGATCATCTCCTTTGGCAAACGCATTATCATAAAATTGTTCCTTGTGCAAAAATATCAGTTCCTCAATGTGCTCACTCATTCGGGCCAACTCATTGGTGTACACCATTTCTTTCCACTCGTAAATAACATTGGTTTTAGGAAAACGGATAAATAAATGCCAGAAATGTTGTGCCTGTAAAGAAGCTACCCAGTTGATATTACCAGTAAGTATAGGGGTAAAACTCTGGTTGCTGTCACTAATATTTATTTTGAGTTTGGGTTGAAAATCCATCAGATCAAAAATATCTTTGTATACACCTTCACTCAACCAGGTATTGGTAATAAACACTTCTTCAGCCGGATAAGAACTAATAATATTTGGAAAATTATCTTTCCCCATTTCATAAGAAACACCCAATAGCTGAAGGTGTTGCGTTAGTAAATCAACACTATCACCGGGAACATGAATGAGTAGTTGTTGGCGCAAGCCAAAACAAACCTGATCAATTTTAACTTTGCGTACTGCCACTAAAATATTGTACAATTCGCCGGGCGAAATAATGCCACCCAGAAAGTTTATTTTTATCGTTACCTCTTTTTCCATTTTTGTTTTCTGAATGGTCAATTGTGAATGGTGAATTGGTGAATGGTCAATTGTGAATGGTGAATTGGTGAATGGTCAATTGTGAATGGTGAATTGGTGAATGATCAATTGTGAATGGTGAATGGTGAATTACTAATTATCGTTTATTTTTTAAGAATAGTCATTGTAAGAATGATGACATAATAATTTAGTATGTTCCTATTCAAGCATTCTGTCTTCAATTTTTTTTATTATCATTTGCAAATTATCAATTATCAATTATCAATTATCAACTATCAATTAACCTAATACCATTTTACCCTTAACTATACCAGCCCAAACTCCTTCATTGCTCTTGGGAAATTTTTATTCTCATGACCTGGTCTATAAAGTTTTAATAAAGCAAAGCGCTGCAGGTTGGAGAGTGACCGCCACTGTGGAATTGAAATAAACCAATCATGTTCTTTTGCCTTAGACTGTAAAGAGGGATTAACCTCATTGCAATTTGCCCAGGCAGGATTATTATCTACTATCAAATTCACCGGCTCATTGGCGGTGTGCAGTAGAACCAACTGAAACAAATATTTTCTGTAGCTATTGATTTCATTTTGATCATTACAAGATTGAATCGTTAATTGATTTCTTTCTGCTACACTAAACTTGCTCCATTCTGCTAATTTTAATTTTACACCGGCTGCATCCAGTTTAAACCGCACCACCATTGGTATGCACCGGATATTGTTTTCCATAAAATCTTCTTCAAATTTAAAATGTAATGCTTCCGTTTTTAAAAGATTGCAATTGTTTGTTAACGTACTGTTCATAGTTAGATATTTTGTAAGTGCTGATGATAATTTTATTTCGAAAATATTTTACAAGCAAATTACGAATAGGCTGTTATTGCCTCTAAATTTACAGGTGATGGTTTCAATTCTTTTTCCAATATAACCTGTACCTCCGGACGACAACTTCCGCATCCCATACCAGCGCCTGTAAGCTGGCACAATTGCAACAGATCGGTACAGCCTTCTTTTATTTTATTTTTAAGGTTGCCCTCGCCCACGCCGCTGCAACTGCAAACGAGTTTTCCAATTACAGGTTCTGCTTTTTTACCGCTACGCAATAATTGAAGACGTTTATCACTCAATTCAATTTTATCCTGTATCAAATCCCTAAACTCAAGGAACTCACTTTTGTCTCCAATTAAAATAGCACCCACTAAACGATCATTGTGAATGATACATTTCTTATAATACCTTTTAGCTTTATCAATAAACACCACTTCCTCGTAAGCCGCATCATCAGGGCATTCGGCCATGCCCAGTGAGCAGAGATCCATTCCATGCATTTTTAAAATATTCATCAGCAACGAACCATGATAGTATTTTGAAATATCGCCGTTTAAATAACTGGCAACAATACCAGCCTGTTGTTCTGCAGCTGCGGTAATGCCATATAAAAAACCTTTAAACTCTGCTATTTCTCCAATGGCAAAAATAGCAGGGTCATTTGTTTGTAAATATTCATTTACTACCACGCCCCGTTTACAATCAAGTTCAGCAGCTTTTGCAATCTCAATATTGGGTGTAGTGCCAATGGCAATTACAATGGCCTGACAATCTATTTGCAAACCACTCTTTAATCGGATACCGGTAATTTCATCCTTGCCTAAAAAACGATCTATCTCATCATTGTAATAAATGTCCACTCCCTTTTCAATTAATTCCTCATGCAAAAGCTGGCTACCCAATGGATCAAGCTGGCGATCCATCAATCTTGAAATACGTTGTACAATGGTTACATTCACATTTACTTCCCGCAGCGATGCCGTTAATTCAATGCCCAATAAACCGCCGCCCAATACCAATACTTTTCCTTTGGCCGGGTTTATATGCGCTCTAAAATTATCGGCGTCCATCCTGCTTCGCATAGTAAATATCCCTTTCATTTTAGGGATATCTCTCAGCATTGTTGCCCGGCTTCCGGTAGCCATTAATAAAACATCATAGCCATGTTTGTTGCCCTCGCTATCTATCACTATTTTATTTTCCCGATCAATATTTTCAATGCTGATGCCGCGGTGTAATTTTATATTGTAGTCGCCTTCTTCCTTGTTAGTCATCTTCACCAGGCTGTTCCATGGCAAAGCACCACTAATGTAATCGGGCAGTAACACCCGGTTATAAAAAGGAAAATTTTCTTTACTAAAAACAATAATCTCATCGGTGGTATTTAGTGCTCTGTAACTTTTTACAAATCCACAGGCACCGGCGCCGGCACCAATTATAATTATTTTTTGTGTTGGCTTTTTATAGCGCAGCACTTGTACAGCGGTGAATTTAAAATCGGGTTCCTTACTTTTTGGATCAACCAAATTTGATGTAAGGTTGTTGGCTCTGTTTAAATCATTTTGCAAAATTTTACCCCAATGCATCGGAAGAAATACAACACCTTTTTTAATATCGTTGGAATATTTTGCTTTAACCCTTACTGTGCCTTGTTTACTGATTATCGCCACCAGGTCATTGTCGCTGATGCTTCTTTCCCTTGCATTTTCAGGATGTATTTCCAGAAAAGATTCGCTGGTGTGTTGTTTTAGCTTATTTACTTTTCCCGTCTTACTCATGCTGTGCCACTGATCACGAATACGCCCTGTCGTTAATACTAATGGAAATTCTTTATCTGGTTGTTCACTAAGATTATTATCAGGAAATGAATGGATGATTGCTTTTTTTGATGGAGTATGAAACTGATGATCTGTAAATAACCTCAGTGTGCCAAATCCAGTGTAAGGCTTGTCCGTAGCAGAATTCATTTCTTTTGGGAAAGGCCATTGAACAGATTTCTTTTCTTTAAGCAAACTATAATCTAAGCCACTAATATCAATATTGGTACCCGCAGTTAAGGCAGCATGCTCAGCAAAAATATCTGCCATATTTGTAAAATTAAATCCTTTAAAACCCATTTTTTTTGCAAAGCGGCAAATGATCTCTGCATCCGGTATAGCCTCACCCGGAGCAGCTACAATTTTATTAAGATAGCTGATACGTCGTTCTGCATTCGTCATGGTGCCTTCTTTTTCTGCCCATGCAGCCGCAGGCAAAATAACATCTGCATATTGCAATGTTTCAGGTTTGTTACTTACATCCTGCACTACCACAAATTTGGCTTTCTTTAGGCCGGCTTCGGCTATCCGTACATCCGGTAAACTAATTAAAGGGTTGGTGCATAATATCCAAACGGCTTTTAGTTTTCCATTATTCAATGCTTCAAACATTTCTGTAGCAGTTAACCCTGGTTTTGGTTGAATAGTACCCAATGGTATTTGCCAGAATCTTTCTACTTCGTTTCTATCTGCTTCGCTGGATAAATCCCGGTGTGCTGGTAATAAATTACAAAGGCCACCCACTTCACGGCCACCCATTGCATTTGGCTGTCCGGTTAAGGAGAATGGCCCTGATCCTGGCTTTCCGATTTGTCCGGTAATTAGGTTTAAATTTATGAGGGATAGATTTTTATTAACACCTATTACACTTTGGTTAAGTCCCATAGTCCACATAGTAATAAATCCTTTGGCATTACCAATGTAAGATGCAGCCAATTGTATGTCACTTTCATTTACACCACAAATAGCAGCAGATTCTATAATGGTTCTTTCAAAAACTGTTTGCCTGTATTGTTCAAAACCTTCTGTATGATCTTGTAGAAAATCGAAATCAATTTCACCATTTTCAATCAGGCATCTGCCAATCGCATGATGAAGAGTAATGTCGGTACCCGGATTCAATTGCAGGTGCACGTTGGCGATAGAGCAGCTTTGTGTTTTGCGTGGGTCGCTTACAATAATTTTAATGTCAGGATTCTTTTCCCTTGCTGCTTCAATCCTACGCCATAAAATTGGATGGCACCAGGCAGGATTTGCACCGGCAACAAAAATACAATCCGCCAGTTCAAGGTCATCATAACTTACTGGTACGCTATCTTCGCCCAGGCTCATTTTATAACCTACCACTGCCGAACTCATGCAGAGTCTGGAGTTGGTGTCAATATTATTACTGCCGATAAAGCCTTTAATTAGTTTGTTAACTGCATAATACTCTTCGGTAAGACACTGCCCGGAAGCATAGAATGCAACCGAATCGGGACCATATTTTTCAATCAGTGTTTTAAAAACCGCTGCCGTTCTATCCAGTGCCACATCCCACGAAACCCGCTGCCGTGGCTGATTTTTGCCATACCTCATTTCAGGATACAATAAGCGGTCGGTGGTGTCTGTTACCGTGTAATGCAGGTTCATGCCTTTGCTGCATAGCATGCCTTTATTAACCGGGTGTTTTTTATCTCCCTCCACAGTTATCTTCCCTAAAGAATCTTTATTTACTACAATACCACATCCTACACCACAGTAGCAGCAAGTAGTTGCAAGCCCGTATGGTTGCTTGCCTGTATTATTACCGTTTAGCTTTACCTGGATATCCAATGGGTTAATTTTAATTTATTCAACTGATAAAAAATTAAAGATTATTGCGCTTTTAATGATAAGTGAACCAGAGATAATTCTTTTATATCGGCTCCCTTTTTTGCAGTAATTGTTCTAAATATAAATACGGCTACCCCTATGCCAACAATAATATAACCCAGCAATGTAAATGCAGCGGTATAATCAATCAGTTCTTTGGTTACTACTACTCCGTTTTCAATCACTTCTCTTGTAGCGTGTACAGCTTTTTCTTTAAACATAAACGCAATCAGCATGGCACCAATATTACCACCGGCGCCAACAATACCTGCCACACTACCTACAGCAACCGGGCTAATAAATGGCACAAGGCTATAGGTGGCGCCGTTGGCCATTTTAAGACTTAATCCAAAAAAGAACATCATGAAAATAGCCATGCTCAAATTGCCCGATTTGGCAAACCAAATGATGCCAATACCTTCTAACAATAACAATACAGACAATAACATCGTTTTGCCATCAAAGCCCCATACTTTTCCAATTTTATCTGCTACAATACCACCCATTGGCCTGGCAAATAGATTGATCCATCCAAATATGCCTGCGGCCATTCCGGCTACAGCCATGGTGGCTCCAAATGAGTCCATAAAAAATAGCGGCGCAAAATTATCCACGGTAATTTCTACACCAAAGCAAGCTGCGTAAGCAATGGTTAAAATCCAGGTACGATAATCTTTTGCTGCAACCAAAAATGTATTTTTCTTTGAATCTACTGTGTAACCAATTTCTTTAAAATCTCCTGCCGGCGTATCTTTCGTATAGCGGTAATATAAGTAAGCACATACCAGCAGCAATATACCAGGTACTATCATGGCATATCTCCAGCTATCTTCTTTGGTACAAAAGCCAAGGCCAACAAAGCCTGCTGCAATCATTGGCATAAAGAAATTAGCTGCACCACCGCCTGCATTACCAAAGCCACCTGCTGTTGCATTGGCGGTGCCCTTTATGTTGGGCGCAAACATAATGGATGTATGAAACTGTGTAATTACAAATGAAGCACCAATTACACCAATGGCTAAACGAAACAAGAGGAACGACGTGTAGGTATTACTTGTACCAATTAACAAAACAGGAATGGCACAAATAACCAGCAACCAGCAATACACTAAACGAGGGCCGTATTTATCTACCAGCCGGCCAATTAATAAACGAGCCACAATGGTAGCAGAGACTGAAGCTATTTGTATATTACCAATCTGGTCTTTGGTTAAATGCAATTGGTCTTTGGCAATCTTCAATAATGGTGCCATACCAAACCAGGCAAAAAAGCAACAAAAGAATGTGAACCAGGTAATGTGAAAGGTTTTCATCTGTACTCCTTTCATTGATAATACGTTTAGTTTAGCTAATGGCTGGTTCATGGTTGTTTTTTTAGTGTTGTAATTTTTCGGTTATTGATTGTTGCACTTTAGGGCAATTGAATTGATTATGATCTGAAGGTTCATAATAAAACACCCTTTTAAACTTTCCTTATTACAAGGTTTCTATGTCATCGATAGAAAATTTATCAATTAAAAGACTTAAAAGTCTGTCATGTATTTGCATGTAGTCCGGCAAATGCACAATATCTTTTTTGTTACGTGGCCTTGCTAAAGGAATGTCAACAATTTCTTTAATAGTGGCTGCAGGGCCATTGTTCATTACAACTACCCTGTCTGCTAAAAAGATGGCTTCTTCAATATCATGTGTTACAATTACAATTGTTTTTTCCCTGTTATCTAAATTCCAAAGTTTCAATAATTCTACATGCATATTGCTTTTAGTCAATGCATCTAATGCACCAAAAGGTTCATCCAGCAACAGAATGCCTGGGTTAATGGCGAATGCCCTCGCAATGGCCACCCTTTGTTTCATACCACCGGAAAGCTGGCCAGGCAACTTGTTTCTATGTTCCTGCAGGTTTACCATGGTTAAACACTTTTCTACAATTTCTTTTTTCTCAACTTTTGATTTGTTTTTTAAAGCCGCATCCACTGCTTCGTAAATATTTTTGTAAACGGTAAGCCAGGGTAATAATGAATAATTTTGAAATACCAGGCCTCTGTCGGGACCAGGTTTGGTAACTTTTTTGTCGTTGGCAATTACCTCACCACTTGTAGGGCTAACCATACCGCTGATGGTACTTAGTAATGTAGATTTACCACAACCGGAATGGCCAATTAATGCAACTATTTCACCTTTTTTTACAGATAAGGAAATGTCTTTTATGGCGGTAAAATTTCCTTTGTCTGTTTTAAAGTTTACGGTTACATTGTTTATTGCTATGCTTTCTGTTATTTTATATAGAGGCTTTGGTAAGTTTTCTGTAATGGTATTTACAGTTTCCAGTTTTGGTTTCGGCGCTGTTAATGTAGTACTCATATTATTGGTTTGAGTTTTAAAATTTGGTTTATTTGCTGCTTTGGTTAACTGCTTTATTGGAAGAATAAAGCGAAACACAAAAAGGTGTTATATAAGTAAGTGCTATTCTTATCATATTTTTTACCGTAAATTTTCCCTCCCAAAAAACATCATAACTATTTATTAAATTCAACATACTTCCAACTGTTAGAGCAATCAGTAAAGCAGTGGAAATATTTTTTTTATTTATAGTCAGCATATTTTATAATTTCTGTGATAGAATTAAGCGGTATAGGTAATTTTTTTTTGTATGGCACTAAATAGTTTATCTAATAATAAACCAACCGCACCGATAATTATAATAGCTACTAAAATTTTTGCAGTACTGCCACCATTAAATCCTTCCTCCCAAACAAAGTAGCCAAGGCCTTGTCCGCCTGAAAGCATTTCGCCCGCTACAATTACCATCCAGGCAATGCCAATTGATAATTTTAATCCCGTAAAAATATGGGGTAACGAATAGGGTATCATAATTTTGGTAATGTATTTCCAGGGAGAGAAGCCAAATGCCTTGCTTACGTTTTTATGATCTTGCGGTATAGAAGCCACACCAAAAGAAGTATTGATAACGATTGGCCAGATGCAACAAATAAAAATCATAAATACACTAGCCTTTGGAGAGTTTTGAAAAATAGCCAGTCCTAATGGAAACCATGCCAGCGGCGATACCGGTTTCAATATTTGTACTACCGGATTAAAAATATTCATGATTATTTTACTGTTGCCCATCAATAACCCCAGCGGAATGGCAACAAGGCTTCCCAGGCCAAATCCTATACCCACTCTTTGTAAAGAGCTTAATAATTTTGTACCAATGCCTGTAATGTCAGGATCGTTTTGCATGGGGTTTTGAATTACTTCCTTAAAGGTTATCCAGGTAGCGGCGGGTGATGGAATTTCGTTTTTAGTAATGTTGGAAATGAAATACCAGATTGCTAATAAGATACCCATACCTCCTAAAAAATAAAGTAGTGATTTGATTGCTTTTATTGAAATATTTTTAATCATTTTATTTAATTTTTTATGATGAAAATAAAAAGAAGTAAGGCCGTAATTTTTCATATTACACTACAACGGCCTTACTCTTTTAGATGGCAGTTATTTTTTTGCTGCTGCGATATACGGAGCAGGGTTGTTAGGGTCAAATGTTGTTGGTTCTAAATTTGTTTTAAATGCTTTCATGCCATCAGCCGGAACGGCTATGCCCATGCTGGCTGCAACTTCTGCATACAAATCATCCATTATTAATTTATCTGCAACAGCTTTATAATTAGGTACGGTTGTCACCATTCCAAAACGTATGTATTGAGCCATAAACCAAATACCAAAGCTTAATCTTGGTGCATTTACATCACCACCACGGAAAAAAGTCATTTTATCAGCACCATATTTCTGCACACCTAAATCGCAACCCAAATCATTGCTACCCAATAGCCTTGCTTCAATTACAGCAAGCGGTGCGTTTACATAATTTGGACGAGTTAATATAGAGGCTGCTTTTTTTCTGTTGCCCATGTCATCCAGCCATTTGCAGGATTCTAAAATTGCTTTCATACAATTTTTTAGATCTTCTCTTTTTGTATCAGAAAAAGTTTTATTTACCACCAATGCTTTTTCAGGATGGTTGGTCCAGATATCCTGACTGGCTATTTCGGTAAAGCCAATATTTTGTGCAGCCGCCACTCCGTTCCAGGGTTCGCCCACACTGTAACCTTCCATATTATCAACCTTCATATTAGCTACCATTTGTGGTGGAGGAATAGTAATGATGCCAACGGATTTTGAACTTACACCGCAGGCTGCAAGCCAGTTACGCAACCATATATCATGCGTGCCACCGGGAAATGTCATTGCAAAAGTTACTTCCTTGCGTGCCTGTACTGCCTTGATGGCTGCTGCTACTTTTTTAGTTTCTTTAAAGCCAACTACTCCACAAAAATCTTTTGATAAAGTAATAGCCTGGCCATTGTTACTTAACGTCATTGCTATACGCATTTCGCTGCCCGCTTTGCCACCAATGCCTTCGTAAACGGAAAAGGGCATTGAGTATAAACAATGTGCACCATCCAGTTCGCCGTTTAAAATTTTATCACGGATAACTGCCCAGGAGGCTTCTTTGGTTAATACGATATCAATACCATATTTTTTAAATAAACCTAACTCTTTGGCCATTACCAACGGTGCACAATCTGTTAATGCTATAAAGCCCAGTTTAACGGTGCGTTGTGCGTACGAAACAGTTTGCAATAATATGGTAAGCAGCAGAAAAATGCTGAATATTTTTGATTGTATATTTTTCATTATTGTAGTATTATGTAGTTAAGTAAATTGATTGGAATTATGGTTGTTTAATGGCTACCGGTTTGGTATAAAAGAAATCAGGTGTAAATTTTAGCATGAGATAAAACCAGCTTCCTGTTTTATTATAGGTATCAGCTACTGCATCAGTAGTGGCCTGCCCTTTTGCAAAAGTCATACTGTTGGTAGCTTTCATTAAAGAGTATCCCAATTCTATATTTGAAAACTTGTTTAAGTTATAATTCACTACAAAGTCAAACTCGTTACCCAAATTTTTTGTTACTAAAGAGCCATCTGCTTTCTTCATGTCTTTGTTTAATGAGAAGTTGTGGTAGTCTAGTCCAATGGTAAGCATGTTACTACTGTATTTTACTTTTAAGTAAGGGTTATTAAGACCACCAGCAGGTGACCCCGTACCTACATAGAAGTAATCCATATAGCCCCAATGCTTATGTGGTGTACCATACAATGGATCAAATTTTTCGTCGGTCGTTGTACCAGCATCGTTGCCACTCAATACATCATACCCTGGTGTTACACTAAATTTACCTTTTTGATAAGTTACTGAAGCCGTGTAATGGTAAGCGTTTGTCATCTTTACGGCATCCCTGTTTTTACCAGATTGTGCATAGTATGCAGCTTGTACTGCTATCTTACCAAAGCCAGATGTATTACCGATTGTATGATTGATCATTAAACCATAAGTAAAGCGGCGGCTGGCGCCTGAATAATCAAAAGCATCTGTGGCACCGGCAGAAACAAACCTTTTGCCGTACACATAACCTGCTCCGGCAGTACCTGCCGAATCAATTTTAAATTTTCCAAAGTTATCATTGAAGAAAAGCGAAGAGAATTTTGTTTGATTGAATTTTTTACTGATATACAAACTGGTAAAAGATTTATAATGCTGGTTACCTCCGTTGGTGGATGGGGTGTTTACCCATACTGGCGTTCCAAATTTTGAGCTGTTATTTCCTGCGTTGCCTGCCGGAGCCATTGGTAAAATACCTGCCGGAGTAGGCACCAACACTCCCAAAGAGTTTCTTACATAAGGCACCACATTGGCTGGTAAAAATGATGTATTGGTAATGCCAAAAGCATCCGTATTTTGATTGAAGGCATAACCTACATCTACTTGCCAGCCATGGTGTACAGTTTTTAGTAGTGCCATATCATGACGGCGGGCTTGCTGCAACCAGTCCAGGTTACCTAATAATCTTACGTCATCGTAGCCCAGTTCCTGGCGGCCAATTTTAAGGCTCATCAAATCAATGCCTTTGGTTTTAATGGTAGTATCTGCTTTGTTGAATAACATCAAATCGGCCCAGCCTTCATGCAGCATCAGCTTGTTACCATCTGCATTTGAGATAGTGGATGCGTCCTGGCCCCAAACCCTTACATCCTGTACACTTGCGCCAAACGTTAACCTGTCCCATTTGTAACCAAAGTTTAGCCTTGTACGCTGTGATGTAAATGCAGCATTTTTTGCTCCTTTTAATACCAGGTTACCTAATCCGTTCCTGATCTCAGTACGGGTTCTAAGCTGGCCAGTCAACGTAATTTGTGCCTTTAAGTTTTCACACTTTACAAAACATAAAAGCATTAAAAAACTAAAGGTTTTTTTTGTTAATTTTTTACTCATAATTTTGTTTTGGTTTTAAGTTGTTTGCAATTTGAGATCTAACTACCCCGGCGCCGAGCTTCCCTTTCGATTGTCGGGGTTTTTTTATTTTGTGAATGGTCAATGGTCAATGATGAATGATGAATGGTGAATTTGGAGTTGATGTTTTAAAATTGATTTCATTTTTTTAGATTTTTTTTAGATTTTTGTTCAGATATTTTGCATTGGCAAATCACTTTTCACTTTTGCCATTTCAACAGTCACCTGTATAAACACTTTCCCATCTTCTATTTTTACAGGATAGGTTTTTATTGCACATTCATCTCCACTAAGACATTGCCCGGTAGCCAATGAAAAAGTTTTTTTATGAAACGGGCAGGCTACTTTTGGTTCATTCTGCTGTGTGCCAATCATACCGCGGCTCAATGCCATTTGCTGTTTATGCGGACATTCATTTTGGGTTGCATACCATTCATTTCTGCGGGCAAAATGAAACAACGCAATTTGACTGTCTTCATATTTTACACAAACACCTCCGTTAGCAGGTACATCTGATGCATTGCAAGCTGCAAACCATGTGATTGTTTTTTCTTCTGTTAGCATTGACATCATACAATTTTTATATAGTTATAAAAATCCCGCATTACGGGGTTACATCTTTTTTCATATAGCAAATGGGGAAATTTATTCATCGCTGAATAAAGGAGCAAACAATCGTTAGGCGGGCAATCGATAAAAAGTGAGTAATTAAGAAAATAACAACCAATCGTGTGTTTAAATTTTTAAGAGGATATTGCTATTTTTTATTCTTAATTTTTTTTTTTCATTATTGAAATAGATAAGCTTATACTTTTTCAAACTTACTGTCAGGTATACCTTGTTTCCACCCATCGGAGGGAGAAAAAGAGCACATTTATTTCCAATCCATCACCTTTTTCTGATCCCTCATCAACTCAAATTTTACACTGGGGTCCTTTAGTTCCGGGGCATTTACAAAATGTGTAAAACGCTTTCTTATTTCCGGATTTTCAATCGCTTCCTTCCATTCGCACTTATAACAATTAACCAGTACCTGCATTTCGGCTTCCCATTGGGCGGCCATTCCCAGGCTATCATTCAATACCACATTGCGCAGGTAATCGATACCGCCTTCCATTTTATTTAACCAGGTAGCTGTTCTGGTTAATGTGTCGGCAGTTTTTATATAGAACATTAAAAAACGATCAATGTATTTGATGCATGTTTCGTCATCCAGATCGGTGGCCAATAATAAAGCATGCTGTGGTTTGCTTCCACCATTGCCACATACATGCAGGTTCCAGCCTTTTTCGGTGGCAATAATGCCAAAGTCTTTACTCTGTGCTTCGGCACATTCCCTTATGCAGCCACTTACACCACCTTTTAATTTGTGGGGTGAACGTAAACCACGGTAGCGTTCTTCAATACGGATAGCATAACTAACGCTGTCATGTAGCCCAAATCTGCACCAGGTACTGCCCACACAACTTTTTACGGTACGTAAAGACTTTCCATAAGCGTGGCCGCTTTCAAATCCGGCAGCTATTAATTGTCCCCATATGTCGGGTAAGTCATTTAGGTGAGCACCGAATAAATCAATTCTTTGCCCACCGGTAATTTTTGTATAGAGATTATATTGTTTGGCTACTTGCCCAATTACAATTAATTTATCCGGCGTAATTTCTCCGCCCGGAATACGAGGCACTACTGAGTAGGTGCCGCCTTTTTGGATATTGGCTAAAAAACGATCATTGCTATCCTGTGCTGTATCATTTCCTTTTTTCAGAATCATTTCGCCCCATAAGCTGGCAAGGATAGATGCTACAGGTGGTTTACATAATTCGCATCCATCTCCGCTGCCCAGTTTGTCCAGTACTTCATCATAAGATTTTAACTCATGCAATTTTACCAGGTCAAACATTTCCTGTCTGCTATAGTTAAAGTGTTCGCAAAGTACATTGCGTACATATTTTCCCTGCGCCTTCATGGTTGTTAGCATCAGGTCTTTTACCATTGGTACACATCCGCCACAACCGGTACCCGCTTTGGTACATTTTTTAATGGCATCTATTGTTTCGCAACCTTGCGCCGACACTGCATTACAAATATCTCCCTTTGTAATACTTTCACAACTGCATATCATTGCTTCATCTGGCAAGCCTTGTACACCTGCGCCAGTTTCTGCTTCGCCGCCTCTTGCACCAATTATTATATCTTCTGGGTTGGGTGGTAATACTATTTTACTTTTACAGGTTTGCAATAGCATATTGTATTGGGTTGCATCGCCTACTAAAATGCCGCCCAGTAATTCTTTTCCATCAGCAGAAATATTGATTCTTTTGTAAACACCTTTCATGGTATCTTCAAACACAACTGTTCTGATATCGGCACCATGAATAAACGGATCACCAAAGCTAGCTACATCAATTCCAATCAGTTTAAGTTTGGTGCTCATATCGTAGCCGGTAAAAGAAGCCCCCTCAGAGGAAATTGTAGAATTGCCTTTATCATCTGCGGTATGGTCTAAACTTTCAGAATCTAAAGTCCTTCTTTCGGAGGAATTTAGAGAGGCTATATTTTTTGCAAGCACTTCTGCCATTTCGTAGCCCGGTGCTACAAGACCGTATACCATTCCTTTGTAGAGTGCGCATTCACCGATGGCATAAATGTATGGGTCGGCTGTTTGCAACTGGTCATTTACAACGATTCCACCCCGAAGACCGGTTTCCAGTCCACACAATTTAGCGAGTTCATCTCTTGGTTTTATTCCGGCCGATATTACCAGCATATCAACCTCAATAGTAGTATCGTCGGAAAATTTCATACCGGTGATGGCATCATTCCCTAATATTTCAATGGTGTTTTTACTGGTATGTATTTTCAGGCCTAGCAACTCGAGTTTGTCTTTTAAAATGCCAGATCCGGCGGCATCTATTTGGCGGGGCATCAGCCGGGGAGCAAATTCAATTACCTGTGTATTGGTAATTCCGAGATCCAACATTGCTTTGGCAGCCTCCAGACCGAGTAATCCGCCGCCAATTACGGCTCCTGTTGTAGCTTTTCGTGCATGGGTTTGCATCATTTCAAGGTCTTCGATAGTTCTGTAGATAAAAACACCTTGTTTCTCAACACCGGGAATAGGGGGAACAAATGCTGTAGAACCTGTTGCCATCAACAGGTAATCATATGATTCCGCAATGCCTTGGTGGGAGTGAATGGTTTTTGTGATGCGATCAATACTTTGTACCGGATCTCCCAGGTGAAGGCGGATACTATTTTGGTGATACCAATCTAATCCAGCAAGTGTTAAGTCATCTGCTGTTTTACCGGCAAAGAATTCACTTAAATGAACCCGGTCGTAGGCGGGCCGAATCTCTTCTCCAAATACAACCAGCTCAATATCCTGATTTTTTGATTTAAGCTTTTCGCAAAATTTATATCCAACCATTCCGTTACCGATAATTACAACTTTCATGGCGTTTGATTTACCAGATGACTAATAAATAGCAAGCAATTATCGTATTATAAATAAATTCATTTAATATTATTAGGACTAATATCCTTTTAAATACCTGATAAATATTATTTATATCATAAAAGTAAAGGTATAATTTGATAAAAATGTATATTTGTTAAAAATAAATAAACATATTTATAATTTTAATCTGAAGATATGGCTACACCAATTCTTTCTCTTGTAGGTGCCGGACCAGGCGATCCGGAATTAATAACACTTAAGGCAGTAAAAGTAATTGCAGCAGCTGCGGTTATCTTATATGATGCTTTGGCCAATGAAGATTTATTGAATTATGCTGCTCCCCATGCAATAAAACAATTTGTGGGAAAGCGGTACGGATGCCATGCTTTATCTCAGCAGGAGATTAATATGCTGATTATAGAATATGCTCATTCTCATGGACATGTTGTTAGGTTAAAGGGAGGTGATCCTTTTGTATTTGGCCGTGCCCAGGAAGAGATTGCGGCTGCACGTAGTGCCGGAATTGCTGTTGAGGTGATACCGGGTATTTCAAGTGCTATTGCTGTACCGGCATCACAAATGATACCGCTTACCTGCAGGGGTGTTAATGAAAGTTTTTGGGTCACCACCGGAACTACCCAATCTGGTGACATTTCTTCCGATATTAAACTAGCTGCACAATCATCTGCCACTGTTATTATTTTAATGGCCATGAGTAAACTGGAAGCAATCATGGATATTTTTATGGCCAGTGGAAAATCCGATACGCCAGTTGCCATCATCCAGGATGGAACTACCAGTAAAGAGAAAATGGTAATTGGTAAAGTAAAGGATATAGTTTTTAAATCACAATATGCCCGATTAGCCAATCCCGCTATCATTATTATTGGCGAGGTTGTAAAATTTCACTCCAGCCATATTAAAGAGACTGTTCAGTCTCATTTAAATTATAAATCCTTGTCATTATAACACTGTTATCATTTCATTATTTGTAAGCAAGCCAGTGAAACAATTCCGCATAATTTTTTTACTTGATGTTTAGCACTTAATTTTCCCTTATGAAAAAGAATAAACAGGAATGCGATCTTCAAAGTTGCTTCTTATGTAAATTATGCATGCCGGAATGGTTACCTGCAGTGGCAGCCAATAAAAAAACATTTCATTTTAAAAAAGGGGATACCATCTTTAAAGAAGGGGAGGTGGTAAAAGGAATATATTTTGTTTTTGATGGTACGGTTAAAGTTCATAAGAAATGGGGTGATGAAAAAGAGCTGATTATCCGGTTTGCTAAAAATGGGGATATTTTTGGGCACAGAGGCTTGGGGGAAGAAATTATTTATCCAGTTTCCGGCACGGCAATCGAAGCAACCACAGCATGTTTTGTTGACCTTGATTTTTTTAAAACAACGCTACGGATTAATAATGAATTCACCATCCGCTTGCTGATGTTTTTCGCCGATGAATTACAACGTTCAGAAAGAAAAATGAATTACCTGGCGCACATGCAGGTAAAGGGGCGTATTGCCTTTTCTCTGATTTCCCTGTACAACAAATTCGGCGTTACTGCAGATGGTGCGCTTAATATTATTTTAAGTCGCCAGGATTTAGCTTCCTATGCCGGTACAACTTATGAAACTGTTTTTAGGATACTGAATGAATTTAATCAGGAGGAAATAATTAATATCGATAAAAAAAATATTTTTATTAGAAATTTTGCACAATTGGAATATCTGATAAGTGATATTTAGTGTTTTTATATTTTAACCTACACTTAAATGAAAAAATATTGCTGAAAGCCATTAAACATGGGGCCTTACATTTTATACTATTTTGTATAGAAGAAGTAAAATATAATTTTACCTGAACGTAAAAAAAAAGTAGTTGAAGTATCCCTGCATGTTCAATCTAAATAATCCAACCAACTTTAGTTGTAAAATACAAGGCAGTAATGGGGAATTAAAGCGCTTTATCAGCACTAAAGAAATAAATTAAACTTTTGGGATTTTATTAATATTGGCCCCCACGAGCCCCGAAAAAAATCTACTATTTTAACAACGATTCAAATACAGCGGTATTAATTTTTACCGGATATTTTTTTGTTAATTCTACTGTCCAGTTTTCTTCCAGTTGTTGTTGATATTCGTTTATCACGAGGCTTTTTGCTTCATCAAAATTTCGCTGTATGCTGGCAGGATAAATTTTTATCACTTTTACAAAACCTGCACCATTGTCTGTATTGCTTTTTACAACTTCTGTAATGGCGCCCACTGCCAGTTTGGTTCCAGGCTTAATGGGTAACTGACTTACTTCATACCTCGAAGAATCTGCCTGTATCATGCCTTCACTTTGTTCAACCAATTTTTTCCAGTATTGCCCATCCTTTATATTTTGATAAGCATAGTCAGCGTAGGCGTAGCTTTTAGCATTTACAAGTATTACATCTGCGCTTTCGGTCCATAAAAAATGGTCATTGTTACGCTGGTAAAAATCCTGTAAATCGGTAAGGTTACTGGTAGATTTATTCCAGACTTTTTTACCCATTATTTCAAAGTATAAATTACCTTCTTTAAATTCCTGCAACTGGTATTTAAAATCGGGATTGTAATCTTCCAGGTGTTTCCGGTAATATTCCAATACTGTTGCATCAATAAATTTTTTCAACAGTTCATTATAACTTTCTCCTTTGTAAACATAATAATTCAGCTTGTATTCTTTTACAAAATTCAGCCATTCACTTACCTTAACAGCGGAGCCTGCAACAGAGAAAATGGTTTCTTTAGCGATGGGATATTTGCGGCTTTCGTTGATTAATGTCACACTATCTGCAAAGCGAAAAAGTTGATCATCTTTAATAGCCGGATTTCTTTTAAAATTTGTTTTTGCAAGTGCTTCTTTTACATCAACAATATAATCACTTTCCAATCTGCTCCGGAAATTCATCATGTCATATTTAAGCTGTTCAAGTGTATCCAGTTTTAATTCTTTTGCAGCTTTCACTTTTAGTTTGAACTTTAAATATAGGTCCAGGTAAGCTTTTAAAGACTTGTCCTTGTCCTCAATTTGTTTTATGTTTTTTTTAAATGCCCATACAAATTCGTCTTTACTTACTTCATTGCTGCCATATGTAAATAACGATTGCGAAAAAACCTGCATTGCTGTAAAGCAACAAAAGCACAGTAATAAAATTTGTTTTTTCATCCTATAAAGGTTTGTAGTTAAGCACTTTTTAAATTCATTTCAATTTCATAAATCGATCAGCATATTTCAGGGCTCATTTTCACTTGCCAGCTGTTACCTGGCTTTTTCTAATTTAACTGTTCGTTTTTTGCCTGATTGCAAATCGGTAATTTCTACCAGGTAAATGCCCCTGCTTAAACCATCCAGGTTGTTGATGGTTACCCTCGGTACTTCTTTTGTTATTTTATGCGTACCGCTTAAAACTGTTCTGCCACTCATATCCATCATCCTTAACAAAAAGGAGCTGTTTTGTTCAATCGTAAAACTAATGGTGATGGTTGATACAAAAGGGTTGGGCAATGCCTTTACAGTTGCATTTTCCGGGAGTTTAATTATTGCAACATTACTGTAGGCATATTTACCATTAATGTCGGAAAGTTTAACCCTGTAATAGATATTTGCTGATTGTACATCCCTGATATTATCAGCCGATCGGTATTGCTTTTCAGTATTACTGGTACCAGCTGCTTTTATGTACGTGCCAATTTTTGTATAATTTCTACCATCCGTACTCCGCTCTATTTCGAAGTAATCGGAATTGATTTCGCTGATGGTTTTCCAGTTCAGCGATACATCATCTGCAACCCGGGTAGCGGTAAGATTTAAACCCGTAGCCGGTAAAATAATTAACCAGTTTAGTGAGTATACAACCGGGTTAGGATCTTTCATTCCTGCGGCATCTATAAACGAGTAATAAAATATGGTAAACATGTAGCCAAGAGTTGCCGTCGTTATTTCAACCTTAAATAAGGAGGCATTGAAATTGTTTATTACCTGGCCAGACGTTACCAATATGCCGCTGTAATATAAGTTGGCATTTAATGGAATAGAATCAATAGTTAAGGAACGACCTTCCAATGTGCAGTACGTAACGCAATCTTCTGCATCTTTACCACTAAATATCGGAGGATTGGTGCCGCCGTTTAAGGTGATAAATTGTCCGACAACCGGTGGCTTAATATTGATATAATAAGGATCCGAATTGGGTAGTTTTTCTATACCAAAATTCATGTTGACGGAGTTTGAAAACGCAAATAGCCGGTTATCAATAACACCACTGGCGCCATAATCAATTATGCCATTTCTCGATTCACCGGTATTAATCCATCCGGAAGGCAGCGATGATCCATTTGCAGGAGAACCTGCAATAGCTTGTGCAGTTGATAATACCAGCGAATAACTTTTTCCTGGTGATGCATCGTTGAAACTATAGGTGCCATCATTTGCAACCGGCACCACCGCTACAACATATCCTAACTCATCTACCAGGGTTACATATAACTGTCCTCCGGCGTTGGTTTCAGGTTCAGTTGCGCCGGCATCTATTACATCGCCGTTGGCATCGTTCCATACCTTTCCGCTTATATTAATTCCAGGTGCTATTAAAAAATGCAATATAGCATTGGCGCATAATGGCTGGGGTGCAGTTGTTGTTATATCACAAATTGAATGGGTTACATAATCAGGCCCCATATATCCAACCGGAGGAGTATATATATAAGTTCCATTGGCATAAAACTGTACTTTTCCACCCTGAGTTGTTGCCACCGGTGAGCCAATGGCATTAGCCATATTGCCTGTGTTTATTGTTGTTCCGTTGAATGATAACATATCATTGTTTAAATCCCTGTCATTGCTAATAAAAGAACCTGCCACCGGTTGATTAACGGTTGTATAACCGAAATCATCACCTGCAAACGGCGGATCATTCTGCGTACCATTAATATCAGCCAATACATCGATATGCAAATTTGCATTTGAAACAACGCCAGCTGTATTCGATATTAAATAGGATGCATTAATGCTTCCCACAAACCCTGCAACTGGTGTAAATACATACACGCCCGAAGAATTGATTGACAAAGTGCCTGCATTTAAAACGGGCTTTTTATAAATATCTACACCTGCAACAGTTGATGTTCCGGGTAGAGTGATTACATCTGGTAAACCATCTCCATTGGTATCATAGCTGTAAGATATTGCAGTAAATGAATAATTTTTTGGATCTCTGTCGTTCGAAAAAAGATTATTCGTTATTGCTGTACCATAGCTAATATCTTCATCATTATTGGCTATAACCGAGTTGTTGGTTGATGGTAAAGGGTCTACGGTTATCACCAGGTATGCAGTGTCGCATGCAGCAGGGCTTCCATTATCACATATGCTGTAAGGCACGCTTATAGTTCCGGTAAAAGACGGGTCGGGATCCAATGTATAATTACCAGCAGAAGTAAATGTTAGCTTACCTGCATTCGAAACCAGCGCACCGGTTTTATCTCTCCCGTTTATTGTTGCACCACTTGTTATTGCGGTAAAACTTAAGCCATTGAGGAAGCTGCCAAATATTTGCGTATTGCCTTCCTGATCAAAATCATTTTGCTTAACCACACCGGCCACATTCACATTTTGCCAGGTACTGTTTTCATCATAAACAGCATAGGTCAATATTTTTTTCGCACCAAAATCCAATGTGTTTTCGCAAGTACCAGCAGTATTGAACTTAAATGATCGGGTGGCTGCGGTAGTTAACGATGTGTTGGTTGCTAATGATGAAGGATTGACGCCTAAAAGGTAGCATTGGTCATACTGTAAAAATTTAATGGAGATATTGTCAATAAATACAAGGTCGCCTTCATCGGTATTGCTGTTGGTGGCAAAGCGGATAAAAGTTTTATTGCCGGTATTGTAACTGGCAGTATTGATATTGATATTGGCTACATCAACGTAATTGGAATTAAATGTGCTGTTGCCCGAAATGGTAAATACCGTATTAAAAGTTGACCCATCATTTGATAATTGCACAAAAACATTTTCTCCTGTCGCTAAAGATGTGGTTGCTTTACGGTAGGAGAAACTTAGAAATGCTTTTGTTGCAAATTCCAGGTTGAACTCCCGTGTTGCAGACCTGCTTGCATCATCCAGCCTCAGCGCAAAACCAAAAGTACTATCCTGTACAATTTCCACATCAGTATTGGCTGCAGTTTGTGCCGGGGTAACACAATAACCGCTGGAAGGATCGCCTGCATCTACCCAATTATTTTTCCAGGGAGTTGTACCATCAGATCCTGTTGCACAACTGTTTCCTCCTGCAGTTAAATCAAAATTATCTGCTATTGTTTTTTCAGGAGATTTAATAAACTGGTAATTACCATTTACATCCACATTTACTGAATCAATTAATTCATTTGAGTTAACTGTATTGTTACAATTTCCGTCTATATACAAATATATTTTTGCAGGTGATATGCCTGTACCACCATCATTTTTTACCCCATCCTGATTTTTATCCAGGAACACCTGGCCGGAAATTATGTTGTGGCCGGTAGGCGATGGACATGAGCCAATGCTAACATAAACAGTAGCAGTACCACATACAACCGGGAATGGGGTTGAACATACATTGTATCTAAAAGAATCCAGCCCAATATAACCTGTGTTGGGTGTATAGATTATGCTGCCATTTGCATTAATAATGATACTTCCGTTTGACGGCTGCAATAAACCAGTTGTTTTAACCGTAGCGGCATCAATAATTGCCAGAAAGCCAGCGTCATTTTTTAAAACATCGATTGTAACAGGTATGTTTACCAACGTTACAGCATTATCGGTATTGGCAAAAATCAGTTTTTCTTTACAAAATGCTTGTATGGTACTGCCTACATCCCAACTTGGGCTTCCTGCAACAGCAGTGGCCGGATCTTCCCCATATATCGCAGCAATCTTTGCCCCATTGCAGGTATACACTGCGGTACCGCTTTGGTTGTTATCACTGGCATCTTTTATCCTGGTATAGTTCAATGCATTTAATGGAATGGCTACATCAAATTTTAAACCGCAGGGACTTACGCCCGGGCCATTCAAAACATCTCCATCGTATTTTACATACACAATTGTATTTGCTGTTGGTGTAACCCAAATGGGGTTGTCATTCCTGGTCATATCTATAGACCCTGGTGCCCATGCCACACTTGCAAAATCAGTAAGCCTTGCTTCAGATATCAGGTTGAATGCCCAGTCCCTTGTTGCTCCATCATTTCCTCCTCCACCCGGAGTATAGGAGTCAACAATTTCAAGGGCTACAAAAGATTCCTTTGTGGGGTTGGTAAATTTATAAGCTGCAGATGCTGAAAGTGGCATGGCAAATCTTTCAGCTGAATTTGCTTTTAACAAAATGGTACCGCTGGAAGGTAATCCCGAGGTCCAGTTGATATTTAAATCCCTGCTCAAACTGTTGTATAACATTACTACTGCTGTATCATGAGGAGCTGCAGCCGGGCCCGTAGTGGGTACCGGGGTATAATACGTATTGGAATACCAGGTAGCCGGAAAAACCGGTACTTCCCTGGACGAAAAATTATCTACTCCGGCAAAATGTGCATCCAATCCAATTGGTTTATCACTGGTTATTACAGCACCTGCTTTTACCATGGTTCCTATTGGCGCCGTTGCATCATCCACTCTCATTACCTGGCCTTCATTTAAAGTGAATTTGGTTTCAAAGTCGCCATCATTGTCCCTGTCAATTTCAACCGAAGTATTATTTTCAGCTGCCCTTAAAAACAAAGCTGTGTACAGGAAATCCCTGCTGGGTAAATCCTGCCCAACCGGTAATGTAAAGGATTTGCCAAATTCAGAAGGATAGGCCGATACATTGGTTTTCATACACTGTACTGCAATGGTTGATGGCTCGCCACAAACCTGCGTTACAGAAATTTGGCTGCTGGAATATAATTTGTCTTTTCCATCATAAAATATATTGGATGTCACCCTTGGTGTAGGCATGATATTATCAAGTATTATGCTACCACCTGCCGGGATAATATCAGCAGGATATCCGGGTGCAAAGCCGTTATAAATATTGCCATCGCCCCAAATTTGGGTAGATGATTGTGTTGGGTTTAAAATATTTATTTCATAACCATCTTCCCAATGATCCCAAATCAACGTCATGCCCGGATAAGAAATTTTTATGCTAATAATGGTGCGGATGTTAGTTGTTGGTAATGCAACACTGGCAGATTTTTTCAATGCTATTTGGGCATCATCTTCTGCATAAGGTATGTAATACAATTTACTTTTTACGGCATCGATGCAGGTATTAAAAGTAACTGGTAAAACTGTAACAATTACCTGCGTATTGGCGCAGAGGGGGGTTGGTGAGGTAAGGTCACAAATCTCATAAGTTAATGTGTCGTTTCCCGAAAAAGTACCATTGGGCAAATAAGTAATTCTATTATTATCTAAAATCACATTACCATTCTTCGGTTCTACAATTACGGTGAGTGAAGCCGGGTTAATATTATTATTGGGGTCAGTATCGTTGGCCAGCACATCAATGTCCAAAGGCTCGCCTCCATTTCCGGTAGCAAAATCCCTGTTGGCTGTTGGTGGACAATTTAAACAGGTTGCAATATTCATACTTCTTGAATGTGTAACAGTATTTTCAAAACCTTCCCTGGCAGTAGCATTAATTGTGTATGAGCCAAATCCTGTGGGAACTACCCATGAGTTTTGGTATATCCTTGTACAGCCTGCACTTGAAACAGCTATACCAGCCGTTGATGTACCTGGAGGATTTATTGTAACATTCAATCCTGTGATATCTGCAAATCCAAATGGATCGCTTACAATAGTGCGTATGTACCTGGTAGTGCCTTCAAGAGCAGTAGAAACAGGCAGTCCCAGGGGAAATGCTGCAGTAAAAACATTTACAGAATTTATATTGATATAGGTTGATACAGGTAATTCAATTTTAGAAGGCTTTGTCTGGCTGTCATAATCTATCGTAAAAGAAACACCCGCTTGTTGTGTTGTAATATCCAATACGATGGACTGTCCTGCAGGTACAGTTACATCAGCAGATAAATTTCCTGCCCATGTAACAAGGCCGGTTGTGCTATTGTAAATAGGATTGGTAAGCGTTATAATAGTTGTAGCCCCATATCTTAAGGTGGCAGTTATAGCAGGATATACCGGCATTGTTCCATATACAAGGCTGATATAATTGGTAACAGAAATGACACCAGCTTTAATGATCAAATTGCCACATAAGGCAGGCGACTGTGTAAATGATGTTGTTTTACCCGCAAGGCCGAACTTAATAAAAGCACCACCAGAATCAACACTTGATGGAGAACTTGCCAAAGAGGACCAGGCTGTACCATTAAATTTCCAAAAATTATTAGAATTATTGCCTCGTAAAGCATAAAAGGTTGGATCATCAGACGCAAGAGCGCCACCAATAGAAACAGTATTTGCTGCATTGGCAAGCGTTGACCAGGCATTTGTGCCAATATTATACTTATAAAAACTATTGGTAGCGGCGCCTCTTAAAGCATAAACAGCAGTACCATCAAAACTTAAAGACCCGCCTCCATCAACTGCGGCTGGCAACGACGATAAAACTGACCAGGTATTGGTTGAAATAGTATATTTCCAAAAGGCGGTTGAACTGTTTCCACGCAAGGCATAAATATTGATGCCATCTGTTGTTAGGCTGCCTCCCCAATCTATTTTAGACGGGGTAGGAGTTGTTGCAAGTGCCGTCCATATATTAGTGGCAATAGTGTATTTATAAAACGTATTGGTTGCACCTCCCATAAATGCATAAATTCCTCCATTCACATGAATCAATGCTCCACCTGATGACGCATTTACGGGTGTATTAGCCAACACTGCCCATGTATTTGCAACAGGGTCATACCTCCAAAATGCATTGGAGGCACCTCTTAAAGCATAGACATTTACACCGTTGGTTGCCAATGCTCCGCCGCTGGATACAACACCCGGAGTCGCTGCCATTGTTGCCCAGGTATTTGCAACGATATCATATCTCCAAAAATCGGTCCTTGATCCTCCCCTAAAAGCATATAAATATTGGGATGATGGTATTATTGAAGTTGTTTGTGCAAGCGAAATATCTGCAGTTGCTACAGGATCTATCCTGTCCAGCAACTGCCCAGGATTTGATAAATATAATTGTTTGGTAACCGTTTGCCCGCAAGTTGTAGCACATAAATACAAAGTGCTGCAAATAGTAAGGAGCAGTATTTTATGTACTGCATTTTTTACCTTAATTAACTGAGTTGAATGCATTGGATTGGATTGGATATTGGAATTTTAAGGCTTTTACTGCATTTAAAAGTTATTTAACGGCAGATTTTATGATATTATTGCAATGAAAACTAATATGGAGACTTTTGTGCTGGACTTCTAGAGTTAAGGAAAATTATTAGTTTTTAACAGGTGTATTTTTTAACGCAGTATATGTTGTAGGTTTAGTTCTGTGGTTATTATAAAAAAAACTGCAGCCTGATTGTAATCAAACCGCAGTTCTCGTTATCCTTCTTTCTCTTGCTGATGTTTAGTCAACAATTACTTTTTGGTTATCAACCACTATCCCGTTTACTACAAGTTCGGTTATGTAAATACCTTTTTTTATGCCATTTAGATTGTCTAATTCCAATGTATTACTACCCTTACTGATGCTGACTTTTTGAGTTGCAACTGTTTTACCTGTAACAGCTTGTAACCTGATAACAGCGTTACTGTTTTGTGCTGCTGTAAAACGGATGGAAGCATTTTTTATGTTATTACCAGTTGAGTTGCTGTTGTTCTTAGTCTCCTGTAAATTTACAACTGAAACATTGCTGTAAGTAATATTTCCTTTTGCATCTACCTGTTTTACCCGATAGTAAACAATTGCCCTGCTTTTTAATGCCTCAGCATTATCACTTATTCTATAATTTTTAATACTGTTACTATTAGAAAATGGAATTTGCAGAGTAGCAATTGTATTAAAATTATTGCTGTAAAACGACCGCTCAATTTCGTAATGGCTTTGGCTTGTTTCGTTTTTGGCTGTCCAGTTTATTACCAAGGTGTTGTTGTTTGTTCCTGCTGATAAAACTGTACCTGTTACAAGTGCTGCGCTCGTAATTTCCAGGTTAGATGAAATGTTTGTTGCGTTTGTAGTTGTAACCAGGGTAATGATGCTGATAAATAGGGTAGTGATAGTTTTCATTTTCGTTGGGTTTTGTTATTTGGTAATAACAAATCCCAATTTGTGCCAAAAACTAAACTGCTTAAATTCAACCAGTTAGAAAATTTCGAATTATTTTATTTTCCATTATGTGGAACTGGTATTAGTGAAATGGAAATTTCGGAAAGGAATGCCTGATGTTTTCCTAAAATGAATAGAAAGTGTTTCAGACAACATCAGTATCATGGTTTAAAAAATCAAAATTTAGCAGATGAGTCATTTATTGCAAAGTGGGTTAAAACAAATGAGGTCATTTAATAAGGTTGCAATTGGTAAAGGGAAATCATAAACAATAAATCTGTAAGTACCCTGGAAAATATATGCAGGAAATTATGCTGTAAGTATTGGGAAAAATTCCAATGAAGTATTGTTGAAAAAGGAGTTTTCTATTCAATAAAAATCAGGCGTTAAATACCCTTTCTTCTTTTTCAAATTCTCTTTTTACGCCTTCCTATATTACTGGTTTTGAAATGCTGGTGCTGTTTTTATAAATCGTTTGCAGATAAGCATAATGAATTATACTCACAATGGCAGAACCGGTTTTTCCCCGTTCAAAACCCAATATATTTAAACCGTCCGTTATCAGAATGAAAATAATGGAAAACCAGCAATAAGAGAAACAAGTACCATAAAAAGATTAAAATATTTGCGTACTTCTTATCAAACCATTTTAATAAAAATTTATACATATTCCATTAGTTTAAAAAAAATAAAGTGCGAAGCACTTTAAATGAATCGGTTAAAGAGGGTTCACTGATTAACACAAAACTGAGCATTACAAAATTAGCTGTAAGTACAACGCCAATTGCATTTTGCAATAACGGATACATGGTCATTTTTTTGTGCCAGCTGGTTGCTTCATACCTATACCAGATATTAATAGCTAATGCATGCAAAAGACCCCATAAAATATACCGTATTGATATTTCGTGCCAGATGCCCAACACTATCATTGATATTAAAATACTGATAGCTGCATTGCGGGTGATACCCAAAAACGGATAAAACACATACTCCCGGCACCAGGAGGATAGAGAGATATGCCATCTTTTCCAAAACGCTGCGATGTTTTTGGCAAGAAAAGGATAATTAAAATTTTCGATGATTTTAAATCCAAACAACATCGATAAACCAATTGCAATATCTGAAAAGCCAGCGAATTGAAAATACGCATTGGCCGTAAATTTAAATACCTTGAGATAGGTACTGAGCCAAACATGATTGGCAGCAATTGAGGTACAAAATAAATTAAGTTTAAGCGTTAACAAATAGTTACCTATTACAATAATTTTAACCAGGCCATAAAGTATTCGTTCTAATCCTTGCGAAAACAGTAAGTTATCCCATCTTCGTTTTCGAAGGTCTTTTAAAAATGGTTGAAAAAGATTGATAGGGCCTACTAAAAGTGTAGGCAGAAAAAAAAGGTAATTCAGGTATTCAAAAATTGAATGTGCAGGCATTTTTTTTTTGTAAACCTCTATTGCATAATGAATTTGCCTGAAGGAATAGTAAGAAAGTCCCATCGGCAAAGCTGCATTTTGCGTAATGTCAAAATGTAATACCGTTTGCAATTTAAAAAGCAATAAAACACTACTTATCTGAATTACAATAACCAGGGTTGCCGCTGGCTGGGAGGCGCTGCTATTTAGTACGTAATAGGTTGTTAATGATGACAGCGTTAAAATCACTAATGAAGCAGGAGAAACGAACGCTAAAAATATAGCGGTAGCAATTACTACCGGGAGCATTTGCAATTTTTCCGGTAGCAACCATCCTAATAAAATTAAGGGTATGCAGGCAGCCAAAGCAGTTAATAATAAGTTCATTTTCTTGTGGCCATTTCTTTAATAATTTTTTCCAAAAGATTCTTTGTAAACAAATACCTGCCTTCTTTATTCAAATGTCCTCCATCATAAAAATATTTAAAATACATCGGTATGCCGGTGTATTTCCAAAGCGGAACATCCATTTCGTGCTTGTACATGTTTAAGCATGCAATTAGGTCCCGCTTAAAGGGTTCCCGGTACATTATTTTCTCTACCTGCTGTGGCCTTGGAATATCTACCAATACAACCTTGATACCAGCATTTTTCAATACTTTTAACTGATCTAATACAAATTGTACCGCTGCGCTATCTTTAACGTACCGCTTAACGGGCATATATTTAAGTGAATCTTCTACCACTTCGAAATCAATAAAATTATCTTTGCATTTGATAAATTTTACCCTTTCATTTTTAAAAATATCCTTAACGAAAGTGGTATTTCTAAAAGCAAGTGTTTGCATGTAATTTTGAAAATCCGTATAGAAATGTTTTTCAATTTCACTATACCCGATAGCAGCCAATTCAGTTTGAAAACAAACTAAATCAGGCTTCACCAATAATAGCTCATTAATTATTTTATTCTTTTCAACCAGTTGTTTAAATTGATCATTAGGTTTCCAGATTTTATTTAATACTATATTTTTTGTTTGATAATCTGCTAGTATACCCTCAATTTCATCCGGGCAAGCCACCCCGTTTGCTACCAGCGAAGAGCCAATAATTACAACCTTATAAGTAGTTTTATCCTTTCCGGCAAACCCCCTTTTCATATCACTTAATTGACTGATAATAGAGTTTTCATTTACGCTGCTATGTTTGGGATTATTGTAATAAATTATTACAATTAATTGCAGCAGGCAAAAAGTAACCAATACCAATATCCATATCTTTATGGGCGGCACATTTGTCGTCATAATTAAATCGCTTTAAGCTTTCCACTAATGATCGTTTCAACAGCTGTTAACCTGTTCATATTCATCATTTCGCCAGTAGAAAATTGAATGGCAAATCTTTTTTCTAAAATGGTAATAAAAACGAGATGGGCCATTGAATCCCAGCCATCAATACTATTGGAGGTATCGCTCATTTTAATGAATGATTTATCCATTCCAAACGCCTCGGCCGCAGCTTCTATTATAGTAATGGCAGCTGTGGCACTAGTAACATCAGCATCCTTGTCATTTGTTGCTAATATCTTTTCCTTTACTGCATTAATTTGAATTTTGCCGGAGAGCCCCTTGGGCAGATCATCAAAAAAGTAGAAATTTTTAGGAAGTTGACTTTGTTCCAATAATGGGCGTAAAAAAGTAAGTAACTCAGTTTTATCCAATGTTTCATGTGGCTTAATTACCAGCGCACAAACCAATTTTTCCTGAAAATTTTCATCTGCCAAACCCAGGCAGATACTTTCCAACACGCTGGGATGTGTATTGATCATTTCTGTAATCTGCTCTGGATAAATATTAATCCCGCCAGTATTAATGGTATTTTTCTCTCTTCCGGTTATACAATAAAATCCTTCTTCGTCCCGGGTTGCCACGTCTCCCGTGTTTAGCCATCCATCAATAAGCACAGCCTCTGTGGCAGCAGCATTGTTTAAATAGCCCTTGAAAATATGATTGCCTTTTAACCACAATATGCCAGCTTCATTTGACCGGGCTGTAGTGCCATCTTCTTTTATTATTTTAGCTTCACAATCTATTGGAGTACCAACTGTGCCCACTTTACGGGGAAAGTTATTTACACCACAAAATAATGAGCCTGCCACAGTTTCCGTTAATCCATATACATTCAATAATTTAGTATGGAATTTTTGCTCAAAGTGTTGCCATAGTTTGAGTTCTAATTTAGATGCAACAGAAATAATAAATTTAAAATTTTCTGTTTGAAAACTATCTTCATATCCCTCATGAAATTTATTCATAAAAGATAAAACAGTAGGCACAGTAATAAAATGGGTAATGCGGTATTTATAAATTGCATTGAAGAGATCACCAATATTTGCCAGATCAAAACGAAACGGCTTTATCCAGGTAGCCTGGTTAAAGGCGGTTAATAAAGGACCTTGTATAATTCCATCTGCATGGTAAAGCATCAGGATATTTAATATACGGTCATTTTCTGTTAGCCCATATACTTTTTTAAGCGTGTGCAAATGAGCAAAGAGATTTCCGTGAGATATCATTACACCTCTTGGATCGGAAGTGGTACCCGATGTAAATAAAATATAGGCCACATCATCCGCTTCAATGTTTTCAATTGTTTGTGGGGCTTCAACAGCAGCATTTAAAATGGCAGGAAAAATAAATTCGTCCGTAGGACTAGCTGCTGTTTTTTTACTTTTTAACAATCTATCAAAAAGCATCCCTTTCTTTTGTGCTTCTTTATTTATTTTTAAAAAGAAAGAAACTGCATTCACATCAATACCTCTTGTTACAAATAAATCAGTATCCATTACAAAAATATTGGCACCGGTTTTTTCAATAATGGCCATTGCACGCCTTGCAGGCACATCAGGGTCAATAAATATAGTTACCGTTCCATAACGCAGAAATGCAAGAAAAAATAGTGCCGTATAATAATCGTCATTGGTAGAGAGAATTACTTTATCTCCTTTTTTTACTCCATTTTTTTGAAAGATGGCATGTAGTTTTCCAATTTCTTCCAGCAGGCGGCTGTAGGTTATTTTATCATCTTGCACTTGAGCAAATAAGCGATTGCTTAAAGCCGGTTGACGCAATATTTCGAACAGGCTGTTAATATTGGTATTACTCATTATTTAATTGATTGATTAATAATTTTCCGTTAGTACTGTAAGGTAGTTCCGTTAAAAATGTTATTTTATTGGGAACTTTATTTTCCCCTAAACTTTTAGCAATGGCATTTTTAATTTGCAACTTTATCGTTTGCTCATCTGTATCTAAGCCTATTGCCAAAACAATGAATGCAGCTATTTTTTCAGTATTCTCCTTTTGAAAGGAGCATACATAACAATCTTCTACAAACGAAAGACTATTAATAAATTGCTGAACCACGCTTAAGTAAACCAACTCTTCGGTAGCTGTTTTTACAATATCCCTTTTTCTGCCAATGAGCTCAATATTCCCGTCCGTTGTATACCTGGCCAAATCCAATGTATAAAACCAACCATTTTTAAGCACTAATTCGGTCTGTATATTATCTTTAAAATAGCCCTGCATCAGGTTCTCACTAAAAATCCTTAATTCGCCTTCCTCCCCTGGTGGTAATACTTCTCCCTGTTCATTTACAATTTGAGCTATACAATCAATTGGTTTTCCAATGGTATCCAATTCTAATTGCACATCTGATATTGATTGGGAGATGCAGATACCGGTTGTTTCTGTTAATCCGTAATAGTTGAGTATAGGTAAATTATACGCTATTTTAAAATCTGCTCTTAATGATTTGCTTAATTTATTACCGGTGCAAATAAGTGTTTTAACTGATTTTAGCTGGCTTCCTATTTTATCCTTATGCTTTACAAGTTGATGAAGCATTGCCGGGTTGCACCCAAAAATAGTAACCTTGTTTTGAGCAACCTCTTCAACTATATTAAACAAATTATTGCCGGAACCTTCTGCAGGAATAACTACGCTTGCACCAACATGGGTGGGTGCGATAGTAGCATTGCGTAAGCCACTCATACTATCTAAACCTCCAAATGCTAAAAATCGATCCTCAGGTTCCCAAAGAAAAGTTTCTGTTATTAACCGCCCACTCCGGTATAAGTTACCATGAGAAAGTTGCACTCCTTTTGGTATTCCGGTAGATCCCGAAGTAAATAAAATAACTGCTTCATCGCTATGGGATATAGTTGCTTCCTCGTAGTTAAATTCTTGTTCTGTTAACCAGTTTGAAAAATAAAGTCCATTATTATCTTCTTCCATTACTGCTTCATCAAAAAGGATGGTAGTAATATTGCCAAAACTATATTTATTTTCAGCTAAAACGCTTTGATTGGTAAAGCATAAAACAGGGTCGGTTTGTTCGATAATATAAGTAAAGGCGGCGGCTGGCAAATTCATACCAATTGGAACTACCACAACACCTGCCTGCATACAAGTCCAAAATAATAAGATAGCTTCTGAATGGCTTTTTGAACAAATGATAATTTTATCTCCCTTTTTAATATTGCTTTTTTGCAGTGTGAGCCCGATAGTTTTAATGATGTCATCACAATCTTTATAGGTAAACTCACTACCATCCATTAAGGAAACCAATGCAATATTTTCAGAAAAAAGAGCTACCGAATTCTTCCACAGTGCTTTTAAATGTTGCTTATATTTTGGAATTATGTATTGCTGCGATATCAGGTGATTTTGCAAACGGAATCCATCATAAGAAATAGGCAGTACCTGCAACAGGCCTGCAGTTTCCAATATTTCCAGTTCCGCAATAATCGTTGCTAAATCAATTTTTAAAATACTACAAATTTCATTTATGGAAAATGCCTTATTGGCAAGATAAATTGTCTTTGCGGTCAATTCTGTAATTTCATATTCTTCTAAATCCTTTATTCGTTCCAAATAAACAGGATGTCGTTTTAATAATGATCCGGCAGCACCATTCAGGTGATTAAAATCAATGTATACCCGCTGCTGGTTCAGGTCAATTTTTAATAATGAATTTACCAGAATATATGAATCCCCTATTGTTGAAACATCTTTTAAAGTAAAAGCACTTAAAAATTCCTTTTCCCATGATTTTGGCAAAAGTGCAATCATTGCGTTGTAATCACTGGTATTGGGATTGGATATTATCGGTATTGATACTGAACGTTCAATATCATTTACCCTAAACAAAGCGGGTTCAGAAAAAACAAAGCCTTTCCAATTTGTATTGTCCGTTAAAAGTTGAAATGCATGGTCATAATCATTTCCATGTCGTTGCTTTCCCCCTCTTTCAAAAAAGGGATCAGGCTCCGAATTGCTTAAGTGCACATGCGGAAAAATAATAGCCCCATCATCTTTCACTACTCTCATAAGTTCATTAATCAATAAATGTTGATTGAACCGATGAAAGGCATCCAAACCAACAGAAAATGCTATACTCTTTTCTTTAATGGGCAAGGGGGCATTTAAATCACAAAATAAAATAGTTACGTTTTTGTTTTCTTTCATCCAAAATGAAAACCCTTTATAGCCGAGGATATCCTTATTGCCTTCCCAGGTAGTAATGATATGTTGCGCTGGAAATAACCCTGAAAGCAGCGTGGTAAGCCAGCCCGACCTATCCCACATATTTAAAATCACATCCCCTTTTTTAACTTCTTGCTGAAGTTTTTTCAAAAAAGGATAAAGGGCCTTTACCGCTTCATTAAAAGGCTGAAAGCAAGCATACACATCATAATTGGGACGTCGGCCTTTTTGTTGTAAAAACAATTCGTATTGCTTTGTTCCCAGAATTATTTTTTTGATGGCATTGTAATTATTTTCTAAAATAACACCAGGAAAAATGTCAATTTCATTGTAAAAAATAAGGTTATTTATTGTAGGAACTAATTGAAATTTCGAGTCGTTAAATACTTTGCTTGTTTCAAAATTCATAGCATTGCAAATTTTGTGTAAATAAAATATAGAAAATCAGTAAAAAAAGGCATTAGACCAAAACGACTTTTCACAAAATGGATTAGCTGCTGCACATTATCAGTATTCAATGTAATCCGTGTGATTATTTTTTAACCAATTTAA
>Ga0163154_10001397_pt1 | contig 37390 bp, 35 predicted proteins | sample OliLakLV19MP9P1_FD_148649 | JGI IMG/M metagenome (GOLD analysis project Ga0163154, IMG submission 148649) | Freshwater microbial mat bacterial communities from Lake Vanda, McMurdo Dry Valleys, Antarctica - Oligotrophic Lake LV.19.MP9.P1 | ecosystem: Environmental > Aquatic > Freshwater > Lake >... | reverse complement strand
GGGCTGGACTGGGGGGGATTGCAACTGGGCTACTTGTTGCTGCGCGAGGGTAAGTTGGGTTTCCAAATCGTTAACGCGACGGTTAGCAATGGCGAGTTGAGTTTCTAATGCGTCAGATTTTTGTTCGGCAACTAATAATTCAGCGAGGACTTGGGCTTCGGTTGCATCTGGAGCAGGTCGAGTTTGTAAAACTAGTTCTCGTTCGATACTCTTACATAATTCGGCGCGGGCGGTGTTGAGTTCTTCTTGGAGGACAGCAATCCGGTCGAGGTCCCCGGTGCGGCGGTCTTCGAGGGTGGTCAGGTTCGTGCCCTCCGTGACCAGTTGCTCTTCGAGGGCGGTTGCTTGGGCTTGGGTGTGCAGTAACTCAGCGCGCAGTTCCCATAACTGGTTTGCGGCGACGAGGGGCAGGTCATGGTTGAGCCGACCGAGTAGTAGAGCTAGTTGTTCTTGGGCCTGGTCAGCTAGGTCTGTCTGTTCGGGTAACACCTGCCGGAGGTAGGCAAGGAGTTGCTCAAAAGTCTTTTGAGCAGTGACGATATAGGTCTCGAACTCAGCTCCATCCATGCTCCCCACTCCCTAATAACCATACTTTTCTAACAAGTCAGTCAGGTCAATCACTTGTACCCGGTTGTCGGCGGTAGTCTGCCAGAGGGTCTCAAAATTTTGTCGATACGTCTCAAGCTCGCCTTCCTCCCAACTCCCCAAAATCCGCACCGGCTGGTCTTGGGCAGCGTAATAATACAGTCCATCGCCGGAGTCATCTCCCAACAGCGCGATTTGATAGGACTGAGACAACCCCACCCCTAGACGCAATTGCAGATGCCCCTCCGCTCTTGCCCAAGCTAAGGCATTAGTATCAAAACTGGGTTGCTCTAGGTCCGTACAAAACTCGGTGAAGAATACCTCCAACTGCCCCGGTTGCTCCAGACAGAGGACGACCCGCGCCTGGAGCCGTCCCAGGTGCGGCAACAAGTCCTTCAATACCCCCCTGAAGTCGCTCGTGATCCAGTCTAGGCGGACGGCTGTGGGCAATAGGTCCCTGAGGACTGTACTGGTTTGGTCGCGGAGCCGGAGGGCGGGACGGGGCCGGATGACCCCCACCCTGCCCAGAGTCAAACCTTGGAAGTTGGCCCAACCCATGGGCGTCTGGGCCGTGAAACTGCCTTCACTGAAGGGCGGGGTCCAGGCGAGTGCTTGCGCCTTGGGGTTGGCCCATACCACTTGGCCCATTAACCAGAGCGGTTGGTCCCAGGTCTGAGCTGCTGCCATCAGACAGGCGGGTAAAGCGAGTTGGTGTTGCTCGGCTAATTTTTGGAGTTGGGTCAGCCCTGGTTCGCTCAACAAGCCCGCATCCGTGAGGAGTTGCTGGGCAATCCGGGTTTGTACCCGGTCCTCCGGCCCATAAAATTCCCCCGCCTCAAGCCGAAACTCCGTTGTTCCCAGCGCGAACCACCACCAGTCCCCCACTTCGCCGCGCAGGTCACCGAGGGTCCCGTGGGCACAGAGTCGGTCTAGCAATTGTTGTTTTTGCACCAAAGAGGCCCCGTCCCAGACCCGGCCCGTCCAGCCCTGGGCCGTTGCCACCAGCAGGCCCAATAGGTGTTCGGGTAAGGCCGTGCACGCGTCTTGGGAGTCCACATCAAATTCTGCCAGGAGCCAGTGGCTAAAGCCGTCCCGGTGGGAAGTATCCATGCCCATGAGCGTCACGGGTACGGTGAGGGCGTTGGGCAAGACATCTAGCTCCACGACTAGCCCGCAGCGACAATTAGCCCCAGTATGCCCCATGCATCCCCGCCGTAACCGGGGGTGAGGCGGGTAAATAATTACCTAAGTTGATGATCCCAGCCCCAATGGGACCTACACTCGGTTTAGGGACTCACACTACCCTGGGGCTTTAGTCAATGTTCTGGACCCGATTCGCAAGTGCTGTGATTGCCATTGGGCTTGCGCTCATCAGCATTGCTTTGGGCGGGGCTTGGCTGATGGTGGCCCTCGGTATTTTGATGTACTTGGGCCTTAAGGAATACTTTGTTATGGTCGAGGCTGAGGGCTATTTACCCTCCCGGCGTTTGAGTACGACTTTGGCTTTGAGTCTGTTGGTCGTACAACAATTTTTCCCACGTTTTGTTGAGGGGGGATTTCTGTTAGCTGGGTCTTTGATTTTTTGTTATTTACTCTTTCGTCCGACGGCGGCGCGGACGGCGGATATTGCAACTTCTTTGTTGGGGCTATTTTATGCCGGGGTTTTTCCTAGTTACTGGTTGCGGTTGCGGGGATTGGAGGGGGGCGATAAATTTATGTTATTGACTTTTTTGTGTATCTGGGCGGCGGATATTGGGGCTTATGTGGTGGGGAAGAGTTTTGGCAAGCTCAGCCTTTACCCCCGCGTCAGTCCAAAAAAAACCCTGGAGGGTGCGGTTTTTGGGATTGTCGCTAGTACCGGGGTAGGTATGATCGGTGGGGGTCTCTTGGCCTGGGACTTGGGCTTGGGATTCTTGTTTGGGTTACTGGTGGGGGGGACGGCTCTCCTGGGTGATCTGATTGAGTCGTTGATGAAACGCTCAGCCCGACTTAAGGACTCTGGCAATATCATTCCCGGTCATGGGGGTATCTTGGACCGTTGTGACAGTTATATTTTTACGGCACCTTTAGCGTTTTACTTTATCCTGTTGGCTTTTGGTTCCTAGAGGTTGTGCGTGACCCACATCTATGGTTCGCTCTGGTTTATCTCAACATCCCCAACAGCCTACGAGGGCGGGAGGGTAACTTAGTCGGTTTAATTGCTATTTGAATCGTCCAACTGTTTATCACACCCCGCCCTCTGACCGTCTTCATGATTCCCGTAGGGGAACGCCGCGCTTACCCTCTTCTCTGTTCTTCTTGAACACTGACTCATGGGTAAGGCATGGCTCTAGGGGAGCTTGGGTAAATTCCAGGTGCTTTGAACCTGCTCATAAACAGTCTGGGGTAATTGGATTAGGACGGGCTTGGACTCGGGGTCGAGCCAAGCGAGGAGTGGGTCCATCGTTGTACTTGCCATGGCGGTACAGCCCACAGTCGGGCTACTGGGGGAACGCCAGAGATGCATAAAAATACAACTCCCGCCTTGGGGGATTGCTGGGGCGACGTTATGGTTAACCACGACCAAACGCCGGTAAAGGTCATCCTCGCGCCGCATTACTTCGGCTGAGGTCCAGGGAATGGGGATGGTCAGGGGCACAATCTGGTTATAGAAGTCAGAATTGCTATCGTCCACACAACGGTCCTCGGGCTGGCTCTCCCGGTAGGTCAGGGCCGTCAGAGGTTTGGTTCCATAGCCGTAGGCTCCCCCCAGACTGAAAATCCCGGCGGGTGCCCGTCCATCACCTTCTTTTTTTAGCGGGCTGGCTGGCTTGGGTAACGTGTGTAACCCCCGCCCCCAAGCTAAACCGCTCTGTCCTAAAACCACAGGCCGCTGCTCGCCCATCTGCACCCAGCCCTGCTCCCCGCGCACAAAACGGTATAGTTGCCCCTGGGTCTGGTCCCAGTCCTTGGCCACCACCACCACCGCCTGGGTACTCTCCCTCGGGACTTGAGCCGACACCGGAACTAAAAAAGCTAACCCTATCCAACCCAACCAACGGACCATCCGCATTTCACCGCGCCTGAGATAGCTATTGTCGAATTTTATCGGGTTAATTGCACCGTCTAGAGCAATTAACTTGTGCGAAATTAACTCACCACCCGGCCCTGTTCGAGGTGAATAATCCGGTGGGCGGTGCGGTCTAAGAGGGTCTGGTCGTGGGTGGTGATAATTATGGCAACCCCGACCGTGTGGAGTTGGTGGAGGATTTCGAGGACCATGGCGGTGCTAGTCGGGTCTAGGTTGCCGGTGGGCTCGTCGGCAAGGAGGAGTAAGGGGGTGTGGACCACGGCGCGGGCGATGGCGACCCGTTGTTGTTCGCCCCCCGATAGTTGCTCTGGGAAACAGTCGGCTTTACTTTCCAGACCGACAATTTTGAGGGTGGGCCAGAGACGGCGGCGGATCTCGGGGCGACCATAGGCGAGGGCTTTGAGGACAAAGGTGATATTCTCCGCCACAGTCCGGCGCGGGAGGAGCTTGTAGTCTTGGAAGACGACCCCAATCCGGCGGCGTAAATTGGCTAAGGCATGGGAGCGGAGCGTGGCAACAGGTTGGCGGTCTACCCAGACGCGGCCCGCTGTCGGTTTCTCAGCCCCGTAGAGCAACTTGAGTAGCGTGGATTTACCCGAACCGGAGACCCCAGAGATCCAGAGAAACTCGCCCCGGTTTACGGTCAAGTCCACTTCTTTGAGACCCTGGACGCCATTGGCATAGGTCTTAGATACACCTTCCAAACAGACTAGAGCTGTAGTTGCCGCCGCTGGGACGGGCAGGGCCGGGGTCAATAGGTTGAACATCAATCGGAGACTCCACGGGTAAAAAGGACCTGGAGCGCGAATTGGGGCAGGGCCAACATCCGCCGCCAACGCTGGGGTTCTTGGTAGAGCCGGTATAGCCACTCTAGAGAGTTCTCCCGGAAGAGGCGGGGTGCCCGTTCTTTGGTCCCCGCCCAGACATCAAAACTCCCGCCCACCCCGATCCACACCGCTTGAGGCAAAGCCCGCCGCCAGCGTTGGATCAGGTATTCCTGTTTGGGGACCCCCAGGCCCACCAAGACCAGGACGGGCCGGGTGCGTTGGAGTTCCGCTAAGACTAGGGGTTCCTCGCCGGTCTGGAAATAACCATCGCGATAGCCGACCACCTGCAAATTCTCAAAACGGGTCTGCCACTGTTGGGCCACCTTTGCTACGACGCCCGGACCCGCTCCCAATAGATACACCCCCTGGTCAGGGGTAAGCCGGGGCAACAGTCCTTCCACCAGTTCAATCCCTGGGCAACGGTCCACCCGTGCTCCTTTTAGCCCCAAGGCCCAGACCACCCCGGCACCGTCAGGGATTACGAGGTCGGCCTGTTGAATGAGTTGGGCTAGCGGGGGTTCTTGACGGGCAAGCATCGCCATCTCGGCGTTAAGCGTTACTACATGCAGACTTTGACCCTGCTGCAACTGCTCCACCAACCAGCCGCGATAGTCCAGCGACAGGTGAACCGGCAGACCCAACACACTATTTTTGGTAAGTACGGTCACAGACGTACCGTGAGGTTTAGCTCTTAATAAAAGCACGACTTCGTTACGGGGAGCAACGGCAAGCACCGTCCACTCCCCCGTCCACCCCACACCTGAACTACTGATAGTGTGGTCTTACCCATTTGTCAAGGATTGACCACTAGATTAAGGCGGGCTATCCTATATGAACTTGAAATTTCATCAGGAACTGCTGTGACTAATATTCGCCCGCCGAGCGATTTTCCCGAGAACGCGCCCTGTGCCAACCCGGTTTTCTTCAGGACCTACAGTCGGCGGGGTTTGGCAGGGACGGCGAGTCGGGAGACTTGGGCGGAGGTCTGTCAGCGCACCGTAGCGGGCTTGAGTCACTTGGGGCAGTTCACACCTGAGGAAACGGCACTCGTCGCCCGGATGCAACAGTCCCTCAAGGCCCTCCCCTCGGGGCGTTGGCTCTGGGTGGGCGGCACGGGCTGGATTGAGCGGGCCGAGAATTTTTCGGGTTCCTACAATTGCACCTCAACGAATGTGGTGGATTGGCGGGCTTTCGGGTTGATGATGGACCTCGCCATGATGGGCTGTGGTACCGGGGCGGTCCTCGAACCCAAGTACATCGAACAACTCCCCCCCATCTGCAATCACCTCACCGTCAACCTGCTGGGAGCCATCGGCACTACGCCCCCGGCTGAGCGTCAAGAGGAAACCCGCGTGACCATCACGGGCCAAGCGGTCCAGATCCAAGTCGGGGATAGTCGGCAAGGTTGGGTCCAGTCCTACCAGACCCTCCTCGAATGCGCCAGCGACGAAAGTTTCAAGGGTGAGGTCCAAATCTCCGTAGACCTCAGCGATATCCGTCCCAGCGGCGAGACCCTCAAGGGCTTCGGCGGGATGGCAAATCCGATTAAGTTACCCGAACTCTATACCCGCTGTACGCGTATTCTCAACAAAGCTATCCACCGCCGACTCAATTCAATCGAGTGCTGTTTACTCATTGATGAAGCCGCTTCTTGTATCGTTGCCGGGAACATAAGGCGTAGCGCTGGGATGCGTCAGTTCAACAGTAACGACACGTTGGCTGCCACGGCTAAAGATAATCTTTGGGTCCAAGATACAGAGGGGAACTGGCGGGTAGATGCAGAGCGTGATTCCCTACGGATGGCGAACCATACCCGTGTTTATCATCACCGTCCCAGTCTTGAAGAGTGTGTTGAAGCGGTTAAGAAACAGTATTACTCGGGGGAGGGTGCAATTCAGTGGGCCGGGGAAGCGGTTGCCCGTGCTAATCACGATATTTTGACTACGCCTGAGTTGAAAAAATCCTTTCTTGAAGCCTACGCCCAAGGAAAGGCAGCAAACTGGATTCAAGAACACAAACCTACCACAAGCTCCAAGGAGGTTGAACACCGTTTGGAGCGGTATGGTCTGAATCCCTGCGGGGAGATTTTAGGTGCTAATTTTCACTGTGTATCCGGGGAGACGATGTTAATTGTCCGTGACGGAATGCACTGGATTGAAGACCTTGTGGGACAGGTTGTAGAGGTATGGAATGGGCGGAGTTGGAGTCGCGTCGTTCCAGTTCAAACGGGTCAGGGGCAGGAATTGTACCGCGTTCGGTTTAACGACGGAACCCATCTGGATGTTACGGAAAAGCACCGCTTCTTTGTCAAAGACCGCTTTGGTAAAGCGTATCTGGAATTGACTACAGCGGAATTGGCAGAACGTATTCAGACCAGTGAATATCTGCTCCATACCGAGCCGTTCGAGATTGTTTATCAAGATGGTAAATTCGTCCCGCCTGTCTTGGCCTATACCCTGGGTCAATTGGTAGGTGATGGTTCGGTTTGTGGCTCTCAAGGTAAACCGCAACTGCAACTCCGGCTCTATGGAGTGAAAAGCAACAAAGTACCTGTTCTAGCAGGATATTCTTCAGGAATACAACGTTATTACACAGCGTCGAAACAAACCCCCTGTTTGGTCTACTCTGGTTTTCATCACGACTTTGATCCACGCCATGTCCGGCAATTAAAAGATACGGCTGCATCCTTAGCGGAGCTTGCGAGTTGGGACCGTGAATCTATCCTTAACTTTGTGGCAGGGTTGGCGGATGCGGATGGTTCGGCGGTACCTTCGGGCGGAATTCGTATCTACCTCTCGGATTATGAACGGGCCTACCGAGTTTATCTGCTCTTGATTAAGTGTGGGATTCGGTCTTCCATTAACTGGGCAGGGAAAGCTGGCGAACAAACTAATTTGGGTACGCGTAAGAAGGATCTGTGGTATCTGCAAGTGACCGATTGTGCCGCAATTCCCTGTCAGCGATTGGATACAAGTCGTGGTCACAAACCCCAAGCTAGGGATGAGTGGCAGGTTATTCGTTCTGTAGAGCCGCTAGTTGGACGACATAACACGTTCTGTTTCAATGAGCCGGAATATCACAAGGGTGTGTTTGGCGGGACGCTCACAGGACAATGTAACCTTTCTGAGATCCACCTCAATCAGATTGACCCCGGTGATGAACAAGCCCAAACTGATGCCTTCAAAGCAGGGGCATTGTCAGTAGTTGCTCTGTTGAATCATCATTTTCAAGAAGAGCGGTATCAGTATTCACGGTCTATTGACCCGATTGTGGGGGTTTCGTTTACGGGACTGTTTGATTTCTTTGTACAAGCCTTTGGGGTGCGGTGGTTGCATTGGTGGGAGACGGGACGACCCGCGACCGATGAAGGAATCAAGTTTAAGGAACAAGAGACGCGTTACTTAAATAGTTGGCGTGAAACCGTTAACCAGACCGTTTGGGAATACTGCGACCGCCATGGACTCAATCGGCCCAACCGTTGTACGACGACCCAACCCGCCGGGACCAAGAGCTTATTGAGTGGGGCGGCTCCCGGTTGGCATCCCCCCAAGGCCCAACGCTACATCCGGCGCATTACCTTTGCGAAAAATGACCCCGTGGCCTTGGCCTGTCTGGATTTTGGTTACAGTGTCGTCCCCTCCCAGGCAGACAAAGACGAACAGGGTAAGCTCTTGGATGACCCCTTCGATCCCCGGTGTACCGAGTGGTTAGTCGAGATCCCGGTGGAAGTACCCTGGGCGAACCTGCCGGGGGCCGATGAGATTGTGATTGAGAAATTCAGTGCCTTGGCGCAGATGGATTTTTATATGCAAGTCCAACGCCACTACACCACCCACAACACCAGTGCCACGATTGAACTCAGGGAAGACGAGATTGACGCGATGGGCCAGCGTATTTTTGAGGCTATCCAACAGGATGAGGGGTATGTGAGCGCGGCTCTTCTGGCTCGTTTCGATGCGCCCTTCCCGCGTCTGCCCTTTGAGAAGATTGACCGAGCGACGTTTGAACAGTTGAGTGCTGCCGTGTTGCACCGTAAACAGACCGCTGATTTTGCCGCTGCGGTCCTACAGTACGATTTAGGCTACCTCATGACCGAGGGTCCGGCGGGTTGTGACGCGCTGGGTTGTCTGTTACCTGAGCGCAAAAAAAATTAGGCAGTCGTGGCTAGCCATCCCTATTAAATATCGGGCCATTATCGGCCCATAGATGCTGGCTCAGCGAACCCAGAAGCCCGTGTACCCGCAGGACGAACATCGCGAGTAGATTACCACTTGCCTTCGGTAGAGCCGGTGGCCCCTTCTACGTAGAAGTTGTAGCCGCCGGGGACCCGCACCGCCACGAGCACGGCCCGTTGCTTGCCGTTGCTGATATCGGCGTTCCAGGTCTCGGGTTTGTCAGAGACCTTACTAAAAGTATTCACCTCGGCTCCCGAACCTAGAGCGGCTTGGGCATAGCTGCCAGCGGCTTGGAGGAGGTCATTGGGGGTGGGCTCGGTATCTAAAGCCTTGGGGGTCAGGGTATAGCCGAGGTCTTCACCTTGAGATTGGAGTTCAGAATAACTGTCCGGGGCGACTTCTTTATCTTCAGGACGAGGCGGTTGAGAAAACATAACACCACACAATCAGAGCACTCTCAACTTTACCGTAGATGTTTTCTAGAACACATCTGTTATGGGGTACAGAAGACCCCAGGGCAGTACACTAAATCCTTAAGCGTGTCCCATACCCAATGAACCTCGCAACCCTGCTCGACCGTGTGGCCCAAGAGTTTCCCGAACATCCGGCTCTCGTCACACCGGACCAGACCCTCAGCTATCGTCAGTTACAGCAGCAGAGCGCGGCCCTAGCTGGGGGCCTGCGAGACCTGGGTATCCGGGCTGGGGACCGGGTGGCAGTGATGCTGCCCAATATTTTGCCGTTCCCGGTGACGGTGTACGGACTCTGGCGACTGGGGGCTGAACTCGTCACCCTCAACCCCCTCCTAAAGCCCCAAGAGGTCGCCCATATCCTTCAGGACAGCGGGGCGGTGGCCTTGGTGACCTTGGGTCCTCTATTGGCGGCACTGCAAGAGGTACTCAAAACGTTCGGGGGTTTGGTCATCCAAGTAGGGGACCAAGACCCGGTGGCCCTCCCCTACAGCCGACTCCTCACCCAACCGCCGCTGCTACGCCCTCATCCTGTTGCTCCTGAAGATGTAGTGGCAGTCCTCTATACCTCGGGAACGACGGGAAGGCCCAAGGGCGCGATGTTGACCAGTCACAACCTGGACTATGATTCGGCGGCGGCGGTGGGGACCGTCGGGGTCACACCCCAAGACCGGCTCTACTGTGTGTTACCGCTCTTCCATGCCTACGCCTTAAACGTGGCTCTGCTGGTGTTTCTCAGGGCGGGGGCGAGTGTATTTCTTGAGTCGAGGTTTGTGCCGGGGATTACGCTACGCCATCTTGCTGAATTTAACTGCACAGTTTTTCTAGGCGTACCGGCGTTATTTGGGGCCTTACTCACGGCGGCCCAAGGGGTGAGTTTGGCGGGTCTGCGCTTCTGTATTTCCGGCGGGGCACCACTCCCGGTGGAGACGCTCCGGGCTTTTGAGGCGAAGTTCCAGACCTTGATTATCGAGGGCGATGGTCCGACGGAATGCAGTCCGATTACAACCCTCAATCCCCTGAGGGGCCAGCGCAAAATCGGCTCAGTGGGCCTGCCGCTTCAGGGCCAGCAGATGGTCATTGTGGACCCCGTAACTGACCAAGTAGTGACCGTTCCTGGACAGGTGGGTGAGATCGTGGTGCGTGGACCCAATGTCTTCAAGGGCTACCTCAACCAACCAGAAGCTACGGCCCAAGTCCTCCGCAATGGCGGCTATCACACTGGAGATCTAGGTTACTTAGATGAAGATGGCTATCTCTTCATTGTGGACCGACTCAAAGACCTAATCCTCGTGGGTGGCTTGAATGTTTATTCTCGGGAGGTCGAAGAAGTGATCCACCAACATTCAGCCGTAGTTGAAGCCGCCGTGGTCGGGGATTTTGATGCGGTGAAAGGCGAGTCAGTCCATGCTTTCATCCAACTCCAGCCCGAAACTAGCCTCACCTCCCTCCAAATTATTCAGCACTGTCGCCAATTCCTGGCTGATTACAAATGCCCACGCCAAGTAACCTTCCTCCCTGAGCTACCGCGCTCAGCTACGGGTAAAGTCCTCAAACGAGTCTTGAAAGAAGGTTTGAAAGGCCATTCTGTGACGGAACTAACGTGAATCTTCAGATTTTCAGGATGCCGTCAGAGTATACTTTAATCGCCCTGGCCTCACAGAGCAGAATCCGACAGAAGATATCTGGAAACATGGTAAAGCTTCATCCGGGAGCGTTGGCATCTATGCAAATCTTTTTCAGCGGTTAAGTTTATCTTTGAGTGGGGACTAAAGCATGAAGTCTTTGATTTTCCCGAGTTGCAAGAATACAAAAAAATGCTACGCTTTACGTGAGTTTACTATATCCTCAATGGGAAGATGTGAAAGCTTGTTTTGATAAGTTACACCCTTTGTTGTAGAAGTCAATTTTTTGTGTCCCTTGGTTAGGGATGTCTTGGTCCGCTTGCCAAAAATTCCGAGACGTGGGTACTGGATAGAGGCTAAGCGGAGAGGGGGTGGGATATCCTAGAAGAAGCAAGGGTAACCACCATGATTCCGACCGTAATTGAACAGTCCTCGCGGGGCGAACGCGCTTTTGATATCTTTTCGCGCCTGTTGCGGGAACGCATCATCTTCATTGGCACACCGATCAACGACATGGTGGCTAACGTGACTGTGGCCCAACTGCTTTTCCTAGAAGCTGAGGACCCTGAAAAAGACATCGCTATCTACATCAACTCCCCCGGTGGCTCGATCACCGCTGGTATGGCAATCTACGACACGATGCAGCAGATCCGGCCCCAGGTCTCCACGATCTGTGTCGGGCTCGCGGCCTCCATGGGAGCCTTTTTGCTAGCGGCAGGTGAAAAAGGCAAGCGGTTCACCCTGCCCAATGCGCGGGTAATGATCCACCAACCTCTGGGTGGAGCCCAGGGTCAGGCGACAGACATTGCCATCATGGCGAAGGAAATCCTCTATATCCGCGCCCAATTGAATGATCTGCTCGTCCAACACACCGGACAATCCCTAGAGCGCATCGAAAAGGACACCGAGCGTGACTTCTTCATGTCCGCTGATGAAGCGATGGCCTACGGGTTGGTGGACCAAGTGATTGTCCAGCGGCCCCCAGCGATTGCCCTAACTTCTAGCATGCGCTAGATGCTGACGGTCGAGGAGGTCCAACGACTGGTCTTGGCACAAGTCCAGGTCGGCTCCGTTGAGTCGGTAGCAGTGGAACTGAGTCTCGGACGGGTGCTGGCTCAGGTGGTCAGCACGCCCCAAGACATACCAGCTTGGGCTAACTCGGCAATGGACGGCTATGCGGTGGTCTGTAGTGATTGGACGACGGACCCTGAACCCGTGCTAGTTGTCGTTGAGGAGGTCCCGGCGGGGAAGGTCCCGCGACGAGTCCTCACCCCCGGTCACTGCACCAGGGTCCTCACGGGGGCAATGTTGCCCACGGGGACAGAAGCCGTAGTGATGCAGGAGCGGACCGAAGAACTCGCGGATGGACGGGTGAAATTTCGGTATCCCCCGCAACGGGGTCAATTTATTCGGCAACAAGGCGAGTTCCGGTGGGCGGGGGCGGTCTTAATTGCCCCTGGTACCCCGCTTACCCCGGCGGAGATTGGGATTTTAGCAAGTTTGAATTATGCCCAGGTGCAGGTACAGCGTCCGCCTTTAGTGGCGATTCTCTCCACGGGCGATGAATTGGTGCCCCTGGGTCAGACGCCCGCTCTGGGTCAAGTCCTTGACAGTAATCAGCCAATGCTTACGGCATTAGTCCGTGCCGGTGGGGGAACCCCCTGGAACTTGGGGATTGTGCCCGATGACCCGGTGGCCTTGGCGGAGGTTTTGACGAGAGCAAAGACAGCAGATTTTATCCTCTCCTCCGGTGGGGTCTCGGTGGGGACCTATGACTATGTGGAGCGTGTCCTGGATGAGTTGGGGGCGCAAGTGCTCGTCCGGCAGATGAACTTGAAACCGGGAAAACCCCTTACCTTTGCCCACTGGGAGCAGGCTTGTTACTGGGGGCTACCGGGGAACCCAGTCTCAGCGTTTGTGGGTTTTTGGTTGACGGTCTATCCGGCGTTACGTAAAGCCCTAGGCTACTCCGAGCAAGACTGGCTTTTACCTGAAGAGCAGGCGGTTTTGATGGGACCGCTCAAAGCAGGGGGGGACCGCCGCCATTACCTGCGGGGCCGACTCCATCAAGGTCAATTCCAGCCCTTTGGTGTGGATAACTCAGCTAATTTTGCTAACTTGAGTGGGGTCAATGCCTTTGCCATTCTGGAGCAGGGCCAGACCCTAGTCCAAACTGGGGATTCGGTGCGGGTGGTCGCCCTACCGTAAAATTGCGCCTGAAACCCCGTACTATTGGACCATGCAGCCTTTTATCCAGTTACACATTGCCGATGTCTCATTGCGGGTGCGCTTCAGTGTCGTCGAGGCTGTGCGCCTAGATACTGACCTGCGCGAACTGATGGAGCGCATCAAACAGGCCCAAGCCAACCGCAAACAACCCCAGGCCGCCGTGGAATATCGCCAGCGCGAACCGATTTTCGTGGAAGTCTATGGCAATCCCAACCTCTGGCCTAGTCCTTTTGCCGCTAAAGTCCTTGTCACCCTCAAGAGTACTGAAATCCAAGTTAGTGGCGAAGCCGAGTTGACGCGCCTCCTCGAAGATGTGCAGGAATTCCTGGTCGCTAACCGTCCTTAGCCGCAAATAGGTCAGCTGTCCTATAGACCCGGCGGGTGGATGTGCTTAGGTTGTGGTGTGTCCACCTAGAGAAACCTATGTTCCTGCCCATCGCCGCTACCACCCCCGGTGAAGTGAACATCCTGCTGCTGCTGCTTATCCAGATCAGCATCATCATTGCCCTCTCGCGGGGAATGGGGCTGTTGTTCAAGAAGATCAACCAGCCCTTGGTCATCGGTGAGATTGTGGCCGGGATTATGTTGGGTCCCTCGTTTTTTGGACTGTTGGCCCCGGACCTATCGGCCCAGTTATTCCCGCCTGTGACCGCGCCCTACCTCAATATCTTGGCGCAAATGGGGCTTATCTTCTTTATGTTCCTGGTGGGGTTGGAATTCAATAGTGAGCATCTGCGGGGAAAGGGTCAAGCAGCGATGGTCGTCTCCCATGCCAGTATTGTCGCGCCCTTTTTGTTGGGGGCACTGCTGGCGTTGTATCTCTATCAATCCCTATCTAACGACACGGTTCCTTTTATCTCCTTTGCCCTTTTTATGGGGGCGGCGATGTCGGTGACGGCTTTTCCGGTACTGGCACGGATTTTGACGGAGCGCAACTTACATAAAACCTATTTGGGCACGATTGCCATTACCTGTGCGGCGGTGGACGATGTGACGGCGTGGTGCATGTTGGCCTTCGTCATCTCGGTGGTGCGCTCCGGGGATATGCTGGCGGCCTTGCCGACGACGCTATTGGCTGTGGTCTATATCGCTTTTATGTTGACGGTGGGACGGATGCTCCTCAATCGTTTAGCGGACTATGTGGAGGCCCAGCAAAACGGCAAGCTTACACAACTGATGGTGGCAATAATTTTTGTGGGGATGTTGGTCTCGGCGATGATTACCGAGCTTATTGGTATCCATACGGTTTTTGGAGCATTTTTGTTTGGGGCGGTGATGCCCCAGCGTTCGGTCTTTGTCCGGGACCTAGCCGAGAAAACGGAAGATTTTACGATTGTCTTTTTGTTGCCGATCTTCTTTGCTTACACCGGACTCAGGACACAGTTTGGTCTACTTAACGACGGGGCACTCTGGCTCGACTGTGCCCTAGTGGTCTTCGCGGCGACCCTAGGTAAGTTTGGTGGCTCGACCTTGGCGGCAAAACTCTCGGGTCTGAGTTGGCGGGAAGCCTCGGCCCTGGGGGTCCTGATGAATACGCGGGGTCTGATGGAGCTCATCATCCTCAATATCGGGTTGGATCTGGGGGTAATCTCGCCTGCCCTCTTCGCCATGATGGTGATCATGGCTCTGGTGACGACCTTTGCCACTACCCCGGTCCTGAACTGGGTCTACCCCCAACGGCTCTTCGGTGAAGAAGATGCCCTGCCCGTGGCAACTGACCCTACCTATGCCATCTTGGTCCCCGTGGCGAATCCTGACTCTGAGCAGGGTTTAGTCCACCTAGCGGTGGCCCTCGCCCGTCCTGAGGGTCTGGCAGCCCGTGTCTATCCAGTTAATCTAGTGCGTTTGGGGGATGAATACACTTACACTGACCTCCCGGAGCGGGTGACTGCCATGCTCAGCCAGAGTCAAGAACGACTGGCTGTTTTGGTGGCGGAGGTCCAGAGTCCCATCCTCCAGCCGATTAGTCAGATGAGTGAAGATATCACCACGGACCTCTGTCGGTTAGCAAAACAGACCGGGGCAGATCTTGTATTACTGGGTTGGCACCGTCCCGGCTTCGTGGCGGACCCCTTGGGCGGTAAGGTCCGCCGCGTCCTGGAGACCGCGCCGACGGATGTGGCCGTTTTTGTGGACCGGGGCTTGAACCTGGGGACCGGGAGTCGGCTGGTCGTCCCCTACGGCGGGACGGTTCATGATCTGTTGGCCCTAGAATTAGCTCTCCGGCTGGCCTTGGGCCATGGAGCTAATCTGACGGTCCTCCAGACCACCCCCTTCAGCCGTGAAACCCGCGATCTGATTGCAGTTTTCCAGGAGCGGGTGAATTTGGAGTGTATCGCTTTCAATCAGGACCCCGTGGAAGGGCTGGTTGAGGCTTCCCGACGCGCCAGCCTCTTGGTGATGGGGACTAGTCCTCAATGGGGAACTGAACGGCATCTTTTTGGCCCGACGCCCGATGAACTGATTACCCGTTGTCAGACCTCGCTCTTGATTGTCCGGCATCACCGCAATGCCACGCCCCACCTCGAATCCCTGCTCACCAGTACGGTCATGCCCCCCGCCTTGGTAAGCCCCCGATGAAATTTACCCCTACCACAACTGTTCTTTACTATGTCGGTATGACCGGGTTATTGATTGGCTCATTCACGGCAATTGTCAATTACGGGACGGCTCACCTCAAGGCCCCCCAGAGTATCAGTGGTAAATACCGACTAGCCATGAACCTGAGTTGTTTGGGGCAAGCTCCGCCGCTCTTGGTGATTGGACAATCCGGGAGTTACCTCAATGCTGACCTGTTGGCAAGTGATAGCCCCAAGGACCGCCTCAGCCGCGCCTTCAAGGGTAATGGCACGATCCACGGCAAGATTGATGGTACAGACTCGGTTAACTTGACGGGTAGTATGAGGTGTCCAGGGGCGCAACCCGTCACGGTCGCCGCCACCTTCCAGCAAGGCAAGGTCCGGGGCACCCTTGCGTTTAAAGATCAGGTAATCCCCTTCTCCGGTCAGATTGAGCCGACTTGACCCAGACCATCGCTTACCCTGGGGAAGTGCCTGGAGTAGATATGGAACTCACGGGAGCGGTGGTTGTCATCACGGGAGCTTCAGCGGGGATTGGTCGCGCTACGGCCCTCGCTTTGGGTCAGCGTGGGAGCCGCTTGGTCCTGGCGGCACGCACAGAGTCCGCCCTACAGGAAGTTGCTGCTGAGGTTGAGGCCGCCGGCGGCTCAGCCCTCGTCGTCCCCACGGATCTGCGCGATCCAGTCCAGGTCAAAGCTCTGGCCCAACAGACCCTAGCCCACTACGGACGGGTGGACGCGCTCATCAACAATGCGGGCTACATCGAATACGGTCCCCTCTCGGAGGTCACGGAAACCCAATTACGTGAGCAGTTCGAGGTAAATGTCTTTGGATTATTGCTGTTGACCCAGGGCTTTATCCCGACTTGGATGAGCCAACGGCAGGGCCGGATCATCAACCTCAGTTCAATTGCGGGGGTTTTAACCCTGCCCTTTGAGGGGTTGTACCATGCCAGTAAGTACGCCGTGGAAGCTCTCAGTGACGCACTACGCATGGAGTTGGCCCCATTTAATATCCAGGTCTCCGTGATCCAGCCTGGTCCTGTTAAAACTAACTTCTTTGACCGCGCTCAAGAGACGATGGCCCAACTCATGCCGTCGTCGCCCTACCGCGCCATCCTGCCCAAAATCCAGTCTCAACTCAGCAGCTTGGCCCAACAAGGGGTTGCGGCGGAGGCGGTTACGGAGGCTATCCTCAAAGCTTTGACTGAGGACACGCCCCAGGACCGTTATGTGGTCTTCCCTGGCGGGTCGCTCTTGCTCGGGACCGTCCGTAACTTGCCCACCTCCTGGCGGGATGGCCTCCTCAAAAGTACCTTTGGCCTAGACCGCCCGCTTTGATGAGCACTAATTAGAAGACGAATCCTTCTAAAGGCGCAAACCCTTGTCGTTGGATGTTCTCGGTGATGGTGCGCGGGTCCAGGAATTGCAGGAGGTAGTCTGGTCCTCCGGCCTTGGTCCCCAACCCGCTCAACTTAAACCCGCCGAAGGGTTGGCGAGCGACAATGGCCCCGGTGGTGCCCCGGTTGATGTAGAGGTTGCCCACCTCGAAATCGTCTTGGGCCAGCGCGATGTGAGAGGGCGTGCGCGAATAAAGTCCCCCAGTCAGGGCGTAGGGCGTACCATTAGCAATCTCTAGAGCCTCGTGAAAAGTCCCGGCCTTAAGGACGGTCAAAATAGGACCGAAGATCTCCTCCTGGGCTAGGGGTGCGCTGGGCTGGACCCCGGTGACGATGGTGGGTCCGACGTAATAGCCCGGGCTGGGCGCGGGGACCTGGAGGACGACTTGACCCTGGGCAGGAGCCTGGGCGATGTATTGCTCAACCCGCCGTTGGGCGACTTCATCAATCAGAGGGTTGATGCGATGGGTGGGGTCCGTGGGGGGACCGATAGTCAGGGAACGGGCCGCCTCGACTAACCGTTCGACAAAAGCATCATGGATGGCAGCAAGAACAATCACCCGCGAACAGGCCGAACATTTCTGACCGCTGTACCCGAAGGCCGATTGGAGGACCCCCAGCACGGCTTGGTCTAGGTCCGCACTGTCGTCCACAATGATGGCGTTTTTGCCGCCCATCTCGGCGATGACCCGTTTCATCTGAGTCTGACCGGGTTGGAGTTCCGCGCAGGTCTGGTAGATCTGGCAGCCCACCTTTTTTGACCCGGTGAAGGCGACGATGGCGGTCAGGGGATGGCGCACTAGATAGGCTCCGACGAGTTCCCCGCGACCGGGTAAGTAAGTCAAACAGCCTGGGGGTAGTCCCGCCCGTTCAAAGAGTTGGTGAATCAAGTAGCCCACGACCGAAGACTGCTCCGAGGGCTTGAGGATGGTGGTATTGCCCGTGACCAAGGCGGCGGCGGTCATGCCTAAGGGGATGGCGAGGGGGAAGTTCCAAGGCCCAATCACAATCGTCACGCCCCTGGGCCGATAGTGGTAACGGTTGGTTTCCCCAGCGACCGGCTGGTTCTGACCCGGTGCGAGGCGGAGCATCTCTTGACTGTAGTAGCGACAAAAATCAATCGCCTCTGATACCTCAGCATCGGCTTCACGGGCGGGTTTCGCCACCTCTAGCATCAACCAAGCGATGAACTCAAACCGGCGGGCTTCCAGTTGGTCTGCGACCCGTTCGAGGACTTGGGCGCGGTCAGCGGCGGGAGTTTTACGCCAAGTTTTGAAGGTTTGGTGGGCCAGTTGAAGGGCTTGTTCGGCTCCCGGCTCGTCACTGTAACCAACCCAGCCCACCACTTCCTCGGGGTTGGCGGGATTCACTGAGGCAACTGGGGGCGTTGCCTTCCCGATACTGGGACGATAGGTCTGACCAAGGGCGAGTTGGACTTGGCGGAGGGCCTGGGCTAGCTGTTCGCGGGGGAGGGCTTGGGCGAAGTCTTGGTTCGCACTGTTGACAAAACTGGGAATCGTCAAGGGGGCAAGGGATGAGGGGCTGGGTCGGGGCGGCTCCAGGAGATGCTGGGTATCTTTTTCGAGACTCTGGCGGAGAAAAGAGGTGTTCGCGGTATTTTCTAGTAAGCGGCGGATTAAGTAGGCCATCCCCGGCAAGAGTTCACCGTAGGGACTGTAGACCCGGACCCGGTGTTCGAGTCCTGCCACGGCTTGGGCATAGCGGTCCGCCATCCCGTAGAGCATCTGGACCTCAAACGCCTGGGTCGGGACTTGGTACTGTTCAGCTAGGGCTAGGGCGTTTGCCAGGGAGCGGACGTTATGACTGGCAATCGCGGTGTGGACGTAGGCGTGGTTGCGTAACAGCAGTTCGGTAATCCGCTCAAAGTTCTGGTCAGTCTGGGCTTTGTCGGTGTAGACCGGGATGGGCCAGTGTTCCTGGCTCGCTCGGATCACCTCTTGGTCCCAGTAGGCTCCTTTTACTAGGCGCACCATAACCGGGGTACCGCGCCCCTTCGCCCAAGCCACAATCTGTTCAGCATCCTGGTAACTATCCTTAAGATAGGCCTGGACGGTCAGCCCCAGCCCGGTCTGCCCCCGGAATTCGGGACTCATCAGGACCCGTTGCACAATTTGGTAGGTCAGATCCTTGTAGGCGTACTGTTCCATATCCACATGGAGATAGCATCCAGTCTCCTTAGCCCGGTGTAGAATTTGTCCCAACCGTTCACTCACGACCCGCTCGGTTCCCACCGGATCAAGGGGGTCGAATTGGGAATAGAGCGCACTGAGTTTCACTGAGACACTAATGCGGGGTAAGTCCTCTCCGTCGGCTTGGTCAATCAGGTCTAACTTGCGCCACTGTTGGGCGGCTTGGGCTAGTTGAGGCATCAGGTCGAGATAACGTTGCAGGTAGCCTAGGGCTTCTTTTTCCGAAATCACCGCTTCGCCCAGCAGGTCTAGGGAAAAGGCTAGTTTTTTCTTGCGTAACTGTTGGATGGATTTGAGGGCTTCGGCTACAGTCGCGCCACAGATAAAGCGTTTCGCCAGTTGCTCCGCCCCCATGGTCATGGCGGTAGCGGCGGTTTGGGCAGGGAGGGTGTCGGGTTTGGTGAAGTTAATGGCTTTTTGGAGAAGGTCGGGCAGCGGTAAACCCCGTTGTCCCAGATATTCCTGCATATGACGGGCCACGGCGGGCTTGTCGGCTAGGGCCGGGAGACAGTCCACCAACCGGAACAACTCGACGCGGATGCGTTCGTCCGCCATCGCCCATTCCATAATCTTGTCGTCCCACCAAGACTTCTGGAGGAGGGCCGCGATGCCTTTGCCGCCGCTACTTTGTTGCAAAACATAGGTACCCAGGGCATGAATCCGGGCTTCGAGTTCGGGCTGAGTACTGGGACGGGTCGGGGTCTGGGTCATCGTTCGGTTCCGTGCTTAACCTCACTTTAAATCTTATACACGTACTAAACCAGTGTAATTTACGCACTGGGCAAATTTCTAGTTATTAGCTAACCGCAAATACGTTCAACTTCATTTCTTATAATTGGTGGTAGAAGTGGCCTCAGCTTACTTAGCGTGACGGTTTCACCGATTAGATTTTCCACAAAAGAGACGATGATTAGCTCTTGTATTTGATCGCTACCCGTTATAATTCCTTCCTCAAGATAGTCGAGCAATGGTCTTAGTAATGAATCGAACTGAGGACCTTGCGCTTCTTTAATTACAGATCTAGTCACATCGCCCATAAAAACGTTAGGAAGGAGATCGTCATTTTCTTTAATGTGTTCATCATACAGAGGCTTCAGACGTGGAACACGTTGTAATAGCTTCTCAATGAATGATGAATTAGTTTTCATTTGTTAGTTTCCTTGTAACTTCCCGGTAGAGGTTTTTCAGTAAGAAAAACTTGATAGAGGGCGGAACTCAGGGCGGCTAATTCGCGCTCACGTAACGCTGGTTTTTGTGCTTGGTCACTGGGGTAGTAGCTCGCCGCCTCGACGGTAATTACGGTCAGCCCTGCGCGTTGTCCGGGAATAGCGCGGGGTCCCCACTGGCCCAGAGAAGTCCCGCCCTGGATGCGGCCCATGGGATAGCGCGTAATCGGGCGGCTCGTCAACCAGTTCCCCGGCACCCGTGCACCTCGGGCTTGGGCATGACGGGCCATGGTCAGGGCCAGGGTATCGTCCTGTTGCGTCTGCGTACGGTAAAGCTGTTGCTGGTCCGCCGGGGTATCCTTGGCCCAAGTCTGGGGTGCGGCGTAGATCCCAGCGGTGGCCTGTCCTCGTTTCAGCGGTCCCTGGGGGAGGCGGTGGGCGTGGAGGCTAGCAATCCGGGTCGGAGCAAAGCGGGTAATCAGGTCCATTAACAGGACATTTTCGGGTAACAGGGAGCGGCCCAGACGGTCGTGGGGGGTGAGTTGACCGGGGGCGGGGAAGTTGCGGTTGGGGTCTAGGCCCCGGACATAGCGGCCCCGGTTGGAATCCTGGGGTCCGCCCACCCCGCCCGGTTGCAGCCGTTGGGTACGAGCTAGGGCGTAGCTATCGGGAAACAGTACCGGCACAATCAGGACTGAGTAAGCGGGCGAGGGACCTTTTTTCAGTTCAGCAACCAGATTTTGTGCCACTTCGACTGCCGATTGCTCAGAGCCATGGACCCCACCGATCACCAGCGCGCGTCCCGCCCCCGTACCCTGGAAGTAGTGCGCGGTAATCGGTCGTCCTGCCCTCGTCGTCCCCAGGGTACCGGACCATTTCGTAACCACATTGCCGTTGACCAAGACGCAGGCGACCATCCCAGGACAGCTATGGGTCGTAACCTCGACGGGCACTGGCGCGAGTGTATCCACTTTGTCTGCTGACCATGGCTGAATTATCAAGAGCGACGTAAAACCCCTAGCTTCAGCTATGGGGCTATAAGCCGTATCAGCCAAAGGCGCATAGGATATCTAAGCGACAACTTTCAGCTTAAATAAACTATAACAGCAGTATGTTAGTTCTTGAGTCAAATTTAGTCGCCACCCCTGAGCAGTTCGCCTTAATTGATGAGGCGATCCGCACCTTCCAATTCATCTGCAATAAAGCCTTGCGCTACTGGATAGATACTAAGGGTGCTACTAAGTACGACCTCAACAAACAGTGTGCGATTCTTGCCAAAGAGTTTGCGTGGGCTAATAAACTAAACTCTATGGCTCGCCAATCCGCAGCCGAACGAGCATGGTCGGCAGTCTCTAGATTCTTTGACAACTGTAAAAAGAACATTGTAGGCAAGAAAGGCTATCCCAAGTTCCAAAAAGATAACCGCTCCGTTGAATATAAAACTACCGGATGGAAACTTTCCGATGAACGTAGGTTTTGAACGATAACCGACGGGTTTGATATGGGTAAACTCAAGTTGCTAGGGACTAGAGATTTGAGGACGTACAGCAAAGAATAAATTAAGCGTGTACGGCTAGTGCGTCGGGCCGATGGCTACTATGCTCAGTTTTGCATAGATATTGACCGTACTGAAGATTTGACGCCCACCGGCAAAACAATTGGCTTGGACATGGGGCTAGAAAGCTTTTACACTGACTCTAATGGGGTCAAGGTAGAAAACCCACGTTACCTCCGTAAAGCTGAAAAGCGACTGAAGCAAGCACAGCGGCGGGTGTCCAGGAAGAAGAAGGGGAGCGCAAACAGGCTAAAAGCTCGTAAGCGTCTAGCCCGTCAACACTTAAAAGTCTCCAGGCAGCGTAAAGATTTTGCCATAAAAACGGCACGGTGCGTAGGGGTCCGGTGCCGGACCCCTATCCAGTCCAACGACTTGGTTGCTCTTGAAGACTTGAAAGTGCGGAACATGGTCAAGAACCATCACTTAGCTCAATCTATTAGTGATGCTAGTTGGTCAATGTTCAGAACATGGTTGGAATATTACGGTAAAGTGATGGGGCGGGTAGTGATTGCTATGGCACCCCACTACACCAGCCAAGAGTGTTCTAGTTGCCATGTCATTGTGAAAAAGTCATTGTCTACGCGCACCCATACTTGTCAGTGTGGCTGTGTACTAGACCGTGACCACAATGCAGCCTTGAATATCTTGGCAGCAGGATTAAAAAGTACCCAGGGGCACTGGGAAACGGCAACGCTTAGGGAGAGCATAGCCCCTACGACAGAGGCGCAATCCGATGTTGCAAGCTAACTCGTGGAACCAAGAGCTGGGCGGTACCGCCCAGCTATCCCCCGGCTTTAGCCTGGGGGAATGTCAACTCTAATATCTAGGGCAGGCGTAGGCTTTACGCGCTCTTCCTGGGGATAGGTCTGGGTGTAGCACAGTAACGGCAAGGGTCCCAGAAAGTTCCGCCGAGTCTGCTAAGTTTCCCGTGGGGTATCCCCCTGCCCCACTCGGTCTACGCGCTGAGGGTTGGTTTTACCCAGTCGTGGTCGCGCAAATAGGATGCAAAGTCAGTTAGTTCTGGAAAATCGCGTTTCCACGCTGCTAGATCCGCTGTGTAGCCGACGTCTTCAAACCAGCGATACATGATGGTCACCTCCGGGCCAGCTTGTTGCTCGAATGCTTCAAAGGGAATCTGTTGATATGCGACGTGCCTCCCTAACACTCGGCTGAACGCGGCGGCAATTTCTATCATGGTCATACTGACCCCGGCGACTTCCTTGGCGCGGTTCATGAAATCGGCAGGACGCTCGAAAACCTCGGCGACTATTTTGCCGTAATCTTCTTCAGAAAGTTGCAGCAATTTTGTCTCGGGACTCAGTGGCTGGACAAGGGTTCCCTTTTCAATCAGCGGGCGCATCAAGTTGTAATTGAAGAAAAAGAAAACCGGACGCAAAATCGTGTATGGCAAACCACTTGCTCGGATGTATTCTTCAATTTGAAACTTGCTGTCGAAATGTGGAATCCCAGTTTTGCGGTCTGCGGCACCCACCGAACTATAGATGAAATGCTTGATATCTGCCGCTTTCGCTGCATCTGCCAGCATCTTGCCTTCACGGATTTCGGTCTCTAATCCGTCGTTGAAGCTCTGCATCGAAAAAACGCCAGAAACGTCTTCTAGAGCGCAGTCAAGTGAATCACGGTCGTTGAGGTCTCCCTCGACAAGTTCTGCACCCGCTTGTTTGAGTGCTTGGGCGGCAGGCTTATCTTGGTCCCGTACGAAGGCACGAACTATGAAATTTCCGCGTTGTAAAAGATGATGAGCTACTGCACCATCTTGATGTCCAGTTGCGCCAGTAACGAGAATTATGGCAAGGGATAGCCGGGAGTGTAGTAGAACTTGACGCGGCGCACACCAGCGTCAGAAGTGGACGTAGTACATTGAGGGTGGAGATTCAGACTAGGGCAAGTCTCGTTCGGGCTGCGTAGCTAGTGAAGGTGTTGACTAAGAGATAGGTCACCGTCAACGGACCAACCCCACCAGGGACAGGCGTTAACCAACCTGCTACGGCTTGAACACCCTGAAAATCTACATCTCCAATGAGGTAATTTTTACCCGTGCTGTCGGTCGTGCGGTTGATCCCGACATCAACAACCACGGCTCCTGGTTTGACCATCGGTGCCGTGATTAAATTGATCCGTCCCACTGCTGCCACGAGGATATCGGCCCGTCGGGTCAACTCGGCTAGGTCTTGGGTGCGGGAATGGGCGATGGTAACGGTACAGTTTTGTTCGAGCAACAGTAGGGCTAGGGGTTTGCCGACGAGTTTGGAGCGACCAACGACGACAGCGTTCTTCCCGGCTAGGTCTAAGGGGAGGTCGGTGAGGAGTTTCATAACTCCGGCTGGGGTGCAACTGCGGAGACCCGGTTCTCCCCGCATCAACCGACCCAGATTGACCGGATGGAGACCGTCCACATCTTTGTCGGGGTCAATCAGGTTGAGTAGGAGGTCTTCGTCTAGATGGGCGGGTAGGGGCAACTGCAATAAAATCCCGTCCACGTGGGAATTTTGATTCAACGTCGCAATTAAATCCGCTAGTTCACTTTGAGAGACTGTAGCAGCTAGATGGTGGGGGAAGGAGACGATACCCACGCGCTGACTAGCTTTTTCTTTGCCCCGGACATAGGCGACGCTGGCGGGGTTTTCACCAACCAGGATGACCGCGAGACCGGGGGGGCGGCCTTGAATTTGGCGGACACGCTCGGCAAGCTGGTCTTGGACTTGCTGGGCGATGGCTTTGCCATCGAGGATGTGGGCAGACACAGGGGCAACAGAGAGGTTAATGGTCAGTTTAACGCGGCGCGTTGTTTCAAGTTAGCCAATAGGTCCAGGGATAGGTTGAGCATATTGAGTTGGATGGCGTGGGCTTCGCCTTGGTGGGTGCCGTGGTAGTCGCTACCGCCGGTTAGGACAAGGCTATGACGGCGGGCTAGTTGGCAGAGACGTTCGCGCTGACTGTGGCTGATCTCAGGACGGTAGACCTCCAAACCCTGTAGACCCGCTTGGACAAGTTCATTTAGGACTTGCTCGGTGGGTCCGCCGCGAAATAATAATGGATGTGCCCAGACGGGGACGGCTCCACAATCGCGCAGGAGCTTGACCCCCGCAGGCGCACTGAGGGGAGCGTAGGGTTCGTAGGCTGGGCGGTCTTCGCGGAGGTAGCGGTCAAAGGCGGCTTGGCTCGTGGCGACGTAGCCAGCGGCGACGAGGGCACGGGCGATGTGGGGGCGACCGGGGTTGGCGATGGGCGGCAAGGTAATATGAACCCCCAATTGGGCGAGTTTCGCCACCATCCGCTCGGTACGCTCTTGGCGAGACTCCTGACGGGCCGTCAAACTCGCATCCAATTGTCCGGGGTTGGGATAGTAACCCAGAATATGTAAGGAATGGCCCTGGTGGGTGGTGCTGAGTTCGAGTCCCGGCACGATCTCCAGGCCAAAAAGGATGGCAGCCTGGGTTGCCTCAACTACGCCCAGCATGGTGTCATGGTCGGTCAGGGCCAAGGCTTTGACCCCCGCTCGCGCACTGGCCTGGACTAACTGAGTGGGCGTGAGGACCCCATCGGAACATGTGCTATGGCTGTGCAGTTCGATCATGGTAGACAGTGAGAGAGGCTTCTAGGGTAACTTTTATCGGCTCTTGTCAGGTGCGTAAGATTGGGTGGGTTCAATCAAGGAAACTGTGATAAAAGATATTGTGAGTTGGCTAAGCGTCATTAACTGACTTGCATCACCCAGCAGACCTTAACTTACATTTACAAGCATGATGCGTCTTGATGGTCGTCCTGCCAACTAAGTTGAAACTAACGCTTCCTCCGAGGTGTGTAGGTAGGTGTAACCGCTCAGACTATTCTCGAAATGGCGTATCAAGAGACGCGCTTGAGCAAAGGTCAGCCGTTTTTGTTGGAGAGCGAGTTCCGTGTCAAGCCGGATACTCTCCATCAGGGCCTCTGGGTCGTATTGGACGTAGCGCAATACCTCAGTCATCGTATCGCCCTTGACCACGTGCTCAATGCGATAGCCGTAATCAGTCAGGTGAATGTGAATCGTGTTGGTATCGCCAAAGAGATTATGCAGATCACCTAGAATCTCTTGGTAGGCCCCGTTAAGGAATATCCCCAAATAATAGGGTTGGTCTGCCATCAAGGGGTGCAACTCTAGAACGTGTTTCACATCCTTGAGGTCAATAAAACGGTCAATTTTGCCGTCGCTATCACAGGTGAGATCCGCTAAAGTCCCCCGTGCCGTCGGCTCCTCGTTGAGGCGATGGATCGGCATAATCGGGAAGAGTTGGTCAATCGCCCAACTGTCTGGGGTGGACTGGAACACTGAGAAATTGCAATAGTAAGTTGCCGCTAAGTCCTTCTCTAGGTCCGACAGTTCCTCGGGCACATAATCGTCTTCCCGCATCAACTGTTGGATACGCTGACAGCAAGCCCAAAAAAGCCCTTCTACCCGCGCCCGTTCCCGTAGGCTCAAGTAGCCTAAGCTAAATAAGTTGAGCGCGTCTTCTTTGAATTGGGCGGCGTCGTTATAGGCTTCCTGGACGTTGTCGGCAGTGATCTGCTGGTAGGTCTCAAAGAGGTTACGGATAATCATATGTTCTTGATGTTCCGCCGCCACGGGTAGACCGCCCTCCGCTGAACTACTCACCCCCAACACATCGAAGACCAAAACCGATTGATGTGAAGCAATCGCCCGTCCGCTCTCACTGATAATCGTCGGAACCGGGATAGCTTTGGCCTGACAAATGTTCTGAATCCCCGCCACCACGTCGTAGGCATATTCTTGCATGTTGTAGTTCTTGGAGGCCGGGAAGTTGGTTTTAGAACCGTCATAATCTACCCCCAGACCGCCGCCTACATCCAAGTAGCGCATATTCGCCCCTAGAGCCGCCAACTCGCCGTAGAATTGCGCCGCCTCACGCACGGCGTTCTTAATCACGCTAATCGCTTGAATCTGAGAACCAATGTGAAAATGTAACAACTGGAGCGAACCGAGTAAATCAGCAGCCTTGAGCCCCTCGACGACCTGGATAATCTGGGAGGCCGACAGCCCAAACTTGGCCCGGTCCCCCGCCGAATCTCCCCAACGACCCACGCCCTTAGTCGTCAACTTCGCCCGCACGCCCAACAGCGGTTGGATGCCTAGTTTTTTCGCTGCATCTAGGACCAGGGTTAATTCGTGAATCCGCTCTAGGACGATAATCGGAGTTTGGCCCAGTCGTTGTGCTAGTAGTGCCGTCTCGACATATTCACTATCTTTGTAGCCATTGCAGATAATCAGCGCACCGGGCGTCTTGAGGGTCGCCAGCGCAATTAATAATTCGGGTTTAGAGCCAGCCTCCAGTCCAAATTGGTAGGGCTGACCATATTCCACAATCTCCTCAACCACATGCCGTTGCTGGTTCACCTTGACCGGGAACACGCCCCGGTAGGAGCCAGCGTATTTATATTCTTGGATCGCAACTTGGAAACACTGGTTGAGATATTGAATGCGGTTCGCCAGGATATCACTGAAGCGCAACAGTAGGGGCAAAGGCAGACCCCGCTGCTGGATGTCCTGGACTAAGGAGAACAGGTCAATCGTGCCCGCCCGTCCCGCTTGGGGCGAAACCTGGACATGTCCGTTGTCACCAATACTGAAATAAGGCGCGCCCCAACCTTCAATCTGGTACAGTTCGGCACTGTCCTCAACGGTCCAATCGGTCATTGTCACCCTGCCTTAATGGACAAGCCTTGACCTGAAAATTTGCCAGGAGCCGGACTTGAACCGGCGACACGAGGATTTTCAGTCCTCTGCTCTACCAACTGAGCTATCCCGGCAATCGGTACGCCTTATCTATCCAACAGAATTTAACTCCCGATGTCAAGGGCTATGGGTCTGACTCACGAGTAGGGCGGGATACGAGCTGAATTCTAGCTGGGGCTACACTGGAGTTTCTAATCAAGCCTGATGGTGAAGCCAAAGACCCCAATCAGCCGGAGGAGCAATGAACCAGCCTGTATGACGCGCCAAGAGCTACGGACCTATGTCTTAGCTCATCATGAGGATGAGCAGGCATTTCAAGTTTACATGGGCATCCTTGATACTCTTCCCGGCAAGATCTTTGGACCTGGGGATATGGCTGCCTTTGAGCAGCATCTAATTGCCCGCATTGCTCAGGAATAACAAGCTAATCACCCTGGTGAGTCGCACCGTGACCAACCGTCTCAGTAACGAAAAATCTCTGTACTTGCGTAAACACGCCCACAACCCGGTGGACTGGTGGCCCTGGCATAGTGAGGCTCTGCAATTGGCGCGGGAACTTGACCGTCCGATTTTCCTGTCCGTGGGGTATAGCAGTTGCCATTGGTGCACGGTCATGGAACAAGAAGCCTTCTCGGACCTGACCATTGCCCGTTATCTCAATGACCATTACATCGCAATTAAAGTAGACCGCGAGGAACGCCCGGACCTCGACAGTCTCTATATGCAGGCCCTCCAACTGATTCAAGAACAGGGCGGCTGGCCTTTGAATATCTTTTTGGACCCCGGCGACTTGGTACCGTTTTATGGGGGGACGTACTTCCCAGTGGAGCCGAGGTATGGACGACCGGGCTTTTTGCGGGTGTTGGAATTTTTGTATGACTATTACAAACAGAAAAAAACTGACCTCCAGGACCGCAAACTCCGTCTCATGGATACCCTGAGTGCCGTGACGCGCCTAGGCGTAGGTCAAAAAATCAATCCCGGTTGGGTCACGCAAGCCATCCCACAAATTAGTTCTCTCCTCGCAGGTGGGCCGGGTCCGTCCTTCCCGATGTTGCCCCATGCGGATTTTTTGCTCCGGTTGAGTCGTTTGGGAGACCCAGGCCAGACCAGAACGCTAGAGCGGGGGTTGAATTTAGCTCTGGGGGGAATTTTTGACCAAGTGGGCGGCGGGTTCCATCGCTATACCGTGGACCCGACTTGGACCGTGCCCCACTTTGAGAAAATGCTCTCCGACAACGGGCAAATCCTGGAATACCTCGCCCACCTCTGGAGTCAGGGCCACCAGGAACCCAGTTTCCGCTGGGCCATTGCGCGGACCGTGGCTTGGCTCAAACGGGAGATGACTGCGCCTCAGGGTTACTTCTATGCCAGTCAGGACGCAGACTCCGAGGGGGAGGAGGGCAAATTTTATGTCTGGACGCTCGCCGAACTCCAGGACACGAGCTTAGAAACCGCCTTCACTGTGACCGCCCAGGGTAATTTCGAGCATGGTACCAACGTCCTGCAACGAAAATATGCCGGTCCCCTCACCCCGGAAATCGAGACTGCCCTAGACCAGCTACTTGTCCGCCGCCAACAACGCATTCCCCCCGCCACCGACCCCAAGCTGATCCTGGCCTGGAACAGTCTACAAATCAGTGGCCTCTGTCGGGCGAGTTTGGCGTTGGGGGAGCCGGAGTATCTGACGCTGGCTCTCACCTGTGCCCAATTTATCCACGACTACCAGCATGTCAACGGTCAGTGGTACCGGGTAAATTACAACGGGACCCCAGCCGTCCGGGCCACGGCTGAGGACTACAGTTTGTGGGTGAAGGCCCAACTAGACCTGTTTGAAGCTACGCAGGACCCGCTGTGGCTTGACCGTGCCCGTGCCGTTCAACAACAAATGGACCTACTCTGGGACCCGACGGGAGGCGGTTACTTTAGCTCTAGCGCACCAGCCCAGGAGCTCATCCTGCGTGAAAAAGATACCCAGGACAACAGCACCCCCGCCGCCAACGGGATCGCCGCCCAGAATCTCCTGCGCCTCTTCGCCCTCACCGACGACCCCCGCTACCTCAAGCAGGCCGAACAGACCCTCCTCGCCGTGGCCCAACTCCTCGAACACGCCCCGCGCGCCTGCCCGTCGCTGCTCGCCGCTGTGGACCTCTATGGCAATTTGAGCCTAGTCCAGACCTTCACCGACCAACCGGAATTACTGCAACAACTCCAGCAGGAATACCATCCCACCGTCGTCTTCCGGGCCATCCCCCGCCCCGAGGACAGTGCAACCGCCCTTGCCCTAGTCTGCAAGGGCACGACCTGTCTCACCCCCGCCACAACCTTGACGGAACTCAGGGCACAACTTGCTGAAGTGACTGGGCGGACGCGCTAGGCTCCTGGAGTCGGTACCATTTCCCCTCGTGGCAATACTGGACTTGGGTGGTTTGACCGATGAGGACCTGACGGAGACCCTGGTAAGCAATGGGTGAGGGGATCAAGTTGCCATAGCGTCGGTTCAAGCGGTCAACAGCAGCGGGTTCCACCAGTTCTAACCGCTGGGTGTAGCCGAATTTATTATCCGGCAGGGATTTGACTAAATTTTCGTTGCTGGTCAATTCCAGTTCACTCGGGCAACGGCGAGGACCGCCCCAGGCGACCCGGATCGCGGAGCGGCCCCCCTGAGAACAGATAATCGCCCAATCACGCTGACCCGCCTGGGCAAATTCACCCTTGAGGACATTGTGGGGCTGGGGGGTATCGAAGGCTTGGGGTACGGTACAGTCGCTGAGCGTGGTCCGGGCGGCGGCGGGCAGGTTTGTGAAAGTGGCTAAACCTAGCTCGGGTAGAGCGGGGGCAGGCGCGGGCTGGGGACTAGGTGCGTTGGTACAGCCGACCAAGAGTAGGGCGAGGAGCCATAACCTCATGAGAGCGGACGGACCAAGAACCGTTCGATGCGCCTGAGGAATCCCCCTTGCCAAAAGACCGTGGAGTTACCGGGGGGTTTAACCAGGACCGTGACCATCCCCAAACGGTTGCCCACCAAGACATCCGTAAATAGCCGGTCCCCGATAATCGCCACTTGTTGGGGTGGCAAGTCCATCTCAGTCAAGACCCGCAACAGAGCCCGCCGCGAAGGTTTATTCGCCGAGGTAATTGTCTGTAATCCCAACACCTGACCCATCGCCTCCAGGAATTTACGGTTGGGATTATTGCTGACAATCCAGACCTTAAACAAGCCCTTACTCTGCTCGACCCACTGGACCACCGCTGGGTCCACTATCAAGGCTCCGAGGGGTAGAAGTGTATCATCGAAATCTAGGATCAAGCCCTTGACCCCGCGTTTGGTCAGGGCCTCTAGGTCCAAATCCACCACCGAACCCTGACAACTGATGGTGGGGGTCAAGAATTGTTGATACTTCATCCCAGTACAGGTAACGTGCCTCTAAGGTAGTCCAATCCGGGGAAGTTGGCGACGCTGCTTGCGGACGATTTGTTTAGCTTGCTCGTGTTCCTGTTCTGTCCGACTAAAGATGTGGGTGCCATCGTAACGGGCCATAAAGTACAGATAATCTGTCTCCAGAGGGCGGGCCGCACTCTCCAGACTGGCCTTACCAGGAGCGGCAATCGGGGCTGGCGGCAGTCCCGTTACAACGTAAGTATTGTAGGGCGAGTATTGGCGTACTTGTTTGAAGGTCAAGGGGCGGTCGGGGGTCTGTTGTAGTCCAAAGGCATACTCCACCGTCGGGTCGGCCCCCAGGGGAATCTTTTTTTGTAGACGCGACCAAAAGACCCCAGCAATGAGGGGGCGTTCCTGAGGAACCACAGCTTCGCGCTCGACAATACTGGCCAGCGTCACCCAGGCGACAAGGGCTTGGGTCTGACTGGGGGGGGCCAAGGGTAAAGCCACCCGCTCGAAACGCTCAAGCATCTGGTCTACCACGTGCCGCGCTGTAACTTGGTCTAGAGCAAGTTGGTAGGTATCGGGGTACAAAAAACCTTCTAACAGGGGCAATTCTGCTGGCAGCCAGGGGACTTGTACCCGGTCCTTTCCCTTGACCAACCGCCAGAAATCGGCCTCCACGAAGAACTGTTGTTGAGCAAAGTAGCGGCTCATCTGCTTGAGGTTCCAGCCCTCGGGAATGGTGAACCGCACCTGGACTACCCGCCCCCGCGCTACTTGTTCGGCAATTTGGGGTAGACCCTGGCTCGGGTCTAGGTCGTAGGTCCCCGCCTGTAACTGATTCTGCCAGCCCTTGAGGAGGAGATAAGCCCGCCAACTCCAGATGGAACGGATTACTTTTGCTTGCACTAACTCATCCCCAATCGCGCTACTCCCGGACCCCGGTTGGATCTTGAGGCGCACCACGGACCCGCCCACGGGTGCCAGACTCTGTTGCCAAGCCGACCAGCCGCCCAATCCCAGGGTCAGAATGAGTAGACCCGCCAATAAAATGCCCTGAAGACGGCTCATGGTGTACAGGCTTCCGGTTCGCGGTGGCGGCGCGTGAGCAGTAGCCATTCGACTGCCGTGGTATCCCGTTGTTGGCGCAACCTGGAGAGGTCCTGTTGGATCGAGCGGATCACATCGTCGGGGGTATTGATATTCTTCAGTCGGATTTTGAGGATAATCTGGGTCCGGTTAATTTTTTCGTTGATGCTATTGACCTGCTCGGTGAAACGGCGGTCAATCTCAAACCGGCACTCTTGAGCCAAACTTGGCAGGGTCAACCCCCCCCACAGGAGCCAAACCAACAACAGTAAATTACCTCGGTGACACCGCCACTTCATCGTTAAACAAAACCAAATTGGGGTCCAGGGGAGCTTGATCCTCCAGGATGTACTGACTAATTTGGAAGGTCGGTGCGGGTGGTTGGGCCAGGGGCACAGGGATCAAGACTACCCCCACTGCCACCGCCACTGTCACCCCGCCCATCATCCCCCAAGTCATGACGATACGTCGCTGGGCGTAGTCCATTAGACGCTCGGGGTCCAGGGGTGTTCCTGGGAGGGGGCTGGTCTGGCGTACTTGTCCATAGAGATGGCTCAAATGACGATAATACTGTCGGGCTTCTGGGTCCGCAGCGAGCCACTGCTCTACTTCTTGGGCCTCTTGGGGACTGAGTTCACCATCTAGGTAAGCACTGATTTTTTCGTCACGGTGCATCATGATTGAATCCGTCAGTTATTGAGATAAGGACTGAGTTCTTCCTGGAGACGACGACGGGCGCGGGCAATCCGGGATTTGACGGTCCCTGTCGAGATGTTGAGACATTCGGCAATCTCTTCGTAACTCAGCCCTTCTAGCTCTCTGAGCACAATGGTGGTCCGAAAGACTTCGGGCAGGTCAGCGATGGCGCGGTGAAGCTTCTCGTAAAATTCTGTCGCCGCCAGAACCTCGGAGGGTCCCTGGTCTAGGGCGGGTAGGTCCCAATCTACGCTGCCTTCCTCGGTGGTAATCGGGGCATCGAGGGAGAGGGCGGGGCGTTGTCGCTTGCGTTTGCGTAGTTCGTCGTAGAACAAATTGGTGGTAATCCGGCTCAACCAGCCCCGGAATTTCTGGGTTTCCTGGAGCCGTTTAATCGAACGGTACACCCGGAGCCATACTTCTTGCGATAAGTCAGAGCGGTCGGTCCATTCGGGGGCTAGATGAAAGAGAAGACGGTCTACATATACTTGGTGGCGGCGCAATAGTTCGGAAAAAGTGGCCCGGTCGGGCTGTAGCCCGCGCTGACAACGCTCCACCAACTCCTGTACGGACATTTGTTGGGGGGGTGTGGCAGGTCGTAGGACGTTGGGGAACCACTGCACTTGGGGCAATGAGTTATCGAAGGCCATGGTGGTACCGTACCTTGTATTCCCAGTATGACGCTCGGTATCGAGAAATAGGTCCGCATTGACTTGGGAAATTTTGCTAAGCCAGTCTAGGGAGGGTCCCTTCCTGCTTTAATCCCTAAAAGGGATTTTGTGCGGTTGCAACGCAGGCAAGGCTCCCGCTTGACGCGACATTAACTACAGGTTGGCTGGACATGGACTATCCTCTGCACCTGCCCAGCTTCCCGGCAAAGTCGAAACTCACACAGGGGAAACTTTGACGCAAAAACTTTTCGCCCCAACAAAAAGCCTACAGACCGTCCTGGAGGCTGGGGGATTGAATACTCGCACAAGCAATTCAAACGCCAGTTAAATGGCTTGTAAACGGCAATCAACGCACGTCTAGATAGTCCCCAATCAGGTCCTCTAGTTCCGAAGCATCATCATCATTGATGCCCAAGAAAGGACGTGCCGGGATATTGCGGTCCGGGTCCCCGAACTGGTGGGTCGGACCATATATAAGGTTGGTCCCTACTTCTAGCTGGTCGTCACTCGCCTCATAGGTAATGGAGTCACGCAGAATGCTGTTCTGTTGCAAGATTTTGGGGTTCTTGTTGCGACGGGCTTTCCTTTGCGCCGTGGCTGAATTTAGGGGCTGCCACGGCTCACCATCTGGCCCAGTCTCCCGGTCAAAGCGGTCGCGGGTAGTCAAGACCATGTACTCCCCGAAGTCATTAAAGACGGGCTTGAGGCTCCCGGCGGCGTCAGCTAGTTGCTTGAGCTTGCGCTGGAGTGCATCGCCGCCGGTGATAGTGATACGGATGGAAGCCAAGGCTAGCTGACTCCCTGTTTCACCGGGACTGGGTAGGGCTCAAACTGAATACCGTTATCGCCAGGGTAGGGCTGGCGGTGGTCATTCTCCCCGAGCCAGATTGCCAGCGGGATACCCTGCGTAAACGCTTTACAGATGCGTGAGCCTACACTGACGTCCCAGTGGTTACAGTACGTACAAATTCGGCTGAAGGAGGGTATCCGCTCTTCCGAGTCAATTTCATAAATTTGAGGGATTTTAGATTCCATCGAATTTCTCCCGTCGATACGTAACTTTAAGTACTGGGCTTAGCCTTGACCAGAGCAGGTGTAAACCAAGTAAATTAGCCTCCTCTAGTGTAATCTCTCCAGAATTCATTTGATTGCGAAGCTGTTGACCTATTTCAGATTTCATTGCTTCGATTCTGCCCTTGATTATAAAGTAAGTACTTATTGGGTTTTCCGGTAAATCCATGCTGTAGTCATACCCTGCACCAGTAGCGCGGATTTGAGCTAAACCACTAGCCAAAAGTAAATCAACATCCTGCTCGGAGAGTGAGCGACCACTCGGGTGGTTATGAGTCAGGATTTTTCCTGTTAACAGGTCTAATTCGGCTTGAGTGAAAGTAATCCGGTCATTTTGGCCCTCCTTCTCAAGCAAAACATTCCCTTGCTCATCCAACACATAGGCTAGCTCTGGCAGCCTTGGGTCACGCCGACGCAACTCTTGCTCTTTGGCTGCTAGTATTTGTGCCAATCCAGGCTTTTGAGGGTTCATGCTGGGCAAAGTAGTAGCAACTGATTGTCGCAGCTCCACAGGCAACCGCCCCAGCATCGTCTGGACAATACCCTCACGGCCCTGACTCGCTCCCGGCTTGTAGTCAAACCCTGGGTCAATGCCCTTGGGCACCTGCCGCGTCTCCCCGGTGTAGCGGTCAACGTGCGTAAAGGTCCCATCCTTAGGCGTGGGGTCTATCGCTGCCTTGCCCTGGCGTTGGAGGTCCCGCTCATTGAGGGCATACACCCGGCACTTACACCCCCACCCATTCATCGGCGTATGGCTATCCCACCAAGGATCGTCTGCTGCCAGCACCAGCCCATCCCAACTCAAGTGCAAGGGCCGGGGCCTGCGACTATCCCCATGCCGATACAGCCGATAGGGTCTGCGTTTAAGCATCTCTGGGCTGTCCATCTGCTGGGTCCGGCCCGCGCTATACGCCTGCCTAAAGTTCGTCTCGTAGATGTTTCAATCCCTCAAAGGGATTTTGTCCGGTTGCAACCCTCCATCGAGCCGTATTTGGTCCAAGCGGAGAACGTTTCAATCCCTCAAAGGGATTTTGTCCGGTTGCAACGTCACGGGGCGGCGGGGGCGAAGACTGGCTGGATGTTTCAATCCCTCAAAGGGATTTTGTCCGGTTGCAACGACCCCCAAGCTATCCAGGCTCTCCGCGAACTCGAGTTTCAATCCCTCAAAGGGATTTTGTCCGGTTGCAACAGGTTGCGGACCTTATCCAGGCCTACGGGCCGATTAAAGTTTCAATCCCTCAAAGGGATTTTGTCCGGTTGCAACGGAGCAGCGGAATGGTTAACATCCCTGCCAATCACAGGTTTCAATCCCTCAAAGGGATTTTGTCCGGTTGCAACCGCTGCCCTGTTGTTGCCCACCCTCCGCAAGAATTTGTTTCAATCCCTCAAAGGGATTTTGTCCGGTTGCAACCCAAGGCGGGTTTGAGTTTGGGATCAATTTCCAGGTTTCAATCCCTCAAAGGGATTTTGTCCGGTTGCAACCCCTGAGGGCGATTCCCCTCCGTTACTCAGCCCCTCAGTTTCAATCCCTCAAAGGGATTTTGTCCGGTTGCAACTTCTCGGTGCGGTCGTCCTGGCCCCGACAACTAGTCGTTTCAATCCCTCAAAGGGATTTTGTCCGGTTGCAACCACGGGGGTTGCCTGATGTTTAGTTTGATTCGCGTAAGTTTCAATCCCTCAAAGGGATTTTGTCCGGTTGCAACAACCCTAGCCGCAGACTTTCTGGTCGGGATGGGGTTTGTTTCAATCCCTCAAAGGGATTTTGTCCGGTTGCAACCCCCGGTCGCAGCTCCCGTGGCAGAGGGGTCCGGTGACGGTTTCAATCCCTCAAAGGGATTTTGTCCGGTTGCAACGGATGGAGTTTTCGTACTTGAACAGGGGAGTAAGGTTTCAATCCCTCAAAGGGATTTTGTCCGGTTGCAACATCCGCCTTGCCGTGGACTTGCTCCTACACCAAGCTGTTTCAATCCCTCAAAGGGATTTTGTCCGGTTGCAACCAACCAATCCGTGGATGTGGTGGCCCAACTCAAGGTTTCAATCCCTCAAAGGGATTTTGTCCGGTTGCAACGTAAACGTTGGGTGCGGCTTGGCTTGGACCACCGGTTTCAATCCCTCAAAGGGATTTTGTCCGGTTGCAACAGAAAGTCGCTAAATTGCAATATTGCTCTAGCCAACTCGTTTCAATCCCTCAAAGGGATTTTGTCCGGTTGCAACGGGACCCAAGCTGGGCCTAACCCCCAGGATGGGGTTGTTTCAATCCCTCAAAGGGATTTTGTCCGGTTGCAACCGTGGGTTCTGAAAGGCTTACTGTATGCGGTTTTCAAGGTGGGCTTGCGCGAATCATAGCATGACGGGGCGTTTCGGGGATTGGGGGGGAGCGTTTTGCGAGAAAACTGATCGCTGAAACGCCCTCTGGATGACGGTTTCAGGAGTTGCGCGAACCTATTTTTGAGTGAAGGAGGTTCAAAGGCTTGTGGGGGGCGAGTTCTGGGGATTTTTGGGGAGAGGATGATTTCCACAGCTACCTGTTCGCGCTGAGGGGAGGCATTGCTTGCAGTGGGGGGCCTAGTCGGGAGGGTTGGTGAGAGTAGGGCGGTGCTTTGAGATTTTTTCATCATCCTCAGAAGCTCGTCATTGATCTGCGGAAGTTCTCAGTTGAACTTATATAGCAATCCGAGTTGAATTATAAAATCTCAGTAGCTCGCTAACAGCCGCCCCTCCGCCCCGTACCCTGACGGGCACAGGTAAACGGGGGACCAAGGCAGAAAAGAACTTATTCTTGCTCCCCTACCCTGCTCGCCTGTGCCCGACAGGGTACGGGGGAGGGGTTGGGGGT
>Ga0163154_10001394_pt1 | contig 37426 bp, 35 predicted proteins | sample OliLakLV19MP9P1_FD_148649 | JGI IMG/M metagenome (GOLD analysis project Ga0163154, IMG submission 148649) | Freshwater microbial mat bacterial communities from Lake Vanda, McMurdo Dry Valleys, Antarctica - Oligotrophic Lake LV.19.MP9.P1 | ecosystem: Environmental > Aquatic > Freshwater > Lake >... | reverse complement strand
CTGCACTTACGTTTGGTGCGGTTAATCTTGCTTCATCAGCGGCAGCGACAGGCCGTTTGCCATACGCAAACATAACACAGGCATCAGCTCGCTCCGTCTTAGGGGTCACGGGTAACTCGACAGCAGATGTAGCATCAATTGTTGCGCCGTCTGCATATCAGATACTTGTAAGCAACAGCGCAGGTACGGGTATCAGTTTTACTTCAATTGATATCTCGCAGTCAAACGCAGTTGGTACTAGCATTTTAAAACAAGCGAATGGTGGTACTAACTCGTCATCGGCGTTTGGTGCTAATCGTATCATCGTACAAAACGCAGGCAATACAGCTTTTACGTCGTACTCGACCGCCACATTAGACGTAAGTGGTAACTTAGTAGCGACTTCTATTACGGGGACTTCCCGTACTCGAATACCTCAAGACCAAAACGGAGGTTTCACAAGTAATGGTGACATTGCCGTTGGTGATTCTAGTGGCACTCCTTCTTTCTTCTTTAGATTTGGTGGCATTGATTATTATATCTTTAGGACTGGGACCGTATGAGGATACTATTTTTAAACGAGGATAAGGGGAACTTCAGCAAGCTGGTTGGTTGGATAAACGAATACACCGATCACGAGGCTTTTCAGTGGCGACGAATGGAAAACGTTGACGGCGTCATCGAACAATGCCCAATGAGCGAGCCTGATATTGTCATCAATGCTGATGGAAAGTTTGTAACCTACGAAATGCTTGAGGACATGGGGATTGCGAATAAGCCGTGGCGTGCAACGTATATCAGCTCAGCCCCAAAGTTTCGCAATGGTCCACTAGTCTATGACCATCGTATTGCTAGTTTTAATAGTTTCTTTTTTGGACAGTTTGAAATAGATGGAGACTACCTTACATATAACCGCTATAATCCAGTAACAGGTGAGCAAGATATTTTGACTCCGTACGCTCCCATTACCTACCTACCACTACCAATTGACACGTCGATATTTACCCAAGCAGAATTACGCACTGATAAATTAGTGGTTGGTCATTGTCAAAGTAGCGCAGTATCGGCAGGTGGGTACAGCAAGGGTTTTGATGCGCTGAGAACCGCCGCTAAAGACAGCGAAAGCGAGATAGACTTGATTTATAACGTGAGTTTTGAAGTGGCTGTTGCTCGGCGAGCCGATACTAACCTGATTTACGACAACGATTTAGGAAACATCGGCAACACAGGGTTTGAAAGCATGGCGCAGGGTATCCCAGTTATCGGTAGATTCCACGACTGCGTTTACGAACAGCTAGAACGACTATCAGGCAACGTACCTTTCCCAGCGATTAGGTACACAGATGATTTTATTGCTAAACTAACTGGATATAAGGGGGATTTAACGCAACTGGTTACTATCGGACAGGCCTCACGGGATTGGATGACTACCCATTACACGCCAGCCAAGCAAGCTAATTACTGGTGCGATATTATCGAACAAAAAATCAATGCCTAACATACTAGTAATGTGGATCGCCCCGTTAAGGAAGGGGAAGGGTTCACAAGGTGTGGTGTTTGTAAGCCCTGTAGTAACATGGTAAAATAATTTAACCTTAATAAATAACCAAACTATTATGTTTGAGTTAAGCGAATTACAGAACTTGTTAGTCTTAATCAACCGAACTAATGTCGGTGGTCAGGAAGTCGAGTCAGTCGTAGCCTTAAAACAAAAGATCTCAGGTTTGATTAAATCCGCAGCCCCAGTTGTAAAAGAAGGTGAAGTAGTCGAAGCCCCAGCAGCTTAATACGAAATCGACAACATTTAACTAGGCAAACCCTAGTTTTTTGTTACCACAAAACTATAGTTGAGGATTGTTTGTGTGTATACTCAATTTATATGGAAAAACCAAAGCAGGTATATTTTGATAACAGCTACGGAGACGTGGAGCCTGAACCACTGCTTTTTGATAGTCAATCGATACGCAAGATCAAAGTTGAGCCAGTCAAGGTTGTTATTGAAAAAGTAAAGAAAAAGGTATCATTCCCAACCAAAACTGAAAGTCCTACGGTCACAGAGGGCAAGAAGGTTGTTGGATTATTAGAAAATTTAGAAGGAAAAGACAGGCTATCTTTTAACGCACTCAAGGATCAGCCTCAGTTTTTTAGTGCGCCTGTCGGTCAGGGAGTCAGCAATGTGGCCACACAGATGTCTATCACATCTGATTCTAGTGGCCTTAAATTTGCAAACGACGAGGAAACCCCAGGAAACAGCCAATACTACGGTACTGATGGTACGGGGACTAAGGGCTGGTTTCAACTTACAAGCAGTGGGGGATATGTAACAGCTGATATATCTTTAACCAACGAAGCTATCGTTAGGGGCGATGGCGGTGCTAAGGGTGTGCAAACAACCTCGGTTATCATAGACGACAGCAACAACGTGTCCGGCATGACTACCCTTACGCTACCAAACACGGGGCTACATATCTTGGACACGAACGCTACACATGACCTTATAATCGCTCCAGGATCTAACTTAACTGCTGATCGAACCCTTACGTTTGCTACAGGCGATGCTAGCCGAACTGTTACCATTTCAGGGGACGCCACGATATCCGGTACTAACACGGGTACACAAACAATGACTTTAACAAGCGATGTTACAGGCAGTGGAACGGGTACGTTTGCCACTACGTTAGCGACAGTTAATTTAAACGTCGGGTCGTTTGGGTCGTCTACCTCGATTCCTTCAATCACAGTCAATGGAAAAGGCTTGATAACAGCTATATCAGGTAACGCAGTCATCGCTCCTGCCGGAACCCTAACGGGAACTGAACTCGCTGCTAACGTCGTTACATCCTCGCTTACAGCGGTTGGTATTATAGTTAGTGGCAAATGGAACGCTGATGTCATTGAGTTAGCCTACGGCGGAACGAACGCCAACCTAATGGCTAATAACGGTGGTGTAGTTTATTCAAGCGCAACAGGGTTAGCTATCCTCGCTTCTACAGCCACAGCAGGTAAAATCCTGCAATCAGGCGCATCAACTACACCCTCGTGGAGTACATCTACATATCCATCGGCGAGTGGTGCAGCAGGTAAAATGTTGCGTGCTGATGGCACTAACAACGTATATTCAACGTTCACGATTCCAGATACTTTCGCACAAGGTGATTTACTTTTAGCCTCAACTGCTAACACAGTTATTGGGTTGGCTAAAGACACGAGCACTACCCGATACTTATCAAATCAAGGTTCAAATAATAATGCTAACTGGGCGCAGGTCAACTTATCAAACGGGGTTACAAGTACACTTGGTGCTACTAACGGCGGTACGGGCGCAAGCACAGTCACTACAGGCGACCTCCTGTACGGGTCAGCGGCTAATGTTTGGAGCAAAATTGCTATCGGTAGTAATGGATTATTCTTAGGTGTGGCCGCTGGCATTCCTTCATGGATTGGTGCGGTTGACCTTACAAACAATCAAACAGTAGGGGGTCTGAAGACGTTTACCTCAATTCCGGTTGGTCCGTCATCTGATCCTACTCTAGACAACGAGTTTACACGCAAGGCCTACGTTGACGCTGCAGTAGCTGGAGATACCCAATTAGCGGCGAGTAATCTAGGAACTGCTGTTGCGCTACCTGCAAACACTTATAATAACGGATCGTCGGGTGTGGGTGCTACCTTAACAGGAAATGTCAACGGAGCTTTAACAGTAGACGGCGTACTGACTACGGCTAGTATTCGAGTCTTAGTAAAAAACGAGGCTGCAAAAAAAAATAACGGTGTCTACGACGTAACTACGGTCGGTACTGCTGGTACACCGTACGTTTTAACCCGTACAACTGATTTTGATACCACGGCTAAAGTAACCTACGGATCAAAGACATTCGTACAATTTGGCGACACGTTAGCTGCTACGACGTGGACAATGATTACCGCAGGATCAATTACGATGGGCACTGATCCTATTGTGTGGACTATTAGTGGTTCTGCAGGGGCGGTCTACACGGCCTCGCTCGGTGTGCAGAAAATAGTCAATGATTTTCAAGCCAACCTATTAGCTACAGGGGCTATTACGTTAAGCGGTGACAAGCTACAAATCGAAGTTGACAATACTACGATTGAAATTAATACTAACGCCTTACGGGTTAAGGACGCAGGGATTACAAACGCTAAGATCGCCAACACGACGATTGATTTAACCGCTAAAGTTACAGGAATTCTACCTCCAGCCAACGGAGGTACAGGGGTTAATACGTTCGGTGGGACTAACAGACTTCTTTATACGAGTGCGGTTAATACCCTATCCTCGATTGTAACTGCTAATGACGGCACTCTAATTACCAGTGGGTCAGGTGTTCCTTCTGTCTCCTCAACCTTACCTGCGGTGGTACAAGGCAACATAACTACTGTCGGGACGATCGGTACTGGTACGTGGCAGGGTACTGTCGTAGACGAGGTATACGGAGGTACGGGACAATCATCAGTTACACAGGGTGATCTGTTATACGGCTCGGCAACGAATACATGGAGCAAGTTAGCTAAAAACGCCTCATCTACACGCTATCTCTCTAATCAGGGAACGGCTAATAATCCTTCGTGGTCGCAGATCAATTTAGCAAATGGCGTAACGGGAACTTTACCAGCAGGGAACGGCGGTACAGGAACTACAGGGTTCGGTGATACAAACACAGTCCTATTTACGACCTCAGCCAATACTCTATCTTCAATCACAACGGGTAATAACGGGATTTTAATAACAGGTGGTACAGGCATTCCCTCAATCAGCTCAACACTCCCAACAGCCGTGCAAGGTAACATCACCTCGCTTGGTACGATTGCTAGTGGTGTGTGGAACGGCACTAAGGTTGGACTAGGTTTTGGTGGTACAGGAACTGTTCTCTCTAATCCTGGGGCGGACACATTGTTCGGTTGGGACAACACCGACGCTTCAGCCGCATTCTTCTTGTTAGGAAGCGGCCTATCATACGACCACGGAACACATACCCTTTCGGCGAGTGGGTCGGGTGGGAGTGGTAGCTATTTAGCTCATTGCAAGGCAACATCGATAACTGTTGAATTAACTACTACCGAAACATCTATAAACTCGTTTTCACTAGCTGGCGGTTCATTGGGTGCGGGTAATGTGTTGCGTTTTACCGCTAACTTATCACTAAACGGAGGCAGTGCTGATGGGACGTTTACCGTTAGATTGAAATATGGTGGCACAACGGTTGGTACTGTAGTCCTTGAAAATCATACAATAGCAGATACGTTTTATGGACAATTGCAGGGATTTATAATGGGCGCAGGGACAACAAGCTCTCAAAATGCGTCGATGACTGGTTCAATATCTAATGGGGTAATTGGTCAATCAACTAATCGTTGTATGTGGGCTGAATCTAATGGAACTGCAACGGTTGATACCACGGCAAGCCAGACTGCTGAATTGACAGTGCAAAACAGCTCTACAAGCATCAGTATCACCATACGGAATGTTGTTTGGGAAATATTAAGGGCTTAATAATATGACTAATAATCAAGATCACAAATTTGTACCCTGGACAATCTTTTGGTCGATTATACTTCTATTGGTAGGCTTTCTGGGTTCGCTATACTTAAACAATCAGAAGACCTCCCAACTACTTTACGCAACCCGTGAAGATGCTGCATCATTAAAAGCAGATACGGTGTATATAAAACAAACTATACAGCGAATTGAGAATAAACTAGACCGATAATATGGCGCACAATCCACTATTGATCAAACTAGCCAACATATTAGCCGCATTAAGTTTTGCAGTATTGATCGTGTTATTATCTTTGCAGGTTGTAAATTTTATGAAAATTAAGTCCGTCGAGGAAGATGTTAAAAGCATTAAAAATTACTTTACATCTTTAAACATAATCACCAAATACTATGGCAATGAAGCCCGTTAAAAAGTGTAAGATCATCATGAAGAAGAAACCAAAATACATTCCAAAGAATAGAAAGAATGTAGCGTAGCACCATGACGGCTCGGCAACGAGCAAGCAAACGGCAAGTATGGCTAGTCACCTGCTTAGCCGTCAGGGTGCTATGAAAGTGCTAATTGCTCATTGAAAGGTGGTGAATACTGTGCAAATAAGGTGCTGTGTTTGCAATACACTCATCAAACAGATGGGTTCAAGCATGGAGCAGATAAGCCATGGGTACTGCGCAACGTGTAAGCACGCCCAATACCCTAACATCTTTGACGAGAAGGGATATGCCCATGTTGACGAAATCGGAACGGCGAGAGATAAAACGCCAGAACAGATTGCGGAAACTAAAGCGACCAACCAAACACCATCTTCGACCCCGCTGTCGTAATGGGAACAACGATCCAGCAAACGTGTTGCTGCTGATGAACGAACGCCATCAAGCATGGCATTGTTTATTCGGCAATCGAACACTCGACGAAGTAATCAGGGTTCTTCAACGGATACGTTCCGTGAAAGGATATACCGATGAAAAGGCGCAAAAAAGTCGTAGGTTGCCCCTACTGTAATATCGTAGTTGCACCAGCAGATCCGTATGCTAAGACAATCAACATGCTCCGCTGTCACGGCGATTGTCTACGCAAACCGTAACCACCGACCCCGTCTTGGTGTTTCACGGGCTAAACCGAAACACCATCAATTATGCCCTACTGTCACAAATGCAACGTATACGTTTTAGGTAACAAGGGTGTTAGAACGTGTTACGAGTGTAAACGAAAGGCGAGTGCTGATAAAAAGTTAGATAACTATTATCTGAAAAAATATGGAAAACTTAGGACTGATTATCGAGCCACCGAAGGAATCTGATTACGTCTTTGGCGGAGATACATTTGTTGTAGATGATATTTTACAAAAAGGTGGCCACGGCTGGGGGTCATACCTCCCTACAGTCGAAAACCAATCAGGTAAGAAACTTTCTAGCCAAGCGTGTGTTACCTACTCGTGCCTTAACTGTCACGAGACCTACGCTAAACGTAAGCATAGTTTCACGTGGAACAAATCTGACCGTGCGTTGGCGAAGATGTCGGGTACTACTAAAAAAGGTAACTCCCTGCGGACCGTAGCCGAAACCCTACGCAAGCAAGGCTGGTTAGACGAGGCGGAGTGGACGGCTAATTTAGACCTAGTTGACTGGAATACCTACTATACTCCTATACCTTCAAATTTGTTGTCTAAGGCCAGTGAAGTCTTAAATACGTATCAATTCAGCTATGAGTGGGGTGCAGTCACTAAAAACGGCCTTATTAGCGCACTGGAGCGTTCCCCACTGCAGGTAACGGTCAATTCAGGGGGCAAGAAGGATTCAAAGGGGTATTTCATAAAAGACACCAATAATTACAATCACGCTATAATGCTGTATGAGTATAAATTCGGAGAGTATTGGGAATGTTTTGATAGTCTTAGGAATACTATGGGTCGTTATGTTTGGGATTATCGGTTTGGGTCAATAATGAAACACCAATCACAGAAGCGAGTCCCTGTAATTCCTAATAAGATTTATTTTAAAAAGGGTCTTACAGATATGCAAAAGGAAAGCATCACCATGTTAGTTGATAGTGGAAAACCTTTTAGCCCAACAGACGCTAAAAACTACGCATACGCAACAGGACAAAGTGATTGGTTGCAGTTTGTAGGTAAAAAGGGAAGTGAGATTATCTAGGGGTCGAATAGATACAGGCTAATTAAAATATTATTACGTGTATGAAAAAAGCGATTAAGGAAAATTGGAAGCGATGGATAACATCAACCATCATTACTTTCTTTTCAGGTTTTTGTTTTGTATTGTTAGCTAAAATTGATAGTATTAATGTGTATACTTTAGAAACGGGAGCGTATGCTGGTATAATTGTCGCAGCAATCCGTGCTGGGTTAAAGGCTGTAGTCGAGGCCTACTTACTTAAATATCCCCAGAAGAAAGGTAAATAACATATGTTTGACGAAGAAGTCGTGGAGCCAACGGTGGAAACACCTGTTGAAGAAACTCCAACAGAAGCAGCCCCTGAAGTAGAAACAACCCCAGAGGCATAACAGAAAAGCCCCGCTATTATGCGGGGTCTTTCTTTTCAATTGGACAATAAAAAGTTTACAAACTTTTTTTTCTGAAAGTTATTATATTTTGGTGCTGATGATTGATTTTATAAGCGTATGGATACCCGAATGGATAAAGAGGTTTATTGTCTTGCAGAAGTGCTGTTGTTCCAGAGAATTCAAAACCAATTGCCCTCATAATTTTTACAACATATCCTTGCACGCATTTTTCTTTTTTATTTACAGTAAAATCGCTGATGATGATACTTGTATATTTTTCGTCATTTAATTTTTTATAAACAACGGTCATTATCTCACCGAACAGATTGAGAAAATCATCATATGATTTTTGATTACCTAAATCATTTTTATCATCGGAATAATATTCAACGCCGATTCTAGGTCCACTTCTTTTGCCTTCTTTTTCCGACCTCAAACCCTGTCCGTTGTTTTTTAAAATATTGTGATATGGTGGAGAAGTAACACAATAGTCAATTTTTCCTTTTATCTTCGATATTTCCTTTAGTGAATCACCGCAAATAACCTTTTGCCCTGTTTTAATATTGAGTTCAGAAAATCGCTTTTCTACTAGTTTGCAATATTTCTTACTTAAATCAATACCGATACCTTTTCTTTTCAAGTTACTACTTGCCACAAGTGTTGTTCCAACACCATTAAAAGGGTCAAGTACGACCATTCCTTTTTTGGTAAATAGTGAAATCAGTTTTTCTATATCTTTAATCAGAAAAGGAGCGGGATGTTGAAATGCAAACTTATCTTCCTTGCACTTTTCACTAACCCAAAAACTCTTGGTTAATTTTAACCATTCTTTTCCAGTTAGATCATTTAACTTGTTTCTTTTGTCATAAATTCCATCCATAATTTTAAAAATAGTTCAAAAATGTCCTAATATTCGACTCGCTAATATTCTTTAACGATTTGAGCTTGATTATGTCGTCATAGAAAAGATATCCCCAATTATATTTCTTGAAACTTTCAGTAAATAAAAGTTTACAAACTTTCACAAACACGCATAGGAGTAACCTGAATGTTTGTATTTTCAGGTTATTTTTTATTTAATCGTTACTTCTTTAACTTTGATACCGAAGTTCACAGCACCTTGCATATCTTTATCGAATGAGATATCTAGGCGGTCGCCGTACTTGCGTGCAGTGCGGTCTAAACATTCATACTCCTTGCCGTCAATGATAAATCGGGTGTAGAACGGATACATTCTAGGACACGCTACAACGTCGCTACGGCCACAAATATCATCTCCACTGGCACTTATGCATGGTGAGCTATCTGTTTGCGCTGGCACGGTGTTATATGCGCTTACAGTAAAGGTTTTCTCGTTACGACAAGTAACCGAACGTAAATCACACGGATTAAACGCATAGTCAGGGGAGTCTATCTTACTTATTGAAGGTAGATAGACTACCCACGAACTACGCTCCTTAGCATCAGCTTGCGCCGACAAGACAAAGGTAAAAAGAAGTGCCACCAACAGAATTACAACCGATACACCCAACCCTATTAGAAAATCAATATCTGTTTTGCGTGAGTAGTCTGATTGGCGGCTTTTGTTTTGGTATTTTTTCATACTTATTTGATTATCACTTGTTTAATTTGCACGCCTTCGTTCAAACCTTGGTTCCTTTTATTAACTCTATAAATTTATCTGCCATGACGATCATACGGTTATCGTAGTTTGCCCATTCCCTTGCCCCTGCCCATCCCCATGCCCATTCCTTTGCCCCTGCCCATCCCCATGCCCCTGCCCTTGCCCATGCCATTGTCCCTGACCCTGACCATGCCCCTGCCATTGCCCGTGACCCTGACCATGCCCCTGCCATTGCCCATGCCTCTGCCCATGCCTCTGCCCATGCATCTGTCCCTGCCGTTGCCCTTGCCAAACAAATATTTTTGTATAACTCGTCAAACTCTTTTTTATCTACTTTTTCGTTCTCTAGTATTCGCTTGTAAAGCGCAACGACTTTCTGACAATATTCATACACCACTTTATCGTCTACCACTTCTTTAATATTTTTTAATCCATATTTTTCATCCTCGAATTGCCAGATAATAAGTTGAGCTATTACCTTAGATAAATCAACACCAACAGGTACAGCTTCCAAGAATCGCAATGGAAACTCCATTGCTTTGTTATTGGGCAACTTTTCAAAAATAATGTCTTCGAGATAAGCAATTTCCCTTGGGATACCCAACTCCGTTTCGTATTTTTCATGATCACCTCCCTCAATAGTGCAACCGATTGCGCAACCCTTGCCATTTTCCCAGTATCTTCCCTTGATAATTCTATCTGCCGCGGCATGAGCTTTGACACGTTCGATGTACTTATCCTTTATCGATTGTTTTCCGTGAAATGTTTTCATACTTATTAGTTATTCTTTAATGTACTCAATCTGGCCACCTAACGCAATTGGCTCAGCGTGTGGCGCACGACGACTAACGATAGATACGCATTTTATTAAGCCATAACAATTAAAAAAAGCGTCGTAGGATATTTTTTTACCAACAAAATTATGTCCGTTAAAATCATGTCCGTTAAAATCATGTCCGAAAAAATTATGTCCGTAAAAATTACGTCCAGTAAAATCATGTCCAAGAAAATTATGTCCAGTAAAATCATGTCCAACAAAATTATGTCCGAAAAAACTATGTCCGTAAAAATTACGTCCAGTAAAATCATGTCCAAGAAAACTATGTCCAGTAAAATCATGTCCAACAAAATCATGTCCAAGAAAACTATGTCCAGTAAAATCATGTCCAACAAAATCAAAATGTGCCTTGTCGTTACCTAGAAATAAATCTCGACAATTCACGTTTTCCAATTCGCCACTCCTGAGCTGATACTCTATCCTGACGTCATCATTAGTCATGAGGTTTTTATTTTCATCTACTAACTTCGCTAACTCTTCTGCATTTTTGATGATGAGCATACTTATTTTTGATTATTTAGAAACTCCTGCTGCTTAGCTTGCTGTATCAGATTGATTAGATCGTCTGTAATTGGGCGTTTAACTTGTGGCTTATCCCACCCTATAATGGCTGTTTTCTTTTTGTTGTACACTGGAGTACATTTGCCCTCACTAACTAGCTGGCGTAGCTCACGCTCTGCGTAACTTACTTTATGCTTGCGGTCCGGGTGAGCGCATACCTGCGTAAGGGTATCAAGTGTGATTGAGCCGTTGTTTTCTATCCAGCGTTGTAGGTAGCTTTTAAGTCCCATACTATTCGGGTTGTTTGATTCCATAGATTTGTTTAGCTAAAAACTCAACCGTTATAACAACGCTCTCGCCTACTGGGTATAATCCATTAGAGATTAAGAGTGTGGCGTTGTTTACAGCGTTTAACCACTTGATATTATCTCGTTTCTCGGTCATGGCTTTTCCAATGCGTTCCTGTTGTTTGTTAAATTGCTCTCCGTTGCTACTGAATGCTGGCAAAGCTTTTGTTTGCTCTGCTGTAACATTTCTTAACCCGACGCAATACTTTTTACCATTGAATACAGTAAAGCCAATTTCGTAAGTATCGCCGTCGTGCGCCTTAAACTTGCGCCAATCCAAACCTGCTTTACTTGGTGTGCCGTCTAATTTAATAAATTTGAAGGTATAATCTACTCCGTCTTGGTCGGTAAATATAACCTTCTCTGTGTCTACGGACGTATTACCAATTATCACTACTTTGTTTTGTATCTCTGACATATATTATTCGTTATTTCTAATTAGTTGCTCATCACTCTCTTGTGTTCCTTGCGTGTCTTTCTCTGTAATTCTGAAGTCGTTTTCCATATTAAATTATTTTAATCTTCAATGCTTTAGCAGCACAGTAACAAGTTTTTTCACCGCAACTTGCTGGGTAGATAATAAACATCTCACCCTTTTTATTTTTTGCTAGTCCTGAAATCTTGCCCCGATTTTCTATGCCACGACGGCTAACGTATACGCCTACTGTCTGTAGTTTACCCTCGTTGGTTGTGTATATTACTGCCATATTATTTTGTATTACCGCTACAAGCTCCGCATAGTCCAGGTGCTATTAATTCAATCTCGCACTTGCTACACATTGGGGGAGCGCAAATCATTCTTTCTGTCTCTTCCTCCCAAACATCCTGTCTGATACTCTCGTCGATTAAATCTTGTTTGTTCATATTGGTTTAGTTATTTTCCACCCCCTTAGCGTTTCAAGGGTAATTGTCAGCCTTGTGCGGTTGTGGTTGCCCAGGGGCTAACCTGTATACCATCGTGTCGGGCTATTCGCTTTATGTAGATATATTAGCACAACCTATAATGTATAACAATAGGAGTCAAGCATAATTAAATACCCTATAAACAAAGGGCTTTATCACTATTGTTATACTTTATCCACAGGCACCTTTACAGATTGTTATACTTTCGCTAAACTGCTTTCATATGAAACAAACAAACAAAGTTAAAGACGAAATGATTATTTTCCGAACGCCAAAAGGAACAAAGAATCGAATTGAAAAGAAGTTCGGTAAACGTAGTACTGGTAGAGTTTGCCGTGCCTTAGTTGATAAAGCGTTAGAACAATAATATGAGTGATAAAGTGAACATAGAAGAAACTAAGGTTTTTACAAGAGATGAGTTCTCTAAACTACTTTTCAAATGCCACAATATCATTAGGAATAATGACAAACTGTCCCCCGAAGGTGCTTTTGACGAAATAAGTAAAATACTCTTCATAAAAATACGCTACGAAAGACAACAAGGTAAAAAAGTATTCTCTCTAGTTCGTTTTAATGAATTAAAAAAGAGTTATGAAGAAACTGCGTCAAGAAACTCAAAACCTTTCTACCAAAACTTATTTGATAAAACAAAAGAAGATTTTGAGAAGGATGAACTCTTTGAATTTAATGAAGAGATAAAAATCCGAGAAAATAGTTTTGAGCAGATAGTTAAAGAACTTGAGAGATATAACCTTTCTGATACTGGCGACGATGTTATGGGAATAGCTTTTGAACAATTCTTAGGCAAGACATTTAGAGGCGAACTTGGACAATTCTTTACACCAAGAACCATAGTTGATTTTATGGTTGATATTGTGAACCCTAAAGAAGGTGATCTTATTTGCGACCCTTGCTGTGGCTCAGGAGGTTTTCTTATAAAAGCTTTTGATTATGTTAGAGAAAAAATAGAAGCAGATATTCTTGCAAAAAAGGAAGCTGTTAAAAAGAAATACTTTGACGAAAAGTATCAGAAACTAAACGATGAACAAAAAGAAAAAGTTGATGCAATAGTTGAAGCTGAGTTCAAGGAACTAAACAAAGAATTAGACAATCAAACAGAGGGTTCAAGATTGTATAACCTTTCACATAAATGTATTTATGGTTCTGATGCAGACCCTAGAATGGCAAGGACCAGTAAAATGAATATGATTATGCACGGCGATGGACACGGAGGCGTTCATCATAATGACGGCTTACTAGATGTTGGAGGTATTTTTGAAAACCGCTTTGACATAGTTCTAACTAACCCACCTTTCGGCTTAAGAGTAAATAAGGACCAAAAAATAACTGAAAATGATAACAAATATACAGGAAAAGAAAATTACATTGAAAAGAGATTTGGGAAAGAAGGAGTTGAAGCTATGCGTAACCTAGAAATGAATGTTGGTAAAAATCTTATAGATACTTACGAAACAGGAAGCTTCTCAACACTCACTGAAGTTCTATTTACGGAGCGATACTTAAAAATACTTAAGAGAGGTGGCAAAATGGCAGTCGTATTACCTGAAGGATTTTTGAATAATCCAAACCTACAAAAGGTCCGTGAATACTTTGAAGGTAGAGCAAAAATAGAACTTATAGTTTCTATTCCTCAAGATGTCTTCATAGCAAGTGGGGCTACTGTAAAACCAAGCTTAGTATTCTTGCAAAAATTTACAGAAGCAGAAAGTAAAAAATATGAAAAAATAAAAGATGAAGCAAATAAAACCATAAGGGCAAAATACCAAGCTCAATTAGAGAAACTTGAAAAAGAGTTTAAGGACTTAAAAGGTGAACAAAAGAAGAATAAAAAGAAAGAACTAGAGGTATTAAATAACACTATTGATACTGAAATCAAACAAGAAATCAAAACAAAGTTTGATTATCAAATACCAATTGCAGAAGTTGAAAAAGCAGGAATTACAACAACAGGCGAAAAATGTGAAAATGAGTTAGTTGATGTAGTTAAAGAATATCGTGAATATAAAGCCAAATAAAATGAATGGATTAAAAGACAAATCAGAATATAAATATCTAAAAGTAGTGTCATTCAATAATTGGCTTAATTGGGATGCAAAAAGCTATGCAACAAATAATCTAAAATCAGATTATGAGTTTGTAAAACTGGCATCGGTCCTTCAAGAGCAGACCAAGAAGGTAAAGCTTAAAGATTTTCCAGATCAAGAGTTTGGTATTTTGGGAGTAAATAATAAAACAGGCATCTTTGATGCTTACTCGGAAAAAGGTTCAAAAATAAACCAACCTTACAAGACAATGAAAACAAACTGGATTGCTTATAATCCCTATCGCGTAAATGTGGGCTCTGTTGGTATTAAAACCGTAAATGAAAAATATGAATATATAAGTAATGCATATGTTGTATTTAGCTGTATTGAAGAAAAATTAAATACTGACTTCTTCTTCAGACTTTTCAAAACTGATACTTTCAACAACCTTGTTAAAAAATCAACGAAAGGTTCAGTCCGTCAAAATCTTTCATATGATTTACTGAGTAATATACAAATACCTTTACCACCTATCACTACTCAAAAAGCATTGGTTGTTGGTTATGATAAAGAGCTAACAGAAGCCACAAAGCTAGAAAATAAAGTAAAAGAACTGAATGAAAAAATAGAAAGTTATTTAATGCACGAGCCAGGAATAACTATTGAAGAAAAACAAAAAACAAAAGGGTTATTTTTTATAAACTTTAGGGATTTGAAAAAATGGACTTATACTGAAACAATTTCCAAAAAAATAGAAGAGAAATCAAAATATAAACCTTCACAGATAATGAAAATCTCTGATGATATTTCCAGAGGAAAATCTCCTAAGTATGACGAAAAATCCGAAAACATTATCTTGAACCAAAAATGTAATCGTTGGAATGAGATAGATTTAGATTTTGCAAAAACCGTGAATAAAGATTGGTGGAAAAAACAAAAACTACTTACTAAAGAAGGAGATGTTCTAATAAACTCAACAGGAGAAGGAACTATCGGTAGGTCCTCTTTTATATCAAAAAAATATGCAGGTTTATTGTTTGATAGTCATATACTCCTATTTCGCGGTAAACAAGATTTAATAAATGGAAAATACTTTGTATATTGGTTTAACTCAAAAATAAATCAAGAATACCTAAATGAAATAAAATCTGCTCAAACAACAAAGCAAACTGAATTAGGGTCTAATAATCTAGGCAATATGTTAATTCCACTACCTTCTATTGATATACAAAATAAAATAGTTAATAAAATTGATAACTGGGAAAAAGAAATTGAAGATACAAAGCAAAAAGTTGAATTATTAAAAACCGAAGCAAAGAAAAAGTTTGAAGATAATTTATTTAATATATGAAAGCAATAAGGGTAGCGGGGGCGCTAACGCACCCCGCACCCCTATAACTAACTTTATGGATAAACTAAACAAGCTATCATTACCCGCCACGATTTTAATAGCCAGTCTTATTTTAGGGGGCTTTATTTTTGCGAGCCAAGTTATTAAACAACAGTCTATTGAGAGGCAACAGCAGATAGAATTAGAAGCAAAAGAGAGGCAACAGCAGATAGAATTAAAAGCAAAAGCAGAGCAAGACAATAGGAATTACATAGCTAAAAGGAAGTTAGATTGTTTGGCTATTTATAAGACCGAGAGTGATAAGTTTAACAACATAAGAAGCTGGAATTACAAAGAGCCGTTCAAAACAAAAGACCCGTTAAAAAAAGGTGGGTATATTCCTATTCACCCTATCTACGACATGTGCGAGATTATTTACAAAGACAACAAAACAGGAGAGAACTTTAGCAAATATTTTTAATAAGAACTTTCCTATTGCAACTACTGATACTTGGACACAAGACCAATCACTATGGACTCACATATCATCAGATTTACACATACGGCAGAACTACCGACACCAGACTCTACAGAGGCGTTAGTCACTGGAATGGACTATGTAATTGGTGTTACCACGGCAATCACCAACATAGACAGGAAAGACAACCAAGATGGTACTTTTACTTTTACCTACAAGGCGAGGGTAGCGACTGTAGATTTGGTCAACGCCGTTGGTAAGTCTATTCAAGCAAGAGCAAAGGGTAGCGAAAGCAAAAGACAGCGTGGGCAGCTTTTTGTAATCCACAGAGACTACAACATCGAGGAGGACTTCGAGACATGGTATCCAAAGGCTATGGCATCACAAATGCGGCACACAGAGGAAAACTTGAGTGCTGACAATCTATTGCAATCTTAACAAAAGGGGTATAATTACGTTATGCCCCCCATAAGAATACGAAAATCAGACGCAACCTTTTCAAGATATGTCCGGGCGAGAGATGGCAAGTGTATGCGGTGTAAAAAATTGGGCGAGCCTGACAAGGATGGCTTACCGATCACCGGACTCCAGTGTTCCCACTATTTCGGCAGAGCTGGAAACGGTACACGCCATGAGCCAAACAATTGCATAGCTTTATGTTTTGGTTGCCATCAGATATGGGGAAGCAACGACCGTGAGGCGTACCGAAACTTTATGATTTCATGGTTGGGTGAAAACGGATTTAAACTATTGGTGATCCAAAATAACACCTATAAGCGCAAAGACGAAGTTATGGCATACATACAGTCTAAAGCACTCCTGGATGATCTTTTAGCACAGCGTGTAGCGCACCACAAACGCATTACAGCGTAATAAATACAAAACAGGTAACGTATGCCAATAATCTGTTTATTCTGTCAGGACACCCGTACTTTACAAACTGTGAACCCGTGGGAGTACGAGGGTGAGCGGATTAACGAACCATGGGCGGTTATAAATGTTTGTAACCACCACAGACAAAACATGACGAAGGTGATGACAGAGAAAATAAAACTCGCCAGCCTGAAAAAGATATCAAATATTGGCGAAGTTAAGAGAAAATACCCACATATAGCGTGGAGCAGTATTTATGGATATTTAAAATATCGACACAAAGATTATGAAGGAGGAGGATAAGTTTTATTGTCAGTCGTGCGGCAAGGAAACTGCAAGGGAAGCTTTCAAAGAAGTCATTAAAGACTTCGTGAGTAATTTGATGTTCAAAACATTCGGTCAAGACGTAACTGGCGTTGAATACAAGCTTAAGCTACGGGTGTGCAAGGTGTGTTATTACAAGAATGTATTCTGGCCACGTCATTGACATTTGCTAGTGTATGTTGTCTTGGTGTATAATTAGACAATAACTTTTGGGTAAATGAAATGATCATCAGGCTGTCACATACAATGTTTGATGTTAATCCTGATATACGCTTTTCGGGTCGACGAGGAGTAAGTCAAGGCTTGTTGTTTGAACTGTATCGGCGGCAGAAGGTACTCTCGTATGATTTACAGGACTTAAAAGAACTGTATTTCATACGAACAAAGAAAGTTATTGATAGAAAGAACCTTTGGACTTGGCTAAAAATGCTAGAGGTTTACGAGCGGGCCCAGGAAGCAAAGAATATGGGAGCATTGGAAGTTACGGGAGAATGGTTTGGTGATAACATAGAATTTATTTTAAAGCGCATAAAGATATGAGTGGAAGACCTACAGACTATTGTGATGAAATTGTAGAAAAAGCTCGGCAGTATGTTTTATCAGCTGAAGATGAGGATATCAACCAATTAGCTGGCCTTACCCAAAAGGGAACTGAACTATTCAAGTCTAGGATAAAAGTAAATCTACCAAGCATTGAAGGGCTTTCTTTACATTTGGGAATATCAAGGGAAACCGTTTATGATTGGGAAAGTCAAGAGAGTAAGAAGGTATTTTCTGACATCATTAAGGAATTACGAGCAAAACAGGGCAAACAATTGATTAATAAGGGATTATCAGGTGAGTATAATTCAACCATTGTTAAGGTGCTTTTATCGAAACACGGATACAGAGAAGGTGTAGAACAAACTGGCAAAGATGGCGCAGATTTACACGAGAAACTAACACCAGAACAAAAACAGAAACTGGATACTATTTTATTGGGGCTATAATGCTTAACAAACAGGCATTACAAAGATGCATTGATGGAACAGCCGCAGAGCGATTATATCTCACTGAAAGGGATTTCTCGCTCTTTTTTACGTATTACTACATAGATTATATTAAGTATGATTTTGCGCCATTTCATTATGATATGTTTCAAGATGTTATGGACGCATACAATGGCACGTACCGAGAGATTGCGTGGTTTATCTTTAGAGAAAGCGCAAAGACTAGCTTTGCGAAAGCAATCTTATCGTGGACTATTTGTTTCAAGAAGCGCAAATACTTAAATGCAGACTCTTTTGATAAGGAAAACGCAGAAAGAACCCTATTTGATACCGTGTTAGAACTGCAAACTAACCCTAGAATTATTGGGGATTTCGGGCAGCTATACAATTCCAAGCGATCAATGAGTGAAGTATCTCAAAAAAGAGTATCCAACTTTGTGACCAACAACGGAATTCGTGTTGAGGCTCACTCCACACAAGAGAGTGTTCGAGGTCGGTTACACGTCAATCAACGTCCTGATTGGTTGTTACTTGATGACTTCGAGACAGTAAAGACCAAAGGGAGTAAGGCATATACCAAACAAGTAATTGACCACATCAACGAGTTTAAAGCTGGATTAGATTCAACAGCGTTAGTCTTTTATTTGGGAAACCGTATAAGCGAATATGGAAGCGTACAGACGCTCATAGACCGTGCTAAGACTGATAACCGCCTCTTGGTTCGCAATGTGCCTGTAATCGCAAATAATGAGCTCACGTGGGGTGCTAAGTATACTATGACTGATGCAGAAGCCGCTGGAACGAACAAGGTTAGCCTAGAGGACAAGAAACGCTCGCTCGGCACGCAGGTATTCAATTCCGAGATGATGAACTTGCCGATTGACGACACCACCGCCGAATTTAAAAAAGAGTGGCTGAAAACTATCACCGACAGCGACGTCAAGCGTATGAATACCCGGAATTTTGGCACGATTGATCCAGCCTACTCTCAAAAGGATTCAGCCGATCAGATTGGTATCACGATTAACCACGTTAACCGAGAGAATAGGTGGCATTTGCGTTGTTTCGGCACCCGTCAAACACCAAAAGAATTGATTGAAACTATGTTTAATCTGTATGAACGGCACCACCTAGAGTGTTGGGGTGTTGAGGAGGGCGTGTTTGATTTGGTTATCAAGGAGTTTCTCGATGACGAAATGCGTAAACGCAACAAGTTTATGACAATTATCAAGCTTAAGCATTCAGGAACAAACAAACAGACCCGGATTAGAGGGTTATTACCACGCTATGAGAGTGGTTCGGTGTATCATATTGACCACGAAGCAGTGGATTTAGAGGAACAATTGAGAACATTCCCGACTGGACAGCTAGACGATTGCCTTGATTCAGCTGGTTACCAGATTCAAATTGCTAAACCACCATACGAGGAACAGCAAATTGAGGAAGAAGTAGCACCGATGTATCCAGATATTGGGATCTAGTACCACGGGGGTTGTATAATACTTTCTTTACTGCTACACTGTTTTAGTACGTAGATCTTCACAATTGCATTGACGTCGTGGTCAGCGGCTCTCGACGTTAAATAAGAGTGGCTGAAAGGCATGGTCGATTAACTCGTCGCCACCCAAGTAAATAAAATGTTTGTTTATTTAGGCGGCGAGTGAGAGGCGGAACACTATCGTGCTGATAACACCTAAAAATAGCTTCTGTATTGGTAGCACGAGCTAGGAAGAGGTATTTCAATGCATACATCTTCCTAATTCGTTCTAGCATCTGTAAGGTGGTAGAATGTTCCGTTATTCATTCAAGGTTACTATGGCAATAAATGCTCAAACAAGAAACAAGATTATAGCCCAGGCACTCACTGAGATTACCTTTGCTCGCCGTTATAAGCAGGGAAAGATTAGGAACTGGCAGAAAAACGAGAGCATGTATTATGGGTTCAAGCAATCACTAGATACTTCGAGAGCTAACGTTGAACTGGGCAAAATGCAAGGATTCGTAAATACGATCCTTTCAAAGATTGATAACCCATTGGTATTTAAATTTGTCAAAGGGGATGAGGCAGACTTGAAGCCAGCTAAACGGCTCAATGCCCTAAGAGAGAAAGACGCAAACAGGGACGATTGGGACATTAAAGATATTTTAGGCAAGAAGCAGGCTATTCTTTATGGTCGAGCTATTTATTGCTATCACGCAGATAATTACAACAAGATTTATACTCCATGTCTTGAAAACGTAGATGTGTACGATTTTCTTGTTGATCCTTCAGGCGGTGGGTATGATCTAGAAAAGGCCTATTATATGGGTCGATATGGTGTTGTCAAGACTCGCCAAGAACTAAAAGAAGGACGTAAGGCTGGTATATACTTGAAGACAGAGGTTGATTTACTCTTGAGTGGTAGCTCAAACAACACCGAGATTACTAATGAAGTAATCAATGAGAGCAATCGTTATTTGGGACTTTCAGACACGCAGCAAAGAGAACTACAAAACAACGACAAGTTTAAGTTTTGGGAGTGGTATACAACATTTTCAGAAGACGGCAAGAGATACTACCTACTCTTAGAAGAAACATCGGGTCGTGCGCCCCGTGTTGAATTATTAGAAGATTGTTTAGAGGCAGACCCACAAACTGGTGAAGTGATGTTTCCTTTCTGGTCATGGGCTGCATACCCTGATTTAACAGAGTTTTGGACACCAAGCTATTGCGATTATGTTCGTGAGGTATTCATGGCACAAAGCATTTCAATCAATCAAATGATTGATAACGCAGAACAAATCAACAGACCGCAAAAGGCAATCAACGTTGATAGAATACAAAACATAGCCGAGGTCCGGTATAAAAAAGATGGATTCATTAAGGTTTCCGGTGAAACTAACGTGAATAACGCTGTACAGATTCTAGCTGTTCCACCAATTGATACACCGATCAAGGTATATGAAACGCTTGATACTATCCAACAGGTTGAAAGTGGTGTTAATAACGGGGCGAAGGGTATCGCTAACGAAGATAAGGTCGGTATCTATGAGGGTAACCAAGCTGCTGCAGCCGATAGATTCGGACTTTTAAACCTTAGTTATTCATTCGGTTATAAGCGATTTGCCAAACTTTACTTAGCTGGAACGCAACTCATCACTAAAAAGATTGCCATTCAGTTGATCGGTATTGATGGTATCCAGGTAGAGGAAATTACCAAGAAAGATCTCAAGACTTACTCGCCACTTAATGTGACAGTCAAATCATCTGATGCTGAAACAAGTGCAGACTTCATTGATAAAAAGACTAAGATTGAGTTTTTGAACAACAGCATAGCTAACCCAGTTGTTGGGCAAACACTTAACCCTAAGGCAGCATTTGAAATGATGGCTGAAATTGTTGGACTTAATGCAGATGATATCAAACGATTACTCGACAAAGACGAATACGGCAACGCTGAGTTACTATCAGAAGCGGCGAGAGATATTAAGCGCATTTTAGGAGGTGAACGGATTAAACCAAATGAAGCGGCTAATAATGCGTATAAGCAAAAGATTGTTGACTACCTACGAGACAATAAAGAGTTTATGTCAAATAAACAGTGGGGTGATATGGCAGCATATCTAGAGACAATCGAACCATTCATTATCCCAAACATGGTGTCGTCATTGACTAAAAAGCTATCACAGGAGGGTGTATTGGGTGGCGAACAAGGACTCAACCCAGGATTATTAGGCCAACCAGCCGAGTCGCCAGTAGTTGAACCAGTCAATCCAGTTGAGACTCCGGTTCCACAATACTAATACGTAACTATACATATGGCTAAATATACTATTGAGGCAGCCCACAAGGACGCAAACAAGTCGGTTATTAGGAAGAGTGAGATGGAAACCAGTTTTATAATGGAAGATGTTTTAAAGCACCTAGACGAAATTAAAACATCTCTTAAAGTAGTGAGCACCAAAGTTGATGTTATTGGTGCGCAGATTAGCATATACGAAGTTGAAAGATTTCAGCATTTAAAAGAGGGATCTGTTGATGACATTAAACATTTGTTTGATTACTGCAAAAAACGACTCGAACTTGATGGCTTGATTGGTGACAAGACGTACCTGGAGGATACAATTGGTGAGTATGAGGTTGAATTGTTAGAAATTAACAAGCAATTATATGGCGACACCAAAGACAGCCGCAAAGACAACGACAAAAAGCAGGAAAAACTATAGTAAAATACTCGAAGCAGCTCCTGCATTGACAGGGAATAAGGAGCTAGAGGGCTTAGCTGATACCCTCGATGATGCACAGGCGTTGGCAGTATTTGTTGATAGCGATGCAGGCAAAGCCATGATTAACGCCCGAAGTAGGATTTGCAAGGGCTTAATCGGTGACATTATCGGTCAAGTTAAACTAGCTGAGTTTGAAAGAATGAAGGTATCGGTACTATCCCTAGACTCCAACCTATCGTTACTGAGCCAGCTATTAAACGCCAAAGACAACGAGGATGCACTCCAGCAGGTTGTTGACGATATTGTACGCAAAGAAATTTAACTACATTGTACGCAAAGAAATTTAACTACCACAGAATTACTAACTAGCACCTAAGACGTGCTAGTTTTTATTTATAAGTCGGAGGACTCAAAACTTTTTCCGCCCTAATAAGCGGTCACTAATTATTAGCAGGGGGCAACCCTGTAAAAATGCTATGGATAATATCCAAACGCCTGCAGAGGAACAGGTCAAAGAACCTCAAGAGGAAGTAGTAGTAGAAGAAGTGGTAGTTGAAGAGCCAGAAGAAGCCAAAGTTGAGCAAGTGCCGTTAGAGGACATGATCGAAGAGAAAAGGCCTGATGTGCGCAATCAGGACAGTGTCCCACTCGCAGCACACCTTGAGTTAAAGAGAGAGTTAAAAGCACTACAAAAGACTATTAATAAAACTCAACAGTCTGATGTGTCGCTGGCTAACTCAGATATTAGCTCAATCGCTAACGAGTACGGTGTTGACAAAGACTTTGTTTCAAAACTGGCAAACGCTATCCAAACAAACACTCAGAAAGAAGTAGAGGCGAAATATGCGCCAATACTTGAACGGCAGGAAGCGGAACGCCGAGCCGAAAAAATGGAAGCATTATTCGACAAGGTGTTTGAACAGTCAATCAAAGAAAACCCTGATTACGCAAAGATTGCTAATAAGGGCATTATCAAATCATTGGCTTTCAATCCTGCTAATTCCAAAAAGACTGTTGTACAGATTTTGGAAGAAGCTTACGGTAACTCAATTCCGACTAAACCGTCCATAGAGACTGCTCGCCCAGCTCCCAACAAGCAAGATAAAGTTGACTTTGATAGTATGAACGCCGAAGAAGCATCAGCTGCGTCTATTGATCCTTCATTGAAGGGTGAATATGCAAACTGGTTGATTAAGAAAGGCATGATCTAGCAAGGCCAACTAACGGCTCTGACACCCTGTATTAAGCAGGGGTCACATTAACTTTTATGTCATTAACAGATTTTAAGACAGCGTTTTCCAATACGTACCAGGAAATTTTCCAAAAAGTATTGGTGGCAATGAAAATTGCTAGTACCCGATTCTTGCCAGAATTGAAGTACGGTCAATCAGTAACTCGTGTTAAATACGATATTAGTGCAGTTCGTGTTCGTTCAATCACAATCGGTACTGACCGAACAGTCGATCCAATCACTGACTCAACTCAGTTGTTGACCATCGACCGTAACTACGGTACTACCTTCCCACTCTCGACTCGTGAAACCGTGCAAGCTGGCCCATTGAACCCAGCCTCGGTTATTGGTGGAAAAGTAGCTCGCAAAACTGCTATCTTTGTTGATGGTGATGTTTTGTATGAGACAGTCAATGCATTTTCAACCTTTGACACTGGTGACTTGACTACATCTGCTTCAAACGGCACACCTGTTACGTTGAGCTCAACGACCGTGCCACAGCTTGTAGCTCGTGCTCCTGCTAAGTTAAAGCGCAACAACCAAGATTTGGACAACGTAGCTTTCGTTATGGACGCTACCGCCTCATCTGATTTTACTCAATACTTGATGGGTAAAAACATTGACTTGGCTGGTTCAGTTTTCAAGAACGGTTACTCAGGTTCAATTGCGAACGCTGAAGTATACGTCTCAGAAAACCTGACTGGTGAAGGCTTGCTCTCAATGGCTACTGCGCCAACTAACGGTGATACTGTTATCATCAACGGTGTAGTGTTCACGTTTGTTAGCTCCATTGGTACAACTGCTGGCAATGTTTTAATCGGCTCTGCTGATGCAACTCGTGCCAACTTGACTGCTTTGATCAATGATCCAGCAACCACAACTGCTCAGGGCGTTGCGTTATCTGCTGCAAACATCCTTGTTATCACTGATAACTTGCGCTTGGTTGCTACAAACAATGACACAGCCAACACCATGACCATCGTTGGTAAGGGTTCAGGTCGCATGACATTGACTGAAACATTCACCGATGCAACTGATACCTGGACACGGAACTTTATCCACGTGTACTTTGGTCGAATGGGTGCTATTGATGTAGTTATCCAAGACAAAGTAGACATGGAAATGCGTGAAGAACCAAAGCAACGTGCAATGAACATCATGTCGGATGTGTTGTACGGTATCTACACATTCACTGATGGTCAACAGCAATTCTTAGATGTAAAGATTGCTGCATAGTAATTAAATAATTTATCTTAATTCTATGCCGTACTCAATAACAGGTACTACGCTACAAATCTACGACAAAACGTTGAACGGATTGGCATTAACTGCCACGATCGATTCGGGTACTATCCCAACGACCATCTCAACATTTGCTCCTGGTTGTATGATCTTAGACCTATCAACTGGTATTCGTTACTACAACAGTGGTACGACTGCCGCCCCTGTTTGGAGTCAATCAGGTTCATCAGCCTTAGCCGATGCTCAGATGATGAAACTCATCCAAGTTGACGTTACGGCTGCACAGATGATTGCAACCACAGCTGGCTCATTGAGTCATGCAAATGGTTTAATCGTTGTGCCTGCCGCTGCTGCTGGCTATGTGAATATCTTGCATCGATTAGTTGTTTCATACACCTTCTCAATTGCAGCGTTCACAGGCGGTGGCAACACTACGGTAAACATCGGTAGTGGCGGTGCTGCCTTAACTGGTTTAATTGGTACAGCTTCATTGTGGCAAAGTGCAGCAAACGTAATTTATTGGTTTAATCCACTCGCCGTTGTTGCCGCTCCAATAACAACCGCTACCTCAATCAACTTGGTCACTGCCTCAGCCATTACCAATCCTGGTACTGCCGCTGGTTCATCCAAGGTGTATTGCTGGTACTCGACCGTAGCAATTTAGTTTGCTTCCCTAGCCTCTTTACGGAGGTTGGGATAAGTAAATTATTATGACTGGACAAGACATAATCTCAGCGTACGAATTATATGTAGATGATGCTAATACTCTTTCGAGTACCGAAGAGTTAGCATTACTTAATCGTGTTTATCACAAGGTATTAAATGCTCGTGTGTGGAGTTTTCTTGTTACGAGTGCAAGCGGTGTAGTGTCAAGTAGCGTGCCATACATTGCGCTTCCAAGTGATTTCAAATACATGTCGCCTAACCAGCTCGATCAAGATACTCAGGCCTGGTATACGGTAGTTTTTATTGGTAGTACCTACGAACCATATAAACTAATCAGTATCGGGGAGCGCAGTAACTACCGACAAACAAAGGGAATTTTTTATTTGGACAACAAGAATCGGCGCATTGTGTTTACTAAACAACCTACATCTGCCGATGCGTACGATTATGATTATGTGTATCAACCAGTTGATCTTACTACCGCAACATCGCCAGTATTCCCTTCATATTTCCACGATATTATATTTTACGGGATGGCTGCAGAATTTGACTTAATCCAGCAGACAGAGAAACAACTATCGTATAATCGTGAGAACAGTGATAAGTATTCAGCGATGCTTACCCTGATGGCATTAGAAGACGAACGAATTAAAGCTGGTATTTAATATGCGCGAATGGATAACCACTGGCTTTGGACTGGGGACACATTCTCAGCTCCTGCCCGATTTAATCCCACAGCAAGCCGCCCAGTCTGAATCAAACTGGGTTTCTTCTGATGGTATCAATGAGTTGGTGCGGGGTCGTCTTCTTGTTGGTGCTAGAGAAACTGGCACATCGTTTGTTACGGGCTTACATTTTGGCTACAAAGCAAATGGCACGTCAGTCATGTTTGAAAAGATAAATACCGTCATTCGATATTACAACGGTACGGCGTGGATTAATGTTGTCACTGGCTTGACCGCAGGTGCTGAATATACATTTTCAAACTACGCTTCTTTAGCAGGTAATTTTGTCTATGCAACGGGTAGTGATGGTATTTATAAGATAATGACCGCTAATCCTGGAAACTTTGCTTCAATGTACGACCCAGCCAAGAACTTCAAGGGGTATTCACTGATCAACGACTCACGCATGATTATGTGGAACTTACCCAATGACACGACCGGATTATATGGTAGCTGGGTTGATAGGCAGGACTCAACTGTTTATACAACCGTCACGGCTGAGGCGACGATTCCACTATCTGGTACGCTTGCTTTTAAGGCTGGCGATGCTAAACGCACTTGTTTCGGCGTTAGTATTACTCTTATTGGTAGCGGTGAAGTCTATACAGATGACTACGTTGGGATTTTGACTGGTTCGTTGGGTGGGACTGGAACAATCAACTACATGACAGGTGCGTACACTCTCTCAAATCCTGGTACAGGCACGGCTAATTATCGCTGGGAAATGACTAATAATAAGGGTGTCACTGATTTTACCAAGAGTGCACCCCGTCTCGCTGGCGAGGGTTTTATGTTTCGTCAAGACTTAGGTGGCGATGCTATTCAAAACGTATTGATTCAAGACGGTAAATACTACTCTTATAAGTTACGCTCGGTATATGAGCTTAACCTAACTGCAGACGATACAAACGCAACAAACATTGTGTTTAGACGTGATATCGGGCTTCCATACTGGCGTGCGTGCTGGTCGACTAGTGATGGTATGGTGTATTTAGACAACTCAAACCCCAACAAACCACGCCTAGCGATACTTCAAAAGAACGTGGTTGGCGATAACCTGACTCCATATTTTCTAGCTGAACAGTTTAACTTTTCGGCGTACACTTGGGACGCTTGCGCGGTCACTACCTACGGGGAAAATATTGTTTTTAACGGCAGAACCTCAGATAGTGCCACTAATAACAAGCTATTTATTTACAATAAACGGCGTAATTCTTTAGATGTTGAGACATTTTCAAGTAAAGTGTGGGCTAAAGACGATGGTATTTTATACAGCGGAGACTCACTTTCAGAGAATGTTTATAAAACCCTTAATGGATTTGATGATGACGGGTATAAAATTGATAACTTCTGGATTGGTAAAGATGATAATTTCACTGAGGAACGGCTGAAAAAATATAAGTGGCTCTATGTTAAGGGACTCATTACCACCAGCCAAGCACTCCAAGTGTGGGTTAAATACGACAACAGTAACTTTACCTTAGTTGGTACAGTCGTTGGCAACGGTCCATACGTTGACTCAGGGCAGGTTGTAACCATCGGATCAAGCGGTATTGGTGTAAATGAGATTGGTGGAGGTGGTGAAGTAGTCACGGGGTCGCCATATTTCACGGCCTTGAAAATAAATACCCCAAAGTTTCGAGTACGAACAATTATGTTTATTGCAACGGGTATCGGGTATGTTAATTTTCAATTGATAAAAGACCACAATATAATGCTTTTTGCAAACAAGCTCCCCGCTAAGTATATGATTAAACAAAATGTGAGCCTTGATGGGCAGCAATCTGATTTGTAGCTACCACAAAGTAGCATAGATTTTAGGTACACGTTGTAAACTAAACTCAATATGACTCAACTTCTAGTAAAAACAATTGCTAATTTCCAAACTCAACTAGCCGCAACCGCTGCTGTTGGTGCTACGAGCTTGACTTTACAGTCAGCGACTGATCTTGATGGTATTGCTCTCCCTACTGCTACCTATGGTATGACTGTAGATGAAGGAAGCTCAACCGAGGAACACTTCACGGCTACCGTAACAGGAGTAAATTTAACTAACGTTCAGCATGTCACTCGTGGAACAGGCGTAGGAACGTCAGGATTGGCTCTAGCGCATCGTTTAGGTGCGCAAGTGAAGATTACTGATCACCCAGCCATAAAGCGCATAATGAACGTTTTAGACGGTACAACCGACTTCGACGCAGGTACTCCCCTGGAGTATGACGGTACTGCGAGTATTACGACCAGTAATCAGTTAGCAACAAAAGCATACGCTGATAGTTTGGCAATTGCTGGTGCTCCCGACGCTGCAACTTCCATAAAGGGTATTGCTAGGATTTCGGTTGCTCCCGCTTCGCCTACTATTCCAATAACGGTTGGTGATAACGACCCTCGTGTTCCTACTCAAGCAGAAAATGACGCAATGGTTGGTACTTCGGGTGCGCCTTCAACAAGCAATAAATATGTTACCAATGACGATGTCAGCAATGCTGGAGTTTCGGCTAAGATTGTTCGGTTGAATGGTACGACATATCCAGCTGGTAGTGGTGTGAATATCACTGGCGTTGTTCTCAATAGCCAATTAAAGTTTGGCGGAACAGGTGCAGACGGCGCATTAAATACTACGGGTGGCGCAGTCGCTATTGATTTTGGTTCTAATTCGGTGGTAGTAAAAAATTATACTTCAATTACGATTGCAATTAACAATCTTACTACTTTGAATCCTGCAACCAATGGTAGTATTTTATATTTGAAGTCTCAAGGTGACGTTACCATATCTGCGAGCGTCGTTGCTTCTGGGATGGGCGGTTTAGGAGCACCTATAAATTCTGCAGGTGCAGGCAATGTTGGATTAGTAGGGACAGGTGGCTTAACTTTTAGCAATGTTTTTACTAACCCAGGGACAGGTGGCTTACAAAACTCTGGCGGTCCAGGTACTGGAGGGGCGTTGTTGTCTTGTTTAAACTCTACTATCGGCAAAGTTATTAGATTTGCCTGTGGGGCAGGCGGAGGAAGTGGTGGATATGGAATTGGTGGCTCTCCAAGCGCAACCCCTGGTACTGGAGGACGAGGCGGAGGCGTTATTATTATCGAATGTGCAGGAGCCTTAAATTTCACTGGCACAATCACGGTGGCTGGGGCAGTAGGTGGTGTAAGTAGTGATGGGAGTACTGGTGACGGAGGCGGCGGTGGTGGAGGAGGAGGAGCAGGAGGTACGATTATAGTTTTATATACAACTCTAACCATGAACTCTGGCACGCTTACTGTATCTAGTGGTGCGGGTAGTGCAGGGAGTACCGATAGTGGTGGTGGCACTGGTGGTGACGGAGGCGGCGGTGGTGGAAATATAGCTGCTGGTACTGATGGTTCAGTTAATTCTGGGGCAGTAGGTGGTGCTGGTGGTGCTGGTGGTGTTGGACAATCATTGATAGTTGCCAATACTGATTTTTTATAATTCTATGCCTATTTTAACAGACGCACAAAAATCAAACCTAAATACCGCGGCCCAGCGAGTAGCCACTGGTCAAGCGGGCGCAAGCACAGCCACTAATGCGGGCGATGTTGCTAACCTTGAATATGCTAAACGAGTGTATGGATATGAACCAACTTTGTTTAGTGATGTCCAAACACCTCCAGTGGTCAAAGCGCAGCAACCATACGAATATGTTTCGCAGAAAACAAATGACCCTATTTTAGATAATCTACTCAAGCAGGCAGGTCAGGCAGCGGGGGGAACAGTAGACGATGATCAAATCAAAGCCGATACATTACGTCAATTCCAACAACAGATTGATACGATAAACCTTGTTTATGCAGATAAACTTAATCGTGCAAGGCGTTTTGGCGAAGGTAATTTAGGCTCAGCGGGAGCAATCCAAGCTCGTAGTGGCTTACTTGGCTCAGACTTTGGTGCAGCACAGACAAACAATATCCGGGAACAAAACCTGCAACAACAAAGCCTAGTTGATCAAGAACGCATAGCTGCTATCAATGACTTAGTTAATCAGTCAAAGTCACTAGCTAAGCAAGAAATTGCAGACAAGCGGGCTGCTATTCAAAAGGGTGGTGAGGATTATTTGAAATACTTATCAACGGTGAATGAGAGTAAGGACAAGAACCTCGGCGCTGTTATTGCGTCAATCCTTCAACAGGGCGTTGATATCAATACAATCGATCCTGCTCAATTACAAAATATTTCCAATGACTTAGGTGTTCCTGTAGAGCGGATCAAGGCTTTCTATGCAGAAAAGAAGTCAGAACTGGACACACTTAATGCTAAGGCAGCTAGAGAGGGTCAATTTAACCTAAGCCCAGGACAAGTCAGGTATGATGCGCAAGGTAATATCATTGCTGAGGGAGCTGCTAATGACGAAGGCTTTGAGTTAAGTCCCGGACAAGTCAGGTATGATAGTAAAGGTAATATAATTGCGCAAGCTGCATTCAGAGCAACGGGTGGGGGTGGGGGTGAGGGTGATTCATCAACAAAAGCTACGGCTGCTATCTTAAAAGAGTTGCAAAAGTTTTTCGGCGAGACTGATGCGTTTAAGATTATCGAGGATGTTAAAACTTACGGAGCGTATGCAACCATGCAAAGTATGATTGATAACAATGCTTCAATGGATGAAATAAATGCTTTTGCGCGCGCCTATGGTTTCGCTGAAAAAAATGCTTTAGGCAGTGCTGCTATTTTCCAAAACAACACATCACCGTATAATTTTAATTTTGACGATACTACAAAACCAACCAATTTACCTATCGAGTCTTCATCCGAGTCTTCATCGGGAAATGAGCAAACACCATAACCTACAACTATGGCTTACATACCTATTGGTCAAGCCAAGATAAAATCAATAAATCAGCCCACTAAAACAGGTGGGTATATTCCGATTAACTCAAAAGCACCTGTTAAAGCTTCTGTAACCACTAAGGCAGTTTATACTCCAATCGGTAAACCAAAATTAAACACACTGTCGCCCGTAGTCGGTGGTGGTGCGTATTTTGGTACGATGGCAGACAAGGTAAACGGGGGTCGTTCAACATACGGTGGCTTTCCAACAAAGATAGGCTTTGAGCGTAATGACATCGTTCCTGTTTTTGCGGGTGGAGCAAATTCAAGCCCTAAAAATATTGAGTATTTGAAAAGTGGTACGCCACTTCAAAGATTATTAGGAACGCCAGTACAAAAAATCTCGCACGATAAGCGTCAGGTTCGTTTTGATGAGGGTCGAGTAGCTAAGGAGCAGGAAATAAGCCGTTTATACAACGCAGGTAAAATCTCACGCGCTGATGCAATTACAGCAATCAAGCGTTTTGACTTTGAGCAGGAACTGAAGTCTACCGCCGATCAGGACTACAGGAAGCAGTATAATAAAAACCTCGGCACCGCTGCTAAGGGTGGTCTTGGATTATTTACCAAGGCGATACCAGCCGCAGCTAGGAAAGCTGGTCAATTCGGTGAAGCATTACAAGAGAGCGCCCAATTCACAGGTGGCTTGATTGGTGATGTTGCACGCTTTTTGCCAAGAGCTATTGCTAAAACAGCTATCTCTGGCTCCCCAACCCAACGAGAGGCGATACCAAGACCTGGTGTTCAGCAATTTATATTAGGCAAAGACCCAATCAAGCCCGTGAGTGCTAGTATTTTAGACGCTCAAAAATCGGTTAAAGAAAAATTACAATCAAAGGGGATAGAAGAGGGCATAGCGACAGGTATTTCGTTGGCGGTATCACCAATCTTTTTTGCCGGAATGACTGCCGCTGACTTAACACCATTTGCAGGACTACGAAAAACAACTTTTACTAAAATAGCTGCGTTCAAAGAAATACCCGCTATTGTTAGTGAGTTAAAAACGATATTCAAAAATGTTGGAGACAACGAGTTGGAGCAACTAGCTATCCAACTAAAGAATATAACCAACCCAGTTGAAGTTGAAAAAATTGTCGAAACATTTGCGAAGAGGTCAACAGTGCAACCGTCCCCCGCCTCCCAAGCTGTGGCTAAAGGACTAGTAACTTCACTTAAGGAAACGCCCATTGAGTTTGGACTAGGCAAGAAGTCAATACAGGAGCAACGTTTTGCTTTTCAGGCTCAACCGCTTTTTGCCAAACTAGAAAAAGCCAAGTTAACCAGAGAGGATAGTGTTGAGCTATTTAATGCTATGGATAATCCTGGTACTTATGTTGTTTCGGATGAGCTAAAGGCTCGTGGGGGAATTACGATTATTGACGAAGCAAGAAGTCTTAATCGGATAATAAGCAAAGAGAAACTAGACAATGAAATTATCGAGCGAGCATGGGATGACGATGTTTATTTGCGGACGGTACTTGAACAGCTGGACGGTAGTAAGCCAACTAGCGAACAGATAGTATCCTTAAAAAACGCCGCCTCGGGAACATTTAGAGAGCAACTAGTAACCTCTACTAGAAGGGGTGTAGGGGGACTTAAAGAAAAGTTACGGACACTTATTCGTAAGTTTGCTAACGCCGATTTAAGAGATGATTACCTTAAACAGTTTGGTTTGCGTACCAAACGTGATTTTGTTAATTCTGTAAATGAGAATATTCGTATTTCCAATCAGGTGTTGGCGAATAAAAAGTTCAACGATGCTATTCGTGATATTGCTCGTCGTGGTATCTACAATCAAGACGGCACACTACTCAAGCGAGCTGATATTTTTGAGGCATATAATCCACAAAACGTAAAGCAAACTGTCACGGATATTAAGCTTGAAATGAAAAAAGGGATTGAAGTGATTGTCGAAAACCTACGTTCTCAAAAAATATTAATCAACGATGAAGCCAATTTAATTAAGGCTGGTATCAGACAAGAAACTCGTAATGGTATTACCGAGCTAAAAGACATCAAACAGTACGCACTGGACGATATTGATAATTTAAAAGAATACCTACGGGCGCAACTCGCTCTTGTTAGTAGTCGATTTCGTCAAGACAAACTTAATTTGGTTGGCACTGCTCAATCGAATATAGATGATTTGCGTGAGCAAGCCGCCAAAAAGATAAATGACTATTTTGGCTCAATAACTATTAAACGAGCAGCCAATATCGACAAAGGATTTAGAGACTTGGGCGATATTCGTGGAGCTGAACCTTTGCGGGGGATTATGGTTGGCAAAAGGGATTTTGAAGCGATGAGCGAGTTGATAAAAGAAGTTAAACCTAGCTCGCTTGAAGACTTTGCCCGAACCATGAAACTAGTGCAGGCGACACTGGACTTGTTCCAGTTGCCACAAGCATTGCGTTCGTCTATATCGGTGAATGGTGGACTTAAAGGCTCGTGGCAGTGGCTCAAGGCTGTTTCCAATACCAGCGGTGTAACAATCAAAGAAATTATTGACTCGTCGGAGTTTGTTCAGCTTGGTAGGTCGAAGGATTTTGATATTGATATTTGGAACAAGACGCTCAAAAGCAATCCCGAGCATGATTCGGACTTTTTAACCATGCTCAAGAAAATTAATACCGCCACCGATGTTTCTGGGATTAGAGAGGTTAAAGATGTTATGGTTAGCATTGTTGGTGGACTGGAAAAATACCAATGGCAAACAGTGATGATACCAATGAAAGCAATGGCGTGGAAAAAGAAAGTTGAAGAGATGATCCGTCTCTACCCAGGAGTTGACGAACGAACAATAAAAGTCCAAGCCGGACGTTTCGTTGACGATTACTTTGGCGGGCAAAATTGGGATAAGTTAATGGCTCGTAACCCCAAAGCATTGTCACGCTCGGTACAACGAGCAGCACGAATTATTATGTTTGCTCCTGATTATTTAATGTCGAAGCTCAGAGTATTGAAGCATGAAACAATCGATGCGTCTATGAAATGGGGAAACCCAGAGGGTTCTAATGCTCGTAAAGCATTTATCCGTAAACTAATTTATGGCTTAGGATTGGCGCAAGTTATTAGTTATAAAATAAATGGGCATAGTACATTTGAGAATGATGACCCAAATCAATTCTATAAAATCCAAACGCCGATACTTGATGAGAAAGGTAATCCATACTATTTCAATATTATGGGCAATTGGGGGGAGACATACAACCTCATCAACCGCCCAATACCCGCCGTTGCTGGTGGGACAAGCGGCCCAGCAAGAGTTATCATTTCTGGTTTGAGTGGTGAGGGTATTGGCTTAAAAGTTTTAGGCGAATCATTAAGTCCTATCCCTTTGTCTTGGAGAAATATTGCAACGTATATAAAAAACCGATTAGTGCCTGATGATAAAGCAAAACACGGAATCCCGACTTCATTTGCGCATACGGCACTTTTATCCGGCGTGGAAGTTCTTGGCGGCGGTGGTACGTTTTCTGGTGGTAAGAGTAAAATACAAACACTGGCAAGAATGATACGAAATGGCAATGTTGATATGTTAAGTTTTTGGGAATGGATTACGGGAACAACAGAAAATTCCTCAGCAATCAAAAAGAAAACTGAGCCACTATATCAGCGCATTCAAGAGCTAATGAGCCAGGGGAAAATAGTAGAAGCCACTGCTATAACAAAAGCCATGACACCCGCAGAGTACGCCGAATACAAGAAACTGAAAGCCGCTGATAAGACAAAAGCCGCTGAGTCATTGTATCAGCGCATTCAAGAGCTAATGAGCCAGGGGAAAACAGCAGAAGCCACTGCTATAACAGAAGCCATGACACCCGAAGAGTATGCCGAATACAAGAAATTAAAGAAGAAAGCCGCTGAGTAGTACCGCAAAACTGTTGTCAACTTACCAATTAGGCTAGTGTAAGCATATGGACAATGAAGACCTAGAAAAAAAAATTGATATTGTCTTAGAGCAAAATGACATTATCATTAAGCAAAATCACAGCCAAGACCCAAGGGATTTCCTAGATGGTTTCATAACTGAACTGGGAAAGAAGTTGATTTTAAAGGGGATCAAGGGCGACACACCAAAAGTGGGTAAGGATTTTAAGCAGCCCGAAGCTGGGCCTCAGGGAAAGCCTGGGCCTCAGGGTGATAAACCGACTGATAAAGAGTTGGTTGATTTGATTATCCCATTGATTCCAGAACCTATCCCTGGGGAACCTGGGGAACCTGGGGCAGATGGACTAACTCCAACAACCCAACAGATACTTTCTTTAGTTAAGCCATTGATACCAACACCATTAAAAGGAAAAAAGGGTGACAAAGGTGATAAGGGAGATAGCTCATCAGATACGGGGATAGACATTGTGGCGAAACTCTCTGGCATAGAGGGTAAAGACCGCTTGTCTTTTTATGCGCTAAAAGATCAACCTCAATACTTCAGCGCACCCACGGGTACTGGTGGAGTTAATCCTAATAGCTTTACAAACACGGATACAATCATATTTAGCCACGATCCAAACACCAACACGATAAGCGCGAATGCTCAGTATCAGGTGTCTATTGACGCTAATGCAGATGGGTTAAAACTGGTCGGTGACGAGTTAGCTCCTGGGGTTACGAAATACTACGGCACGGGTGGGTTAGGTCAGAAGGGTTGGTTTGACATTGAAGCTGCATCTGTTGTTATCGGTAGTCCGGTAGGGGGCGGTACAGCTAATAGTGTTTTATTTACAGATGTTTCGGGCAATCTAGCTAACGATAGTAACTTCTCATACGCAAGCGGTACGGGGCTTATTGTTACATCAACGACGGGTACATCGGCCACACTTTCAACTACAAGTGGTATCGGTGCTATCGTGCTTGCTAACCCTGCTACCACAAACACTACGCACGAACTATTGCGCTTAACCCGCAACACATCAGGTACGGCATCGGCAGGTATTGGTTCAAGCCTCGACGTCTACCTAGAGGACGCAGGAGGTCAATCTGAATTATCAGCTGGGCTTGATTTCATCTTAACTGACGTCACAAACGGCGCAGAAGATTCAGTCATTGCGTTCCGCACCCGAAACAACGGCACCGTAGCTGAAAAAGCTAGACTTGATAACACGGGCAAGTTTAACGCAGTCCAATTAGAAAGCACTGTATCGACAGGTACAGCTCCGCTTGTTGTTGCTTCAACAACCCTAGTAACTAACTTGAATGCTGATTTACTTGATGGACAAACTGGTAGTTACTACCTAGATAGAGCTAATCAAACTGGTACACAGGGTATTTCAACCATCACGATGAACACTGGCCGCTTATTAGGACGTACAACTGCAAGCACTGGGGCGGTAGAAGAAATTACTCCAAACGCAATTAACTTTACGTTTGCTAGTGGAGCGTTAAATACTGTCCAAAATATTGACACTGGCGCAACACCTAGGTTTGCCACTGTTTATACACCACAACTTGATACGACCACCTCACTGACTATTAGAAATAGCATGAATGGTTTCATCGGCTATGGCGGTAACACCAATTCTAACTACGCACATGAGTTTTACGGCACGGCATACTTCAATGCTGGAATGACTATTCAGGGCAACGTGTTCACTTCAAGTGCTACTTTCGACAAGATTATAGCGGCTGATACGGCAGGGGCAGGAGCAAGCGTAGCCATTTACGGCAGCTCAACTAACAGCGTATCTGCTACTGGGATTCGTGGCATCGGAACGGCGATAGGTGCAGGTGGCCCGTCTTATGGTGGACACTTTGCGGCTGTTGAGGCTGGTGACACAAGTGGTACGACGTATGGTATCTACGCCACAGCATCGGGTAGCGTAGTAAATAACTGGGCTGGTTACTTTGCCAGTGGTAATGTAAACATTGAGAACAGCTTGATTGTAGGTGGCTCTATAGTCGGTACATGGGGTGGTGGCGTAATCTCAACTCAATTTGGCGGAACTGGTTTAAGCACATGGACGCAAGGAGATATCTCTTACTACGCGTCAGGTACGGTGCTTAGTAAGTTAGCGAAAGACACTAACGCTACCCGATACTTATCAAATCAAGGTTCAAGTAACTCTCCGGCGTGGAATCAGATAAACTTAGCTAACGGAGTTACTGGAGATCTTCCGTTCGCAAACATAACACAGGCATCAGCTCGCTCCGTCTTAGGGGTCACGGGTAACTCGACAGCAGACGTCGCATCAATACAAGGCACAGCTAACCAAGCGTTGGTTATTAATAGTGCTGGTACTGCACTT
>Ga0163154_10001392_pt1 | contig 37453 bp, 29 predicted proteins | sample OliLakLV19MP9P1_FD_148649 | JGI IMG/M metagenome (GOLD analysis project Ga0163154, IMG submission 148649) | Freshwater microbial mat bacterial communities from Lake Vanda, McMurdo Dry Valleys, Antarctica - Oligotrophic Lake LV.19.MP9.P1 | ecosystem: Environmental > Aquatic > Freshwater > Lake >... | reverse complement strand
GGCGACCGCCTTGGCGGGGGGCGTGGCGGCGCTGGTGGCAACGGGTTTGCGACGGGTGGCCTTCTTGGCGGCTGGTGCCGGCTGCTCGCCGGACAACTTCTGCACGCTGAGCTTGAGTTCGTCGATACGTTCAATCAGCGCGTTGACATCCTTGGCCGAGGGCACGCCGAGCTTGTTCAGCGCCTTGGCAACCCGCTCCTCGAAAATGTTCTCCAGTTTGTCCCAGTGGCCGGTCGCCCGGGACGAGATGTCGCTGGCCATGTGCGTCATGCGGTCGGTGGCGTCGTTGATGCGCCCCTCGGCTGCGGCCTGCGTCTTGCGCTGCAAGGCGGTGCCTTCCTTGACCAGCGACTCGAAGGCACGGGTACCTTCTGCCTGGGCCTTGGCAAAGGCCCCCAGGCCCGCCTGCCAGATCTGCTGGGCGGAGTCCTTGACCGAGCCGGTCAGGGGTTCATGTCCCGCAGCAGCCGGGCCGGACTTGTGCAGTTTCTTGACCAAGAGAGTCTCCTCGCGATGCGAAGACCGTCATGACGGCCCTCAATTGACTATGCGCCGACTGTACGGAGGCCGGCGCGCCCGGTGTAGGTGCGTGCCACTAAATCGCGCCACACCATCGGCGTGCGGGCAGGGGGGGTTAATGCTGAATGCCAAGCGCCGGATTTTCGGCAAGAATGCCACGGGTGGGGAGTCCACAGGCAACAAAGAAGGAACTGACATGCATTATTTTGTGACGGGCGCGACGGGATTCATCGGCAAGCGACTGGTTGGCAAGTTGCTGGCGCGCAAGGGGTCGGTGGTGCATTTCCTGATCCGCAAGGAAAGCGAGTCCAAGGTCAAGGGTCTGCGCGAGTACTGGGGTGTCAGCGCTGCACGGGCGGTGCCGGTGTTCGGCGACCTGACGGAGAAGAAACTGGGTGTGTCGGCCGACGCGATCAAGGCGCTCAAGGGCCACGTGGACCACTTTTACCACCTTGCTGCCGTCTACGACCTGGCAGCCGACGAGCAGCAGCAGGTGGCGGTCAACATCGACGGCACCCGCAATACGGTCGAACTGGCCAAGGCCATCGATGCCGGGCATTTCCACCATGTCAGCTCGATCGCTGCCGCGGGCCTTTACGAGGGCGTGTTCCGCGAGGACATGTTCGAGGAGGCCGAGAACGTCGAGCATCCGTATTTCATGACCAAGCACGAGAGCGAGAAGATCGTGCGCCAGGAGTGCAAGGTGCCCTGGTCGGTGTACCGCCCGGCGATGGTGGTGGGCGACAGCACGACCGGCGAGATGGACAAGGTCGATGGGCCCTACTACTTCTTCAAGCTGATCCAGCGCATGCGCCAGTTGTTGCCGCCATGGATGCCGTCGATCGGGCTCGAGGGCGGGCGCATCAACATCGTGCCGGTCGACTTTGTCGTCGCCGCGCTGGATGTGATCAGCCACAAGAGCGGCATCGCGAAGAAGTGTTTCCACCTGGTCGACCCGGTGGGTTACCGCGTCGGCGACGTGCTCGACATCTTCAGCAAGGCGGCACATGCGCCCAAGATGAACCTGTTCGTCAACGCGGCGCTGCTGGGTTTCATCCCGCGCAGCGTCACCAAGGGCCTGATGGCGCTGGCGCCGGTGCGCCGGGTGCGCAATGCGATCATGAAGGACCTGGGCCTGCCCGAGGACATGCTGACCTTCGTCAACTACCCCACCCGGTTCGATTGCCGCGAGACGCTGGCCGCGCTCAAGGGCAGCGGCATTGCCTGCCCGAACCTCAAGGACTACGCCTGGCGCATCTGGGACTACTGGGAGCGCCATCTGGATCCGGATCTGCACATCGACCGCTCGCTGCGCGGTACCGTCGCAGGCAAGGTGGTGCTGGTCACGGGTGGCTCCTCGGGCATCGGACTGGCGGCGGCGCACAAGTTTGCCGAGGCCGGCGCCACCACCATCATCTGCGGGCGCGACGTCGACAAGCTCGAGGATGCCTGCAAGGAAGCCAAGGCCAGGGGATACAGTTTCGTCGCTTACCCGGCCGACATAGCCGACATGGCAGACTGCGACCGCTTCATTAAAGTGCTGCACGACAACCATGGCAGCGTCGACTTCCTGATCAACAACGCAGGTCGCTCCATCCGCCGCGCGATCGAATCGAGTTACGACCGTTTCCACGACTTCGAGCGCACCATGCAGCTCAACTATTTCGGCTGCCTGCGGGTCACGATGGGCATCCTGCCGGCGATGGTGGCGAAGAAGAAAGGCCACGTGGTCAACATCAGCTCGATCGGCGTGCTGACGAACGCGCCGCGTTTCTCGGCTTACGTGGCCTCCAAGGCCGCGCTCGACGCCTGGACCCGCTGCGCCTCCAGCGAGTTCGCCGACCAGGGCATCTCGTTCACCACCATCAACATGCCACTGGTGCGCACCCCGATGATCGCGCCCACCGGCCTGTACAACAACGTACCGACACTGGCTCCCGAGGAAGCGGCCGACATGATCGCCCAGGCCTGCATCTTCAAGCCGGTGCGTGTTGCCACCCGGCTCGGCATCACCGGGCAGCTGATGCATGCGCTGGTACCGCGGGTGGCGCAGATCGCGATGAACACCAGTTTTCGGATGTTCCCCGATTCCAGTGCGGCCAAGGGGGCCAAGGCGGGGGAGAAGCCGGCCAAGCAGCAGTTGTCGCCAGAGGCGATTGCGATGCAGCAGATGATGCGGGGGATACATTTCTAGCAGCCGGCTGGCGCGCGGGGTCGATGCAGTCGACCAACTTCCGATCTGCGGGGCGCCCTGCCTGGTGGTCGCTTGACCGGGCGGCAGCTGCCGCTTCACCTGGCAGCGCGTTGTACGAAAGCGCGCTTCCCTAGCCATCCATCGGTCGCTTCCGCGATGAAGTGCGAAACTGCAGCAATCCGTCATGCGCCACGGTGCTTTTGCCACATTGCCGCCTTGCCGAATACACGAAATCATCACTTGGTTCGATCTGTCGTCTCATACCAATGGCGAGCGACATGGAGGGGTTGGACATCCGGAATCAAAGCGGTCCGATTTCAACGGATATCGGACTTGGTCCGAGAAGAAGCGAGCGCGCGTCCGGGTGCAACGCCCACGTTAACGCAATGAACAAGATGCCGCAGGTTCAGAAATCGGCGCGCTGTCGGGGCGCGCATAGTGGTTTGTTGCCACTTATATTGCATTGCGGGCCTTCAATGACAGAGTGACTGCGCCCCTGCCGCTTCTTGCTGACTGTGACTTTCTCGGGGTCACTGTTTTTCAATGCCAGCGGATTCATCATCGGGTTTGTGACGGATCAGGCGGATCTTTCAGCTGGTCAGTTTATGGTCACCGCCGCATCGGGCTTTTGGGGCCAGGCCATGCAGCCGGGTTGGGGCTCGCACCTGATTTCCGCTGATCAGTTCGAATTCGCCGCTGGCCGGGTCATTTACATGGCAAGTAACAAAGTGGCGCAAAGTGGCGCGGGTTGGCTGGCCGATTCCGATGCTGGGCAATGCGCTGGGACGCCTCAGCGGCGGCATCCCCTCATTAAAATGCGGCAATTGCAATTTTCTGTACGCGAAGGCTTGGCCGATAGACGCGCGGATAGAGCTTAGACTCGCCACCTCCGCCAGCGAATCGTCGGTCGTCATGCGCGCTGCGATACTGGCGATTGATCCCATTGAAGGTACATCTTGAAATCACGCTACTCCCTTAGAAAACGCGTGCTGGTCACCGGCGGCGCGGGGTTCCTGGGCTCACACCTGTGCGAACGCTTATTGGCGGAGGGGTCGGACGTATTGTGCGTCGACAATTTTTTCACCGGGACCCGCGCCAACATTCAAGGGTTGCTGGGCAATCCCCATTTTGAGTTGTTGCGCCACGATGTCACCTTTCCCCTGCCCGTCGAGGTCGACCAGATTTACAACCTGGCCTGCCCCGCCTCGCCGGTTCACTACCAGTTTGACCCGGTGCAGACGACCAAGACCAGCGTGATGGGTGCCATCAACATGCTGGGACTGGCCAAGCGGACCAAGGCCAGGATACTGCAGGCGTCCACGAGCGAGGTGTACGGTGATCCGAACGTGCATCCGCAGCCGGAATCCTATTGGGGCAATGTCAATCCGATCGGCCCGCGCAGTTGCTATGACGAGGGCAAACGGTGTGCAGAGACCTTGTTCTTCGACTATTGGCGCCAGCACCAGATGCCGATCAAGGTGGTGCGCATCTTCAACACGTACGGGCCACGCATGCACCCGAATGATGGGCGGGTGGTGAGCAATTTCATCGTGCAAGCATTGCGTGGCGAGGACATCACGATTTATGGCGATGGCTCGCAAACCCGAAGTTTCTGTTATGTCGATGATCTGGTCGACGGATTCGTGCGGATGATGAATTCTCCGGACGACTGCACCGGACCGATCAATATCGGCAATCCAGGCGAATTCAGCATGCTGGAACTGGCGCACAACGTGTTGAGAATGACCGGTTCGAAAAGCCAGTTGCGGTTTCTGCCATTGCCTCCGGACGATCCTCGCCAGCGGCAGCCAGACATTGCCCAGGCCCGCGCAAGGCTCGGTTGGGAGCCCAAGGTGGGCCTGGAAGCCGGCCTGGAGCGCACGATCGCCTATTTCCGGGACATTGTGGCGGCCTGACATGCAATATCTTGCAATCATTCCCGCGCGCGGCGGCTCCAAGGGTGTCCCAGGAAAAAATATCCGGGAGATCGGTGGCAAGCCGCTCATCGCGTGGAGCATCGGGCAGGCAAAAGCGGTCAGCGCAATCGCGCGCGTCGCAGTGTCGACCGATGACCCGGTCATTGCTGCCGTGGCCCGTGAGTATGGCGCCGAGGTGCCATTCCAGCGGCCGGAGGCACTGGCGCGGGATACGACCCCGACGGAGCCGGTCATGTTGCATGCGGTGGACTGGTACCAAAAGAATGGTTTCATCCCCGATGCCGTGATTCTTCTGCAGCCAACGTCGCCATGGCGACGTCCGGGCTCGCTCGCCGCGGCGATTGCCCGGTTTGAACAGACGATGGCGGACTCGCTGCTCGGCGTCTGCGAAAATCACCATTTCTTCTGGAAAAATGAAGACCAGCCCGAGGCGCTGTACGACTTTCGCAATCGCCCCCGTCGCCAAGACATTTCCCGGGAGGATCGTTGGTACCGGGAAAACGGCTCCATCTACATCACGCGGACCCGGTTGCTGATGGACGGCGGCAATCGTCTGGGCGGCAAGATCGCGATGTATCCGATGCAGGAAGACGAAAGTTGGGAAATTGACAGCCTGGCAGATTTTGCAATTGTTGCCGCCTTTATTTCGCACGGCGACATGCCATGATCATTGAACGAAACCTTTCCAATCTCATCGTCTTTTCCGAAGACAGCCTGTTGAATGCCCTGCGCAAGATCAGTGCAAACAAGAATCGGATGGTGTTTTCCGTCACCGAGACCGGCAAGCTGGAAGGGTTGTTGACCGACGGCGACTTTCGGCGCTGGTTGCTGACACAAGGCCATCTGAATCTGGAAGTGCCGGTCAGCGCAGTCAGTAACAAGGATTTTGTCAGTCTGGCGAGCGACGCGCCTTATGCCGAGATCGAGCAGGTGTTCGATGACCGGGTCACCGTCGTGCCGCTTGTGGATCGGCAGATGCATCTGGTGGCGGTGGCACAGCGGCAGCCGTCGGAATTCCGGATAGGCGATTTCGTGATAGCCCCTGACCGGCCGGCTTTCGTGATTGCCGAGATTGGCAACAACCACAACGGCAGTGTCGAACTGGCCCGCAAACTGGTTGACGAGGCGGTTGCCGCTGGCGCCGATTGCGCCAAGTTCCAGATGCGCAACATGGGCCAGTTGTATCGCAATGCCGGTGACGCCTCGGATGCAAGCGAAGACCTGGGTGCGCAATACACGCTGGACCTGCTAGCCAAATTTCAGTTGGACACGGCCGCGATGCTGTCGGTGTTCGACTACTGCAAGTCCCGCAACATTCTGCCGTTGTGCACGCCGTGGGACTCTGAGAGTCTGGCGGTGCTCGATCGGTATGGCATGCCGGCCTTCAAGCTGGCGTCTGCCGACCTGACCAACCACGACCTGCTTGCGGCCTTGGCCAAGACGGGCAAGCCTGTGATCTGCTCGACCGGAATGTCAAACGAGGCGGAGATCGTCGACGCGGTGCGCCTTCTGCGGCGCCTGAATGCGCGGTTTGTGTTGCTGCATTGCAATTCGACCTATCCCGCGCCATTCAAGGATATCCATCTGCATTACCTCGACCGGCTCAAGCAGATCGGCGACTGCCCAGTGGGATATTCCGGCCATGAGCGCGGCATCGCGGTCGCCATTGCGGCGGTGGCCCGTGGGGCCAAGGTCATCGAAAAACACTTCACGCTGGACCGGTCAATGGAGGGCAACGACCATCGGGTCAGTCTGTTGCCCGACGAATTCCGGGCGATGGTGCAGGGTATCCGCGAGGTAGAACTGGCGCTGGGTTCGGGGGACACGCGAAAGGTGACCCAGGGCGAGATGATGAACCGTGAGATCCTTGCGAAAAGCCTGGTGATCAATCGTGACCTATTGGCCGGCGAGCGAATCGAAAGCGGCATGATCGAAGTCAGGAGCCCTGGCAAGGGGTTGGCGCCCTATCGCAAGCCGGAATTGGTGGGCACACTTGCGCGGCACGCTTTCAAGGCAGGAGACTTTTTCTATCCATCGGACGTGGATGCGGACCGCGTCGTGGCGCGCGACTACCGGTTTTCCCGTCCGTTCGGAATACCCGTGCGGTACCACGACGTGACGAAGATGGCCGGCATGTCGAACTTCGACCTGCTGGAGTTCCACCTGAGCTACAAGGACATGGAGCAGGCGCCGGAGCAATACCTGAAGGCGCCGTTCGACCTGGATTTGGTGCTGCACAGTCCGGAACTGTTCGCGGGCGACCACATCATGGACCTGTGTGCGCAGGACGCCGCCTACCGTCGCCGCTCGATCGATGAACTGCAGAAGGTCGTGGACCTCGCGCTGCGCCTGAAGCCGTTTTTCAGGCGCGCGGTCAAGCCCTTGATCATCATCAACGCCGGCGGTTCGACGGCCGATGGATTCGTGCCGGAGAGCGACCGCGCGGCCATGTACGATCTGATCGCCGACGGCCTGGCCCAGGTGAACAGCGAAGGCGTGGAGATCATCCCGCAGACGATGCCGCCTTTCCCCTGGCATTTCGGTGGCCAGCGCTACCACAACTTGTTCATGTCGCCAGGCGACATCCAGGATTTCTGCGATCGTCATGGCTACCGCGTGTGCTTGGACGTCTCGCACTCGCAGCTGGCCTGCAGCCACCTGGGGTTGTCGTTCAAGGATTTCTTGGAGCAGGTCGGCGGATACTCGGCGCATCTGCACCTGGTCGACGCCAGTGGCGTCGATGGCGAAGGCCTCCAGATCGGCGAGGGAACGATGGATTTCGGCATGGTGGCCGACGTCCTGCGTGACAAGGCGCCGGGCGCGTCGTTCATTCCCGAAATCTGGCAGGGCCACAAGAATGATGGTGAAGGCTTCTGGGTGGCGCTGGACCGGCTGGAAAAATGGTTCTAGGCCCAAGGGCAATGTGTGGTGTCGCGCTGCTGCGGTGAAAGTGGGGATGGGATGGATGCATGGCCCACGGAGGTCTACCCATGGAAATGGCCGCAGCCCCGTGGCATTGGCGCCTAGCCGGCTGCCTGATGAGTCGCTGATGCGCGCAAGTTCGAAGGTCAACAATGTTCAATGATCGATCAATCCTGATTACTGGCGGTACCGGCTCGTTCGGCAAGCAGTATGTTCGCACTCTGCTTTCCCGATACCGTCCAAAGCGGATCGTCGTCTATTCGCGTGACGAACTGAAGCAATACGAGATGCAGCAGGAGTTCGACAGCCCTGTCATGCGTTACTTCATCGGCGACGTGCGCGACGGACAGCGGCTGGTTGAAGGCATGCGAGGGGTCGATTTCGTTATCCATGCGGCAGCGCTCAAACAGGTGCCGGCGGCCGAATACAACCCGATGGAGTGCATCAAGACCAATATCCATGGCGCGGAGAACGTGATCCGGGCAGCCTTGGACAACAACGTCGACAAGGTGATCGCGTTGTCGACGGACAAGGCGGCGAATCCGATCAACCTGTATGGTGCGACCAAGCTGGCATCCGACAAGCTTTTCGTCGCCGCCAACAACATGGCGGGTGGGCGACGAACCTTGTTTTCGGTCGTGCGGTACGGCAATGTCGTCGGTTCACGTGGATCGGTCGTCCCGTTTTTCCGCAAACTGATCGCCGAGAAGGCAGAGCACCTGCCCATCACCGACGAGCGCATGACGCGATTCTGGATCACGCTGCAAGAGGGTGTCGATTTTGTTCTCGACAATTTCGCGCGCATGTATGGCGGAGAAATATTTGTGCCCAAGATACCGTCGGTGCGCGTTGTCGATCTGGCGACTGCAATGGCGGCGGACATGTCGACCAAGACCGTGGGCATTCGGCCCGGCGAGAAATTGCATGAAATCATGTGTCCGGCCGACGACTCGCACCTGACGCTGGAGTTCGCCAACCACTACGTGTTGCAGCCGACCATCCGTTTTCACCACCGGGACGTGGACTACCGGTGCACCCCGCTTGGGGAAAAAGGGCAACTCGTGTCGCCGGGCTTTGCCTACGATTCCGGTACCAATCCCCATTTCCTGACGGTTCAGGAGGTCAGGGCTTTCAACGAGCGGGCTGGCGCATGACGATCCCCTATGGTCGACAGGACGTGACCGACGCCGATGTCGCAGCCGTGGTGGCGGTGCTGCGGTCGGACTTTCTGACCCAGGGACCGGCCGTCCCGCGGTTTGAGGCGGCATTGGCGACCTTTTGCGGTGCCGCGCACGCGGTTGCCGTAAGCAATGCGACCGTGGCCTTGCACCTGGCCTGCCGCGCGCTCGGACTCGGGCCCGGCGATTGGCTGTGGACTTCGCCCAACACATTCGTCGCCTCGGCCAACTGCGCGTTGTATTGTGGCGCGAAGGTCGACTTTGTCGATATCGACTCGCGCACCTACAACATGGATGCCGGCGCCCTCGAGCGCAAACTGACCGACGCGAAAAGGGTCGGGAAGCTGCCAAAAATTGTCGTTCCCGTGCATTTTGCGGGCCAGTCGTGTGACATGCGCGCCATCCGAGCGCTCGCCGATCAGTTCGGTTTTTGCATCGTCGAGGATGCGTCGCACGCCGTAGGGGCAAGTTATCTTGGACAGCCCGTGGGCAGCTGCCGTCATTCCGATATCACGGTTTTCAGTTTCCATCCGGTCAAGATCATCACGACGGCCGAAGGGGGCATGGCCGTCACGAACGATGCATCCCTGGCCAAGCGCATGCAGGTCCTGCGCAGCCACGGGATCACTCGGGACGACAACGACATGGAGGGGCCATCGGCCGGAGCCTGGTACTACCAGCAGATCGAACTCGGGTACAACTACCGCATGACCGAACTGCAGGCTGCGCTGGGTCTGAGTCAGTTTTCGCGCCTGGACGCCTATGTGCAGCGCCGGCAGGAGATAGCGAAGGTCTACGATGCGCAACTGGCAGACCTGCCCCTGACAACGCCGTGGCAAAGCCCGGACAGCCGCTCGGCGCTTCACTTGTATCCGATTCGCCTGCATCAGGCCGACGCGCGCAAGGCCGTGTTCGATGGGATGCGAAAAGCCGACATCGGCGTCAACGTGCACTATATTCCGGTGCACACCCAACCCTGGTACCGTCGCTTCGGGTTTCGTGACGGTGACTTCCCGCAGGCCGAGCACTATTACGCCGGCGCGATCAGTCTGCCCATGTTCCCGACGCTTGAGGCAACAGACCAGCAGAAAGTGGTCGCAACTTTGCGTGGCATGCTGCAATGAAACTACCCCCACGCTCACTTTGTTCGCTGCCCCCAGAGGGGGCCGTCGGTACCATCGGAACGGCCGGGCGGTACTGAAATGAATCTGGCGGTCATCCCCGCTCGCGGCGGGAGCAAGCGAATCCCGCGCAAGAATATCAAGTTGTTCGCTGGAAAGCCGATCATTGCGTACTCGATCGAGTCAGCGCGCGCGAGTGGCTTGTTTGACCGGGTCATCGTCTCGACGGACGACGAAGAGATTGCAACTGTCGCGCGGCAATACGGCGCAGATGTTCCGTACATGCGACCGGCCCACCTGGCCGACGACAGAACCGGCACCGCCGATGTCGTCAAGCACGCCCTGCGGTGGTGCCAGGCACAAAGCGAGCCATTCGATCTGGTCTGCTGCCTGTACGCGACCGCCCCTTTCATTTGTGTGCAAGATCTGCGCAGGGCCGAGGTCATGCTCCGAACGTCTGCCCATGGCTACGCTTTTTCGGTGACCCGGTTTCCGTTTGCGATTCAGCGCGCCTTGCGTATCAACGCAAACCGGGAGATCGAGGCAATCCACCCGGAGCACATGTTCACGCGCTCACAGGACTTGGAGGAGGCGTTCCACGATGCCGGCCAATTTTATTGGGGTCGCGCGCAAGCTTTCCTCGACGATGTGCCGCTTTTCTCGCACGCTTCTTTGGCGGTGGAGTTGCCGCAGCACCAAGTCCAGGATATTGATACGCCGGCTGACTGGCTGCGCGCAGAACTGATGTTCCGCGCATGGCAAACGGGCAATGGGAGCGCCGCGTGAAGTTGGTGATTCGCTGTGACGCGTCAATCGTCATGGGAACCGGGCATCTCATGCGCTGCTTGACACTGGCCGATCGTGTCAGCCGCGACGGCGGCGAAGTGTTGTTTGTGGCACGCGTGCTCGCGGGTGACCTTGATAACCTGATTCGAAGCCGGGGGCACACGCTGACGCTATTGCAGCGTGACCAGGCGTCGGAATCGGGAGCGGAGACTGCTGGTCCGGAGCATAAAGAGTGGCTAGACATTTCATGGGCTTCGGATGCTGATCAGACGAGGCGTGCCGCTCGCCGATGGGGTGGTGCAGATTGGCTGGTTGTTGACCACTATGCGCTGGACAATCGATGGGAGCAGGCGGTGCGCCCTGAAGTCGGGCGGTTGATGGTCATCGACGACCTTGCCGACCGGCGCCACGCATGTGATCTTCTGCTCGATCAGAACTATTTCCCGGCCATTCGGCAACGATACAGTTCGCGCGTTTTATCGACGTGCCGCTTGCTTCTCGGCCCTCGATACGCCCTTTTGCGACCGGAGTTTGCAGCGCGGCGACCGCAAGTCGTGGAGTCTGTCGACCCTGTCCGGCGCATATTGGTCTTTTTTGGCGGATCGGATGCTGGAAACGAGACATGCAAAGCGATCGAGGCATTTCTTCTGTTGAATCGTCCCGACATTGATCTGGACGTTGTCGTTGGTGCAACCAACCCGCATCGCGCTGCAATCGAGGACGCGTGCGATGGATACGGCCAGATCAGCGTGTACTGGCAGGTTCAGGACATGGCTTCGCTCATGGCGCGTACTGACCTTGTCGTTGGCGCGGGCGGAAGTTCGAGTTGGGAGCGCTGTGCCCTGCAATTGCCAACCGTGGCCTGGCCATTGGCCGAAAATCAACGTCCCGTGCTTGATGCGCTCGCCGACCTGGGTGCAGTCTGCGTCCCCGACACGCGGTCTGTTGCCACGGCCACGGGACTCAGCGCGCATCTGTATGCGGCGATCCATAACGCGCCGTCCCGTAGGCGGATGGCAGTGATAGCGGGTGCTCAGTGCGATGGATTGGGCGTGGACCGGGTCATGGCCGCGATGTCTGGCTTTGCAATTGCCGTGCGACCGGCGAATGCCGAAGATGGCAAGGCAATCTTCACTTGGCGGAATGATGCCACCGTCAGGAGTTTTTCCGATGATGCAGAGCCCATCGCTTGGGACATGCACTGCACCTGGATGCAGCGCACACTTGCGAATCCAGACCGGCTATTGCTGGTCGCTGAGCGCGATGACACGCCCGTCGCTGTCATCCGATTCGACATTGACGGCGCTGAGTCCACGGTTTCGATATTCGCGGTACCCGGGCTACGCGCCGTAGGGGCGGCGGCGCTTGCCGCGGCGGAGTCATACCTGCATCACAAACGGCCGCAAGTCAGGCGTGTCACGGCACGTGTGTTGGCAACCAATCGGGTTTCTGCGGCCATGTTTGAAGCGGGTGGCTACACCCGCATGTCGATGTCGTACGAGAAGGAGCTACAGGCATGAGCAACTCAGAAGCCGACTTGTTGATAGGTGATCGACGCGTTGGTCGAAGCAATGCGCCGTTTGTCATTGCCGAGATGTCCGGGAACCACAACCAGTCGCTGGAGCGGGCATTGGAGATTGTCGATGCCGCCGCCGATGCTGGCGCCCACGGTCTGAAGATTCAAACTTATACGGCCGAAACCATGACGCTCGACCTGGACAGTGGCGAGTTTTTCATATCCGACCCGGGCTCTTTGTGGAAGGGCAAGTCGTTGTACGCGTTGTACCAGGAGGCCCAAACGCCATGGGATTGGCATCAACCCATATTTGCGCGCGCGCGCGCGCGCGGCATGGTGCCTTTCAGTACGCCATTCGATACCACGTCCGTCGAGTTTCTCGAGAGTCTGGACGTCTCCTGCTACAAGATTGCATCGTTCGAAAATACAGATCTTCCGCTGATTCGCAAGGTGGCGGCCACCGGCAAGCCGATGTTCATTTCCACCGGCATGGCGTCCATTGCGGAACTGGACGAGACCGTCCAGGCCGCGCGCAAGGCGGGTTGCCGCGATCTGATTTTGCTCAAATGCACGAGCTCGTATCCGTCAACACCGGAGAACTCGAACATCGCGACCATTCCCCACATGCGCCAGTTGTTCGATTGCCAGGTCGGTCTGTCCGACCATACGATGGGTGTGGGCGTTGCGGTTGCCAGCGTGGCGCTTGGGGCGACGGTAGTCGAGAAACACTTCACGCTGCGAAGGGCCGACGGCGGCGTTGATTCGAGCTTTTCGCTCGAGCCGGGCGAATTGCGCGCGCTCGTCGAAGAGACCGAACGTGCCTGGCAAGGGCTCGGCAAGGTTCGGTACGGCACTCAGCCCGCGGAGCAGAAGTCATTGGTTTTTCGCCGTTCACTGTATGTATGTGCCGATCTGAAGGCCGGAGACATGCTGACTCCGCAGAACCTGCGCGCGATCCGCCCCGGGTACGGGTTGCCTCCCAAGTTCCTCGACCAATTGCTCGGTCGCAGGGTCGCCAAGGACGCCAAGAAAGGTACACCGATGGGTTGGGACCTGATCTAGGCAATCATGGCATTGAAGGTCTGTCTGATCGTCGACAACCCGTTGCGCGACCTCGATGGTCTGGTGCTCGTCGCGTGGCAACTGGCGCAACGTGGCGCCGAGGTCTGGCTGGTGCCCATGTACGAGCAGGGTTTTGACATTTTCGCGATTCACCCTGATTGGGTGGTTGCGAACTATGTCCGACCCAACAATCTCGATATGTTGCGCTTGTACCGCCGCGCCGGCATGCGCGTGTGTGTGCTGGACACCGAAGGGACAGGTGGCAAGACCGCGCAGGAATTCGCCGGCATGGTGGGGAAAAGCGGCGGCGCCCCGTTGTGCGATCTGTACTGCGTGTGGGGCGACGGCCAGTTCGCCGCCTTGATCGACGATGGGCGCGTGCCGCCAAAAGCCTTGCGCCTGACCGGATGTCCCCGCTACGATTATTGTGCAGAGCCATGGCTGAACGCTTTGCCCGGCACATCGGTCGCGCCCGGATTCGTGCTGGTCAACACGAACTTCCCGGTTGTCAATCCGCGATTCTCCAGCGGCGCCGAGGGCGAAAAGCGCAGCATGTTGCAGGCCGGTTTCACGGTAGAGTTTGCCGACGCATACATCCGTGACGCGCGAATCGCGCTCGACGGCGTTATCGCCATGCTTGAACAGTTGCTCGACCGCTTCCCCGAGCAGCGATTCGTGCTGCGCCCGCATCCTTTCGAAAATCTCGACGTCTACAAGTCGTTGACTGCCAAGCCCAATTTCTTGCTTCGCCAGGAGGGTACGTCGATTCAATGGCTGAAGCATTGTGCATTGCTGCTGCATTTGAACTGCTCGACGGCGGTTGAGGCGGTGATGCTGGGGCGGGAAGCGATTTCAATGGCCTGGCTTGATACACCGTCGCTCAGGGTTCCTGCTCCGTCGCAGGTCAGTCGTCACGCCACTTCGGTCGACGAACTTGCTGCCATGATGGAGCAGACCTTTGCCGACGGTCGATCGCGACCGGATGCGCAAGTTGTCATGCGTCGCAATCAGGTCATCGCCGACGTCTACCACTCCATCGATGGCCATTGCGCGGATCGTGTCGCAGACGCACTGGCGCAATACCATAGCGGCGGCAGCGTAAGGCTCGGAACGGCACCTCCATCGTTGCGTGGCCGCGCAGTGCACTGGTCGCGTCAGCTACTGGGATACCGCCTCGCGGGTTGGATAAGACGCTGGACCAGCGATTCCACCGTGGAGAAGCGCAGGATCGCAAAGCAATTCACGCTCCCCGACGTCAATGCGACGATGCTGCGGTTGACCGCGGTTGCACCCCAGGCGACTGGCGTCGGTGCGTCGCGGCATGTCGGGACGTCGATCGCTGGCATCAAACGTTCAAGCGGTACCGCGATCCGAATCGCGCGCATCGATCACAGGTCAGGCCCGCGTTGACTTCGTCGCTGGCTTCGTTGGTGCGTAACGTCGCGTTCTCGGGGGCGTCGTTCGCGGTCGTTGGCGCAATCGGCCTGATGTTGGTGCCGGTCATATTGAACGCGTATGGATTGCCCGCTTACGGCTTGATTGTCCTGGCCCGCTTGTTCCTGCCCACAGGCTTGCTGGGCATGTTCGACTGCGGCATTTTGGAACTGGCGACCAAATTGACGGCGCAGTGGCGGTCCGGTGGCAGCGTGTTCCGCCACAGCCTCCTGGCGCCCATCGTGGTTTTAGGCGCCGGGCTGGGTATCGTGATGGCGATCGCACTCGCGCTGCTCGCGCCTTACATGTCCGCGTTTGCGGGCGACAGCGCTGCTTACCTTGAGGCCGACATGCATGCTGTCTGGTGGGCTACTGCAGCAGCGTTGCTCATCCTGTTCCCCGGTATCGCCATCGAAGGAGTCGTTCGAGGTTTCGAAAAATTCATGGTGGTACGCGGCGTTGAGCTGGCGTCCACTGTCGTGTACGCCATCGTGACCCTGCTGCTGATCCAGCTTGAAAAGCCATTTACCTGGGTTATCTACGCATTTTTGTCGACGTCGATCCTGCGCGTCTGTGTGCTGGCCGCATGGGTGATGCGCGCAGGCGTCTTCCGATGGCAGGAATTTGCCGTGGTGCGCCTGGCAGCCGTGGTGGAGAGTGCGTCGATGGGATGGGTATTTGCGCAAGGCAAGATGCTCGGCACGGTGCAAGGGCAATTGCCAGTTTTGTTGATCGGTCTGCTGACCGGGCCTAGCGGTATTGCAACGTACGACGTCATCATGCGCCTTCCGCGTTTCCTGAAATCGGTGTTGGCGTTGACGGTCTCGGTTGTGTTTCCTGTTTCGGCCAGGCTCGACGCAGGTACAGACACGTCTGCGATTCCGCGATTGCTGGTCTCCGGCATGTCGATGGTCATGTTTTCGCTCTATCCGGTGATCGCTGCAAGCATGGTTTTTGCCAAGTCGATCATGGAGCTATGGATTGGCGCGACCCTGGTGGAATATTGGCCGTGGATGACCCTGATGTTCGGCGCTCTGCTGACCAATATCCTGCTCAGTTACGGTTTGAGCGTGGGCTCGGTCCGTGTGGCTGTCCAGCAGCAGTTCAATCGAATTTTCCTGTTTCAGATCGTTGTTCAGTTTGCGCTGGCAATCGTGTTTGCGGATGTCTTCGGCGAGCGCGCATTCGTTCTGGGTCAGGCTGCGGCCATGATCGGCTTTTTTCCGATTCAGATTTCGCAACTGCTGTCGCGCCTCGGCATCAAGCGACGGTTGCTGCTGGCGCCTGTGTTGCGCCAATGCTGGGTAGGCGTCCTGCTGTGGGTTCCGGTTTTCGTGCTTTCTTTGATATTCCCAGCGCATTCGTTGCTGCATTTGGCTCTTTATGCGGGCAGTGCGATGGGGCTTCACGCGGTACTGGCCTATGTTTTTGCGTTAAGTCAAGAGGAACGGCTGCAACTCAAGCGAATACTGCGGATCCTGAAGAACTGACGCCGCATTCTCAGGCTGGTGACCGTAGTTGGATGTCCGGCCACCACGTCATGTCGGCGAGGCCTGAAAGTATAATTCTCCCTCTTTGCTTTCACTGGCGCGCGCAACGTCGGATTGGTCAACCATCCAGTGCTTGCAGGCCATCGCGCAAAGCGCGTTGGATCGGTTCGGATCCTCACTATCACAACTCATGTTTGAACGCTGCTTTATTTTCCCGGGTCTGAAGTCGTTGGGCTACGAATCGGGAATGTCAATGCCGTGTCCGGTTACCCGGGCGAGGCGGATTGACTTGCAGATCAGCCGGTACCACGAGGGTGCGGTCGCAGCGCAGGCGCGGCTCGAAATACCGCCTGACTGCCTGCAGTTCAGAACCTGGCAGTCAAATTGGAACTGCGACCTGAAGGCATGTGGACCGCTCGACATTTTTGTTGCCCGCATTGTGGCGCGTGGTACCGACGAGGAACCACCTGGCTTGGGTGAACTGGAAGCGCAGATGCTGTTCCGGCATTCGTTCGGCTGGACGTCGAGTCTATTGACTGGTTTTGTTCCGCTTCGCCCTCCAGGGTACAAGTTCGCATCGATCATTCACACGGGCCACTATTTTGCCGATCGAAGTGCCTATTCCAGCAGCACGATTTTCACGAACGTCAGGTCGCCGGCTGACGGGCCTGCGGCGGGTCGTTTTTCGGTCACTGTGCAGAGCCGTGACGGCACGCAGCTAGGTCAGATCGAACGGCAGATCGTCGCCAATTCGGCGTTGGTCGTGGCTTTGGATGACGTGCTGGATGAGTGCGGCGTGGGAAAAGCGACGCCACACGAAGGTTTCAATTTGACATTTGTCGGCGGGCGCAGCCAGTTTTCAATCATGACGGTGTTCCAGCGTCGCGACAACGGTGCCATCGGCTTGGAGCACTCGCTGGCGCCGCTGTACTACATCCCTCAGTTGCGCGATGCCGCGGTGCGTTCCAGGGTATACGGTCGAATCGGATCCAAGGCATGAACTTCAGGGGGCGTCCGGTTTCACATTTGCCCGCGCGTGGTTTTATCGCGGCCGCTCATTGGTGTGATCGGGCTGCGACCTCGGTGCGCAAGCGCTTCCCAGAGTGGTTCGGTTTGCCGGTTCTGGGGCCTTATGTTCAGTTGTACCGGCATGACGCGACGTTCGATACCGAGGTGAGTTTCTTCAACTACCTGTCCACGTTCGTCCCGGGTATCGAACACCATATCGATTACCGTGTCGGCTGCCTGGATCGCCACGGGCGCAAACTCGGGTCGGGCGTTGTCAGTGTTGGCCCTGGAGCGTCAGCGCAAGTGCCATTGCGGCAGATTGTTGCCCGTGAACTCGACGCGTACGGCCTGTTTCATGTCATCGCCAGGCCACGCAGCAACGATGTCAAGTTCGTGGCATCAATCGGGGAAACGACCGGTCAGTTCATGACGCTGTTCACCCCTGTCGGTCCTGCAATGGCTGCGCCGCAGATCGTGCATTCGCACAAGGCTTTTCAACACATACCGATATTCTGGTCGCCAATAACGCGCAGCCCGCATGTGAGCGAGGATGTCTCTCAATTGCAGGAACTGGAGTTTTACGTCCTCAACCCCCAGGCGCTTCGCTTGACCTTTGGCCTGACGGTGCGGGATTGCTCATCGGCTGCAGTGCTGCTGCAGCGGGTCGTGCAAGTGCCCGGCCACGGCGTCGGGGTCTTGCATCTAGACCAGCCGACACTGTCGAAATTGACCGGTCCGGTCTGTTTCGACTACGACTTCGATCGGCAGGTCTCGCATCGCAAACCGATCTTGTTCCGCCGTTACCCAGATGGCGTAGTGACCTGCAACCATACCTGACTGCCAGCGACGATGGGCGCCGGCCTCGAGTTCTCAACCATGATCTATCAGACCAACTGGATTCCATCACTGAAAAGGAGTCTGGGGCCACGGCATTTCCTGCTCAATAGCCTGGTGTTCCACCTGGCGCGCGGGGCAGTTCGGGCCGTATTCCCGCAGCAGCGCAATCCCGGGCGCGTGAAGCACAACTACGATCAGGAACGGGCAGAGTTGGCGCGACAACTGAACGGCGTCGATTGGGACGCATATACCGGTCTGCCGGATGACTGGCATGACTTCATCGTCGTGAATGATGAGATCCGGTGGGGTGCCCTGCGCGAAGCCCGCATGATCTTGTTGCAGCGATTGGTGTCTGCCGTGCGGGAGCATGTCAAGCCAGGGCAAACCGTGATCGAATTCGGCAGCGGCGATGGTCGAAATCTGCTTTACCTCAAACGTCTGTTTCCGGATGTGCGGTTCGTCGGCCTCGAACTGTCCTCCTCGTCGGTTGATGTGTCGAACCAGTTTGCCCGTAAGTTCGGAATCGAAGGGGTGCGCTTCGTGCAGGCAAACGTTTGCGAGCCTCTGCCGGATTCACTGACCGAAAGCCCGGTCGGATTGATTTTCTCCTCGTTTGCGCTGGAGCAGATGCCCCGGATCTTCAAGGGGGCGTTGACCAATATGCTCTCTCTGGAGCCGCATGCCATTGCGTTGTTTGAACCGATTCCAGAGTTGTGGGGGGATGGACTCAGGGCACGTGTAGCACGGGTCCGGGCGCGGGCGATCGACAGACTGCGCCATCTGCCGGCCGTGTTGCAGGATTTGCTCGGCCATGACGGCGGCTATTGCGTTGTCAAGATGGAGCGCTCCGGCATTGCGATCAATCCGCATACCGAAATGTGTGAAGTACTGGTGGTGCGATGCAATGGCACATAACTGGACCCTGTGACAAGGTTGTGTTTGATGGCTATTTTGCTGGGCGCGTATGGCGCCCTCAAGCATTTGATGATCGGCATCGGCAGACCGGTACTGCGGGCGGTCTCCGGTTTGGCATTGGCCACACGCCAGGGGGCGCAAGGCAGGGAACTGCGGCTCGGCAGAGGAGTGACGATTAGTGGTGGGCGCCATATTTTCTGCGCGACTGGCGTGACGATCGGAGATGATGCAGAAATCATTGCGACACGCGGCCCGGCTCCTGAAGGGATATCGGTCGATTTGGGGCGCGACGTGAGGATCAGCCGACGTTGTCAAATCGCTCCATTGCCTGGGGCGCGCATTCGCATCGGTGACTATTCGTCGCTGCACAATGGAACGTACTTGCTGGGCAATGTGCAGATCGGGCGTTATTGCTTGTTGTCGGCCAATATCTTTGTGTCTTCTGGCGACCATTACGCGTTTCGGGAGCCGTATCTGTTGATACGCGAGCAGGACGAGAAATACACGAAAGAGGCCGAACATGGCCAGGCCGCCGTGGTGATCGAGGACGATTGCTGGATTGGATGGGGGGTGGCGATCAAGAAAGGCGTGAGCATTGGCAAAGGCGCCGTGGTAGGTGCCAATTGCATCGTGACGAAGGACGTGGAGCCCTATGCCGTTGTCGCCGGGCAACCCGCCCGCGCCATTCGTTCACGTGTGGTTTTCCTTCCACCCACGCGGATCGATGCGATTGTGCAGACGGACTGGCCGTATCTGTACCGCGGTTTCATGTTGAGTCCAGCAGAGCGCGGCCACCGCGGCATGGCAGGACATGTCGGTGCGCTGCAGGAGGCTGTGCTGGTGCTCGCCCGCGTGGATTTCCAGGCCATGAGACTGAGCGGCTTCGTGCATGTCGAAGACGGCATCGCGATCACACTCTCGGTGGATCACACGAGGGCGGTTTCTAAGCGGATGCCCGGTGGCAGTTTTGAATGGTCGATCGATGTCGATGCGCTTCATCCCGCCACTCCGAGTCTGTCCGATCACCCGCCCCGATTGCCGCAGCACCTGATAGTGACCGTTCGGGTCGAGCCTTCAAGCCCCGGTGGCCAGCCACGTACTGATATGCCGAGTTGGTCGATACAGTCGTTCGAACTGATGCCCTGGTCGAAGATTGAGGAGAAGCATGGTCACATTCAATAGCCCTGCGCGAATCGCAGCCGTTCGGCAATGCGTTGCGGCACTGACCGCATGGGTGGACGTTTGATGGGATGGTTCAATCGTCAATGGTTGCGTTTCGTGTGGCACGTCAACCGCTCACCAGCGCGCCATGTGGTGAAGGCTGTCTTGCGCTTGGCTCACCGGCAGCAGGTGCAAGCCAGGCGGCGCCACGCATCGGAATTGCAGATCTCGGCCGACCGAGCCGCCGGCGCGAGAACGTTGTGTACGGATGGATATGTCCGTCTCGACAACGTCGTCGACCCGGACTTGCTTGCGGCTCTGAAGATGGCTGGTGAAGCGAAGATACAGCGGGTTGAAGATTCCTCGGCCCACGCAACGGCCTCGAGCCACAAGCGATTCTGGACGCGACTGCTGGACGAGGACATGGTTGACGGACACATGCCGACTGACAACGCTTTCGTTCAGTTTGCGATTCAGCCGGCGGTCCTCGATATCGTCAGCCAGGCGTTGGGCGAGATTCCTCGACTGGACTACGTACTGCTGACGTTGTCTCGGCACAACAGTTCGCCGCTGCAATCGTCGCAGCTCTGGCACCGAGACCACGACGACATTCGCGTGATCAAGTTGTTCGCCTACCTGACGGATGTGGTCGACTTTGAGGATGGGCCCTTTACATTCCTGCCGGGGAAGGTTTCAGACCGGTTCGGGTTCTCCATTCGAAGCCATCGTTCGGATTCGGAGATATTCGGCCCTGGTGCACAGCGTTCGGACGTGCAAGCGATTTGCGCGCCGAGGCTTTCGGTATTCATGGTGGAGACGTCACGTTGCCTGCACATGGGTAGCAGGATGGGTATTGACCGACAACGCCTGCTGTACACGGCAACGTTCACGACCTTGCCATCCATCTTCCCGGGGGCGACGCCCAAATTCCTGGTTCGCGGGGCACTGCCGGAACGCGCGCGCAGTGTCTTGGCTTTGTAAATCTCAAGCGTCATGAAGTCATGAATACTCAGGTAGTGGGAGGCGGGAACGCCTTGCTGATCACGACGCTCGCCATGTACCAGACAGTGTTCTGGGCTGAAATTGGCGACACGCTGCGAAAGCCGGGGCGAGAAGTCGCCTTCATATCGTTCGATGATCGCAGCTCGGAACTGTTGCGAAAGCGCGGGTTCGTTGTTTTCGACGGCACAACCGTGTTCGCCGATCGTCGCTCTCCGTCGGCCGATCAATTCGACTCGGACATGGCGAAATACGGAATTACCGACGTCAATCACTGGCTCGCACATGAGCGCATCACATTCGACCTATCCGACGGCGACGCACTGCGGAGCCGGTTTCAGCGCTATCTGGAGCTGGCATTCCGAGCGTGCGAGTTGATGCAGTCCAAGGGCCCGACCACGATGGTGCAGGAGCTTGGCGGCTTCTTGTCGGTCGTTGCATGCTTCTTCGCTGCGCGAAAGCAGGGGGTCGACAATTGGTTTGTCGAACCCTCGTTCTTTCGCGGGCGAATGTTCTTTCTCAAGAACTCTTTCGCTGCCCAGCGGATTCCGAATGTTGGTTCCGATATCCCCGTTCCGGAGGTCGCCGAATACTTGAAGCGTACGCTGGAGCAGCGCGCGATCGTGGTACCTCGGAAAGACCGACATCAGTACACGACGGCTTTTCGCAAGATCGTCAATCTCGCCAACATGTGGCGATTGATACAAAAGGTGGTTGACAAGCATCTGCTCGGGAAACACCAGGAGTTCGGCCATATTGGAGTACATGTATCGAGACATGCTCGCATGCTCATCAACAGTGTGCGACTGCGCAGATGTTATACGCCGGTTGGACAACTCGGAGCGTTCGTCTACTATCCCTTGCATGTCCCCGCCGACATGGCGCTGACTTTGCGATCACCGCAATACCTCGATCAGTTGTCCGTGATCGACTTCCTGGCACGCAGCATTCCACACTCGCACAAGCTGGCCATCAAGGAGCACCCGGCAATGATTGGGGCCGTCGAAGGGTCCAGGCTCATGGCGATGATGGCCCGCTACGACAATCTGGCGTTGCTCCCGCCGGGTACCAACAACTACGAAGTCCTGCAGGCATGTGACGCAGTGGTGTCGATCAACTCCAAGTCTGGTGCTGAAGCCCTGCTACTGACCAAGCCGGTCCTGGTGCTGGGTGATGCGTTTTACCGGCAATCACCATTGGTCCATCAGGTCGATGCCCTGGCTGACCTCCCGGGCATGCTGCAAGGCTGTCTGGCGCAGTTGAACCGGCCGGATCCCGAGTCGGTCAGGCGGTACTTTGAGCGCGTGTGGTCTTGCACGTATCCCGGTGAGCTCTATGATTGCCGCCCGCAGAATATTGCGACTTTCTCGAGTTCGCTGGTCGATGCGACCCATCTTGTCAAGACCGGGCCAAACGCATGATTTCCCGTCACCGATCGATGCTCTCGGGTTTCCCATCCAGGATCGTCGTCTCCAGCATCGTCATTGGACTTTTGTTGCTCGCCCTGCATACGGGTGTCTACCTATTGTCATCGTTTGAGGCGCAATTCCCGGTGCTGCCAGCGTCCTTGTCCTTGGGGCTGTTCTGGAGTGTGGTGGCCGTAACCGCCGTGGTGATCCTGCGCTTTTCGAGGGACCGATTGACAAGTACGACGTCCGCGGACGACTATCTCCAGCAGCTGTCTGACCTAGGCTTGCTGGGTAAGCTGATGCTTATTGCGCTGACAGGGTTATGTCTGCATATTTATGCAAAATATTTTCTGACGACGATTCGCCCCGTCAGTTGTCTTTTTGAGATTCGGTTTGCATGGATCGAAGTGGGCCATGATGGTTTGCCGATCCATGTGCGTATTGCCAGTATCCTGGGCCATTTGCTGACGTCCTTCGCGTACGCGGGAACCCTGCTGAGCAGTTGGGCTGTTGTCCGGCCGCCGCGTGGCGCCAGTCGGTTCCGCATGGCCAGCTACTTGCTGGGGTTTCTCACTTGCGGCGTCGTGTTTTCCGGCTTCATAGGCTCGCGCAATGCCATGCTGGCATTTGTCGTGACGGGATTCTTTGGCGTGCTGATCGCGCTGAGCGTGTCCCGGTTTTCCTGGTCGGCCCTTTTCCGAGCGGCGCCGGTATTCATTCTTCCGGTGGCGATTGGTTTGGCGTTCTCATCCGCCGTATTTTCCGATCGCATATTTTGCGCCACGGACGCCGCGGAGGGTGAGCCGTCCAAGGCGGCGGTCGCAAAGGCATCGAACACGTACATGAGCGGCTTCTACGATGAGTTCGCGATCAAGCAGAAGAGTCGTCAATCGGAGAAGTCGGCAAGCGTTGCGAGCGTGCTCGAACGGCATTGCAGCATATGTGCGCCGACCTTTCTTTACATCAACCATGGCGTCATCAATTTTGCGCAGGTCATGGCGACCGAACGTCGAGGGGATCACATATTGTTCAGATTTGTCGAGGCTATCGCCAGCCGTCTGGGCATCGTCGAACTCGAGGAGAATCCGGCGCCGTCTCGGGTATTTGGTCCCGGTGGATTGCCATTGGCTGGCGCCGCGTTTCATGACTATGGTTGGCAGGGGCTGGTGGCGGTGGCAGTGTTTCTGGGTTCGGTATTGGGCATTGGTTCACGCATGCTTGCGAGTCCGGGTTTTCGGTTTGGAATCGGACTGGTATTGGTGACTGCGTGCTTTTATACCTTGGCGCTGTCGAATATGTTTGTCGCGCCCAGCGTTATTTCGTTTCCATTCATCGTTTTTTCGTTGTCCTTTTCCTTTGTCCTATTCCCTTGGTTATCGCGGCAATCAGTATGGATGGGAACATCGGAAAAGCCCTCATGATCGAGCCTGGCTTTCACCCGTCTCTGGTTTCCATCATCACGCCGGCCTGGAAAGTTGCATCGGTGGTCCGGGAGACGATCGACTCGGTGCGCGCGCAAACGTATACGCACTGGGAAATGCTGGTGGTCGATGACTGCTCTCCGGATGCAACCGCCGCGGTCGTCGAGCGCGCCGCCCAGGCCGATGGGCGGATCAGACTGATTCGGCAGCCTGTCAACGGCGGTCCTGCCATGGCTCGAAATGCCGCGTTGCTGGTTGCCAAAGGCCGCTGGGTCGCGTTCCTGGACAGCGACGACCTGTGGCTGCCACAAAAGCTGGAACATCAGATTCGGTTTCACGAGGCAGCAGCAGCGAAAATATCGTTCACCCAGTTTCGGCGCATGACCAACGATGTCACTCAGCCTGGGCGTCTGATTGGCGTTCCGCCAAGGTTGGATTACCGTGCACTGTTGGGCAATACAGCCATTGCGACGTCGACCGTGCTGGTTGACAGGAATATGACGGGCAGATTTGCGATGCGGCGGATGTATTACGACGACTTTGGCTGTTGGCTCGAGCTGCTTCGACCGGGTGGTTTCGCCGTGGGCCTGCAAGAGGACCTGATGCGTTACCGGGTAATGGGTGGATCGGTTTCCCGGAACAAGCGCAATTCCGCATTTCAGGTCTGGCGCACGTACCGCGAGATCGAGGGACTGTCGGTCATTCCGGCCGCCTGGTATTTCGTCAACTATGCCGTGCGTGGGTATCTGAAGTACTTTCGTTTCTGAGCATGGCACCGTTGCAGGTTCTTGTCAGTGGAGCAGGGGGATTCATCGGGCGCGCTGCATCCCGCGAACTGGTGCTGCGCGGACACCGCGTGATCCGGGGCGTCCGGTCGGCCGACGCCGTGCCTGGCAGCGTCGTGGTCGGTGACGTCGGTCCAGACACCGATTGGACGACGGCGCTGCAGGGGTGCGACACGGTATTGCACCTGGCCGGGCGTGCCCATCGCCGGGGCGATACGGATGCAGACGCGCTGGCGCTGTTCCGAAGCGTCAATGTGTCTGGTAGCGTGCGCTTGATGCAGCAGGCGGAACAAGTCGGTGTTCGACGCTTCGTTTTTGTCAGTTCGATTGGCGTCAATGGCAACCGCAGCAAGCAACCGTTCACCGAGAGCGACCCGGTGCAACCAGTCGAGCCGTATGCGGTCTCGAAGCTGGAAGCCGAACAGCAATTGACTGCGCTGGCCGAGCAATCGGGGATGGAGTTGGTCATTGTGCGGCCGCCATTGGTGTATGGACCGGGAGCGCCTGGCAACTTTGGCCGCCTCGCGCGGTTGGCACATCGACCCTTGCCGCTGCCTTTTGGAGCGATCGACAACCGCCGCAGCATGGTCGGACTCGAGAATCTGGTCGATTTTCTGATTCTGTGCCTGCACCATGCGGGCGCCGCGAACCGGACGTTCCTGATCGCCGATGGCGAAGACGTCTCCACGGCCGACCTGATCCGCATGATGCGCCGCTCCATTGGCCGAAATCCCGGGATGTTCGCGGTGCCGCTGGCGTGGTGCGATCGCCTCGCCGGGTTCGCCGGCATGGCAGCGCTTTGGGAGCGCCTGTCCTGCGACCTGCAAATCGATGCCAGCAGGGCACGCGCCTTGACGGGTTGGTCGCCGGTGCGGTCACTGGAGCAGGGTATCCGGTCCAGCATGGGTGCTGGAGCCACACGGTGAAGCGACTGTCCGACGTATTGTTGGGAAGCGCGGCGTTGCTCGTGCTGGGACTGCCGTTCCTGCTGGTGGCAATACTTGTGAAGGTCACATCGCGCGGCCCGGTTCTCTATTGGTCAGACCGCGTCGGGCGGGAAAACAAGATATTCAGGATGCCGAAATTTCGAAGCATGCGCGTTGATACGCCTGCCGTTGCGACCCACCTTCTGGACAATCCTGATAAATACCTCACGCCGATAGGTGCATTGCTGCGCAAGACCAGCCTGGACGAACTGCCGCAACTCTGGTGCATATTGAAAGGAGACATGAGTTTCGTGGGGCCGCGGCCTGCCTTGTTCAACCAGCACGATCTCATTGCGCTGCGCACGGAAAATGGCGTGCACAAACTGGTGCCTGGGTTGACCGGCTTGGCGCAGATTAATGGGCGTGACGAAATCAGTATCCCAGCCAAGGTCGCACTCGACACCGAGTATCTGCAACGGCGCAGCGTCTGGCTGGATTTTCAGATAATGGCGATGACACTCCTGAAAGTTGTCCGCCAAGACAGTATCACCCATTAGTTGGAAGGCGTGCACTAGAATGCGGTGCACGAAATAATGTGCGCCCCAGGGGCAAGAAACCATATTTAATAGGGCACGGCCATGAGCAACCTCATCGATATTCAGAGTCAGATCGAAAAACTGCAAAAACAGGCAGACGACATCAAAAACCGGGAATTCGACAAAACCATTCAGGAAATCATCGCCAGGATGCAGGCTTTCGGAATTAGTATCAAGGATATTCATTCCGCCCTGGCCCGCGGCGGAAAGCCGAAATCGAAATCCGGGCGGTTGAGTAAGACGCCAAAAGTGCCTAATGCGGCAACGGCGGCAAAGGCGGCAAAGGCGGCAAGGTCGACAAAAGGCGCCGTGGTTGCGCCGAAATACCGGGGCCCCAATGGTGAAACCTGGAGCGGCCGGGGTCTGATGCCGCGATGGATGACTGCGTTGGTTGCACAAGGCCGTGAAAAGGGCGACTTTGCCATCGGTTCGTGAATCGGAGAGTCCACCTGCCTGGCATGGCGGCGCAGGTACCTACCTGCGCCGCCATGCTGTTTGCGCGGTGGCATTTAGCTGGGGGTTGTGTACCTATATTCCGCTCGGTGTGCTGTACCTGCATCTATTGCTGATGCTGCTGGCACTGGCCATTTCCGGCAATTTGCGCGATCGCTTGCGCGTCCTTCCGCAAGGCGTCTTGGTGTGGCCGATCATCGCCATGCTGTGCTGGTCTGCCGTGGTTGCCATTCTGGGCCATTGGTTTCCCGATACCCTGACCCGGCTGTTCCACCTGTTTCGCGTCGCCTTGTTGTTGGTGCTGGGCATGCTGTTGTTGCGCAATGAAGTTCTGGCGGCTATGGCCGGGTTTCTTGTGGCGTCGGTGTGTGCGGCATTGATCGTGTCGGTTCACCATGTCTGGGGTCTGCCCAATTGGCAGGTCTGGGGAAGTTTGCTGGAGTCGCGCAACAATTTCAGCAGCGCAAACATGATCTCGATGGCGATGGCGAGCGGGATTTTCTTCTGGCTGGCGCTGCGCAAGTCGACTGCCTTCGATCTGCGCTGGCTCGCACTGTCGTCGGCCCTGATTCTGGGTGCGGTCGTAGCCATGCATGCGTTGTCCAGAAATGCGCAGCTGGTGCTGGCGGTACTGCTGGTGGTCGCGATGGCCTACAGGTTCCGATCGTTCAATGGGCGCATGGCGGGTCTGGCCTGTGTCCTGACGTTGGTGGCTGCCACGTGGCAGCTGTCGCCGCTGACGCGCGACCGGTTCACTCGGACGGCGGACGATTTGCAGCAGGCCCTTGGCGCAGCGGACTACGGCACCAGTGTTGGGGTACGGCTGCGCATGTACGAGGAAGCGGTGCAAGGCATCGCGGCACATCCGATCCTGGGCACCGGCATTGGCAGCTGGTTGCCGCACTGGCGTGTGGTCTGGAAATCCATCAGCGGCAATCTGCCGCCCGCGTCACAGCGAGAATTCTCTGAAGTCAACAATCCGCACAACGATTTTCTGCTGGCCGGCATGGAGACCGGCGTGCCGGGCATGCTGCTGTTGGCCTGGCTGATGGCACGTGGTCTGCGGTACGCCTGGCGGCGCGAATCCTGCATGGGCGGCGTGTCGGCCATCGTGGGCATGACCGTCGTCACCACCGCCATGGTGAATGCGCCATTTCGCGACGCCGCATTAGGCATGACACTGCTCTGGCTGCTGGGTGCCAGCACCTCTCGCACGGGAGCGCTGCGCCATGCGTGACATGGTGATCGTCTGGCCACGGGTGGGCAAGCAGTTGGTGGTGGCCTGCCTTGATGTCGGCCTGTCGCTGCTGGCGACCTGGCTGGCGTTTTCACTGCGGCTCGACACCCCGCATTGGCCCGTCGGCTCCCAATGGAACGTGTATGTCCTGGCGCCTTTGCTGTCGACGCCGATCTTCATTCGTTTCGGGCTGTATCGCGCGATCTTCCGGTATACCGGTCTCAGTGCAATGGTGGCCATCATGCAGGCGGTCGCTTTGTACGGCGTAATCCTGCTGGGCATCCTGCTGTGGCGGCATTGGGTTGGCGTGCCCCGCAGCCTGGGTGTCTTGCAGCCCATACTGTTTTTCCTGTTGGTGGCCGCAAGCCGGACGTCTGCTCGGGTTTGGCTCTCGCGCATGGGGCGAAACGGGCGTGACTTCGAAGGCCGGCTGCTGATCTACGGCGCCGGCGAGTCCGGTGTCCAGACCGCGGCGGCGATCAGCAACGCGCATCAATACAAGCTGCTGGGTTTTGTCGATGACGATCCGCGCAAGACGGGTCGAAGCATCAATGGTGCGGTTGTCTATCCGGCGAACAAGATCGCGGAACTGGTGCGCAACCGCGGTGTCACCGACATCTTGCTGGCCTTGCCCAGCGTGTCCCGCGCCCGCCGCAACGAGATCATCGAGAGCCTGCGTTCAGTCCCGGTGCATATCCGTACCTTGCCGGGCATCTCCGACCTGACGAGCGGCCGCATCACGGTGCGCGACTTCAAGGAACTCGATGTCGACGACCTGCTCGGCCGCAATCCGGTCATGCCCGACCCCGCCATCGCGACCCGTTCGACCACCGACCGCGTGGTGCTGGTCACCGGCGCCGGCGGCAGCATCGGCAGCGAGTTGTGCCGGCAGATCGCGCTCGAGCGGCCGGCGCAACTGGTGCTGCTCGACCACAACGAATACGGGCTGTACACGATCCACCAGGAATTGCTTTCGCTGTGTTCGAGCAAGAAACTCGATGTCAATATCGTCGCGCTGCTGGGCAGCGTTGCCAATCCGCGCCGCCTGCAAGAGGTGTTCGGACACTATCGCCCCAGCTGGGTCTACCACGCCGCCGCCTACAAGCACGTGCCGCTGGTCGAGAGCAATCCGGCCGAGGGCATCTTGAACAACGTGTTCGGCACGCTCAACGTGGCGCGTGCCGCGGCCGAGCACCATGTCGCCAACATGGTGCTGGTATCCACCGACAAGGCGGTGCGGCCGACCAACGTGATGGGCGCGAGCAAACGCATGGCCGAACTGGTGCTGCAGGCCATGGCGGCGGCGAATGGCAAGACCCGGTTCTGCATGGTGCGTTTTGGCAACGTGCTGGGTTCCAGTGGCAGCGTGGTACCACTGTTCCGTGCCCAGCTGGCCGGCGGCGGACCGCTGACCGTGACCCATCCCGATGTGACGCGTTATTTCATGACCATCCCCGAGGCGGCGCAGCTGGTACTGTATGCCGGTGCAATGGCCAGGGGCGGGGAGGTTTTCGTGCTCGATATGGGCGAGCCGGTCAGGATCATGGATCTGGCGCGGCGCATGGTCGATCTGTCCGGGCTGACGGTGCGCGACGAGAAGGCGCCCGATGGCGACATCGCGATCACGATCACCAGTCTGCCGCCCGGCGAGAAACTGTATGAAGAGCTGCTGATCGGCAACGATCCCACGCCTACCGATCATCCGCGCATCATGAAGGCACATGAGGAATTCCTGCCCTGGAACGCGCTCGAAGCGCAACTCGAACTGCTGCGCGATGCGGCTCAGCGCGACGACGTGGATGCGATCAAGTCGGTGTTGACCACCTGCGTCCATGGGTATGTCGAGTCCGCGTTCGGCGGCCTGAAGTGACCGGCCGGCGGTGATGTTGCACAATGCTGCGTCGCCACCCCCGAATGTCTTACTTTCATGACCGATACCTCCCACATCGCGCTGCGTGACAAGGCAGAGATCCTCGCGCTGGCCTTGCCCTACATCCGCAAGTTCCATGGCAAGACCATGGTCATCAAGTACGGCGGCAACGCCATGACCGACCCTGGCCTGCAGGCCGATTTCGCCGAGGACGTGGTGCTGCTCAAGCTGGTGGGCATCAACCCGGTGGTGGTGCATGGCGGCGGCCCGCAGATCGAAAGTGCGCTCAAGCGCCTGGGCAAGAAGGGCGAGTTCATCCAGGGCATGCGGGTCACCGACTCCGAGACCATGGAAGTCGTCGAATGGGTACTCTCCGGCCAGGTGCAGCAGGACATCGTGGGCCTGATCAACCAGGCCGGGGGCAAGGCGGTTGGCCTGACGGGCCGCGACGGCGCGATGATCCGCGCACGCAAGCTCAGGATGGTCGACAACCAGGACCCGAGCCGCGAGCACGATGTTGGCCAGGTCGGCGACATCGTCAGCATCGACCCGAGCGTGGTGCGTGCGTTGCAGGACGACGCCTTCATTCCGGTGATCACGCCGATTGGTTTCGGCGACGACAACGAGAGTTACAACATCAATGCCGACGTCGTCGCCGGCAAGCTGGCCATGGTGCTGGCGGCCGAAAAATTGCTGCTGCTGACCAACACCCCCGGCGTGCTGGACAAGTCAGGCCAGTTGCTGACCGACCTCAGCGCGCGCGAGATCGACGGCATGTTTGCCGACGGCACGCTCAGCGGTGGCATGTTGCCCAAGATCGCGTCGGCGCTGGACGCTGCCAAGAGTGGCGTTGCATCGGTGCACATCATCGACGGCCGGGTACCACATGCATTGCTGCTGGAGATCCTGACCGACCAGCCGTTTGGCACCATGATCCGATCGCACTGAATGCGGGTTTGACCCTAGGTGGCGGTGTGCGAGAATAAATTTCCACTCCGATGCCACCATGCCAGACGCCCAGACCAGTCTCAGCGCATCCGAACCGGAAGGCGACTCCAGTCTCCCGGTACGTAAACGTCCCAAGCCGGGCGAGCGACGGATCCAGATCCTGCAGGCGCTGGCCGAGATGCTCGAGCAGCCTGGCGCGGAACGCATCACCACCGCGGCGCTGGCGGCGCGCCTTGGCGTCAGTGAAGCGGCCCTCTACCGGCATTTCGCCAGCAAGGCGCAGATGTTCGAGGGCTTGATCGAATTCATCGAACACAGCGTGTTCACGCTGGTGAATCAGGTCGCGGAACGCAGTCAACCGGAGTCGTCCGCAGGAGAGGCTCAGACGGTCGCGTCGAGTCCGGCCGGCACGATGATCTCCATGGTGCTGCAGTTCGCCGAGAAGAACCCGGGCATGACCCGCGTCATGGTCGGCGACGCACTCGTGTTCGAGAACGCGCGGCTGCAGCAGCGCATGAACCAGTTCTTCGACAAGATCGAGGCCACGCTGCGCCAGACCGTGCGGCCGCTGATTGATGGCAGCGGCTCGGACACACCGAGCGTGGACACGCAGGTGTTGGCGTCCGCGCTGACTGCCTTCCTGGTCGGTCGCCTGCATCGCTACGCGCGTTCAGGCTTCAAGCGCCTGCCGTCCGAACATCTGGACGCGAGCCTTTCACTGATCTTGTCGCACTAGCCTAGACTGCCTGCGACGGGTCGTTGTCCGTGGTGCTGGCATAACGCCGTTCCAGTGCTTCGACCTCGGGCACCCGGGTCAGACGTTGCCACTCCCCAAATGAGATCATGCGATCGAGCCAGGGTTCCATGGTGCCTGACTTCTGCAGATCGGCCAGCATCCCTTGCATTGCGCGCAGCGCCAGGAACAGTGCGTGCGCAGGATAGATCGCGATACGAAACCCGAGTTCGTGCAGCCGGTCGGCATGCAGATGGGGCGTCTGCCCGCTGCTCGACACGTTGTAGAGATGGGGTCCGGGCACTTCGCGGGCGATACGTTCGACTTCCTCGATGCGGGTGACGCCGTTGACGAAGGTCATGTCCGCGCCAGCCTCCCGATAGGCGCGCGCGCGTGTGATCGACTCATCCAGATCACGGGCTGGCTTGCGTTCGGTGCGCGCGATGATCAGCAGGTCCGGGTCGCGCCGCGCCTCCAGCGCGGCGCGGATGTTCTGCGTCATCTCGCCCACGGAGATCAGGGTATGGCCTTCGAAGAAGCCGCATTTTTTCGGAAACGCCTGGTCTTCGATATGCAGCGCAGCGACGCCGGCCAGCTCCAGGTCGCGCACGGTCCGGGCGACATTGAGCGGATTGCCGAAACCGGTGTCGGCATCGCAGATCACCGGAATCGCACCGGTTTCGACGCAATAACGGGCCGCATTGACGGTTTCCGTCTGGGTGACAAGTCCCACATCCGGCTGGCCGTACATGCCGGCCGCGATGCCTGCGCCCGACAGGTAGCAGGCGGGAAATCCGGCCTCTGCGACCAGGCGCGCCACGATCGGACTGAACACTCCGGGGGCCATGACGATCCGGTCTTGTTGCAACAACTGGCGCAGGCGCCGAGCGTGGGTCATCTCTGCAGGCATCGTGTCACCTCGCGAATATCGGTCAGGTCGTGCAGGCGCACCAGAAGGTCGAACACCTTGCGCGCGGCCTCTTGCGGATAACCGGCTGCGCAGTCCATGAACTTTTCTTCCAGTTCCCCGATGGTGACCGGGCGATCACGGCTGCCGCGATTGCCAATACGCGGTACACGCAGCAGGTGATTTGTGCCATCGTGCAGCACGATCGTCACCTCCGTGAATTCCTTCAGCAAGAAGGTGTCGTCGCTTTGCAGATCGGGATGCACCACCATGTCGACCTTTTCCATCAGTTGCCTGACTGCCGGATCGCGCGCGCGCGCGGTGGTGAAATGCGCGAGCCGCACACTGCGCTGTTCCAGCGCGGTGGCCACGCAAAACGGGGTCGAGAATTTGGCTTCATAACCGGTGGCTGGATGGTCGAAGCGCATGGTCTTGGGTACCAGCGCATGCACGGCCACCGTCACCTTGCGCACCTGATCGGTGTGGATGTCATGGCGCGCGACCAGGTCGAGCACGGCGTCCAGAGCCGAATGCACCAGGCCGCAGCAGGGGTAGACCTTGATGACCAGACCCGGATCGATCAGGTCGAAGGGTGCGCCTGGCGATGCGGTCATGGCGGCAATCGTGTAGTTGCCGGGCCCGTTGAACACATCACAGAAGCCCCAGTCGATTTCGAGCACATCGGGATTGGCAGTGAAACCGGCCTCGACCAGCCGGGCCGCCACGACGCCATTGCGCGCGGATTTTCCGAGGTGAAACGGATTGAGCATGTTGCCCAGCATGGTGCGCAAGCCCGATGCCTCGGCTGCGGCGGTTCCGATGGCGTGTTGCATTTGCCGGGCATCGAATCCGAGCAGCTTTCCGACACCCACGGCGGCGCCGAAATGCGCCAGCGTCGAGGTTGAATGCCAGCCCTTGGCGTAGTGGTACACGCCCAGACCGCGCGCGATGGCGGCTTCCACCTCCCACCCGGTGATGAAGGCTTCCAGCAGCCGCGCGCCGCTGACGTTGTCCTCCTGCTCTTCGGCAACCCCCAACAGCGCGAAGAGCACCGGCGAGGCGACGAAGCCGCTGACCGTGAGGCTGATGCTGTCGTAGTCCAGCGCATGGGCCGCCGCGCCATTGGCCATGGCGGCCCCGGATGCACACAGGCGCAACGGCGTGCCAAGCACGGTGCCCTGTCCGTCGCGCATTTCTCGTTGCGCCAGTTTGCGCACCTGCCGCACCGAGTCTTCCTCGAGGCCCGCAAGCACGGTTCCGATGGCGTCGATGACCGCGTGCGTGGCGCGCTCGCGTACAGCCGCCGGAATGTCCGTGAGGCGAAGTCCGGCGGCAAATACCGCCAATTCTCGGGTCGCACCCATGTTCAGTGCCGCCCGGCCGTTGCGAAGGTGCAAACCGCCCCCTGCGGCGGCAGCCAACGCACAGGGCGTAGCGTCAGTTGCATTTCAGCGCACTCCCTGGATGGGCATGGAAGCGGCGCGTGCCCGAAGCGATGCCCGCGCGCCGCGAGTCGCCTCCATGTCGATCTCGAAACGCTCGGGCAAAAGCACGACGCCGTACACCCGCGCCGCGTAATCGCGCGTCAGTTTCTCGCTGCGGATATCGCTCAGCACCAGCGTCGGATCGCGCTGCAGCGGGTCGCCAAAACCACCACCACCGGCGGTGATGTGGCGAATGCTGTCGTCGCGGCGGATCGACAACGTGACCTTGGTGTCGAGCAGGGTTTCATTGCCGTCCCGGCCCAGCCATGTGCGTGAGGTGCTGCCAGGCGCGCCGCCATCGAGTCCATACGGGGCCACGTCTCTGCGGTGGGTGCGCACCTGCAGCACCGCCTCATCGCCGGTAAATTTCAGGTGGCGTTCGAGTGCAAGTCCACCGCGATGCCGTCCCGCACCCCCGCTATCGGGTACAAATCCGTAGCGCAGCACCTGCACCGGGTTTTCGGCCTCGAGGATTTCGATCGGTTGATTGGAGATGTTGGTGGCGATATGGGCCATGCCTTCGCCGCCATCGCGCCAGGCATCGGCGCCCCAGCTGCCGCAGATGATGTCGTTGAACTGGAACGCGCGGCCATCGGCATGGTAGCCGCCAATACGAATGCCGCTGATGCCGCCATCGCCAGCGGCCGGCACCTGGTCTGGCAGTGCCTGGGCCATCGCGCCGAAGATGGCGTCGAGGATGCGGTAGCCCAACACGCCACGCGCGGCAAACGCGGCTGGCGGCCGCGGATTGAAGATCGAGCCGTGGGGCAGGACGACATCGATGGCGCGAAAACACCCCTCGTTGTTGGGCACCGCTGTTCGCATCAGTGATCGCACCCCGATGTAGACGGCAGAGCGGGCAAACGACGGCGTGCAGTTGATGGCGCCCTTGACCTGCGGCGACGACCCCGTGAAGTCGAAGCGGATGCGCTCGCCCCGAATCTCGACCCGTACCTTGACCGGTACCAGCACGGCCTGGCGTCCGTCATGGTCCTCGTAATCGGTGAACGTGTAGTCGCCATCGGGCCATTGCGCGATCTCCTGGCGGGTGATGCGCTCGGAATGGTTCAGTATCTCGGCGACATAGGTTCGGAACATCTCGGGACCGTACTGAGACAGCAGCGCCTGCAGGCCGTGCTCGCCCGACTTGCAGCCGGCGATCTGCGCCTCGATGTCGCCCATCACCACATCAGGCACCCGCACGTTGAGGCGCAGCACGTCGTAGATGGCCTGGTTCGGCACGCCGGCGCTGTGCATCTTGAGCGGTGGCAGGCGCAGGCCTTCCTGGAAGATCTCGGTGGAATCGGCTGCGCCACCACCCGGCACCCGTCCACCGATGTCCGCATGGTGCGCCACCACCACGGCATAACCTTCCAGCGCGCCTTCGTGGAAGACGGGCTGGAACATGAAGATGTCCGGCAGGTGCATGCCGCCGTGGAAAGGATCGTTGAGCACGATGAGGTCACCCGGCGCCATGCTGTCGCCGAAGCGTTGGCGCACCACCTGCATGGCGTCGGGAATCGATCCCAGGTGCAGTGGAAGCGACAACCCCTGGGCGATCAGCCGTCCGTCACGGTCGCACAATGCGGCGGCGAAGTCCAGCAATTCCCGCACCACGCTGGAGCGGGCGCTGCGCATCACCATCAGTGCCATCTCGTCCGCCGCGGCGGCGAGCGCGTTGCGCAGCACTTCGAATGTGATGAGGTCGAAATCGGCTCGTGCTTGCATGCGGGCTCTTTCTCTATCCAATGGGTCGTGGTTGCAGGTCGATCCGGATCTGGCCCTCGTGGTCCAGCGCCGCGTGCGCGCCCGCCGGGATGACCGTGGTGGTGTCGTACTCTTCGACCAGCGCCGGCCCGATACGAGGAGACGCCAGCTCGTCACGCGACAGGACCGGAACCGCGCGTCTGGCCCGGTCATCCGCAAAGTAGACGTGGCGCTCGGACCTTGCGGGCCGATACCCGGCCTGGACCTGGCCCGACGGCGGCACGAATCCTTCCTCGATGGCTGCGACGACCCGCAGGTTGACGATCTGGATCGGTTGCGCATTGACATAACCGTAGGTGCGCCGATGCTCGCTGGCAAACGCCTGTTCCAAGCCGGCGGTGGCGCTGCCAGCGCCGGTGGCGTCGTCCGCGCAGGGCACCAGCAATTCGTACTGTTGGCCGATGTAACGCAACTCGGCATATCGGCGCAGCCGGATCTGTTCGCGCGCATACCCTTGTTCGAGCAAGGCAGACGCCGCCGACGCACACAGTTGCTCGTATTGCGCTTCGAGTTGCGCGCCATCCACATCCGCCAGGCGGCGCAGATACGTCTGCACCCGCCGAGCTTCGACGTTGGCGGTCAGCAGGCCGTAGGCACTGAACAGGCCCGGGAACCGCGGGATCACCACATGGGGCATGCGCAGCGCCGCGCCCAGATGGGCCCCATGCACCGGCCCACTGCCGCCGAAGGCAAACAGCGTGAACTGGCGCAGATCGCGGCCGCGTTCGGTGGAAACCGCCCGCAAGGCGCGCATCATCGTGGCGTTGGCAATGGTGTGGATCGCATGCGCCGCCTGTTCCACTGTCATCGAGGTCGGCTTGGCGATGCGTTGTTCGATGGCGCGCCAGGCGCCGTCCTGATCGGGCTTGAGGATGCCGCGCCCGATCGCGTCCGGGTCCAGGTATCCCAGTACCACGTTGGCATCGGTCACTGTCGGCTCCGTGCCGCCGAGCCCGTAACACACTGGCCCGGGCGACGCGCCCGCGCTTCGTGGTCCTACCTGCAGGGCCCCACCGGCATCGATCCAGGCGACACTGCCGCCGCCGATTCCCACCTCGGCGACGTCGATCACCGGCAGGCGGATCAGGTAGCCGCCGCCGCGCAGCACGCGACTGGTCGCCGAAATGTCGCCACCGACTTCGAATTCGCCCGAGCGGTGAAACTCGCCATCCTCCACCAGCGCTGCCTTGGCCGTGGTGCCGCCCATGTCGAACGAGAGCACATCGCGGATGCCGCAGCGTGCCGCCGCATGGTTGACGCCCACCACGCCAGCGGCAGGGCCGGACTCGAGCAGATGCACGGGTTGATTGGCCGCCGAGCGCAAGTCCATCAGACCGCCGCCCGACTGCATGAGTTGCAGTGCGGCATCGATGCCCTGCTGTTTGAGGCCGGCCTCGAGCAAGGAAAGATAGCGGTGCACGACCGGCTTGATGTAAGCGTCGACAACCGCGGTGCTGGTGCGCTCGAACTCACGAATCTCGCGCACCAGATCGCTGGACAAGGACACATGCACCTCGGGAAATTCCGAATGCAACAATCGCGCGACCTGCGCTTCGTGCGCCGGGTTGGCGTAGCTGTGCAGGAAAGAGACCGCGACGGATGTCACGCCATCGGCTACTGCGCCGCGCATCACTTGTTTCACCTGCTCCAGGTCCGGCGGTATCAATGTCGCTCCGTCGGGAGCGGTGCGTTGGGTGACCTCGTATACCCGGTGCCGGGGTATCAGGGCCGGGGGTTTTCTCCAGCCCAGTTCATAGAGCACGGGCAGGCGCAGGCGCCCGATCTCCAGCACGTCACGAAAACCCGCCGTGGTCAGCAGTGCGGCTGTGGCGCCTTTG
>Ga0163154_10001384_pt1 | contig 37537 bp, 33 predicted proteins | sample OliLakLV19MP9P1_FD_148649 | JGI IMG/M metagenome (GOLD analysis project Ga0163154, IMG submission 148649) | Freshwater microbial mat bacterial communities from Lake Vanda, McMurdo Dry Valleys, Antarctica - Oligotrophic Lake LV.19.MP9.P1 | ecosystem: Environmental > Aquatic > Freshwater > Lake >... | reverse complement strand
AATATCACCCCATCATTGACATCAAAACTATAACGCAGGAGATTGGCCTGGAGCACAACTGTGCCACCGCCTGTGACTCCGCCATAGAGATTGGCAAAGTCTATGGAGTGATTATTCTCACTCACAACTCCCGTGGGCAACGCATAAGTGTCGGTCAGCACTACTCCATTAGTACAAACGGCCGACAAGGTGACGCTGCCGCCACCCGTGATGAGCCGTGCTCGATAGCCCTGAAGTCGGTCGCAGCCTGGGGGAATGTCCCCAGATCGGGCCTTTATTTGAGCACCTCGTAAGTATGTTTGCAAAGCTTTAGAGCCGCTGGAGAGGTTCTGACGGTCATTGAAACGAATGAAAGCTGCGATCCCACCGCCAGTGGTCATCATAATGATGCCCACGACTACCATCATCTCAATCAAGGTAAAACCAAGTTGCTGTTTGAAGTGAGTCATGGCTATGGGGATGGCGAACAAAACTGAACCGCGTCTGGCTCCTGAGCCCAACATAAATTAAAGGTAGTGCCATTGCTTGTATATCGGTGCTGAAACAAACCAGTATCTTTGGGGTCGAGAATAACGGTATTTAAATAACTAGTGCTGACTAAAGTGTTTGCAACTTGGACATAGTTTTGAAAAGCGTCTGGCATTGTAGAGATTGGATAAGCACCTATATCACTTCGATAGAGGACGAGAGACTGACGGACTGTCTCGATGTCAGCCTGACGTTTGGCATTGCGAGCACGCTGATTGACTTGGGTATAGGACACCAAGCCAATGGCTGTCAGGACAATCATAATCGTAGTCACGACGAGCAGCTCAATTAAAGTAAAACCAGATTTTTGGGTTGAGTGGGTGTTCATAATTTTCAGACCATTATCTCAACTTACTACTGCAAAGCTTGCGCACAAAAATATGTCCCACTGGCGCCACTGACAAAAGTACAAGTGCTATTGCTGGCATTTCCCCCACTGCCGCCTTCCATTAATCCGCAGGTACAGTAGGTAGTGGCGCTACCAGTACATGAGTAAGCTGTGCCGGTCTGAGGATCCAGAGGCAGACCAGCGGGTAGGTAAGCTGCAGTAGCCATCAAAACGCAAGTATTATAACTACCATTATTGACAGCATAGTACTGTTCAAAACCACTTTGCATGCTCTTAATATCGCCACGTCGACGGGCATCTCGACCTCTAGATTGGGCGGTGCTAAAACCAGCCGCAATCAAAGCAATTAAAATACCGATGATGGAGACTACTACCAACAGTTCTAAAAGAGTAAAGCCACTTTGGCTAGTGCGCTGGCTGATCTGCGAACGATGAAATACGGTATTGGGAAGAAGCTTATTAAAAATCATACCTTTACTATAACTAGTTGTATTGCCTTCGTCTAGTTGCTCGCGCGAATCTTAATCATACTTAAATTTGTAGCCATTGCTTGCAATCCTTGAGTGTCGCTTACGGTCAAGATCGACTGGTACTCACAGGCGTTGGCTGCACACAAGTACTGATGAGTAAAGCTGCCACTGCTGTCAGTCAACATCTGCGTCTGACCATCACCAAAATAAATCGTTACCGTCCCACCTTTAGCAGCGCCAAAATCCACCACGTAGTTAAACGTCACTTCTTTGATATCGCTCAAGGTTAAGCTGCGAGTAGCTGGATCGGCAAAAGGCTGGCTGGTGAAAGCTAGTAATACCGGTCTCGCTACGCACAAGGCGAAACAGGATGCTGAGCAGTCTCTAACCCTCATCGTTTGGTCTCCTTGCCCCAAGCCACTAGCCTCGCCACAACAGGTGAAGCCGTAGGCGTTACAGGTGGCAATGGGTCCTGGTTGCAACGCAATTTGCAAAGGCCCGTCGTTACTGATCAGCTCTCCGCCACTCAGAATTACCGACTTCTGCCGACCCCACAACTGTAGTGTCAAACCTGTAGTTGTTTTACCCCACAGTAGGCCAGAGCTACCTGGTTTTTTGGTAACGAATGGTGCCAACTTAAAGCTTGCTAGTATCATAGGTTCGCGGATTGAAGAGTCGCAAACTAGTTCAGCTTGGAAAGCTTGATTCGTGGTAAAAGTGAGTTGTAATGCCTCAACTATTCCGACCGGAACTTCGGCGAAAGGACTATTAGTGCACTGCACTGTTGGCTGACCAGGTTGAAGCTTTTGAGCTCGCAAAGTGGAAGTGCCGGTTTTGAGCTGGGTGATAGAGATGTTGAGTAGTACTTCACGACTAATTAAGAAAGTCAGGCCGCCCACCACAACTAAAAACATGAGTGATTTGAAAAAGAAACTAATGACTCTCATAATAATCCTAGATACCATCGCACTAAGTGATCGCCCCAAATCAAAGCAAAGAAACAACCTGAGATTAAAAAAGGACCAAAAGGTATCACTTGCCCAAATGTGCGTTTTTTTACCAGTATGAGTCCTACGCCAACCAAGGCACCAAGCACAAAGGCTAAAAAGACCGCCACCACAATTCCTGGCCAACCCATTAGCAAGCCCAAAGGAATTATCAACTTCGCATCGCCTAAGCCCATGCCTTTTCCTTTAGTAAAGTACCAAAGAGAACCAAAGAAAATCACCACTGCGCTGGTGGCGATAATTGCCCACCACAAATCTTGCACTCGCATCTCTCCATATGCTACTAACACTATGCGGTAGATCACCGTCAAGACTGTCAAGATGATCACCATGGTATCAGGAATACTGTAGTAAAGAATGTCAGCCACAAAGATAGCGAGCAACACCAGTCCGACCGCAAGCCAAAAGAGGGGCTGGAGCACCTGAAGCGGCGATTGGGTTAGCTGAAAAAAGACCGTAGCTCCCCAGTACCACCAGACAAAAAGTAAGCCACCCATCAGCTCCATCACTGGATGAGCCAGACTTATTTTTTCATCACAGTGACGACATCGACCCCTCAACAATACATAAGAGAGTAGAGGAATGTTGTCATACCAAAAAATCAGCCCGCCGCAATGATCACAGCGCGACCGACCTTGCACCCACGACTCTTTTTTCTTGGTTGGCTCATCATCTAAACTGCGATAGATGACTACATTGAGAAAACTACCGATGGCTGCTCCCGCCACAAACAGTAATAGTGACAGCAACAAAAATGACTCAAGCATGGTCTCAGTATAGGAGGCAAAGACGGATAAAGCAATAAAAAATCCCCCGCCTGATGGCGGGGGAGAGTAGCAAAACAATTCTGGATTAAACCCGGACCATTAATCTAGGGGAGACAGATGTAGTTGTCTTCCGTTAGGACGGCTGGATCACTGACGCAAGTGGTGATGGGAGCAATGCCGGCGGTGGTGGTGCTGTCATTACAGTTGTCCATTGCCTCTTGCTTGAAAGCCAGTGAAGTGGGAACAAAACACGCATACATCGTCGCGTTATTTCCCGGTGCTTTGATTGACACCACGTTGTCATCAGCTTTCAATCGGTTGGTAAAACCTTGTTTGACTTCACCTGTTTCCACTAAGAGATCAATCCAATCCCAGTCATCAGCGGTACCCGAGAACACGTACTGAGCTTCTGGATCTCCATCTGTGGCAGAAGCGTAGGTAGCAGTGTCGACATTCCAGGCATACATCTCGTGGATGGCATAGTAACGGTCTACGGCATTAATCAACTGGGCGGCATCAGAACGAGTCCGTGTGTCTCGGCCTTTGTTGATTTGCTCAATAGGATTGATTGACGACAGCACGGCCACAGCTAACACGCCAATCACGGCGATGACCACCAGCAGCTCAATCATGGTGAAGCCAGCTTGGCGAATACTAGTAAAGTTGCTACCGTCGCCTAGACGTTTGAGTCGGGCAGTTACGGAAGCGGCGAGAGTAGAAAACATATGCAGTTCCTTTGGTATATTTTTTAATCCTACACTATTTAAAATTGGCTCGTCAAGTTATAGATTGGCATGATGATAGCAATCACCATCAAACCCACTCCTAAACCTAGTACTATCATAATCATCGGCTCTAAAGCCGTAGTCATATTTTTAATAGCATGCTCACTTTCAGACTGGAAATAAACAGAGAGCTTGAGCAGTACATCATCGAGCTTGCCCGTTTCTTCGCCCACGGCAATCATCTGGGCTAATATTGGCGGGAACAGATGGCCAAACTTAGAAATGGCCTGAGACAGAGATATGCCTTTTTCTACTTGTTTGGAGGCATCTTGCAAAGCTTCCCGATATAAAATGTTTTCTGATGACTCAGAAACAATATCGAGTGCTTGGAGGAGTGAAATACCAGAGCCAAGTAGTAATGACAGTGTGCGGGCAAACTCAGTCAACGTGACTTTTGCGCGAAGCTCGCCAAAAACTGGCAACTTCATCAAAAATGAATCAAAGGCCACTCGACCGGTGTGTGTTTTAATCCATTTTTTAAAGATACCAAAGCCGACCACACTCCCGACAATCGTCAACCACCAGTATCGAGAGATAAAGGTAGAAATATCGATCAATAACTGAGTCGCAAACGGTAAATCGGCGCCAAAATCTTTATACATTTCTGTCAGCTTGGGCACTACAACCACCATCATAATGAAGCCAACAATAACCATAGCCAGCAGTACAATCACGGGATAGATCAAGGCGCCTTTGGTTTTAGCTTTGAACTCTTTGTCCTTCTCCATGTTTTCAGCCAACCGATCGAGGACCTCATCCATGACTCCACCAGTTTCTCCAGCTCGAACTAACTGAATATAAACCCGGGAAAAGCTACGGGGATATTTTTCTAGTGCTTTGGCAAAAGTACTGCCGCCTTCAATCTCCCGCTGTATTTCACTCACCATCCGCGACATCGCAGGCTTACTTTGTTGGCCCAAAATCGACATGGCTTGCGTTAGCGGTAAGCCAGCGGTGATCATGGTCGACAGCTGGCGAGTGAAGGTCACCACCTCATCATACTTAACGCCACCCAACAACTCTTTTACTGCTAAAAAAGACTCATTATTTAAGGGCACCACCGAGATAACGAGCAAACCCCGCGTCCGCAAAACTGCGGCCGCTTGACTCTCACTGCGCGCCTCGACTTTACCTCGAACGGTTTCGCCATGTTGGTTTTTAACGGCATAACGAAATAATGGCATATTAGTTGCTACCTCCAGTTACCACACCACCTGATAACCGCGCTAACTCATCCGGTCTAAAAGCGTAGTCGTGAGCTTTTTCTAGACTGAGCGCCCCTCGCTGAACTAGTTGCATCAAGCTGGTCTCAATCAACATCATGCCCAGCTCTCCAGAGGTCTGAATCACATTATCAAGCTGATAGGTTTTACCTTCACGGATTAAGTTTCTCACGGCCGAAGTCGCTAGCATTACCTCAAATGCAGCTGTCCGTCCACCTTGGGCTAAAGAAATCAACCGCTGGGAGACGACGGCTTGTAGTGAAGCTGCCAGCTGCTGGCGAATTTGCCCTTGTTGGTGAGCGGGGAAGACATCAATAATTCGATCAATTGTTTGAGCCGCGGTGGCGGTGTGCAAGGTTGCAAACACTAAGTGGCCAGTTTCCGCCACGGTGATGGCGGCAGCGATAGTTTCGCGATCTCGCATCTCACCCACCAGCACCACATCGGGGTCTTCGCGCAACGCGGAGCGCAAGGCAATATCCCAGCCATTGGTGTCATGATTAATCTCTCGTTGGGAAATGATACTTTTTTTCGGCGTGTATATAAACTCAACTGGATCTTCAATTGTCAAGATATGTTCGCCTCGAGTAGAATTAATTTCTTCAATCAGGGCAGCCAAAGTTGTTGATTTACCTTCACCAGTTGGACCCGTCACCAAGACTAAACCTTGATGATAATTGGTAAACTGATGAAACACATCAGGCAGTTGCAAATCACTAATCGTTTTAATCTTAGCCGGGATGAGACGGAGGGCTGCAGCCATGGTGTCTCGCTGGTGATAGACGTTGATCCGGAACCGACCTTTATCTTTGTACGAGTAGCCAAAGTCAATTTCTTTATTGATTAGAGCGTAATCTTTTTGTTCTTGCGACATCAACGGCACGATCAAGGCTTCTGCCTGATCTTTGGTCAAGCTGGGTGCTCCAGGAATCGGCTGTAGCTCACCATCTATTCGCAAAGTCGGTGGAATACCGGTAATAATGTGCACGTCAGAACCGTTCTGCTCGACCAGCATGTCTAAAATATCGTGAATGTTCATAGTTTGATCCCTTTTCCGGTTCCACCGGAGTAGTCTGCGTGACTAGACTTGCGCCACCCGGAGCACCTCTTCAATAGTCGTAATGCCTTCCAACGCTTTTAAATAGCCATCTTGCTTCATTAAAAGCATGCCATCTTTCATAGCTACTTTTTCAATATCAGTGGCACTGGCTCGGTTCAGAATCAGGGTCCCGATTTCTTCCGTAATACGCATCACCTCAAAAATTGCGACTCGACCTTTATACTCAGGCTCAGTCTGAGGACGGTCCAACTTGGTTTTAGTCAAAACCACATGATTGGGATCTTTATCATTATCTTTACACCAAGCCTCAAAGCGGGGGCCGAGGACTTTTTTTATATCTTCTACGACTAGAGCCTCGGGCACATACTCTTCTTTGTAAGCCGGATTGATAATCCGCACTACCCGTTGGCCCATGGTTAATGTCATAGATGAGGCAAGTAAAAATGGCTCAGCGCCCATGTCCAACAGCCGGGGTAGAGCACCGGCGGCGGATGAAGTGTGAAGGGTCGAGAACACCAAATGACCGGTTAAGGAGGCCTGCACTGCTAGCTCCACCGTTTCACTGTCCCGAATTTCTCCCACCATAATAATGTTAGGATCTTGCCGTAAAAAAGATCTCAACCCGGAGGCAAAGGTCAAGCCTGCTTGGGGATTAATCTGCACCTGATTGACGCCTGCCATCTGGTACTCTACTGGATCTTCCAACGTCATTATGTTGACTTTAGTAGTGTTGATGGTGTGCAAAACGGAGTAGAGTGTGGTAGTTTTTCCCGAACCCGTCGGGCCAGTCACTAAGACAATCCCGTGCGGGACCCTAATGGCATCTTGGACCGTACGCAGGGCAGTACCTTTGAAACCAAGATCTTCGAGCGAGGGCACCTGCGCATTTTTCTTCAGCAGCCGCATCACGATTTTTTCACCATGAATAGTCGGCAGAGTTGAGACTCGCAGATCCACCTCTTCGCCGCCACTGACAAAGTTGAACCGACCGTCCTGTGGCACCCGTTTTTCATCAATTTTAAGATCCGATAAAATCTTGATCCTAGACACCGTCGCTTCATGCACTGAGTGAGGAAGGATCAATTTTTCGGTCAAAATACCGTCGATCCGATATCGGACCCGCGTTCGATCCGTGAGCGGCTCAATGTGAACGTCAGACGCTCGGGCCTTCATGGCGTAGGATAAAATAGTCTCTACAATCTTGGTGATCGGGGCTTGGCGGACAACCTCTCCGGACAGATTCGATAGATCCTGCTGTTGGGCGCGTTGTTGAGTAACTTGGCTGGTTTCTTCCAAAGCTTGCGTCACTTCACTGGATAGACTCTGAGCATAACGCTCGGCAATGAGGCGTTCCAGCTCCGACGGCATGGCGTAGTTGATAATCAGGCGATACCCAGTTTTTTGCTCAGCGAAATCAATAGCCGTCAAGTCCAGAGGGTTACTCATCGCCACCGACAGGGTGCGTTTTTTTTGATCAATGGCGAAAGGTAAAATGTTGTAGCGCCGAGCTACATTTTCTGACATCACGTTTAGTGCTTCCGGCGAGACGCCAATATCTGTCAGTCGTACAAACGGCACGCCAAACACTTCTGCTCGAGCTTCACTAAGCTCCTCTTCGGAGAGCAGTTGCTTCGCCTCCAGAAGTTGATCGATACTTTTTCCCGATTGAATTTGATCGACTAAGAGTTGATCTGCCTGACTTTGAGCAATCAATTGATGGCGAATCAACACATCGAGGAGTGAGGTGGGCAGATTGGGACTAGTACTGGTAAATGTAGCTGGCTCAGGCATCGGATCAGCGGGAGCAGAGACGGGTGGCAAGATAGGTTCGCCCGAGAGCAATGATGATGGGGTAGGGGAGTCAACTACCTGAGATGGTACAGGCTCTAATCCGGGAATCTGAGCCACTGCATCAAGCGCTTGCGAATCGATAGTAGTAGCTAGCTCAGGTGGGACTGACAAGACTGGCGTGGTGGGACTAGCGTTCATATCGAGCGGAGTAGTGGGGGGAATGGGGGGCGAAGTCATGGGCAAGTAGGTAGCCACCGGTAAGGTAACTCTTTATAATAGTGACATATTTAAGTTCATAAAAAAAGGACAAGACTCGTGACTAGCTCAACTATTAATCGACCTTGGCTATTAACAGCTCCCACCGTCGATATTCAGCGTGAGACTTTGACTGAGTGGCTGCAAACAGCCGTTGGGCCTCAGCTTAATATCTCAAGCAATCCAGATATTCACTGGGTCAATCCGGAAGGTGAGCCGCTTAAAATTGAAGTTGTCCGTGATTTGCAACATACTGCGGCCTTTCAAGCTTTTTCCGGTCAAAGTTTCTTTCTGTTTTTGAACTTGGAAGCGGCTTCACCAGCCGCGCAAAATGCTTTATTGAAGTTTGTGGAGGAGCCAGCGACCCACGTCACCATCTTGGCTGCCACTGACCAGCCTGGGCGGCTGCTGGCGACCTTGAGATCAAGGTTTTTTATCCAGATTGATACGCGGACAACAGAAATCACGATCGAGAGAGAAAGAGAACTAGCGGAAATCTATCAAAACTTACTAAAGCTCTCGGAAGGAGAAGCTATCAAACGTGCTGACGATTTTAGCGATCGACTCGAGACAATTACTTGGCTGTCGGTCATGGTGAAGCACCTTCATGCGCTCCCGACAACGTCTATGACCGTCAAACACCAGCAAGCCTCTCTGAAAGCAATTGAGCTATTAGCTCAAAACGTTAATCTAAAGTTGGTGATGGGAGAGTATTTTCTGGCAGTAAATGGTGCTCTGAAGCATAGTTAGTGAGCCCTTCAAGAATTAAATCGACGTGCTGAGCTTCATCTGTTCCTGCATAGCCTGGCATATGCTATCTTCTAGCCATGCAGTCTCGCCGGAGCAATGGGGGAAGTGATAGTCAAACTAGCCTAGTATTTCATCTTTTTTTTGTCTCAGCACTATTTTTTTGTCTCAGTACTATTGTAATCACTGCTAAATTAGCCTTAATCTGCCGATTTTAGCCCCTTCAGAAGCCTTAACCTCAAACCCCGTTTTGCCTTAAGCCAGCAACTGTGTTATACATAAAGGTCATTCACACCTATGTCCGACCTTTCTCACTATCAAGCATCAGAAATCAAAGTCTTGGAAGGCCTTGAGCCAGTCCGCAAGCGGCCTGGTATGTACATTGGGTCTACCGATGGTAGGGGACTACATCATCTCAGTAAAGAAATTTTAGATAACGCTGTCGACGAAGCCATTGCTGGCTACGGCAAAACCATTCAAATTTTCCGTACCGCGGTGACCCCAGCGGAAGAAAAAATGATCGGAGACCGACCAGCTGGAGCAGAAGTTATCACCGTGGTGGATAACGGTCGAGGTATCCCCGTTGACATGCACGCATCCGGCAAGTCAGCGCTCGAGGTAGTCATGACCAAACTGCACGCTGGTGGCAAGTTTGAAGAAACTGCCTATCAAGCCTCAGGTGGTCTCCATGGTGTAGGAGCAGCTGCCGTTAATGCGTTATCCAGCCTGATGCAAGTGGTGGTCAAACGAGACAAGAAGTACTTCTACCAGGCTTACAATGCTGGCACTCCTCAAGCTGATGTGACCGAAATCAAAGAAAAAGACGTGGTCAAACTATTTAGTACGCAATCAGAACGTCTAGTAACCTATACTACTGGCACACTCGTTAGCTTCATTCCTGACTCCACGATCTTCTCGACTACGGCTTTCAGTCATAAAACCTTGATTGAAGTAGTTAAAGATCGAGCCTACCTGATGGCCGGTCTGTATTTCCAGTACTCAGACACGATTGAGTCAAAGGAACGACATTACTACTTTGAAGGGGGAATTAAATCGTTAGTCGAGCACTTGAACATGGTGCGCAAACCCCTGCACGAAGTGTTTTACACCAGTGGTACTTGGACAGACGATCAAACTAAGAAAAAAATTGGGGTTGAGGTCTCACTACAATACAACGATACTTTTAATGAACGCTTAGAAAGTTATGTCAACGTCATCCGCACTCCTGATGGGGGAGCGCACGTCAATGGCTTTCGTCTGGGCTTAGGTAAAGTACTGCGAGACTATGCTGACAAAAACAGCTTACTCAAGGATAAAGAAACCTTTGTGGCTGAAGATCTACGCGAAGGAATGACGGCTGTCATTTTCGTCAAGATGCCGTCAAACGATCTGCAGTTTGAGTCACAGACCAAGACCAAGTTAAACAACTCAGAAGCTCAGTCAGCCGTGTATCAAGTCTTCAAAGACGGTTTTGAAGCTTTCCTCGAGGAAAATCCTAAAAGTGGTCGAATAATTATCGATAAAATCATGTTGGCAGCTCGTGCTCGCCTTGCGGCTCGCGCGGCTAAAGAAGCCGTCATCCGTAAAGGCGCACTTGAGGGCAGCTCACTGCCTGGAAAGCTGGCCGACTGTCAAAGTAAAGATCCAGCTGAGTCAGAAATCTATATCGTCGAGGGCGACTCCGCCGGTGGCTGTTTTTCTGGTGATACCGAGGTGGCACTAACTGATGGCCGCAATATTTCATTCACCCAATTAGTTTTAGAGCAATCCGAGGGGAAAGAACATTATTGTTACACTATTCAGCATAATGGAAAAATTGGGATTGAGCAAATTACTTCACCTCGAATTACAAAGAAAAATACTAATGTCATCAAACTAACTTTAGATAACGGACAAACAATTACTTGTACTCCTGGTCATCGATTCATGATTCGTGATGGCAGCTATAAGCCGGCACATTTATTAACGAGTATTGACTCATTGATGCCTTTGAATAGGCAACTTTCTGATATTAAACAACCAGGAATTACTATTGAAGGTTATGAAATGGTTTGGGATCCTAAATCAGAAACTTGGCTGTTTGCTCATATGCTTTCTGATTGGTTTAACCTTTGGCAAGGAAACTATACTAAAGACTCTGGAGCACATCGCCATCATCTAGATTTCAACAAAAGAAATAACAATCCCAACAACTTAGTACGTTTGGCAAAAGATGATCATCTGCGTTTACATCAAGAACATCTTTTAAAAACACTTCACTCACCTCTAGCAAAAATCAAGGCCAAAAAAGCTCACCAAACTGCTGATTTCCGCGCTTTCTTAAGTCACAGAATGAAGCAACCAATAACCAAAGAAAAGCTCTCAGTTAATGCAAAAAAGCAATGGCAGAGTCAGAGCTACAAACAGTATATGGTGGATCATTGGAAAGCATTTTATAGTTCAAATCCAGATTATCAACAAACTGTCTCAGCTCGACTTAATAAAGCTCAAAAAGAATACTGGTCCGATCCCAAAAATATTCGGCTACAATCAGCTCGGACTTCTGCTACTTTCAAGCAGCGTTCAGAACTTAAAAAAACTTTATCTCAGGCTGCTAAAGTACAATGGCAGAACTCAGAGCTTTTAAACTGGAGATCTGACAAAACAAAGGAGGAGTGGACCCAAGCTTTCCGAGAAAAAAGACTAGTAACTTTACATAAAACCTACTATCACAAAACGATAAAAGCCTTAAAAACTGTCGAAGTTGAAAATGGGTTATTAGATTTACAAAAATACGATCAATACCGACTAAAATCTCGCGATCATAGCTTACTAAGATTTGATACTTTCGCCAATCGTTATTTTGACAACGATCTTAGTCTGACTTTTCAAACACTTGATAACTATAATCACCGTGTCGTAAAAACTGAAACACTAGTAGAGAAAATGGATGTTTATGATATTGAAGTTCCTCATACACATAATTTTGCTCTAGCCTCAGGGGTCTTTGTTCATAACAGTGCAAAACAAGGTCGAGACCGCCGTTTCCAGGCCATTTTCCCGTTGCGAGGTAAAATTCTCAATACCGAACGCGCACGGCTCGATAAAATCGTGGCTTTTGAAGAGCTCAAGAACTTAGTCATTGCCTTAGGTGCTGGCATTGGTGACACCTTCAAACCAGAAAAACTGCGCTACCATCGCATTATTCTCATGAATGACGCTGACGTGGATGGAGAGCACATTACCACTCTGGGTCTGACTTTTTTCTACCGCCATGTACCCCAAATTGTCGAACAAGGTTACCTATACATTGCAATGCCACCACTGTTTAAAATCACCAGCGGCAAGCATCTAGAATACGTGTATTCTGAAGAAGAGCGGGTAGCACTAGTCGATGGCTACAAAAAAGAAAACCCTAAAGCCACGATTGGCATTCAACGCTACAAAGGTTTGGGCGAGATGAACCCTGAACAGCTCTGGGACACCACCATGAATCCCGAGACCCGGATGCTGAAGCGCGTCACCATCGATGACGTAGCCAAAGCCGACACCACATTTTCTACTTTAATGGGGGATGATGTGGCTCCCCGGAAAAAATTTATTCAGACCCACGCTAAGCTGGCCAACCTTGATGTCTAGAAAATAATCAACATGCCGGAAAAAAATTCACCACCCGTCGAAACAGAATCAACCAAGTTCCCGTTAAACGATCGAGACTGGTCGGATGTTTTGTTCTATAGCTTTGCTGTCTCTCGAGGTAGTGCACTAGCTCAAAAAATTTTTCTTAGGTACCTCTGTCAATATACGGAGCGCCCAACTAATGAATCGTTACAACCAGCCTTAGAGTTGACCATTCCCCGAGCTAAAGCCATAATTTCGCCTAGTTCAGTTGCCAGAGGCCATCATCCTAACTTCAGTATTACTGATAATATCCTTGACGAAGATTCAGTCGAATTAAATATAATCATGACCACTCTTGCTCGAGGAACTCTCATTACGGTCATATACGATTTAGTCAAAGAAGGAAGTGAGGTTCCCACTATAGACCAATTAGTTAAAATTCTGGCTAATTTAGAGTTGTCAAAACCAACTAAAGCCAAACCAACATCTGTGAAGCCAAATCAGCCGATACTCCCCAAGCCCCCCATTTTGAATGACATTTTGACTGGCCAAATTAGTCCATACCCCAAACATGCAGGAAGAGCTGTGCTCCGCAAAGTTGCGAACGAGATTGAGGCTAGAGTTGCTATACTTCTGGCCAGTAAAGACGGGACTCCTGAAGAAATAAATCTACGAGACATTTTAGGTATTATTAACCTTGGAGAACATTAAATAACAGAAAAAGATATTAATTGAAAGGAACACTATGTCTGATCAAACCATTCACATTTTAGTCGAAATTCCCGCTGGCTCCAACACTAAGTACGAGCTAGATGAGGCTACCGGCCGGATCTACGTTGACCGGTTTGTGCCGACTCCGATGTTCTATCCCGAAAACTATGGCTCGATTGAAGGTGCTCAGGGTAAAGACGGTGACCTCCTTGATGCCTTGCTCCTCACCAGTCAGCCAATTGTGCCTGGGTGCTGGATGAAAGCTCGGGTCATTGGCATGCTAGAGATGGAGGATGAAGAAGGTATTGATCACAAACTTATCTGTGTGCCGGAAAAAGCCAAGCAAGATGTGGTTTGTGGTAGCTGGCAAGAGTTGAGTGATGTGCCTCAATATCGGCTCGATAAGATTAAACATTTTTTTGAACATTACAAAGACCTAGAAAAAGACAAATGGGTCAAAATTAATAGCTTTGTCACCAAAGAAGGCGCCTTAGCTGAGCTAGCTGAAGCGATGAGTAAGACTGCCTAAAAATATGGTCACAACAGACTCTGCGATTACCTACGCTTTTATTGATAGCCAAAATGTTAACTTGGGTGTCCATAGCTCTGGATGGAACCTTGATTTCAAAAAATTCTATATTTATTTGAGGGATAGATTCAAAATCAGTAAATCATTTCTTTTCATCGGCTACATGGCAGGTAATGAATCACTTTATACTTACTTGCAGCAGATCGGGTACATCTTAATTTTCAAGCCTACATTGACCTATCGTGACAATGGAAAAGAAAAAATAAAAGGAAATGTAGATGCTGAATTAGTTCTTCACACTATGATTCATTTTAATGAATATAATCACGCAGTTATTGCTTCCGGTGATGGGGACTTTCATTGTTTGATTGAATATTTAGAATCAAAAGAAAAATTGTTAAAAGTCTGTATACCAAATAAACATAAATACTCAGCTTTATTGAAAAAGTACAGATCGAAACTCTTATTTATTAGTGATTTACAAGGAAAACTAGGTATAAACAATTGACCAACAAAAAAGGAGGTAGCAGCGCGGTATTTCACCTTTGCTTTCACCTCCCATCGTAATAGCCATATTTTAGCATCATTTCTCAGGATTATCAAGGATACCCAATCATGACCGAAGACCAACTAGACGATAACCAACCACTCGATTTATCAGTAGCTGAAGATACTGTTTCTCCGTTGATTGGTACGATTGAGGAAAGTCGATTTGGCAAGATAAAGTACATCTCTATTGCTAGTGAGATGGAAAAATCGTATCTCGACTATGCCATGAGTGTGATCGTCTCTCGGGCCTTGCCTGATGTGAGAGATGGGTTAAAACCAGTGCATCGTCGGATCCTGTACTCGATGTACAAGAGTGGTATTCACCATACCAGTAGTTACAAGAAATCAGCTCGGATTGTGGGCGACGTCTTGGGTAAGTATCACCCTCACGGTGACTCATCGGTCTACATGGCTTTGGTTCGTTTGGCTCAAGACTTTAGCATGCGGTACATGTTGGTGGATGGACAAGGTAACTTTGGCTCGGTGGATGGAGATAGTCCCGCTGCCATGCGGTATACCGAAGCTCGTTTAGCCAAAATTGCGCAAGAGCTGCTTCTGGATTTAGATAAAAATACCGTTCCTTTTAGTGATAACTTTGATGGTTCGCTGCAAGAGCCGACAGTCCTACCAGGTCGATTACCGAATTTACTACTAATGGGTTCCGAAGGCATCGCTGTGGGTATGGCTACCAAGATTCCTCCCCATAACTTGACTGAAGTCTGTAAAGCCATTATCGCTATGATTGATGCGGGCGGAGCCACTTTGGTCCCTAGCCCTGCCAGTTCACAGCCAGCCACCACTAGGGGAGATGTCTCAACTCAGCCTCAGGGCACTGTCGAGGATCTAGATGGAGAGCCCGATGTCAAAGCTAAAGCCGACCAGCCCAAGGCCGCCACCGTTGCAGCTCCTAGCTTGACCGCCCAGATAGACAGTATCTTGGAAACTAATCCACGCCACCTGGCCGGGGAGTTCAGTAGTCCCATCACTTCCGAAGAAATCATGGAGTACATTCAGGGTCCTGACTTTCCCACCGCGGGTATCATGTACGACGTCAAAGCCATCCGGGAAGGCTATGCCACTGGACGAGGAAAAGTGGTCATTCGGGCCAAAACCACCATCGAAGAAACCAAAAAAGGGTTTCAAATTTTAGTTACTGAGTTACCGTATCAAGTCAACAAAGCTCGACTCTTAATGAAGATTGCGGACTTGGTTCGAGATAAAAAAATAACTGGCATCCGTGATCTCAATGACGACTCCGATCGGACCGGCATGCAGATGACTATCGATCTCAAGCGCGACGCCATGCCCAAAGTGGTGTTAAATAAGCTGTTCAAGTACACCGAGCTTCAGACTAGTTTTTCCATGAACATGGTGGCACTATCGAGCGAGGGCACGCCGCAGCTGATGAACATTCGTCAGATCCTGCGCGAGTATGTCATGCACCGCCAGCTCGTAGTCGTCAAACGCGCTCAGTTTGAGCTGGGCCAGGCCCGCGATCGAGCTCATATTTTAGAAGGTTTACTGATCGCGCTCAACCATTTAGATGACGTTATTGCCACCATCCGCCGTTCAGCTGACACTGACACCGCTCGCGCCTCATTAATGTCAAAATTCGGCCTATCAGAAGTCCAGGCTATTGCTATCTTGGAAATGCAGCTCAAACGCCTAGCTGCTTTAGAACGACAAAAAATCGAAGACGAGTTTAACGCCATCAAAAAACAAATTGATGTCTTAATCACTTTACTCAGTGCGCCCAAAAATATCCTTAAAGTTGTCACTAATGAAACTCAAGAGCTGATTACGCTCTATGGTGATGAACGTAAAACCAAGTTGGTGAAAGGTAAAGTCGGCGAGTTTTCTGAAGAAGACTTAGTGGCCAACGAAGCCACGGTGATTACTTTGACTGAAACTGGTTACATCAAACGTCTCAACCCCACCGCCTTCCGCTCGCAAGCTCGCGGCGGCAAAGGTTCCACTGGCATGAAGATGCGCGAAGAAGATGCCGTCAAAACCTTGTTAACTGCTGATACTCATGACACCCTGTTACTCTTCACCAATCAAGGTCGAGTTTTCAAGCTCAAGTGTTATGAAATTCCCGAGAGTCAACGTCAAGCTAAAGGAACTGCGGTCGTCAACATCGTCAACCTCAAAGCTGAGGAACATATTCAAGCGCTGTTAGTTCTGGACGAAGAAGCTGACAAAGAAAAATGTATTACCTTAGCCACTCGCTCCGGTTTAGTCAAAAAAACCGCCGTCAAACTGTACGACAACATTCGTCAAAACGGAATTGTGGCTATTACCCTCAATGAAGGCGACGAGTTGGTGTGGGGTAAACTAACCACCGGCACCGACCACTTGATGCTGATTACCTACGAAGGTAAATGTATTCGCTTCTCGGAACTAGAGATTAAAGAGTCCCAACGTGACACCAAAGGCGTCAAAGGAATTACCCTGCGCGCTAGTGACTACGTAGTTGGAGTCGAGGCCTTCAACATTAAAGATAAAGATATTGTTGATAAAGACCCAGCCACCTTCAAGCAGATTCTAGTTCTGACCGAACGCGGTCTAGGTAAGCGGACACTCTTGACTGAGTACCCACTGCAAAAACGTTCGGGCATGGGCGTAAAGGTAGCTGAAATCACCACGCGAACTGGTAAAATCGCCAGTGCTCGGATGGTGACTCATGAACACGACGAAGTGGTCATCAGCACCCAAGAAGGCCAAACCATTAAGCTGCCGATCACCAAACAATCTATTCCGTTACTGACTCGTCCGACTCAAGGTGTGATTTTAATGCGCTTAAAACCTGCCGACAAAGTTGTGGCGGTGGCCTTAACCTACAAACAAATTGAGGTGAATGGGGAAGAGATCGTGATCTCAACCACTGGGGCCGAAGAGGAAAACTAAGCTACCCAGAGCTCAGGTACATTATATTTCAAAAAAGAGGGCAAATTAGCTTGATTAACCAATCTAATTATTAGATTCCACCTATTAGCAGTATCCGTACTTGATTGCTAATTCTCAACTCACTAAAACAATATCAAAATACTGAGAACTATTTCGATATCTATCATCTATACCTCAGGGGAGAGTGGACCGTATCGGACTCGAACCGACCACCTCTTCTATGCCATAGAAGCGCTCTACCAGATGAGCTAACGGCCCCCAAGAACTTGTATTGTATCAACGGGGTAGAGGGTAGTCCAGTATCCAGGAAAAGAACTGAGCAAGTTAAAGCAAGGAATAAATCGTGATCTACTCTGATCATCTTATCTATATTAAGAGATAGAATGAGGGGCACAAATACGAGCTGAAAAAGGCTTGATCGATGAATATTTCCAGCTGGTGGCCGGCCCTAGCAAAGAGCTCTTCTCACTGCCAAACTAGAGTTTAGAGTGAAACTCACCATGCATTTTCTGTAGTTGCGGTCGGGTCACATGAGTGTAAATTTGAGTGGTGGCGATACTTTTATGACCCAGCATTTCTTGCACATCACGAAGTCCGGCTCCATTGGAAAGTAGGTCCGTAGCAAAGCTGTGCCTAATGCCGTGCGGGCTGAGCTTGATCGGTAGTTTGGCTAAGCGGCAGTAGTGATCCACAAACCGTTGAATACTGCGTGTCGTCAATCTCATCTCTTCACCATCGGCCAATAGATCCGGTTTAGTTTGCGAAAAACGGACAAAAACTGGTCGCCAGTTGTCTTCTCGTGAGTTCATCCAGCGCTTAAGCCACTCGCTCGATCGATCGCTCAGAAACACTACTCGTGGTCGCCGACCTTTTCCAATCACCCCAAACTCTTGTCGATCGGTATCAACTTGCTCGCGATTCAAGCCCACCAGCTCACTCACCCGCAAGCCAGTAGAGAAGAGGACTTCAAGAATCGCTTTATCGCGTAGTCCTGTTTTACTCGATAAAATCGGCTGAGCTAGCAACCTCTCCACTTGGCTCAGCTGTAAAAACTTCATAGAATGGACTTCACCCTTCGGCACGTCAATTTTTTCCGGATGCAGCACTGGAATGTCGTTTTTGATCAACCATTTGAGCCATGATCGTACGGCGATAATATGATAGCTCTGGGTTTTTTTAGAAAGCGTTCGACCCTGGTCATCAATGTAACGTGCCAAGAACACTCGGTAGCTGCGCATCACATCCTGGTCCAGCTCGGTGATGTCGGTTTTACCTTCCTCTTCCAACCAGGTGATAAGTCGACGTAGATAGTGACTATAGTTGCGAATGGTCAGCCCACTCACATTGCGCTCTACCTCCAAATGCTCTAGAAAAGTCTGAAACGCGGGATGAAGTAGAGTAGATACTGACATCCTTTACCATAGCAGTTCACAGTGGCAGCGGTCAAATCAATCGTGGTAATCAGCTACTGACATCTCTCCCCTACTTTACCCTCCAAGTAGCAGAGTAGGGGAGCCGATTGCTAGGGGAGCGTACCAGGCTTGCGTCTTGATGTATCAATCTAAAAGAGTCGTTTCCAGATCAGGATTTGGTGTAAAATATAACTTTCTGAGAATTGGTATGTAGCTGGAACACATGCTATGTACAGATTGCTAGTCTGTTGGATTAAACTTTAAAAAAAAGGAGGGGGGACTATTTTCAAATTCACGTGTTTCCTAAAAAAAACTGAGGTATGCTAAGTAAAGAAATTTCAAGCTGCCTAGCAACTAAAAAAATCAAAGTTACGACGTTGATTTAAAACTTAAAAAATAATGGTTGGTTGTTTAAGATTACTTGGTTGTGAACTAACCAGTTGATCATGTGAGCCTTTACTTATTTCCAACCTAGCTCAGGAACTAAAGAATAATTTTTGAGTTAGCCTCATCTGAGCTCAAGAAAGTGTTCGGTTACTTAGTGAAAAAATGTTCGAAATCAGGTATTAGGTTGATCGGTCAATATATCTAGAGTTGCACTAATTACATGAGGTTTTGGCAGGCTCAAAAACGGCTTTTTAATATTGAGATGACCTATTAATCATTTCAGATTTTGACGTATAAATGGAAACTAGGCTAACTCTAAAAAAAGAGTAAAAATAGTCAGTGGAGTTTTGGTGGCTGACTACACAGAGGGAAATAGGCCTTACATAGATCAAATACTACGAGAGAAGTGAGTTACAGAAACTAAAGACCTCAAGAAGTAAGTGCCGGGATTAAATCGACGAATCCAGCCCTCTCGATAAAATAGAGCATAACGTCGTAAAAGTTATATTGTGCGACGTAATCTATTGTTGCATTTTGGCATCCTCTCTATCGAGTGGGGGAGATTTTTTACTTCACAGTTACCGATTCAACCTTGTACTTAGTTAGTACTAGTGAATAACCACTCCACTTCTATCTTGAGAACTCTCTTACACATCTCATTTAGGCCCCAATCGACTCTCTCGGGTAATTAGACATATTTACCCTTCAGCCCCATAAGGCATTCGGGTATTTTATGTTCCTACAGAGGGAAATATGGCTTCATTTTGCTACACATACCCTATATTTTATAGATTACTAGGCTAAATAACGGACTATAGGCCTATATTTATGTAAGTTATCCACAGCTTGTTACACTATCAAACTATATCACTTCTCTAACTTCTAGCCTGGAGATTATTTTTGCATCCCCCCTTCCCTGTTCTCAGTTTTAAAGTTGAAAATCGTTCTCTAGACTTAAAAAAATAGCGCTTATGGCTATAAAAATCGTTTCTAATCTAGATGGGAACTCAAACCACGTGGTTAAGATAGTCTACATCCTGCAAACTATTGGTCCGACTCGCCTGCTCTCCTCTATCGCAAAATTCTTGCCTGGTCACTTGAGGGGGAAAAGCAGAGCAAAAAGCAAACAAGCAAAACCTGCGACCAGAGAATATTCGGTCAGCGTTTTAGCAAACAACCTCCCCTGAAGATAGCTATTGAGAATACCAAGGCAGATGTAGACACAAGTCATGATAAACAAAGCATTATTCCAGATAGAAATGGGATAAAAAGTCAAAACTAAAGCTAATTCTGAAATCAAAATGGTCAGCACTCCGCTTAGAGCCCAGATCTCAGAGCGAATTTTTTTATCTAGCTCCACAGACCAAAGTGACATAAAAATCAAAGGAAAATGTACTAATCCCACCAGCAGACTCGTCAAGTAGAAAGGTAGGCGTAAGGAAAAAATGGTGTTAGTAAACAGGAGTGAAGTTAATAAGGTAAACAACAAGCCCACGGCGTGAGCAGCGTGGAGGAGCTGAATCGTGCGGCCTTTTGCTACGGAATAAATGTTAGAGGTTAAAAATAAAGCATACATACCCAGACCAAATAGCGCCAAGACAAAAATCTTGCTGACGATGCCCGCAGGCAGTAAAAAATAGAAAAACCCGACTGCCGCCGCGTACATACTAGGAAAGGGCACAATCGTCAGCCACTCGTATTTCTGCAGGTCGTCACTCAGAGCCCAGGCAGAAGCCAGATAGGAAATGAGGGCAAAGACTGCCACCGCTATGTATCTGAAGTCCAACGGAATGTACTGCACGACTAACAGTCCAAGAGACAGCAACGCGGAGGCGATTACAAATTTTTCACGACGACGCATAGTATTTAGCTCGTTTCTGACGCTTCATCATCAGTTAAAAAAGCTAGGTTTAGATAGACGTCCTCTACGTCTTCATTTGCCTCTAACTCACTTTGGAGGTTCGCTAGTGCTTCTAGCTCTGCATCCCCCACTTCCAAAGGCATGGTGGGCACGTACTCATCATTTTGACGCTTAAATAGATAGGCGGCTGAGCCTGGCCCCGCCATCGCCCCGCCATTTCGACTCAAGATAAACTTAATTTCAGCGCTAGTACGATGAGGGTTATCGGTGTGAGCGATGACCAAAATAGCCACGCCACCAGGTCCAAAACACTCGTAGATACTTTCTTGAATGGCGCCATTTTTACCTTTTCCCAGACCAGAATCGACTGCCCGTTGCACCTTTTCATTGGGCATATTGGCCAGACGAGCTTTATCCATCGCCAGTCGTAAGCTGGGATTAAACTTGGGATCTCCAGACTTGCCGAGCTTGACTGCAATCCGAATTTGTTTCGAGATCTGATTAAACTGACTAGCTCGCTGCGTGTCCTGAGCTCCTTTTCTATTTTTGATGTTATTCCATTTGCTATGACCAGACATAAAAACCTTGTGAGTCAGATTGTAGCCAGGTTAGCGCAGGTTGACAATCAGGGGATGCCCGCGTATCCTTGCTGCTTAATAGGGTTGAAATATGAATGCACAAGTAGCGCTGTACCAGGCCATCGCGGCCGCCAAAGAAAACAATTGGAAAGCGGCCATTGAGTTCAACCAAATTATTCTCAAACAGAATCCTAATGATGTTGGCGCCTTGAACCGACTCGGTGTTTCTCACCTTCAAATCGATCAAGTAAAGGAAGCTCGAGCAGCTTTTGATCAAGTTTTAGCGCTCGACAAAGCTAACTCCATAGCCAGAAAAAATATCAGCCGAATCGATACTAATCAAAAACCAGTGGCTCCCTCATTCTCGCGTGAGGTCTTTATCGAAGAACCAGGCAGAACCAAAACTGCCGAACTTCATCGTTTAGCCGGCAAGAACATTCTCGATGGTCTGGCTATTGGTCAAGAATGTGATCTTAAACCCAAGAATCGGTACATCTCTGTCGAAGCCAACGGCATCTATATTGGAGCTTTGCCTGAAGATATTTCATTTCGGCTGGCAAAGCTGATCGAAACGGGCAATACCTATTACTGTGGGATTCGTTCTTTTTCGCCAAATCACTGTAACGTCTATATCAAAGAGCTAACTCAGTCGGTTGTGAACGAGAATGTTCATTCCTTCCCCGTTTCTAAAAGCTCAGTAGCGGCTATCAATGATGTTGATGACCACTTGCTCATGGAAGATGATATTCCAGTGCAAATTGTAGACAGCGACACTGATGTCGAAAAAAGTTTGGATGATATTGAGCCGGAAGAATCCCCAGAAGCAGCCCGTTAATTTCACTGCTTTTTTTGCAACTCTGCCCAGGTTTTTAGCTGCGAACTCAAATCAGTGCCAATTTTGATCACAATGGGCGCTCGATATATGGCACTAGCGCTCGTATCTTCAATCCTGACGCCATTTACATCCGCCAAGTTCTGGACTCGATCAAGTTGTCGAGCGCAGCTGGTATTGATCGGATCGTAACTCAAAACTGTTTCCGTCAATGCTTCCTGACTATCCACTACTTTGATGACCGTAAAGCCACCCTCTTCTAAAATCCTACTTAGCAGACTTCCTAGCCCGGCCACGCCAGTAGTGTTACTAATGGCTATCTGACACTGGGTAAAAGACCGATCTAGCTGCAATCGGTTCTTCAACTGCTGCCACGAAGCTGGTGTGGTGGCGTTCTGGGTACTGATTTTTGCGTCCGGTACTGAGTGCACAAAACCCCACCACTGTAGCGTTTGCCTCAGTGACAGATTTTGGGTTTGGTGTTGGCGCATCAGCTGCCAAAAAACTTCTTCGACTCGTGCCGGTAGTAAAGCATCGTCAATCCCTCGCTCTGTTGGCGCCTCTAAACTGTAGTCGATCGGAAGGCCCAGTTGCCAACTCAAGGGAAAACTAGTTGTACTCTCGGCTCCAGTTACCTGTCTTTGAGCTACAATCACTTCTTTAGTCAGTGGCGCTAGTCTAACAACGGTGATATTAGTCGCATCGGTAAAAACTAGCACTTGATCATCAACTAAAGGAAACAGTGTCGGTACTAAAGTGTGAATGACAAAACTGTAGGTGATAAAAGCAGTCACCAATAGTAGGCTTAAGGTTGCCAACACTACTTTCCACCAGCCAGATTTAGAGTCTGATCGATTTGAGCTAGTCGATCTGATGGAAGCTGTAGGGCGCTTTCTAATTATTTTTTGTCGATAACGAGGAGTTACCGGAGAAGTTTTGACCGGTCGGGACACGTTGGAGCTAGTGCGAGTGCGAGGCCGACGTGACGTCGGCTGGTGATAATCATACATGGATCAAAACCGAGCAGGTCCTTTTGCGCATGATTTACCCTATCACAAATTGACGAAGTTGTTCAGCTAGTCTGACCATAAACCGGACATTGTGAATACTAGCCAAGCGATAATACGTCAACTCTTCCATTTTATAGAGATGATGTAAATAGGCTCGAGTATAGCCAGTCACACAGGTCATGCAGTCACAGCCAGCTTGAATTGGCTGTTGATCAGTAGCGTACTCGGCCCGACCAATACTTAAACGACCATTGAGATGAGGTGAGGCAAACACAATTGGTGTAGTTGAGTCAGATTGCATCTTCAGCTCCCCAAAATATAACGCTCCATTTCGAGCCAGCCGGGTGGGTCCCACACAGTCAAACATGTCAAAGCCCATCAGCACCGCATCCACTAAATCCTGGGGATCTCGGCCTAGGCCCATAGCATAACGAGGTTTATCGACTGGCAGCTCTGGCTCAATCCAGCTCATTAACTCGGCAGTACCTTCCATGTTGTAGCCCACGGTCTCTCCCCCAACAGCAATCCCATCAAAAGCCAAGCTACTAATAAACTTAGCCGACTTCAACCTCAGCTCTCGATGCATCGCACCTTGCACAATGCCGAATAAGGCTTGGTACTTTCCGTAGTCACTGAGGCGCTCATGAGTTTCCCAGCTGTCTAAACATTGTTTGGCCCAGTCATGAGTTCGAACCAGGGCCTCAGCCGCATACTGTGCGTCGGCTAAATCAGGGGTACACTCATCAAACGTCATGATGATATCAGCCCCAATCTGACGCTGGATCTCGATCGCTGTTGCTGGCGAAAAGAAATGGCGTGAGCCATCCAGATGCGACGTAAACTCCACCCCTTCATCAGTAATCTTGGCAGGTGCCAGCTGTGACTTGTGCACTCCTCCGATGGTTTTTATCTCCATTTGCTTGCCCAGTGACAACACCTGAAAGCCGCCAGAGTCGGTGAGGATCGGCCTGTCCCAACCCATAAACTGATGCAGGCCACCTAGCTGGGTCAGCTTTTCCGTCCCAGGTCGTAAATACAAATGATAAGTATTACCTAGAATAATCTGCGCCTTCAACTCTCTTAGATCGGTTTGATCGAGAGCTTTAACCGTCGCCTTAGTCCCCACTGGCATAAAAATCGGTGTCTGGACTTGGCCATGAGGTGTAGTTATCACCCCAGCTCGGGCTTTCCCCCGTTGGGACTGAAGTTGAAAGGAAAAAGGATTGCTCATGGTAACTGATAGTATACAATCGGCTTCATGATCTCGTTATCCGCGTTTGACTACCAGTTGCCAGCTAATTTGATCGCTCAGCATCCCAGTGAGCCGCGCGACCACAGCCGGTTACTAGTGCTGAAACGTCAGTCGGGCCTGATTAGTGATCATCACTTCTTTGAGCTCCCCCAGCTCCTTCGGGCCGGTGATGTCCTAGTTCGGAATAATACCAAAGTGTTGCCCGCTCGCATTCATGGGATAAAACCGACCGGTGGCCAGGTCGAGCTCCTACTCAGTAAACGCCTGGAGCTCAGTGCGGACAGTGAACGGTGGGAATGTTTGAGCAAGCCGGGTTTGAAGCTGGGTCAGGTGCTGGCTTTTCCAGGTAGTACTTTGACTGCAACCTGTGAAGCCATGACAGGATTAACGAGAGAGGTTCGCTTTAATCAAGCCGGCGAGAACTTACTGTCAACATTGTACCTCCTGGGTGAAACTCCGCTGCCGCCGTATATTGAATGGGCAGATGATGATCAAAATATAGTTCGTGAGCTCTATCAAACCACCTACGCTCGACATCTGGGATCGGCTGCCGCACCCACGGCTGGACTTCACTTCACGCCAGCTTTAGACCAAGAACTGAACACAAAAGGTATTCAGATAGAAGATGTCACCCTCCACGTAGGTTTGGGAACTTTTCTACCAGTCAAAGATCAAGACATCAGCCATCATCATATGCATAGCGAGTGGTTTGAGTTACGGCCGGAAGTAGCCGATCGGCTAAATGAAGCGAAAGCAAAAGGACGAAGAGTCATCGCCGTTGGCACCACTAGTTGTCGGGTGTTGGAGAGCTGCGCACAGCGAAATGTGAGCTGTGGCGAGCCGTTACATTTGGTAGCTCAAACAGGTGAAACAGAAATCTTTATCTATCCCCCGTTTCAGTTCAACTTTGTTGATGCATTGATCACCAACTTCCACCTACCTAAATCCAGCCTACTCATGTTATTATCCGCCTTCGTGAGTGTGCCTAATACGTATCAAGTATTTGAGAGTTTGGCCAGCACTGTTGTTGGTCAGGCCTACCTGCACGCCATCGCCGAAAAATATCGGTTTTATAGTTTTGGCGATGCGATGTTGATTGAATAAAGGGTCTAGATATGTTAAATAAAGAATGCGGGCTTGCAACCGCAAAAGCCTAGCTAAAGAGAATGTGGCGGAAGTGTCGGTGCGGGTCCAGTTAATCCAAGACCAACAGTAAGTAGTAGAAATGGTTAGGCAGAGAGTTACCTGCCTCTGGCTATGTGTGGATTCATCCTGGGAGTTGATTACTCACCAACTGCATAACGGCTGAACCGATGTAGGACAAACTTTTCCCCAATTTTGCCACTTAAAGCTTTGATCATCTCTTCAATTGTTTCGGAGGGATTTTTAATGCTGTCTTGAGTCAATAACTCCTCAACTGTTTCCGGAGCCATAGCGACAACCTGCATCGCAATGTCTTTAGCTAAAGTTTGAAACTCACTATTCAAAGCCACGTAATCTGTTTCACAGCGCATTTCTAGCAAACATCCGATTTGGTGATTACCATGGACATAACTGGCCACATAGCCAATGTTAGTTTCGCGGTCTGATTTCTTTTCCGCTTTGACTAAGCCTCGAGCTCGAACTAGTTCTTTTGCTTTATCAAAATCACCTTGGGCTTCATCCAGCGCTTTTTTACAGTCCATCATGCCAGCGCCAGTTTCATCACGTAAACGTTTTATATCTGCAGCGGTAAACGACATAGAAAATCCTTAAATTTATAGTATTTCACTCTACATATTAGCGAGCAGCTCGGCCAGCTTTATAGCCATCGGCCACCGCTTTGACCACAAACTCAATACTAGTCAAAGCATCATCGTTAGCTGGAATCACCACATCTGCCACGCGTGGATCAGTGTTGGAGTCGACTACAGCGATGATCGGTACGCCAATCATATTGGCTTCAGTCACCGCATTTTTTTCTTTACCTGGATCAACTACGAATAAGGCGTCGGGTCGAGTTTTGAGGTTTTTGATACCACTAAAGAAGCGCATCAAGCGGCCTTGTTCTTTTTCCATCTGGACGCGTTCAAACTTGGTGTAACCTTTGAAAGCATCATTGGTTAAGCCAGTTTCAATCTCAATCATTCGTTTTAACGATTTGGAAACCTGTTCCCAGTTGGTCAATAAGCCACCCAACCACCGAGAAGTAATGTACATCGCGCCTGCTTCTTCAGCTGCACTCTTGATAATGTCGCGTGCTTGTCTCTTGGTACCGACAAAAACTAAGGTTTTATTCTTTTTACCTAAGTCATAAGCGTACTCATAAGCAATTTTAAGTTGAGCTGCTGTTTGGGCCAAGTCGAAGATATGGACGCCATCTTTTTCCATATAAATGTACTGCTTCATGGCTGGATGCCAACGACGAGTCTGGTGACCAAAGTGGGCTCCAACCTCGAGTAAGGCGGCTAAGTCGAAATCAGGTGATGGTGAGTTGGAGGTGACTGGAGTTTCAGCACTAGCCACTTCAGGAGTTGAAGCTACTTCAGTCGGAGGTTTGACTTCTGGAGCTACTTCCAGCGCTGGAGCGACTTCTGCAGTTTTAGCTTTAGGAGCGGCTTCTCTTTTTGTCACTTTAGGTTCTTTAACCTTAGCAGCAGGAGTGGGTTTTTTAGGCGCAGCTTTGACAACTTTTGAAGTTGAAGCAACGGGTGGTTTGGTTGAAGTTTCAGTCATAGTCCTTGTTTGTCCTGCCTTTTGATCAGGAACGCGCACGGCAGAGAGATAATCAGGACGCTGACTCTGGGGCGCAAATTATAGTGTTAAGGTTTGCATTATATCACACCACCCCTGGTAATTAACCCCCGGCCAAGGTGACTACATTTTGCATTAAGCAGACAACTGTTAGAGGGCCGACTCCACCAGGAACGGGCGTAAGAAAACTAGCTTTAGAAGCGACACTCTGTTGATCAATATCTGGCTTGGGTTCACCCGCATCGATCAAGGCCGCGCCGGGCGTAATCATCTCCCCCGTAATCAGATGAAACTGCCCCGTGGCACTGACAATAACATCAGCATCTGAGAGAAATTTCCGGTCTTCTATTCTACTGGTCAGCTGCTGCTTACCCAGCAGCTCTACGTTAAGGTGCTGATGACTCAACTCATAAAACAGCGGTGTGCCTAATAAATCTGATTTTCCGATGATGACAAACTTTTTTGCCGACTGAAGTAGGTTGGCGGTTTTAAAGATAGTCATTACTGCCTGAGCCGTGGCTGGCAGAACTTTTTTCTGAGCCGCCCAAGTACCTTCCTTAATTGCCAGCATGGTCTGGGGGTGTAATCCATCCACATCTTTGCTTTCCGCAATCTGACTCACCAATGAAGCCCACCAGTCTTGAAACTCTGCGCGACTTTTACTCGTCACTTCTTGCCAGCGCTGAGTCCAAGGTTTTTGGATAATGATCCCAGTAATTTGAGAGTTTTTGTTCAACTCTTCAAGTAATATTTTGAGCTCACCACTTGATGAGTTCATTGAAAATGAGTACACAATATACTCTATGTCGAGCTGGGTGGCTATGTTTTTTTTCAAGCGAGTATAGAGCTGACTACCGGCGTCTTCCGTGAATAAAATTGCCGCAATGGACAACCTTTGGCCCCGTTCTTTCAAAGCCTTGACCCTAGGTTGTAAACTCACGACCATTTGTTGTGCTAACGCTTTACCGTCAAATAATTCCATGAAGGTATTGTAACCTAAGCCACCAACGCTTTGAGTCGCTGAATATTTTCTAAGTCTGGTCCGTTACCCTCTATTCCCGGGACCTCCAGAACTAAGGCGACATCTTCCGGAACTGCTTGTTTTAAAAAGTAGCCAAGATCTTTGGTGGGAATCAAACCGTCGCCAATATTCTCATGCCGATCACGACCTGAAGCAAACGGATCACGACTGTCATTGGTATGAACTATCTTCAGTGTTGACCACAAGTCTAGTCGAGTAATTGCGGCTTGGGCGGTTTCATTTTTTCCGGTTAAACTAGGCTCGGCTGTCTCTCCCAAACTATAGCCAGCGGCAAAACCGTGACAGGTATCAAAACACCACCCGAGCCGGGGTGATGCCACCAAATCTAGTAGCCAGCGAATATCTGCTAAGTCGCTACATAGCTTGCCATTCTGGCCGGCCGAGTTTTCGATTAAAAAAGTTGAGTCAGAAGGAGTAACGGCTAGCAATTTTTTAATTTGCTCCGCAACTTGCTCCCTCACTATTTCCCAACCCCGACCTTGGTGACTACCTAAATGTACGATGATTCCACTCCCATTTATCAAGCTATCAAACTCTAAATCAGATTTCAACGCCGCAAACGATTTCTCCACTAGATTCGGGTTGTCAGAAGCCAAATTAACTAAATAGAGCGAATGGGTAAAGATTGATGAGACATGCAAAGATGCTCTTTTTGCAGCAACTTTTTTTAAGTCTATCTTACTACTATCTGTTCGGGCCCAAACCCGAGGGCTACCCGAAAATAGTTGCACCACATTAGCCTCCATCGCGGCTGCCCGCTCTACCGCTTTATCGATTCCCCCGCTGGCAGAAACATGCGCTCCAATATTTCTCATATGCTTACTCCTTCATACATTTGCCAAGTATACTATCTTCATGCCCCAAGCAAAACTAGGCCGGTATCTCATTTCCTATCAAAACAAGGAAGAGTACTATCGTCTCAAGCAAGAAGTATTTACTCAGGATCATTACTACTTTGAGACAGACAATCCCTATCCTTTGATTATTGATGCCGGAGCTCACATCGGCATGGCCACTTTATACTTCAAAAGAATATATCCTGGAGCGCACGTGATGGCGTTAGAGCCACACCCCCAGTCAGTCGCACTTTTGAATGAAAATATCTGGCAAAATGATGCGCAAGATGTCGAGATCCTCCAAGTAGCGCTGGCTGCAAGAGCGGGCACTACTCAGTTATTTCAAGATGATTCAAGTGATCAGTGGTACAGCACGGCTAGTTTTTTTCCTGGAGCTTGGAATGGTCAACAAAAAACGACGGCTATCACTGTCAAGACGGCACTGTTGGCTGATTTTCTCAGCCGACCCGTTGACTGTTTAAAAATGGATATTGAAGGTGCAGAGTTTGAAGTGTTGAAGGCCGCTGGAGATACCTTACGAATGGTTAAACATCTATGGCTGGAGTTTCATCCTCATGGCGGCCAAGGTAAAGCTCAGTTACTTGATCTACTGGCGAAATATGGTTTTACCGTCACAGCTTGGAAAGAAGGTCGCGAGATCAAACCCCTCGCTACTCGCGGCTTAATTCTGCTTGAGTGTACTCGTCAAGCTTAACCACGCTTTTACCACTGAAATAAAGGAAATGGCTGGGTGAGAGTCTTAACTTCTGCGGCGATGGCTAGTAGCTCAGTGTTAAAGTTCATCTCTTTTTTGAAGGCGGTTAAGAACGTTTGCCGTTCCACTTTATCGGTGGGTAATGCTGTTTTGGTACTGATGTCGGCTACCCGTTTTATCCAATGAGCAATAATCTTCATCTCAGACTCTTTGAAACCACGAGTAGTCACCAGTGGGGTGCCTAAGCGCAGACCTGAAGGATAAAATGGACTACCAGGCTCATCGGGGATTGAGTTTCGGTTGGCATAGATACCTGCAACATCTAAGGCGAAAGCTACTTGAGTGCCCAAGCTTGGTCCATAACTAGTCAAATCAACTACTAATAAATGGGTCTGTGTTCCATCCCCGACTAGTTTGAAGCCCACTGCTTTTAGCTCCTCAGCCAACGCGGTAGCATTGAGACGAATTTGCCGAGCATACTGCTTGAATTCGGGCCTACTAGCTTCTTCCGCCGCAATGGCAATCCCAGCGGTAGTGGCGTTGTGCGGTCCGCCTTGGAGACCAGGAATAATGGCCGCGTCAATTTTAGTGGAGAGTTTGGGATCGCGAGCCAAGCCCCGATCAGTCACCATAATCATGGCGCCACGAGGACCACGAAAGGTTTTGTGAGTAGTGGACATGATCACATCGGCATGGGGTACTGGTGAAGGATGCTCACCAGCCACGATTAAGCCAGAAATGTGAGAGACGTCGGCAATCAGCCAAGCCCCGACTTCGTCGGCAATCTGGCGAAACTGGGCAAAATCTAGCTCAAAAGGATAAGCAGTATTGCCCGCCATAATCAGCTTCGGTTTATGTTCATGAGCTAAGGCTCTGACTTGGTCAAAATCAATCCGAGCCTCCTGATTGAGCCCAAACTGCACGGTCTTAAAATACTTACCGGAAAAAGTGACTCGCGGATGACCATGTGTCAGATGTCCCCCACTTGCCAAAGCCAAGCCCATAATCATATCTTCAGGCTCGAGTAAGGCAAAGTAAATGGCGGTGTTGGCTGACGATCCAGAATAGGGCTGGACATTGACGTACGGCACGCCGAAAAGTTTTTTGATTCGATCTTGGGCTAAGACTTCCAGCTGATCCACGACTTGGTTACCTTCATAGTAACGCCGACCGGGATAGCCCTCTGAATATTTACTGTTTAGGTTTGAGCTCAAAACACTTGATACAGCCGGAGAGATATGATTCTCTGACGCAATCAACCCAATTTTGTCATGTTGGCGTCGATCTTCCTGCTGAATGAGCTCAAAAACAATGTCTGTCATGCCACAGAGTGTAGCATACTGTTAGTGGGTGGCACTACTTTCCCGATTGCTCACCGAAACACGTCGCAATGAATAAGGAGCTTTTGCTTGAAACGACGCTACTCTCTCAGTATTTTGGAAAACCAAACTAGCGACAATACCTTCATGAATCTCATGTAATACCTGTAATAAAGTGGCGCTCATGTGATTGCGGTGACGCAACTCTTTTCTTCTCGTTCGCCCCTCAATGTGTAAAATATAATCTAGTGGACCAAACCGATTTGCCATTATTCTCATTCGTTTGCTTGCTTCTCCGCCATAATACTTAAACATCTCCCCATCTTGATCGACTAAAAATAAGTAACCACCCGGCGTCTCAATCGTCCCGGCAAATTTTCCCGCGGTTCCAATACCAGTTGCACCTACTGCCATTGAGGCAGCTAAGTGATCATTTGCTCCACCCTCCACAATCATGGGAATTCCAATTTTTCCTCTTAAACTCCAAACGAGTTGAGGCCAATCAATAGTTAAACCAGCTACTTCCCCCGTAATACATCTTCCTCCACCACCGATGCCAAAATAAAGAGCATTGGCACCTGCTTCTTCCAAATCTATTCCTTGTTGGACATCAACAACTTGACCTACAAAAATTTCTATTGGCTCCCAACTTTTCTCTTTTTCTAGCACTCGGAGGGCCTTGAGTGTGTGTAATGGTGAGCTGGATGGTTCAGGTGAATATATACGGAAAGTTCTTACCCCAGCTTCGTACAGAGCATTGGCTCTGACTAAAGCTTTTTTTGCATCCGCTTCTAATACTCCAATTAAATTGTGTTGCCAAAATTGGATGAGTTGATTCTTTTCATCCTCATTTTTTCCTTTCAAAACCGGACTCATGACAAACCAATCATGTGTTTTATGTACCAAATCGACTTGACGCTGAATGTCAGAAAAGTAGCCATCTCTAGGTATACATACTAGGCAATGACTCTGAGCTAAAGTAGCTAATGCCATCTGACTGCCAGTAACTTCAGGGTTAGCTGCTCCGACAATGACGTTTCGTGCCTGCTTTCTACCTTGGTTATAGGGTGGCTTTTGCTGATTAGAAATACTATCTGGTGGTCTAAAATCTCGGTCAGAGCGTCGATAACTGACAAACAAACCAGATTTATGCAACTCAGTTCTATGTACTCGGGGCTTTTCTGACCCTCCGGAACCAGTTGCTGTTAGTCTTAAATCCGAGATCACGATTGCTTCACCATTTTGTTCAGCCAGAGTAAAAACTGGATGTTTAACCGCTTCCAAGGGTTGGAATTCTTGCTCAGATTGTGCAAATAGTGCTTTTAGACGCTCGGGATGATTTAAGATTAGCAAATAAAAAAGCCAAGCTTGAAGGGTTTTGTCCACAAACTCTTCAGACAATGTTTGACGCTGCAAGTTTTCCGCCTTATCATCATCTTCATAGCCGGTCACGACTAATCCTTGGCCAGGATAAGCATCCTCTGACTTAAAGCTGCTTTCAATTTTTAGCTGCTCTTTAATCCAGGCCAAAGTACCGTCATTCTCTAACTCACCCCACAATTTGGCAATGACAGTATTAGCAATCTCAGGACTTTTGAATAAATCTTCAAAAGTAGGGGTAATAACTTCCGTCATTAAGGGTGAGTATACTGTTTTTTTTATTCATAGCAATGATTCAGCCTTATACATAAAAAAGCATATTTTCTTATCATAATGTATGTGATATACCAATCTTTAAGTCAGATATGACACACAAAGAAACCAAAATATTATCACCAGCTGAGACAGATTTTTTTACAGACGCTCAATCATATTTATCAGCAAATCCGAAATTACAAATCGAACAAAGTACACAAGGTATGTTTGCCCTGCTCTTGAAGCAAGGTATCGAGGCTCGGAAGAAAGGTAACTATGGGATTGCCGCTTCGCTCGTAGTTAGTGGTCAAGGACAGGAGATTGTAGTTTGTGGTCAAAACACGTTAATTTCCGAAGAGAATCCACACGGACATGCTGAGATGAATGCAGTGAAAAATGCTCGACTTATTATGCAGAACCCTGATCAACTGACACAGGCTGTAAAGCAGGGGCAAGCCATTATTAGGCCTAACTCAGAAGCAACTGAGTTTAGAAAAACTCTATGTACAACTTTAGAACCTTGTCCCATGTGTACGGTAGGATGATGCATTAATGGGGGCATAAATAAAGTGGTGATTGGAGTTGCTGATGATTTTGCCGGTGCCTTAGCGCCTGAAAGACTGAACAATCTGGCTCCACTTTGGAAACAAATAGCCGATGTTCAAAACCTTCAACTAGTTTCAGTCAAAACACACATGACCAAGAAAAATATTTTGTGCCTGCTGAGCTCCAAAAACATTTGGTCAATTTATTCTTTCAGACAAAACAAAACCTAGATAAACACCTTGAAGAGCACGGTTTTATAGATTTTAGCAAGCTACTTATGCTCGGAGTGGCTTTTTTAGCAAACGGTGGTGATGCTACTCCCACTCTGTAGTCCCCGGCGGCTTAGAAGTTAAATCATAAACGACTCGAGAAATACCGGGAACAGTATTTAAAATTTGGTTTACCATCTCTTGTAAAACTTCAACTGGCATATCTTTTCCTGGTAAAGCCGGCATACCCGTCATAAAATCTTTAGTTATCAAGGTTCTGATTCCTATTGATCGATTACCCTCAACTCCAAAAGAAACAGGAAACAATACGACTGGAACTTGACTGATTTTTCGAAGTAAGTTGTGCTGAAATAAAATGGTATTAACAATTCTGTCTGCTAGCCTTAACTGCGCTAAGGTTTCAGTGGTTAGAAAAGTAGTCGTTATAGCAGTTACGGGAGCTTCAATTTTATCTCCAAAAACATAGACCACTCTATTCACTTGATGGATTTTTCTGGGCACTGCTTGAGCCATCTTTTCTAATACAGCCCAGTCTGCTTTACCACTTATTGCGGCCAAATAACTATAACTTCGACCATCACCTTGGACTCCAACCGTTCGCACTGGTAATAATGTTAACCGATGAAGATTAGTACTAAATTCTGCCAGCTCATGGTTAATCTTTTCAAAATCACTTGTAATATATGCTTCAGTCGCACAGAGCAATCTAATGGCTAAACCAGGTCCAGGAAAAGGCTGTCTCCAGACTATCTCCTCTGGTAAACCTAAGCTTTCACCTAGCTCTCTGACCTCATCTTTATGGTAATCTGCCAGCGGCTCAATCACTTTACCTAGGTCACGGAGTTTACGAACTAACGCCGTATCGTTATGGTGAGTTTTTATGACTTCAGCCACCTTACTAATTGAAGTTGAGGCACTTTCAATTAAATCTGGTCTTAGCGTGCCTTGAACGAGAAAAACGTCCTCTTCCGATAACTGTAAATCTTGCACCGCTTGCTCTGCAACTCTCATAAATGTATCACCGATAATCTTTCGTTTAGTTTCTGGATCGGTAGTAGTATTAAGTGTCGAACTTAGCTGACCATTAATCTCTGTCTGAGCCTGATGAAAAGTGCCTTGAGCATCAACCACGATCAGCTTCAATCCAGCCTTTTCTAATGCTGATTTTACTTCTGAGGACTCATCTTGACGCATGAAACCTGTATCAATATAAATGGCATAGACTTTATCTTGGCCCAACGCTTTAGTGACTAGTGCAGCCGAGACAGCTGAGTCCACTCCCCCACTCACCAAAACTAGAGCATAGTTTTGACCAATTTTCTCTTGTATATACTTAATTGCTTTAAGTTCTCGATCCTCCATGGTGTATGAAGCATCTAAGTGCGCGATCTTGAACAAAAAGTTTGACAAAATACGCACCCCATTTTCAGTTAAATCAACTTCTGGATGAAACTGGACACCATAGAACTTCCGAACCGAATCTTCGATTCCGGCAATCAGCTCACCAGACATGGCATTAACGCTAAATGAGCTAGCGACCTCATCAATAGAATCACCGTGGGTCATCAGCACTTGTTGGTGTTTTTCCAATCCTGCAAATAATAATGAACCGGTTTCAACCTCAATTGCAGAGGGCCCATCCTCCCTAATTGATTTTTTTAGCACCGTACCACCTAAAACAAAATTCATCAGCTGCATCCCATAACAGATACCAAGAACTGGAATCTTTAATGTAAAAAGGTCAGGGTCATATTCAGGTGCATTCTCACCATAAACACTTTCAGGACCTCCAGAAATAATAATGGCTCCATACCTCTCTAAAATAGTTGATGAAGTATTGAGGGGTAATAGATCAGATTCCACTGCTAGTTCTCTGACCCGACGATCAATCACCTTGCCATATTGTGCTCCGGCATCAAGAATTGCCACTTTTTTAGACTCATTTGCTTTCATTTTTAACCTCGTTCTTCTTGATCAATCCTAAAAGTAATTCACTCATTTGATAACTAGCTTTTTCAGCTTGAGCTACGACTTCTTTATGATCGTGTTTCACAAAAGCCAGATTAGTGACAAAAGCCAAGCCCAAAACATTCAGTGAATGCCATCGAGCTACTAAAGTTTCGGGTACTGTACTCATGCCTACCACATCCGCACCGAGAAAACGCAGTGCCATTTTATCAGCAGGAGTTTCATAGTTTGGGCCATGATAATAACAGTAAGAACCTTCATGAAAGGGAATATTTTTATCGACAGCAATTCGTCTAGCTTCTGCTCTCCACTCTGGATCAAAGACTTCAGATACATCTAGGAATTGTGGCCCTAATAACGGATTGTCTAAGGCCAAGAACAACGTAATAATGTCAGACAGTATGACAAAATCACCTACTTTATATTTTTCATTTAACCCGCCACAAGCGGCTGTCACAATCAAATTTTTTATTCCTGCCTGGGCTAAAACTCTAATCGGTAACGTCGCTTCTCTAGAAGTAAAACCTTCATACGTATGAAACCGACCGGCCATAATAGCCACTCTTTGACCCTTGTGTGTAGCAATGACTAATTTTCCAGTGTGACCAGGAACAGTCAAAATCACGCCGAACAACTCTTCATAACTTATTTCTACTTCGATCTCTAAGTGATCAATGACTTTATTCCAGCCTGAACCCAGAATCATTAGGGTTTGAGGAATATTAACAATCTGCTTTTGTAAGATTTTTAGTGATTCTGCTTCAGTCAACATTACAAATCCTTAACTCTTTATTAAAAAGTATTAGATAATAAGTTTGTTTTCTTTAGTGATATCCTTTACTGAAATTAAGGAAAAAGTTTTGATACCAGTCTCGGCTTCAATCCGTTTAATCCCACCTTGCCATTCTTTATCAAATAAAACAGCTAAGCCGATAACCTCAACTCCATTATTTTGCAGAGCCTTAATTGCAGCCACTGCGGTACTGCCTCTGGCTACTACATCATCCACGAGCAGTACTTTCATCTTTGGTTTCACAAAACCGATATGACTCTTAACTTCTTCTTGATTAGTTGTAAATGAAGAATTGCTATAACTGACTACGTCCTCCCATGCACCAGGTACGATAACGGTACGCTTTGAAGGTAAAATAGCTGAAACTCTCAACATCTCACCTAGAACGGAAATTAGTCTTGAGCCTGCATCTGGCAGGCCAATGATTGCATCAATTTGCTTAATGTGATGGTACTGTTCCGCCCAGCATCGTGAAGCTAGCTGCAGTACATCTGGGTCAATGGCCAGATTAAAGTATTTGGCCACCAAGTAGCCTTTTTCCGCGTCTTTGACGAAAACCGTTTGAAGAAATTTTTGTCTAAGGAACTCTAGCTTGTCTTGGGTGGTCATAAGGTATTAAGGTTAAACTATAACAAAAAATTGTAACTAATGATGCACTACTTTTAGCGGTGCTTTATTACATTTTAGACATGCATCAACGATCAGTGAGCAATGGCATTTTTTAGGATTCTTCGAACCAAGCTTTAATGCCACTGCATGCAAAAGTTCTTTGTGCGTTTTTATCTAAATCAAGAGCATTAAGACACCACTGTTTTACAGGATGCCATTCATTTGAAATAAATACTAACTCTGCAGGAACAATATTGCGAATAGAGGTCTTACCTTCCCAGTTGGTATAGAGAATTCGAATAGCTTTTTCTTTTTCCATATGTCTTTAAAGTATAAACTGATAATATAAAAGTAGTAAGTTAAAAAACAATAAAATTCTAGGCTTTTAGGGGTAATCAGTGCAGTATAGATAGCGAAAGTATTTTCATTATGAACTTAAAAATTGGCTTCATTGGTTGTGGGAGGTGGGCTCAACAAACATATCTTCCATGGTTGAGAGAG